>OHYV01000014.1_pt1 | contig 139647 bp, 105 predicted proteins | sample 1580321 | NCBI WGS metagenome assembly OHYV01 (sample SAMEA3882529, study PRJEB24775) | human gut metagenome | biome: human-associated habitat; feature: intestine environment; material: feces | place: Netherlands | collected 2009/2010 | reverse complement strand
GATATGAAAAAGAAATTTTTTGCTAATTTATGGTTGACTTTTCATAGCTGGTCTCCTATGATATAGCAATGGCAATTCTTGCCTTACCTTCTCAGCATACTGAAAATCTATATCTACAGTTAATAATCCTTCCTCTATCCCCAATTGTCCCACAATATTTCCCCAGGGGTCTGTAACAATTGAATGTCCCCATGATTGATATTTTTGTTGGAAATTTGTTGCAGAAGCACATCCAACCATATAAATTTGATTATCAACAGCACGAGAGCGAAATAACAATTCCCAATGTTGCGGTCCTGTCGTAAAGTTAAAGGAAGCAGGTACAATTACAAGTTTTACATCTTCTGCCATCAATCGTACAAATTCTGGAAAACGGATATCATAACATATTATCAATCCAATCTTCCCCCATTTAGTGTCAAATTCCGTAATAGAATCTCCAGCTAAAAAAGTATCAGATTCTTTAAAATATTGACCATCTTTTATATTTATATCAAAAAGATGCACCTTTCTATGCCGTGCAATAATACGACCATCTATATCAAAAACAAACGTTGTATTATATATTCCTTCACTTGTCTTTTCTGGCACCGAACCCGCTACTATTATCATGCTTTTTTCACTTGCGTAATACGATAACTTTCTAAGGAAATAATCGTTATCTGTCATTGCGTATTTTACAAACGCACTATCTTCATACGGGCAACAACACATTTCTGGCAAAACGACAATATCTGTATTTTCTTTTTTTGCCTTACATAATAATTTTTTTATTTTATTAAGGTTATCCTTTGGATTTTCCAAAACATCCATTTGTATTAATGAAACTCTCATAATTATTCCTCTTTAGAATTATGTCTACCACTTTGTCGAATTCAGAAAATTTTTCATATGCAAGAAAGATTCAGAAAATATAGCATTAATTATACAACTAAAGTCAACGCACTCCACATCACCACTCAAAATATCCTAATATTAATGAATTGCTTGTAGACTATATCAATCATTATGCTTGTATTAAAATTATATATCATTCACTTGCCCACTGTCGTAACTGTTCAAACTCAATAATAACACATTTTTTTATAGTAGTTTCCTTAGTGCATAACGCAACCTGATGTTTTTCATCAAGATAATATTGCTCAAAATAATAATCTGCACATTCTTTACCATCAATAAAAAAATTTATTTTAGACCCATTTAGTACAAATTCAAATTCATTAAAAGATTTTTTCATCCCTAATCCTATATTTTTCACATAACTTTCTTTTAATGTCCAGAATTTATAAAACTTTGAGACTTGAGTACATTGTTCGCAATACAAAAGCTGACCGTATTCATTATCAGTCAAACAATTCTTAGCGATATCCATTATATAATTATCTTTTATTTCTTCAACATCTATACCAACATCTGATGAAGATATTGCACACACAACCCAATCACCTGAATGCGAAATATTGAAGTGCAAATTTTTCGTATTGGACAATTGGGGTTTTCCATTAATATCACGCTCTATCACGACGCTGTTGCTGTCAACCCCCAAATTAAATAAAGCATACCTTGTTATTACCTCTGCATATAAACACCTTACTCTATCCTTCTCGTTATAAAACTTATCAATTCTTTGATCCCTCAGTGGATATTTCTTTCTAATTTTCTCAAAAAAATCGTCTTGCTCAACATTTTTTATATTAAGTGCATATTGTATAACCATCTTAACCTCTATCATATATTGCAATGCCTGTTTTATTAACTTACTCAAACTTCCTAATATAGATGTCCAATAGAAATCCTTACAAATACTGTGATTTATAACCATAAAAATCGTGCATTGATAACAAAGAGACACTAACCTTTTGTATAATAAGAACAGCTAGAATATACATCACACCGAAAGGAGTGCTTATTGCTTGTTGCCAAGGTGACAACCTTTTTCGCTCCCCTGACCAACAGCAAATTCTTTAAGGCGTTGGCTCTCGATGCCATCTGCTCATGCTTGGGTAGACGGTTGGTTTTATTTTTCTTCCCGCTGCCTTTAATATGCTTTCATCCGCAAAGCAGGAAAAGCGTTTTAATGAGATCAACCCTAAAATTGACAAGTGCACAAATGGTTACAAAGCCAGGGCATCTGCAACTATGCAGAAACCGAAAGCAGCCATCGTGATGATCTGTGATGTACTTGCAACCATTATCCCGATAGATTATTGCAATGACATCTTTAATATAGGGCTTTCTTACGCCTTGAACAAGCTCGTATCCATTATTGCAGACTGACTGGCTAATGGCACAATCCAGATAGATGAGTCCGCAAGAAATGAGCTCCTTGCTTGGTATGTATCACAACCTGTGTTCATACAACCATTCAGTGGAAAGCAGATGGTGAATGTGGGGCTGTTGACGGAAACAGAGCACAAAGGAAAAAAAGTCAACAACAGCATAATTCAATGGCATCTATCAGTATTTACAAGGTTTAGCATAGCAAAACCTTATGGGAAGTTTGAGATTTTTACTTCTTCATAAACTGGTAAAAACCAACCATTACTGAAATAAATGCGAATAAACAGCAAACTAAAATACTAATCCAGCTACTTTTCACACTTTCCTCTAAGCTTACTCTTAGGAAGATACTATTTGTCAGTATAGATCCAATTATTGCTAAGACAAATCCAAATCCGATACAAAATCCATTAGAAATATTCGTAAATCTTATCAAACAAAAAGTAATCCATATAATTGCCGCCCACATCCAATACGCTGGAAGTGCCCTTGACATAAACCAGAAAACGGGCTTGGTTAGGAAATATCTATTTATTATACTCTCCATGATAAACAAATAGAATGGTATTAGTACCGTAGCTGTCCCCAGCGCATACATAATTTTATTATTTCTTTTAAATATAGCGACACCTACAACAGCGAACACTAAAATCAGAGAAGAAACTACAATATAATACCACGTAAACCGCTTATTTATCGCATAATTTACTATCCCAGGAACCAGCAATGATAAAAAAATAGTTGCCACAAATATACCTCTTAGCATATACATTCTCCTTGTTTTTACCAAACCGTCTTTCACAATCTCCGTTTCTTTGAGATGCTCTAACTCGTCAGCGTTTATACTTTTTATCATATTCAAACACTCTATTTTACAACTTTCACATCCATTCAAATGTTGTTCAATATCCCGATTTGTACTCTCAGATGTCACATGGTCTATATAGTTCGGCAACAAATCAAGCACAATATTACAGTTTAATTGATTGTTTTTTTTCACAGTCATTTTTCCTTTTCCTTTCTCGCTATTTTTATTATGCGCTTTGTATAATCTTGTTCACTATATGGTATTTTTACTTTAATCTTCCCTTTACAATTTTTTGTTTTCCTCTATAAAATGTAACTCGTGCCCAAGCCTCACTTTTTCCTAATATTTCACCAATTTCCTTAAAGCTCAAAACGCCAGACAATCGCATATACATAACTTCTCTTGTTTTCTCATCAAGATTATGTAATTCTTTATATATTTCCAACACATCCATATGCACTAAACATTTATCTTCCAAATCCTGATTAGTACTGATGGTGTCCGCTACTTCATCTAATGATATAATTGGCTTCTTTCTTTTTAATTCTTTATGCCACATCCTTTTTGCAATTTGACATAACCAAACTGCAATCTGGCAATCCCCACGAAATTTTCCAATTGTTTTTGTCGCCTGATAAAATGTTTCTTGAAGCAATTCTTCTGAAAGAGCGGCATCTCTTGTTAAACTGATTAGATATTTATATACTTCTTTCGCATATTTTTTGTAAATCTCATCCAAAGAATCTTTCGTATACATATTAGAATCACACCTCCTCTCCTTATCAAACCATTTATATTTTATGCCCATAACATTATATGTATTATATTATAAATGCTTGAGAAGTTTGTTAATAAAAAGCTTCTATCAGCTTCTACAACTGCTCTGTCAAAAACAGTTTCTTACTCTGCAATTCTTTTTGATGTACATAAAACTCATCTTGCGAAAGGATCATACATAAATTATCTTTCTTAATATCCCCCAATTGCTGCCCCACCATTTGATAATAAACATGTCCTGAATATATTTTATGTTTTTCCGTACATATTTTAACAATTCGCTGTATGCTTTCATACATATCCATGATAGATTGCTCCCCATATGTACACATGCCGCATCCTTCATAAAATATTACATCGCCTACGAATAATTTATCTTCTATCAAATACCCCATACTTCCTTTTGTATGCCCTGGCAACAGCATACAAAAGACCGAAATATTTTTAATTTTCAATATCTGTTCATCATTTACCATGTGCAGATTTTCACACCAAAATCCGTATTCTATCACTTCGCTCTCAGACATATATACTGGTATATTGTATTTTCTCGCAAAATATCCTGCCAGATTCGTATGATCACTGTGAGAATGTGTAAGCAGAACCGCCTCCAAACACAGTCCCTTATCCCTAATAAACTCTTCGTAACTCCCTGCATCCCAAGACGGATCTATCAGAATTGCCGTTTTATATTCAATATCTTCTATAATGTAATTGTAATTTGAATATTGTCCTTTTCTAGTATTGACAATGTGAACTAATATTTGCATTTACAGTCACTTCACTTTTCATTATTCTTAATCTAGATATTGCAATAAACAGTAATGCTTGTTTACCATAACTTGCAAATGATCACATATTGATTATTACGCCATCTTTCATTCTAATGATACGGTCACCATATTCCGCAGCTTCTTCTGAGTGCGTTACCTGAATAATTGTAGTCCCTTTCTTCTCATTAATCTCTTTAAATAATTTCATAACTTGTGTACCGGAATTACTGTCCAAATTACCAATCGGTTCATCTGCCATAATAATTTCCGGTTCCATTATTAATGCTCTTGCAACAGCAACCCTTTGCTGCTGTCCGCCTGACAATTCTCTTGGAGTGAATTCCTTTCGGTCCGATAACCCTACGAACTCCAATACTTCGTTTAATTTATCATTATAATTAGAAACCTTTTGACCATCCATAATGACAGGAAGCAAAACATTATCTTTCACAGACAAATTATGAACCAGATTATAAAACTGAAAAATGAACCCCAATTTTCTTCGCCTCATAGCTCCTTTTTCTTTGTCACTCATTTCTGCAATCTTTTTTCCATCTAACACAATTTCCCCTTTTGTCGGAGAATCCAACCCTCCCATAATATACAGCAAAGTACTTTTCCCACACCCTGACTGACCCATGATAGAAATAAATTCTCCGCTTTTAATATCCAAATTAATATTCTTTAACACCTCCATGGTCTGCTTGCCGTTTTCAAAGTTTTTACATACCTCTTTAATCTGTAATACGTTTCCTTTTTGGTTATTCATATTTTAATTCCTCCACAATATTCATTCTGCCTAATCTTCTGATTGGTTCGATTGTTGTAAGCAATATAATAGCAAATGTAACAAAGAGAACCCCGACTATTGTACTTAGTTTTGCATTATAATTGATGATCAGTCCTAATCCACTTGTAAGCTTCGGAATACAAGATACAAGCGGCAAATATACCAAAAGTACGGTAAGTGAAATCGAAATATATGATGCAATCGATTCCCAAAATATCATATACTTGATTTGCTTCATATCCATACAGACACTATATAAAGTTGCAAATTCTTTCTTTCTTCTAATAAAAGCAACAATCATATTGCTTGAAATACCAATTACAATAACCGCACTTGACATTATAATGGAAACTATTAGTATACTCAGAATGGTATTTACAGTATTAATTTGCTCCTGCAGAAAATCCATGGTAGTTTGCACCGAAATATTTTTATCGATATAATGCTGCGAAATCTGCATTGCAATTTCTTCAGCATCTCCCTTTGTTTTTATCAGAATTCTCTCCGGATTATTTTCAAATATTCTTTTATAATGATTCAGGTTGATACCAACAAATACCCTGTCTGTAGTCCCACGAGAGCAATCCCACATATCTACAACCGTAAACTCACCGGCCACTTTCTTTTTCGTATCATCATAATACAATTTGATTTTATCACCGACATCGATATTTCTCACTCTTGCCCAGTACTGATCAATGACAATTCCATTTTCAACAGAAGCTAATTTTTCATCTAACTCCTCGCCTGAACCGGAATAGGAAAGTGCTTCCATATACTGTTTCAAATAGTCAAATTTTTCGATACCATATACCCGGCAATAACCATTAGCATAATCACCAAAGGCCATAGTCTCATAAGATTCGAAAGCGCCTGTGACACCATCAAACTTTTCCATATCTTCTTTGCTGATATCCTCATCATTGATAATTGATATAATATCAAATCCATATGACTCCAAATCATTCTGAGCTGTATTACGAATTCCATCAATGATTGTAATCAACATAATAAAGATCAGACAGATTGTTACTAGCATGCTGCTGTTATTTCTCACATATCGATTACTCTGAATACCGGAAATACCCACCAAACAGCTGCCTCCTTTTTTTATATTCTTTTTTAATATTTTAGAAATGCAGGTTATCATTACCTGTACAACGAATGTACTGCCCACAATAAGCAATGCATTGGTTAACAATCCTATGATAAAACTATCACTTCTGTTTAAGAAATAAGTTGCAAAACAAAGTATTAGTGTTATCAAGCCCTCTATCACACCACGGTTTGCTTTCACTTCTTTCACTATATCTGTTTGCAGAACAATTTCTTTTATATCGGTCTTGCTCGTTCTAATAACCTTTGTCAATGCCATAATCGGTGCCAGCAGCAATCCGATTACAGCAGCCGCAAGAATATATACGACATTATATTCTACAACTGTTTTTACACCATATTCTTTGTATTGGTTAAACAAGTCAGCAACTTTAGGCAATGCACATAAACCACAAAGCATCCCTATCGTCATACCAATAATTCCATATAATAAAAACTCAAACAGAATAATAAAAACAACTTTGTTTTGATCAGTTCCTATGCTTCGAAAAGTTCCGACCACCGGCATTCTATCTGTCATAATGATTTTTACCAATGAAGAAATAATATAGCCTCCGATCAGAATCACAATGCACATTATAATCAACATAGCCCCACTTACAGATTGCATTTGAAAATGCAAATTTTCAAACTCTTCATCTTCATAAATAACATAATCGGGATTTTGAGCAGCCAAAGTCGATAATGCGCCAGCTGACGAAGTTGTTGTTTTTAATCTTATCTTAGTACATTTCCCGCTATTTCCTTCTATCGCATTACAAACACTTAACGGGATAAGTACCTGTATATTGCCCTGTTCTTCATAAAAAGTTCTGTTGTTTTCACCAAGCGCTTTTACGGTAAACATATATTTCTCGTCATTGATGTACACCGCAAACCTGCTTCCCACTTTTAATCCATATTTTTCAGCACTTTTCGCACTGATAATACATTCTTCATTGTTTAAGGAAAAATTATCTGAATAATCTATAATCGCCAGGGATCCCATATCCAAATACTGTTTTACATCAATTCCTCTTATTGCAACACGTATGACCAAATTGTCAACATAAAATTTACCGCTGATATCATATAAATTTTCCTGTTTCTCTATTTCAACACCGCTTAAATTCAAACCGTCCACAGGAAATGGTTCCTCTTTTTCAATCGTAATATTGGCTTCTCCTATGGATGCGTTATAAACATTTTCATAAGTTGCAGTCACTATATCATTTAGACTTAATGCAATAACAGATACCATTGTTGAAAGAATGACAATAAAGATGATTGCCACACTGCGGAATTTATTTTCAACAATATTTTTGAATAGATGTTTCATTAAAATAATCATTAATATACCTCCCATTTTATTTATTGCTTTGGGGTTCTAATATATAAGTACTTGTATATGTTTTTTTGTTACAAACTTTTTTAATTTTATTATTAGCTGTGTCCTGAAGCCTCCAGAGCCCTCTTCACTGCGATTTTTCCCTTTATTGATAATTCTATGTCGTTTCAAATAGAAAATCTATCTGTTTTGTTTTTTTATTCAAAAGCATCCCCGGTTGCAACCAGCCGGGGATGCACTGCCGATTTACTTTCAGCAAAATAACTTCGTTTGACATTTTCTTTGCAAATACTTTTGTGTCATGATTCTATCTACAATCAATCCTTGATTTCTTTTGCAAAAAACTCTCTCATTCCTTTATTATGGCATGCGAGCGTACTTGTGATTAAAATAATCACACCGGAAATAACAACACCTATACTAATATTCATTTTATCAATAATAATTCCATAGAGCCATATTCCGATAGGAGCTGCTATCATAACACAAGTATTTACCACCCCATAGATACTTGCTCTTATATTTTCTGGAACCGCAACCTGCAGATAGGTCATCATCGGTATATTAATAATCGAATTAAACAATCCGCCTACCAGTAATATTCCTCCAAATGTCACGAGTACAACGATTGCAGTTACAGAATGATTAAATAATACTGACGGAATCAGCCATAACAAAATAACAACTCCCTGTAACTGTAAGAATCGAAAAATCAATTTACACAATTTGCTTTGAATCAATTTGATTGACGCAAATACCGCACCGATGATAACACCCACTGACCAGCTGGCCTGCAATGAACCGAGCGCAGTAGAGGAAAGCTCCATAACCTTATATCCATAATAGGGAAGAAGCACAGAAGTTAATGGAATAAATACAAAATTAACAATCAGTACGATGGTTAGTAAGTTGAATATAATCTTTTCTCTGGAAATATATCCATACACATTGCGAAAATTATCCGAAAATTTATTATTATCCTGCATAATATTTTTCTTATATGTAAACAGCAATTCAGATAATGCCGACAAAACAAAGGTTACTATCTCAATGATAATTATATATTTAAATGAAATAGCATAATATAAAACTCCTCCCAGAACAGGTCCCAAAATATTTACGACCGCTCCCACCGCCTGATAATCTGAATTAATCTTCATAATCTTGTCTTTTGCAAAAAGGTTCGGTATTGATGAATATACTGTCAAAGAAAATACGGATTGAATTGTACTTAATACGATAGAGTATACTCCCAGAAGCAATATACTATCGTATACTTTCAAATATGTGAGAAAAAATATAATCATACATACGGCACTAGTACAATCACAAGCCACCATAATCTTTTTCTTGTTTCCTCTGTCTATTCCGATACCGGCAAAAATGTTTACAAAAATACTGGGCAACATTCCGACAGACAATATGGTAGAGAAGATCGTTGCCGAACCAGTAATATCAAGAATATGTAAGCTTAATGCGAACTTGAAAATAGAAGTTCCCAATTCGGAGGTAATTCTCCCGAATAAAAAACATACAAGGTTTTTTACATATTTTTCATTTAATTTTGATGTTGTAACATTCATTAACACCCTCCTTAGATTACTTTCCATAACTTATTTCTTGTACTTGGATATTACAAATATCTGCAATATGCATTATTTCCTTTTCCTCGATATAATGCGAAATTTCAGATGTAATAGTGAATTTTCCATCTATGATACGAACTGTGAACAGTAATGTGTCAACAAGTCGATTATTACTATATTTGTAAATAATCGGCTCAAAATCATTATTTTCTATAAATCCAACGTAATTAACAATAATCCTATAATTATCATAGATTTCCGACAACAATTCTGCGGTCTTAGGATAACACCGGTCTTCCTTTTCGTTAAGCAGATACTTTACAAAATTGATGTTGTTTACATTTCGCTTCATTAACAATTCGTTTATAGACTTTTGATACCCCGCTGCATCATTATTCTCCGTCAAAATATATGGAATAAAATCTACAAATGCACCAATGATATCATTATACATATGCATTTCATACATTCTCCCTATGTTCGTCACAAACACAGGAATTTCATTCATTCCCAGAATTTCTCTGCAAAAACAGAATGCATATTTCAGACAGTGATCAATCAGATTTCCATATTCTTCCGATATATTCAAATCTGCCGAAAAGATGATTCTGGTCTTTTTCACATCATTAAAATACTGTGCCTGTTTGGAGACCTTCCTGCTTAAATCATACATTTTCTCGAGGCAAAAATCCGCCGTCAGCTCCTCGTCACTGATATTTACAGGTCCCTTGTTGATCTGATCCAGATATTCAAGATACCTTGTCCCTCGTACTTTTTGCGGTTCCTCACCTTTCAAATAGCTCTGATACTGGTTTAGCAAATCATTCTGCAAAGTTGCCGAACTGACCGCATCAAATATAGTATGCGAAAACGGCATGATTACTATAAAACTCTTTTCGCTTTCTTTCAGTACCAATATACGATAAAACAAGCTATAAAAAATATCATAGGATCTGAGGTAAATATTCTTTATACAAGACTCTACAATTGCCTGCTGCATTTCTTCATCATAATTTGAAATATCTCTGAAGGGAACATCTGTATAGTCTCCCATCTCATACTCTACCCACCAATATGAACCATTCTCATAAATAATTTGGCTTCTCAGGAATTCATATTTTTCGATGAGATTTGAGATAACCTTATTAAAGATTTTAATATCCAACTCATCCTCATATCGAAAACAAATTCCCGTATAGTCTTGTGAGCATAAGTACATATATTGGATTGGTGTTGTACGAAACTTTCTTAATTCCATCTTGGTAAGTATACTTCTTTTCCACTTTTCAATATCACGCTTTAATGAATGTACAATCTGCCTTACTTCCTTTCGATGCCTAATTTTTTTTAAACTCCATTTCATTCTCTTACCTCAACACTGATCTGATAAATTCCTAATGGTCTTACAAACAAATAAATCTTCCACCTTCAATGGAATTCCTTCTTCTTTTGCTTTGTTTATGACCTGAATAGCATTCAGAGAATGCCCGCCATTATCAAAAAAGTTGTCGTCAATTGTAAGATTTTCTTTTCTTAAAACCTCACTCCATATGATAATCAACTTCTTTTCAAACTCATTTCTAGGCGCTCCATCACTTTCCTTTGTACTGTTTTGTTCGCATTCTTCTACATTCTGCTCACATAAATCATAAAGCTTTCTTTTATCAACTTTACCGCCCTGTGTTAACGGAAGCTCATCCAATCTTACGAAGTGGGATGGAATCATATAGGAAGGCACATATTCTCCGAGATAGTCTTTTATTTTATTTGCGTCCACCGGATTTTCATCTGTGTAAAATGCAAAAAGCTCTTCATCATGCTTTATCACAAATGCGCTCGTAATATTGTCATTCTCACACATCTTTGCTTCAATAAATCCGGTCTCAATACGGAAGCCTCTTATTTTGACCTGTTCATCTATTCTTCCCAGAATTTCGATATCGCCGTTTTCGGTCCATTTTGCCAAGTCCCCGCTACGATACAGCAGTTCCGAGCCAAATCCCTCCACTAAAACAAACTTCTGTCTTGTAAGTTCATCATTGTTCAAATATCCTTTTGCAGTACCAATGCCGCCAACATACAATTCGCCCGGTATTCCAATCGGACATGCCTGCCTGTTTTCATCTAGGATACAGCATCTCATATTGGTGATCGGCTTACCTATATTGTTGGGATTCATATCGTCAACAATCCGCATGGTCGCACAAATGGTAGTTTCTGTCGGACCGTATGCATTCACGAACGTTCTTCCACTATTCCATTTTTGCAAAATATCATTCGTACAGCTTTCTCCCGCAGACACAACTGTCTTCAGTTCTGGAAGCCCATCTGCCGAAATCACTCTCAGCACCGATGGTGTCAATGTAGCCAGACTGATCTTCCGTTCTCTTAAGAAGTTTTCCAATTCGTCCACACCATTTTTTCTGTTAAATATACATAACGTAGCTCCGTTCAGAATGGTAATAAAGATTTCCCACACAGACATATCAAAGCTCAACGATGAAAACTGAAGGACTCTGCTTTGCGTGGTAATATGCAATTCTTCCTGAATATGCTTCATCAGATTTGTAATTCCCTTATGATAAATCATGACCCCCTTGGGTCTTCCTGTTGTTCCGGATGTATAAATGGCATATGCCCCACTCTCTTCTGTATGTGTACCTGCAATATTATCCTTGCTGAATTCATCCGAAACCTCATTAAACTTCTCATACTCTACCACTTGAGGTGCTTGCGCTTTACCTCTTATATTCTCGATTAACCCTTTAATCGATTGTTCTTCCGTACTTTCAATGATAAATGCAGTCATCTTACTGTCCGTTATAATCTCTTCAATAAATGAATCAGGATAGTAACCGATTCCGATTGGAAGATAAACAGCACCCAGTTTTAAGATACCCAATATTGATATTACTACCTTATTGACATCCCCCATCATAACGCCGACAATCTCTCCGGCCGATACGTTTTGAAAACACAGATAACCTGCAAACCGGTTCGCTCTCTCATTTACCTCCCTATAAGAAAGCGCAATCAGATTTCCCGATTTATCCTCATATTCCATCGCTGTCTGATCCGGATATAATCTCACCATTTCCTCAAATCTTGCCGAAATGGTTTCCTGTTTTTGAACTTCCTTTATTCCCTCAGACCTGTTTTCAATCAAACACCTCTCCTGATCTGTCAGCATATCAAGCATACAGATTTTCTTGTCAGGCTCTTCCAGCCCCATACCAAGCAGCTGTATATACTGCGCCAACATGCGCATTACAGTTTCTTGCTTAAATAAATCCGTTCGATATTCTATTCCAACCGAAAAACAATCCTTTAACTCTGTAACATGAATGCATAAATCAAATTTTGCATTCTCCGTTTCAAGGAATTCCGGTTCAAAAGTAATGTCTTTGATCTGAATGTTATGTTTTTCTTCATTCTGGTAATCAAAGGCAACATCAAACAGCGGATTCCTATTCCACTCAGTCTTCGGATTTATTTGTCTTACCAAATCGTCAAAAGCATATTCCTGATTCTGATAAGCACCAACAAAGCTCTTTTTCACTTCTTGAACCAGTTCCTTGAAAGACATGTCACCATTCAACTGATTTTTTAAAGCCAGCGTATTAATAAACGGTCCCACAACTCCTTCTTCTTCGCTGCGTGTGCGTCCGGCAACCACCGTACCCACCACAATTTCGCTCTGTTTGCTGTATCGATACAGTAAAGCCAAAAATGCAGAAAGCATAACAATATTAGGCGTTACTGTTTCTTGCTTAGAATACCCTTGTATTTTTTGACTTAAAGCACTTTCCAAAGCTTTATGCAACGTTTCTCCTTTATTAGTTAGCATTGCAGTACGTGAAAAATCAGTTGGAAGATTGAGTGCGGGCGGAACTTCCATGTATAAGTTCAACCAATATTCTTCCTGCTCTTTATACGCAGAAGAGGTCACATATGTATTTAACCATTCACTGTAATCCTTATATTGATAATTTGCCTCCTGCAGGCTGTCTCCCGCATAAAACTGCACTAATTCTTTTATAATGATTTCCATGGATGCTGCATCGCCCACAATATGATGAAAATCCACAAGGAACAGATGCCCATAATCTTCCACAGACAACAGTGCTGCTCTAACCAGAGGAGGATTATCTAATGCAAACGGACGTATAAAGGACTTTATATAGGAGTTTACGTCATCCTTTTTGATACATGCAGATTCCATGCGAAATGACAAATCCTCAAGCACGGTCTGAACGGCATTGCCGTCGATCACTTCGAACTTCGTTCTCAGTATCTCATGACGCTCAATAATTTTCCAGAACGCCATTTCCATCCTGCTGAGACTAATATCACCCTTCACCCAATATGCCGCCGGCATATTATATACAATCGAATTCGGATTATTCCTGCATAAGGTATATATCCTTAACTGAGCATTGGACAATGCATAATGCGCCTTCTGTTCTGCCCTCATCATCAGCTCTGTGGGTTCCGCACGTTGCTTCTCTCGAAGGATTCTGGCAAGTCGTTCAATTGTTGCACCGGCGAAGATTTCACCAAGGGAAATCTCCACATCAAACTCTCGATTGATCCGTGTAATCATCGTCATAATCAGCAAAGAATGACCTCCTATCTGAAGGAAATTCTGATTCACCCCGATCTCTTCTTTTCCCAATATATCCTTCCAGATTGCAAGAAGCTTTTCTTCTGTCTTGTTATGTGGCTCAACCAAAGTTTCCTCTTCCGTCTTTGTATCATAGTTGGATAATTCTTTATAATTTACCTTGCCATTTGCCAGACGCGGCAATTTATCCATGTGTACATATACGTACGGAACAATATTATCATTTATTGTATTTCCGATAAACTCTCTCAAAGCATCACTGTTTTTTTTCTCATCCGCTGCATAAAAGGCAATCATCTCGGGACTGCCATCCACCCCATCTTTGTTCTTAAGAACAATGGCACATTCCGAAATCCCAGGAAAGCTTCCCAAACATTTTTCAATTTCATCCAATTCTACGCGAATTCCTCGAATTTTGACTTGCCTGTCGATTCTTCCATGGAATTCATAGTTCCCATCTTCCAGCAGTTTTGCCAGATCACCGGTCTTATAAAGCAAATCCTCCTTATTCTCGCCGAACGGATTAACGACAAAACATGTATTGTTATATTCTTTATTGTAGTATCCTAAGGACCTATAGGGAGTTCTGATATATATCTCCCCTACTTTTCCTTTAGAGCACACATGCATATCCTTATCCAGCAAAATAAATTTCGCTCCCTTTATAGCCTTTCCTATGGGTATGCTGTTTTTCTTCACATCTTCTTTCTGAATCAAGTAATACGACTTTACCATGGTTGTTTCGGTAGAACCATATAAATTAACGCAGGTAATTCTATCCTGATATATGTTGAACCATTTCTCCAAAGCTTTTTTGCTGATTTGCTCACCCGCCATCAAAATGTACTTAAGATTCTCAAAGGAGTACTCTCGCAAATCAATCTCATTTAACGCCTGAAACAGACTCGGCGTACAATGTATCAATGTCAACTTTTCATCATCCATCCATTTCGCCAATTTATTCAGATCAAGCACGGCCTCTTTATTTTCAGGTATACATGTAGTTCCTCCGCACAAAAATGCCGCATAGACATCTCTCAAAATCGGATCATGACAAGGAGTTGTCAGCTGACTGATTCTTGACTGTTCATCCAGTTGGAAAGTCTCAATCTCCCAATTAATAAAATGCGTAAGTCCCTTATTTCTTCCGACAATTGCCTTCGGAACACCGGTTGAACCAGATGTGTAAAAAATATAAATCGGATCATCATCTCCATAACATTCTTCGCAAAACTCCGAAATCTGAAAAACTTTTCTGCTGTAAAATTCTTCATTGAGAATGACAGTCACAACTTCTTTGTGCGCTGCAATGTCCTTACTGCTAAGTTCATTTGCTTCATCTGTAAGAATCACTGTGCTATCAATGCTGTCAAACATAGTCTTCAGACGCTGATGCGGGTATTCCATATCAAATGGTATAAAAATATATCCACCTTTCAGGCATGCTGTCATTGCTAAGATAATATCAATCTTCGAAGTCATCATCAAAGTGACCTGCGCCTTTTGGGGAATCCCTGCTTCCCGCAATCTGCAGAGAATTATATCAGAATATCGATCAACTTCCTCATATGTCAAATCCCTTTGCACTGAGTGTACTGCGATTTTATCTCTGTACTTTCTTAAACTTTCATATAATTCTCTTTGAAATAACATACTAGAATCCATTATAATCTGCACCTCCTCGCACTAAATAGACATATTAAATTCGTTTATAAGCAATTCTGTAGTCAGCACAATCATCAAATAATCGTTATCATAAGGCATATTCAATTTAAAGTCTTCCTTCATATACTCCTTTTTCAACCGTTCCACTTTATCGGCATTGTAGATACCATTCTTTTTGATGGAATCATAAGACAATATCTCATCAATATATTTTTTATTCCTTTTTATAAACTCCGAAGTTCCTGGTGCCGTAAACGCAAATTTAGGTCTATCCAGTATTACGGAAGGAACACATTTTTTTGCCACTTTCTTCAAAATATATTTTTCATCAAAATCCTTCAGTTTCAATGACGGCGGGATTTTCATGGCAAATTCAATTACATTTTTATCTAGGAAGGGGAATCGCGCCTCAACCGAATTCGAGAATACCATCCGATCACCATGATCTCCCAACAGATGATCTGCCATTCGAAGTTTAAAATCAACATACGAACGCTTATGCAGAACATCTACATCTTTGATTCTTTCCTGATTGATAATAAAGTGATTTAAGCAATTAATCTGATCAAAGCTTGCATTAACACTATCTGAATAAATCCCCTTTTTAATCTTATTAAATGCATAAAAATTCTTCTCATAAAGGAAATCATAATCCCCGAAAGCCTGTTCCCTTAATGCTTCTTCCTCTTTCAGGTTCGGTACTTTCTGCCTTGGCATCATCTGGTTTAATTTATCAAAGCGATAACCAATATAACCACCGAACAGTTCATCTGCTCCCTCACCCGTAAGAACAACTTTTATCCCTTTTTCATGAGCCATCTGAGATAATTTTTTGGTTGCAGTATTGTAAGATTCCTTTATCACACATTCTGCGTGATAAACAACATCCCTCATACTGCTCATGATCTCATCCACATCAAGTCGATGCACATTGTGAGTGGCATGAATATAATCAACCATAGTACGCTGATATTTTCCTTCCGAAATATCTCTGTCTGCAAAATCTATAGAAAAAGACTGTTTCAAAAAAGGATCAATTTCAAAAATTTTACCGGCAATTACAGAGGAATCCAAACCACCGCTGACATAAAATCCTACGGGCACATCTGACTGAAGCCTGCATTTTATCGCATTAGTCAATAATTCGTCTAATTTTTCAGTATAATAATTCTCATCCGTGCTGTATTCCATTTCACCGATTTTCGGATATACTACATCCCAGTACTGCTTTACCTGAACCTCACAGGAATCATTTATCACCAAGCAATGTCCCGGTGGCAGACTGGATATATTACAAAACAAAGTTCTCGGACTGATCAGACCGGGGAATGTCATCACTTGATCCAAGCCCACCAGATCAAGTTTACGCTCTACATCTGGATGCTCTAAAATAGCTTTAATCTCCGATGCAAAAATCAGTAATCCATTTGTAATTGTATAATAGAACGGTGCAATGCCTACTTGATCTCTTACACACATTGCTCTCTTTCGTTTTTGGTCATATAAGAAAAAAGCAAACTGACCATTAAGCAAATTCAAAAAATCTTCCCCATACTCTTCATAAAGATGCAATATGCATTCACAATCACTTTTCGTTCTGAAAACATGTCCTTTTTGCATTAATTCATTGTTCAACTCTTTATAATTAAAAATCTCACCATTACAAATAAGAACCAATGAATGGTCTTCATTGTATAATGGCTGCATTCCTCCCAGAAGATCAATAATGCTTAATCTTGTAAATCCCATACCGACATTACCCAAAATTTTTATATCTGCCTGATCCGGTCCTCTGTGCTCTAATCTTTTATTCATTCTCCACAGAATATCCGGATCTATTCTATTTCTTAGTCTTAAATCAATCATCCCACAGATTCCGCACATAATATCCTCCAAATTTTACTTCAGTTTATTTTTGTTCGCCTCACGTACCAGCGCTCTTGCCAGTATATCAGCTGAATCCAGAATCGGAATACCTTTATACTGCTTTTCACGAATGATCATTGGCAGTTCTGTGCAGCCAAGCACAATTACCTGTGCACCGTATGCAATCAATTCCTCTATACAAATTTCAATATTTTTCCTAACCTTATTAGGCACATCAAAACCTAACGCTTTAATTCCATACTCCGGATTGTAAATAGAATCATTCAGCACACCATTCTGGGATTCTTCACATAATGTCATCCCTTTATATCCATTCGCCTCCAGCTTTCTTACATATTCACCATCATAATACATACCGTTTGTAACCAGAATCCCAACCTTATTTCTATCAGGCCAATTTATTTTAATATACTGAATGACTTCATCTATTATATTAATTAATTGAACCTTACTCTTTTGGCGCTGCAGTCCTTCTATAATTACAGACATGATTTTTTCAGCATGGGCAGTATTACAGGGAATTCCTATAATATCTGCCCCAGCTTTTTCCAATAGTGTAATGACAGACAAAATGGAATATCCCGGATTGCAGCCGGATTGAGATAGAAGAAATTTACTTCTATCTTCAATTATCTCCGGCTTTGAAATAAGAATCACTGGCAAATGGTCCTGATCAAGCACTGTTTTGGTATTGTCAAACACTTTCTGCATTGTATATACGCTTGCCGCCGGTCCGACTCCGCCAACTATACCTATCGTTCTTTGACTAGCCATATTCTCTTTCATCTCAGTATTTATAAATCCTCCATAAAGTCATCTACGATTTCCCCTATCTCATTTTCATTGAACATCTTCATTTCCAAGATGGGAATTTGTTTATCCTTGACAATCTGTTCCAATAGTTTGTTCATAAAGTGTTCCACCTCATCCACAAAGCTTTCATTACAGGTGATTGCATTGTAAATAACCTTAACACGAATCTCATTGTCTAAAGGCTCAACAACAATGGTCAGATTAAAGGATGTCTGCTCGAATTCTTCAACTCCATCCAGTTTAAATCCCAATCTTTCACCTATTAACCTTTCCCTGAAACGATCGTAATTTGCATAATTCTCAAAGCTGAATATATTATCAAATAATTCGCCGGACATTTCTGCAGCGGATTGTATTTCAGAAAGTGTTATAGCAGCATTCTGATTATGCCTTTCAACATCTTCTTTTATCTTTGCTGCAACTTCTAATATTGTGCTACTTTTCTCAACCTGAACCCTTAATGGAAGTGTATTGATAAACAATCCGACCATACTGTCAATATTCGTTACATTTGCATTTCTCCCAGATACAATAATGCCAAAGACAATATCTTTCAAATCAAAATATTTACTAAGGATAATTGCCCAAGCGGCCTGCATTAGATTAGCCAATGTAATATTCTCATTTTGACAAATATCGTCTAAACCCTTTTTACACGGTCCCTGTATGGTAAAGTTCAGCTCTTTTCGGTCAATGACCTGACTGGTATCACTTTTAACCTTTCCCGTGTTTACAATCTCAGAAAAGCCTTTCAGATAATTTTCCCAATAGTTTAGCATTGCTCCTCTGTCTTGTTCTGCCAACCAGTTTTGATACTCCTGACAGTTAATAGATATCGGCTCCTTACATTCCTTTCCTTCTAAAAGATGCATATAACAATCTGCAATATCTTTCACCAACAGATCAATACACCAACCGTCCATTAAAATATGATGAAAACTCCATACCAGCCTGTATTCGTCCTTGGATACTCGAATCAATGTCATTCTCATAGGAACCTGATCACACAAATCAAATTTGTGATTTCTGTCCTTTTCGTAAAACCGATGTAATATCTGATCCTGTTCGCCTTCATTCTCCATATCCATAAAGGAAAAATCCATATTGAATTCTTTTAAGACAATCTGCAGAGGTTTCTCAAATTCCTTATATTCAAAACAAGTTCTCAATGCCTCATTTTTTTGTATGATATATTGAAAGGAAGCCTTCAATATTTCTTTATCCACTTTGCCTTTTAAGTGAAGAACAACCTGCTCAAAATAGCTTTGGGAATCTTCATTCAGGCGATAGTCAAAAAGCATCCCATACTGCATTGGTGTCATATCCATTATTTTTTCAATATTCCCGGAATGTTTCGCCAATATGCGGCTTAACTCTTTTACAGTAATACTTTCATTATGGAAATCTGCTGGTGTCAACACAGTCTGTTCCTTCGCACAACAATATTCTGATATAAGATTAATATTATTCTCAAACAGATCTACCAATTCTTTTATCTTGACACACTCGATTTCATTGCTGTCATATACGATAGATAATTGAAGTATTCCATCCGCCTCCATCATATTAATCTCCAGAACATGGTTAATATTCTGATTTTCGCTTACAGTCTGACCATAATCATAGTCCACAATTTCGATTCCGTCTTTTTCATTGGATTTGCTGAATTCACCCAAATAATTAAATATAATTTCGGGCTTTAACTCTAAAGACAGATCCGGTTCATCCTGACTTGCAATGTACTTTAAGATTCCATATCCTATACCATTTTTTGGCACACTGCGCATTTTCTCTTTTACGCCAATCAGTAATTCGTCCCATTTTTCAGAAATCCGAACCTGAAAATCCATTGGAAATTGTGCTGTAAACCATCCTACTGTCCTTGCAGTATCCACATTTAATCCCAGTTGCTCTCGTCCATGCCCCTCAAGGCCAATACAGTAATCACCCTCTCCAAACCGTTCCCCTAATGTTCTCAGGAATGCGGCCATTAATAATTCTGCTTGATTTGTACCAAACGCATTATTAGACTTCTTTCTTTTTTCCGATGAAATATTCGCCAACTGACACTCATAAACAGCTTGCATCCCATTTTTCTTTACCGGACTGTTTTCTCCCTTTTTAAGCGAAACATATGGACGTTCCACCTTCCTGTTCCAATAATCATATTCCTTTTTTGCCTGATAGGATTTTGCGTACTGATATAACAAATCTCCCCACTTTTGGAAAGAAGTTGATTTACTTCGCAATTGTATTTCATTTCCGTCACATAAATTCTGATACATCTCGGAAAAATCCTCTATCAGAATTCTCCATGAAACAGCATCCACAACTAAATGATGTATAATCAGTACCAAATAATCGCTGTTTTCTACATGATAGATTTTAGCCTGTAATAAATCACCTTCTTCTAAATTGCATTTTCTCTGTAATTTATTTGAGTCTTCCAACATAATCTGACTCGCATTCCGAGCATGACCTATCATCATATATCCTACATCCACATGTTTTTCAGAAGCGTCACAGTTATATTGTTCAACGACATTATTATGAATCGAATACTTCATTCTCAATGCATCGTGCTGCTCCATAAGCTTATTCAACACTTCCTGAACATAATCTCTATTCCAACCGGATTTGTTTTTCAAAAGTACAGCCTGATTAAAATGATTCTGATCCACAAAATGCTGTTCAAAAAACCACTTTTGTATAGGCGTAATCTTTACTGTTCCCTGTACCATTTCATGATTATCTTTTTTATCATTGCACTTCACCACTTTTGCGATCTGATCAATTTGCTGCAGGCGAATAATATCACCGGTAGAAACGTTTATATTGTTTTTTGCGCATAAAGCGGCAATCTGTATTGCTTTAATAGAGTCTCCGCCGCATTGAAAAAAGCGATCTGCGACACCAATTTCATCAACTTCTAAAACCTCTTTCCAGATATCACACAAAATTTTCTCAGTTTCTGTGACCGGTTTCTGTTTTTCCGTTGTTTGAGGCTGCTTTTTACGCATTTCCCAGAGAACCTTCTTATCTACCTTTCCGACATTTGTATAAGGTAAATAATCCACCTGCACGAGCTGAGACGGAATCATATAACCAGGCAAAGCATTTCTCAAATATTCTTCTACGAATTTATTTGCCTCATTCCCCTCTGCCACATAAAATGCTATCAATTCAGTAATTCCGTTTTTGTTCTCTTCACTCAAGATCACACAATTCTGTACATACTCACATTTTAACAGCACCGATTCGATTTCACCGATTTCCACTCGATATCCCTTAATATTTACCTGGTTATCCTTACGACCGATAAATTCTATTTCTCCGTCTTTGGTCCATCTCCCCATATCGCCTGATAAATAGATACGCCCTTCTCCGATTTTGCGTCCATCAATAAAGGCTTTTTGAGTTGCTTCTATATTATCAAGATAGCCTTTCGCAAGCTTTTCTCCTCCAATGCATATCTCTCCAGGTATTCCTGCCGGGAGAACATTTCCGTTTTCATCCAGAATATATACTCTGGTTCCGCCGACCGGCCGGCCTATGGTCACCATTTCACCAGGCTTTAAATCTCTCTTGATTGTTGTAACAACCGCGTTCTCCGTAGGTCCGTATTCATTAATCAGTTCTATCTGATTATTTAATTTGCTGCTGTCTTCCAGCAGTTTTTCGGTAGTGCTCTCGCCAGCAAGAGTAATCCTTTTTATAGAAACAAAATCTTCTGGCTCGGCAATATTTATCAGGGCATGATATAATGTCGGCACCACAATAAAATGTGTAATCTTTTCTTCCCTGATGATTTCAAGAATATGCAGGGCATCCTTTGCTTTCTTTTGCTCTAACATAACAAGCTTTGCACCGGATACCAGAGGCGTTAAGACACTTGTAAGGAAACCATCAAATTCATAAGAAAAAAGCTGAAGTACATTCTCGTTTTCGTCTAACCTGTATTCCTTCTTTCTCCAGTCAATAGTTAAGCCAATACTTCCCTGCTCAATCATAACTCCCTTCGGAGTACCTGTTGTACCGGAGGTAAAGATGATATATGCCAAATCATCTCCCACAATCGAATCTTCCAGATTTGTGTCATCCTTCTCCTGCTCCAGATTTTCTGCTGACAGATAGTTCAGTTTTTGACATACTTCCTTGAGCTGTTCAAATGTTTCTTTTCCAACCTCTTCATTCTGGATCAGGACGGTTTCAATATTTGCCTGCTGAACCATATGAGCCAACCGGCTGATCGGCTGACAAGGAGACAAAGGAACATATGCATAACCCGCCTTAAACACAGCAAGTATCATCTCGATCATCTCAATCGAATTTTCGCAAATCAATCCTACCATCTTATTCTGTGGAATCTTTTTCCCGATAATTCTAGCCAAACGATTTGCCCTTGCATTCAGGTCTTGATAGCTTATGCTTTCTATATCATATCCCCCAAACGCATTTTCCCGTCTGATGACCAATGCCGTACTTTCAGGTGTTTTTCTTACTTGTTCTTCAAATAGCTGCTTTATTGTAATCAGCTTCGATGCAGGCACACTTACACTTTCACCGCTAAAATCCCGAATCACTCTTTTCGTTTCCGACTCACTCAACAGGTTCATCTCTTCCACCAAAATATCAGGCTTCTCTATGACTTGCTTCAGCAATGTCTGGTAATGATGAAGCAATGTAGCTATGCTATGTTCATCGTAGAGTGCTTCCACATAATCAGCCTTTAATTCCAGACCATCCGCATTTTCAGAATAGTTCAACACGATATCATAGTCGATACTCTTTACGGGAACCTCATATTTCTCATACTTCGTACCCAATTCTTTCAATTTCAGATTGTCGTCTGTCTGCATGGAAAAAACGAAACGAAGCAGCAAATCATCATTAGCCGACCGTTCTGAAGTCAATCGGCTTACCAAACGCTCATAAGGATAGTCCTGGTTCTCCATTCCATCCATTACTTTGTTCTTAACATGCTCTATTACTTGTGAAAAGCTTGTAATATCTTCCAACGATATCTGAATGCAAAGAGTATTTACAAACATACCAATGAGTTTTTCCGTTCCGGCTTTATTTCTGCCATCCGCCGGGACTCCAATCACCAATCTTTTAACATTTCCATATTTCGACAATAAAATTCCATAGACAGCAAACAATACGACAAATATGGTACAATCATGTCTCTTCGCGTTCTCCTTAACTTGCTGCAAAAGTCCCGTTCCCATATTCACAGTCAATGTCTTGCTGGCTCTGTCATTATTATTTACGCTGATGCGCTGAAACGGAAGCGTAAGTTTAGGCACTCCGTGTTCAAATTCTTTCAGCCAATAGCTTTCCTGTTCTATGAAAACATCACTTTCATAGAACTGATTCATATAAACCGCATAATCCTTAAATTGAAAGGGTAGCTGCTCCAGCTCTTTTCCGTTATACAGAGAAAGTAACTCCTCAAAAAATACGGATGCTGAAAAACCATCTGCAATGCTATGATGAAAGTCAAAAAAAATCAAACTTTCATTATCCTTTAAGTGAATCAGTGCAACCCGAAAAAGTTTCCCTTTTTCCATATCAAATGGCTGTATGAATTCATCAATAAATTCTCTGATGTTCGCCTCGTTCTCGATTGTTTCTTCTATCACCTTCACTTTTTCAGTTTTGTCTATCCTCTGAAAAACCATGTTCCCTTCTCTGAAGAATACGGTGTGCAGAATCTGATGCCTTTCTGTCATTTTCGTCAAACACGATTCCAGCTGACCCGCATTAATAAAGTGCTTTACCCGTATTCCTTCATGAATATTATAATCTGTAGAGTTTCCTTTAATCTGACCACTGAGATACAGACCCAATTGCAGAGCTGTCGCAGGGTAATATTCTCTTTCTACAGAACGAATCGGAGTTATTCTCTCCTCCTTTCCGTTTTCTCCTGATATACTTTCAGCCAATGAACGAATTGTTTTGCATAAAAACAGTTTTTTCATATTGATCTGAATACCAAATTCATTTTCCACCATTTTTTTTAAAAGCATGGCTTTAATCGAATTTCCGCCCAGTGCAAAGAAATTGTCGTCGATAGAAAAAGCTTTTTCACCTAATACCTCTTCCCAGATTTTCCATATTCTTCTTTGGGTTTCATTCTCCGGCAATGTATAAGTACCTTTTTTCTCATCTGCTTTCATAGTCTTCGTAATTACTTCAGCCTTCCGTGGGTTAATCGGAAGCTTTTCTATTACCACGTTGTTTTCCATAAGCAAAATCTGAATCAGTTTTTTATAGTTTTTACACCAATCCCGAAGTTCATCCTCTGGCAGGTAATCTGAATTATAGCGAAACTGCACGCTTAGTCCATTGCTGAACTGCATCACATTGACAAAAAGATCACAGCTGCAAAGATTCGTCCCCTGTATCTGCATCAATGTTTTTAAGCCAGCAAAATAAGGAATTTCCACTTCGTCCATATTAAACATAATCTTTGTGCCAGACAGCCGAGTCGCATCCAAATGATCTGCCATACCGCTGATGGAATATGTCTGATATTCTGAATATTCAAATAGATCTTTCATCAATCTTGCAGCTTCTTCTATGAGCGAACAAGATTCTTTCACTTCATGCATAATGGGCAATACATTATCGCATTGGCCGACAAGAGAGAGTTGTCCCATAGCTGACTGACCTGCAAACGGAACTCCGACCGTCAGATATCTGCTATCCGTAATCTTGCTTATCAGCACATAAAAGGCAGATAACAAAGTCGCAAATAATGTAATCTTATTTTGTTTGCTTAGTTCTTCCAATTTACGTTTCTGTTCACTGTTTAAGGAAAAATGCATTTCTGCTTCTTTAAATACCGTATTGCCGCAGCAGTTCATATCCTCTGGCAATAACCGATCGGTATAAACATTTTTCAGTTTATCATTCCAAAATGTGCAGGCTTTTGTAAAATCGGCTTTCTGTTTTTGCTCTTCATTCCACAAAATATAGTCCGAAAACTGTTTTGCGGGTTGAAAAGAGATTTCTTTTCCACCGTGTAATTTAGAATACACATCAGCAATTTCCGAAAGAATAACCCCCTGCGACCATCCGTCAAATAATAAATGATGCGTCGTAAGTATGAACTTATAATGATTCTGTTCATATTTGATAATACGAATTCTTGCCAATGGAGCTTCCGTCAAATTAAATTTCTCCATATGTTCATTAGTAATCCGGCTTTGAAGCTCCATTTCCCAATTCTCACAGTTACTGATATCCTCAAATTTTACAGGAATAGTCTTTTTTTTTATAGCTTGTTTTTGGTTCTCCGTATCTATGGATATTCCGACCGCATCATGCTTATCGGATACCATTCCCACAGCCTGACACATCATCTGTTCATCCATATCTCCTTGCATATCGAATACGATGGTTTCATTGCAGGCAACGGATACTTCGTCATCCAGCATAATTCCGCTTAGAATTTCTTTCTGCGAGTCGGACAGTTCCATGACATTTATGTTTTCCTGCCCTTTCTTAGGTTTAATAAAGCCATATTTCCGCATTTCCTGTACAGATTCTTTAATGATATCCGCTATTCGCCTAATATCATCCTCTGTGTGTGCGGTAGAGAAGAAGCAGTTTCTTCCTTCCCAAACATAGATTCCCTTATAAATCAACAAATAGAAGAACAGTTCCAAATCACCCTGAAGTACAAAACGGAAGAGCGAACCAAAATTTACCATTTTAATCGGAATTTCTTCCTCTTTAAAGTATTGATTCATTTCACATACAAACTGCCTTGTTCTGTTATTCAGTTCTTTTTGTACATCTTCTGACTCCAATTTGTTCAGCACAGCATTTGCGGCAGCCATCGCCATCGGATGATGGCAAAATGTACCTGCAACAAAGGTTCTGATTTCCTCTCTGGGCGGATAAGAACGATCTCCGAATGACCAGAATCCGCCGTCAACACTATCCATATATTCTGCTTTACCAGCAACAATTCCAATGGGCATGCCTCCGCCGATAACCTTACCATATGTAACAATGTCCGCTTGTACTCCATACCATTTCTGGGCTCCTCCATTCATAATACGGAACCCGGTGATTACCTCATCAAATATTAAAGCGCAGCCATTTTCCTGAGTAATCTTTCTTAATTTCTGTATAAACTCTTTGGGGGTAAAATCAGGTCTTCTACTCTGCACCGTTTCCACAAGAACGCCTGCGATCTCATCGGAGTGTTCTTCAATAAAGTTGAGGCTTGCTTCTGTTCCATAATCCAAAACATATAAATCCTCAACCATACTTTCCATTACACCTGGTGCCAGCGGGATTGTTTCCTCAGGTTCAACTCCCGGCAATCCAAGTATTCCGTCAAAGGTTCCATGATAGGAACCGGCGAAAATAACTATTTTCTTTTTCCCGCTGACCGCTCTTGCAACGCGGCATGCCACCATATCGGCCTCTGTTCCGGAATTGTAAAATGCTACTCGCTCTACCCCAGTCATTTTACAGATCTTTTCTGCCACCGTTCCTGCCATGGCAGACATTGGTCCCAATGAAAATCCGTTTGCCAGTTCTTCCTGCAGTGCCTTCACAACGAACTCTGGATTGTGCCCAAACAGAGTAACACCAAAACCCATCGTTAAATCTATATACTTATTCCCATCCACATCCCATATATAGGCTCCTTTTGCAGTCGTAGATACCAGCTGATACACCATTTCCTTCAATATCATTCGGAATCCTGCGATGTTGCGATTATTTGCATAGACATTTCTGTATTTCTGGATGTTATTCTTACTTCCTTTGGTTTTCTCACAGAAATTAGCGATCAATTCCTCCAAATATTTTTTTTGCACATCCGTCAGATTTGTGTCTGCCTGGAAATTCAGGGAAACATATGGTTTGTAAGCTCTATTATTTACCTTCTCATATTTCTTAACACCCAAGACTTCTCCTGCTTTTGAAAATTTTTTTGAAATCGAAGGTGCACTGTCTGTTGTGCATGCAGTCGAACTTTTCCATTTGCTTAAAATCTCTAACTGCATTTTCATAATCTCCAATTGCTTCCCGATTAGATCACTGCTTTCATTTCCGATATAACCAACAGAATCCGATACCTGCCCATTTCTATCGCTTTCCGCAGTTGTACTTTGCACGATATTTCGGAGCTCCGCTTTCGGTTCTTCTGTATTTTCGCATTCCATTTCATATAAGTAATCCGATACCTTTCCGATGGTACTTAAATCCATAAGGAAACGATTTACCGGAATTTCCTCCTCGAAAACACTCTTAATCGTATTTTTCATCTGCATAAGGCCTAACGAATCCATTCCGATATTTATGAATTCTTCGTTGAGATTCAATTCTGCAGCATTTAAGCCGCTTATCTTACTAACAATTCTTGTACATTCTTCTTCTATTTTTTGTTTTTTCATCTTGTTTACCAGCTCCATTTTATTAACCTGTGCTGTATTATTTGCGGCAATAACACGCTCTGCTGGCGGATTAATCCAACAGCGAAGCTTGTCAAAACAATATGTGGGAATACTGATTTTAGTATAGCAATTGTCCGGATAAATAATGCCCCACGGCAGATTTGCACCTTGTACATAATACCTGCAAAGTGTTTCCAAATCCTGACGTTCCATATGCTCCAACTCTCCGGCATTTGCAGCAAACCTTCTCGCCTGACCAGAAAACTCTTCAAGCTTTTCCCTTGTTATTTCATAATCTTCCTGTGCCTTTACATTGTTTGATATAACGCGGAATCTGCCTCTGAAAACTTTATTGCTGTCATGCTTATAGTTTTCTCTTTTCAGAAGTTCAAGCAGTTCTTCGCGCGACTCGACAATGAAAGCGATTCGATAAGAATAGTGTGCCCTTCTCGAAGAAGCCATGTAGCAGATACTATCCAGAGATACTTCATTCTCTTCCGACAGAAAATCGATATACTCTGCCGACAACTTATCCAAGGCTTCCTGAGTTTTTGCCGAAAGTACGAATACGTTTAAGGGATTTCTGCGCTCCTTCGTTGGTTCTTCATAATCCTGCAAAAGCAGGTTGCAATTTGTTCCGCTGAATCCAAAAGAACTGATACCGCAGATAAACGGTTTATCTTGTTTGCCAAACGGCTCCAATTTATCTGCAATATAAATCGCACTGTCTGCAATTTCCACTTTTTTGTTAAGCTCCTCAAAATGAACCACAGGCGGGATCTCCTTATACTTAAACATAAGAAGTATCTTAATCAATCCTGCGATTCCGGCTGCTTCAAACAGATGACCAATATTTGATTTTACAGAACCCACTGCGCAAATATGTTTTTGTGTCGTATAAGTACGAAATGCCTTTTTGATTCCTTCGAGTTCAATCGGGTCTCCCAGCGAAGTACCTGTACCATGAGCCTCAATATAGGAAATATCTTCCGGATTAATCGGGGATTTATTCCAGCATTTCAATAAAAGATCCGTTTGCGATAAACTATTCGGTGCCGTAATTCCTAATGTTCTGCCGTCTTGATTAATCGCTCCCGCCTTAATCACTCCATAGATATGATCCCTATCCTCAACTGCCTTATTGAAGGGTTTAAGTACAATGGCACCTACCCCTTCTCCAAAACCGGTTCCGTCAGAAGTATTGTCAAATGCCCTTGTTCTAGCATCTGATGATTCGATACCCACGGATGACTTCAGCGGGAACAAATTTAATTTTACTCCACCTGCAACAGCAGCTTTGCAATCTCCGTTTTGGATTGCATTGCATGCCGTATATACAGCTACAAGTGATGAGGAACAAGCCGTATCAATCGTAACAGCCGGACCCTTAAGGTTCAAAGCATGTGAAACTCTTCCTGAAATCATGGATGGCAAATTGCCAATCGCAAATCCACTTCTGTTATCCGTTATTGTTCCTGCTATAATACGTTCATAATCATATTGTGTCTTAGATGCGCCTACGAATACTCCGATATTCTGCTCCATCCGTTCATCTTCTAAAAGATATCCGGCATCCTCTAATGCTTTACATGCAGTTTCCAAAAACAATCTGGAAGACGGAGACAAAAGTTCTGCATCCTTAGGCATAATATTGAAAAAGCGACAGTCAAATTTGTCTACTTCGTCCAAATATCCGCCCTCTGAGAATTCCCTTGAAGCATAATCTTTTGCCACACTCTCCAGCATATACCGAATATCTTTTTTTCTCTCTTCCGGATATTCATGTATATTATCCAGTCCGTTTCTTATATTAATCCAAAATTCTTTTGCATTTTCAGCTTCCGGGAATCTGCATGACATACCGATGATTGCAATATCCTGCTCGCCCATTTCACTTTCTTCCTTTTCTGTTTCAGAGAGATTCCCCTCATTTTCCAAAATATATTCTTTCAGATTTTTTATGGAAGTATAATTAAACAAATCTGTTGTTGTAACATCAACGTGCAATTCGTTTTTCAGTTTTTCTACGATCTGCATAATTTGCAGTGAATTAACGCCATCCTGGAAAAAGTTTTCCTCTGTATCGACATCCTTTTCTGTAACTTCCTTGAAAATCCTGACTAATTTCTCCTCTAAAGAATTCTCTTTTCGCTTATTCTCTTTTTTGACACTTCTATTTCCCGTGGTAACATCTATTAAAATGGAATCATATAATCCGTCTTCCAATTTATTACGCAATTCATTTCTTCTCAGTTTTCCGGAATCTGTCTTGGGCAACTGTTCAATAGGTACGACATATTTTATTGTAGAGATTCCTTGCTGACGCAGCTGCGTTCCAATTTTTTGACTGATCTCCTGAAGAAACTCCTCTTCCATATTTTCCTGTTCTAAGAAAACAGCAATGCATTCATCCTTCGTCTGTCTATCTCGCACGTTGAATGCAGCCACTTTCCCGGGGATAACTCCGTCAACCTGTTCACAAATCCGTTCCAGATCTCTGGGATAATAGTTCTGCCCATTGATTAAAATGAGTTCCTTCGCTCTTCCCGTAATAATCAGACTACCATTGCGCAGATATCCCAAATCTCCTGTACGAAGCCAGTTATCTGCGGTAAACATCCCTTCTGTTTCTTCACAGTTCTTGTAATACTGCTGCATCACGATTTCACTCTTTATCTGAATATGTCCGATGTGAAATTCGCCAAGATCTATATCCTTATCATCACAGATCCGAAGTTCTATACAATCAAGCGGATAACCGACTGCCGCAAAGGAAAGAGTATTCTGTCCCTCCTCATCAAGCTCTGTAACCCTGTTTCCAATCCATAAATTCGAGCGGTCAATATTCACCCTTTCCAACTCATTTTCCGGTTCACAAGCAGAAATAACTACTGTTGCCTCCGTCATTCCATAGCCTGGACATATTACAGTATCCTTTAATCCATATCGTTCCAATTTTTTATAGAACAATTTACACACATCAACATTGATCGGCTCAGCCCCATTCCAAATGGTTCTTAAACTAGACAAATCCCATCCGTAGTCCTTCTCTTCCAGCTTCAGTGCAATGTATTTAAAACCAAAATTCGGTGCTCCGGATATTGTGTATTTATACCTGCTGATAGCATCGATATATATCAACGGGTCATACGCAAACAGCGTTTTCGGCATGATACACTCTTCAGCCCCTAATATCACCGGCAAAATATGTAGCACAATTAATCCTAGATTATGTGTAAGAGGAAGCCAGCTGATAAACCGATCCGACTCTGTCACTTTTTCCAACCGAATAACTCCATACATATCAACCATAACATTATGATGTGTTATCTCAACTCCTTTGGGATTACCCATGGAACCGGATGAGAATTGAAGGATTGCACTGTCATCCTTCGTAATTTTTTCCATCTTGCCTTTTTCATGACAGGATAAATAATCTGCGGTAGAAATGTATCTATCGTCAAACAGCACCGCCTCCCGGCTATCCTTTGCTTCCACATACTGTCTCAATTTTTCAAAATGTTCTTCTTCTGCCACCACATGGGCATTGTCTATCAACTTCCATACGGAGTATAATCTCAGCTTTGCCTCTTCCGTAGCTGCAGGTGCAATCGGTACTGGGATAATTCCTCCTAAAATACACCCCCAAAAATGATAGATAAAATCACTTACATCCTCGATTTGGAAAAGCAACTTATTACCCTTTTTTAATCCCCTCTTTTGCAAAACGCATAGACACCTCTGGGCTTTCTGCAAAATTTCAGCATATGTTTCCCTATATTCATTGTCCTTTCCTTTGAAGAATCGTATCCCCACATTCGTATTCTCAGCAGCACTTAAAAAGGCTTCTGACAAATTTGTATATTCTGTCATATTATCCTCCGTTCCAAACCAGTTGACACTATGTATTCCCATTTCACTGAAAATATTGAAATACCTCTGCAATATTGTCTATTGCATCAATAGACACCGCTTTTTCCCTTGTATTTACCTGCTTTAACATATTTCTCAATATCGTTCCCGCCCCGACCTCAATAAAGCAGTTCACATCTTTACTGCGCAGATACTCTAAACTATGGCTCCAAAGTACAGTGCTGGTCATCTGCTTACTAAGTAGCGGATAGATATGGTTTTCATTCAAATATGGTCTGCCCGTCACATTTGACATAATAATACTGGGTGTCTTTCTAAATTCCTGCATCCTAAGATACTCATTAAATTCCTTCTGCGCTTCATTCATATAGCTGGTATGAAATGCCCCCAATGAATTGATGATTCTTCCGCATACTCCCATTTTCTCTAATTCACTGATTGCACAATTTACCAATTCCGCAGATCCTGCAATAATTTTTTGATTAACACTGTTATCACAGATCAAATTTACCATCTCGGAATCGGAAGACAACCTTTCACATATATCAGATAGGATTCCACTATTTACATTTCTCACATTTGCCATAGCATAAAACCCAGGCTTTTCAGCCTTTCCCATGATTTCTCCGCGTTCTTTAACAAGAAGAAGCGCACTTTTAAAATCCAAGCTTCCGGAACATGCAAGCGCAGCATATTCCCCTACACTATGCCCAGCAAAAAACTGAAACCGGTATCCAGTCTCCGCGACCAATGCCTGATAACACGCAGCACTGCATACAAAAATACATATCTGCGCATACTTGGTCATTTGCAAATCATCCTTGCTCTTACATAATGCCTTAATATCAAGATGCAGAATATCCTGAGCTTCTTCAAATACCCTGTCTGCCGCTTTATAGCAGTTCCATATCTTTTCGCCCATTCCTACATATTGCGAGGCTTGCCCTGGAAAGAGCAACGCACATTTAATCATATCTTCTCTCTATACTTTCTTATATATTTTGCACAAAAAAGCCTTTATTTTAGCTATCTGCGCAATGGTTAATTAAGTTACAAACAATGACAAGTTCATGATAATGGGCGAAAACTGTGTCATTTCTGGTTCAATGCACTTCATTTTCCAGTCAGAAAGGTACACGAAATAAAACGTCATCCTTTTTTATGAAGGCGAATCTGTGTCCCATTCTTCCCTATGGCTGCTAACCTCTCATGTCTAACAGGATCATCCTTTCTTAAAAAGAGTCCTAAATTCCTTCGTCCAGCCTACCCATAGTAGGATGCCGCCTTTGCTCCTTATCAGGGTCATGCCCTATAAAATATGTCTTAGCGGCTTCGCTCTGCTTTGTCATTGTCTAGAGAGCACTCCTGTAATCCAGCACCAATTGAATCCTTGGCGGACGTTATCTGCTACAGTATGTGCTTTTTGTTATGCTGCTTCTGGTCTGATGATGTCCTTTCGGATCTTTTCTTCATCAAAGTCACAGCCCGTTTGTAATACTACATAGAAGATCCGTATCGCTTTACATGCAACTGCTATCTTTGCCTGCATCCCTCCAAGCGGATTTTTTGTCCTGTTCCTATAATAAAGGAACACATCCTGAAACACAGGATTCCAGATCATCAGTGCACGCGCTGACTCATACATTGTTCTTCGCAGTTTTCGTCTGCCCCTTTTACTGATTCTTGGCTGTCCTTTCTTTTTACCGGAGCTTTTCTTGACTATTTCCAGCCCGGCAAGCTTCTGTATCTGCTTCGGATCAGTGAAACGTCCGATATCACCAACCTCTGCTATAAAGCCAATCACAGTACTCATCCCTACTCCTTTAATGGCGAGCAGTTTCTCCACATTTGGTACTTCTTTTACTTTTTCTTCCAGATATTCATCTAATCTTTTTAGCTGTTCTGCTTTAAGGATGTAGTCATTTACAAGAACCCATATCTCGAGTCTTGCGGCTTCACCGGCTTCCAATCCCACACTATTCTGTGCAGCTTCTACTAGGGTCTGAGCCCTCTTTATTCCTGCTGCACGCACCTTTGCATTGCGCCATATCTGATTGATTCCACCTGCACCGATTTTAAGGATATCTTGTGGAAGTGGAGCTTCTCTAAGAAGCATCAGTCCACTGGTTGAATCCCAATCAGCATAACATTCCAAATACTCTGGAAAGAACTTCTGAATCCATCCCTGTATCTGATTTGACAGACGTACATGCTGCTTCATGATCTGATCCCTACAAACAGATGCTTCCCTGATCTCCGCATATACTCCACTTGGAAGATAAGAAGTTGAAAATCTTCCATCTATCACTAGCAACGCTATTGTTTTAGGATCCTTCAAATCACTCTTTTCTGGACTATTATCATCTAATTCCATACTTCTGTTTACGGTAAACGGATTTACTGTTACAAGCTGAATATCATGGTCTTGTAAAAACTTCTGAAAAGTGAGCCAGTAGCAACCGGTAGGCTCGCAGCCGACAATAACCTTTTTCATTTCAGTTTTATTCATGAGTTCCTCTGTCCACCTGAGAAAAGTAAGGAATCCCATTCCGGTGTTGCTAAACTTAAACACTCTTCTTGAAAGCTCAAACCCTCTCCAGTCAAATGCCCTGCAGAAGTGAGTTTGTGATCCAACGTCTACTCCAACAATTAAAATGTCACTTGTTACTTGCTTTAGTCTGTCATTCTGTGTTAAATTCATTTTGAACCTCCAGTGCTTTGATTGTTTTGTTTACATCCGCCAAGATGCAACTCAATCATACCTTGAGGTTCTTTTTTATTCAATTGGCATTATTTCTGAATTACAGGAATGCTCCTTATTCTCCAGCAATAAAGTATATATTTCTCCAAAAATTGGAATAATCTCCGGCACTCTTCTCTTTTCAAGCACCTCTGCCATCTGTTCCATCTGTTCTGCGGAATGATCAGAATAATCCGGCCACTGCAATTGAAGTTCGTTGTATCCTTCCGATACTGAATCAACCGAGATTTCCACTTCGAACTTCGACCATTCTGCAGCTATCTTTCCCTCATACACAACCGCTCCATTCAGCAATATTCTGAGAACTTTATTATTTGATTGTTCTCCCGGAATTCTGCCAACCAGCCTTAATACAAACTCCTTTGCCTTATCTGTCACAAAACAGAAGCTCGAAGTGTCACTGTATGCAGCATAATATCCATAACGCTTCAATCGCGCTGGTATTTCCGGCCAATTATACTGCGCTTCACTCATTGAAATTGCTTTTACGTAATAGTCCGGATCCAATAAATTCTTTGCGCTTTCATGCACTCCGTATGTTTTATTTATTGCCATTTCAATTTCTACATTAAATTCATCATCCGAAACAATCTCTTTAATGCATTCCGTCAAAATCTTATCTAACACAAGTCCCTTATTTTTGCTGAGATATCTTTGCCTCTGTTCCGAAATCCCATTTAAATATTCCTCTGCATTCTTACTCATCCAAACAGGCAATGTTCTATTCTGAAAAAAAGCAAATTCTTTCAATATGGATTTCATTTCACCATCAAATTCACAGGCCTTCTGAAGATGATACTTTACAATTTCCGCTCCCTGTCCCCAATGTGCATTGTGAATTGCCGCCAAGAAATGAGCTTCTGCCTGTACTCTGCTGTTTTCTTCCTTCCCACATGTTTTGGTATCAACAGATGTCGTTACATGCTCCTGCGTCAGATCTAACAGTTTCTGAAAAACCTCTCCCATAACAAGCTGAATACCATGCATTGTCAAATGACAGTAATCCATGAAGAATTCACGATTTATATACTTGCTTTCTCTGCGAAAGATTTTGCCGCTGTCAACGATTACAAGACTCCGACAGTTCTCCGCTTCTTTTCTCAATGCCTCCTGCACCACAGTAACAGTTCTTGGTGTACTGATTTTTGGATAAAGAATGGCAATATCCTTCGCTCTCTTTTTACAGTTCTGTTCTTCCTCACGATTTCCTGATGCCCTATAAGCTTTTGCCAGCAAATTCAGTTCCCTTGTGGATAGCTTTTTGTCCAAGTCGGAATGTTCCAATGCCTCACGAATGACTTGTTCATAATTATTTTCCTGAAAAAGCTTCTGTAACCTTTCCATATGGTTAAGCCATTCCGCATGATTTGTATCTGCATCCCAGGGCAACCCCATATCTGTATCTTCCCAGTCCAGAAGATTAAATTCAGGGATCACAAAAACAACCGGTATCTCATGCTTAATATAAAGTTCATTCAGACAGCTATACAGATTTTTCACCTGTTCCATTAAACTCTGATTAAAGTAATCAAGTACCGTCTTCATTCCTCCGTTTTTCAGACGTTCTGCCACTTCCAAAGGTTTACGCGTCCAAAGTTCACTACAATCCCAGTTGTTTCCACCAAATATAACAACTGCATCCGGCTCTAGCTGCTTTGCCTCTTCAATTAACTGAATCAGCATATTGTAATTTAAGTCAGTTCTTGCTAGGTCAATGACTTCATAACCGTCCTTCCCATTTGTCTGGAATAAATCGTTTAATTCCTTGCAGGGATTGTAAAACGGATCATAAAAATATCCTCTTGCTACGGATTCCCCCAAAAATAAAACTCTCTTTTTCTCACCTTTTTCCGGTATTGAGGTCATTTTGGACCAGAAATTCCATTCCGCCGCCGTTGTCTCATCCAGAACATACTGTCCGTTCGCTTTCTTCCAAATTCCGATTCTGCCTGTGCTACTCTTTTTGTCCTTCTTTTCATCTAAAATTTCATTCAGATAAATGGTATTCATTAATCGAAACACATCTTTATTATTGAGCAATTGTTCTTCTAATCTTCTCAAATATTCTCTTGTTAGCTCATCCGGCCGTTTCATATTCTTTCCTCCAAATCACTACAGGTTGCACATTGAACGCTTTCACTATTACAGCAATGTATAAACTAAATCATTTACATTTGTTTTTGCGATTCCTTCTCTGTTGATAAAATACTCCCATATTTCCGAAATGTCTTCTTTCAAAATAACAAAATCCTGGAGCACCAGTACATTCATCTGCGCACGCACAAAACATTTGATTGCGTCCATAGGCGAACATACAATGGGTTCTCCTCTCATATTAAAGGATGTATTCAGTATAATCGGACAATTCGTTAATTCATCGAATTTTTGAATAAGTTTTGTATAACGAACATTGTTTTCCTCGGAAACAGTCTGAATTCTGCCCGAGCCATCTACATGTGTAATTGCAGGCAAATCCAGCTTTGATATAACCTGACAGGTCTCCAACATATAAGGGGACTCATGATCTATATCAAAATGTTCTTTCATTTTCGACAACAAAACAGACGGTGCAAAGGGTCTGAAACTTTCTCTTTTCTTTACCATGCCATTAATCAAATTGCGCATATCCAGATTCCTTGGATCTGCAATGATGGAACGAGCTCCCAAAGCACGGGGACCGAATTCCATCCTTCCCTGAAACCACCCGACCACATTTCCTTCCGATAACTTTTCTGCAACAAATGTAAGCATTTTGTCCTCGTCATTTCGGAAATCCAAATATTTTATACCAGATTCATCCAGAAGTCGATATATTTCATCATTACTGTACTGGGGACCCAGATATGCATCCTTTAAGGGCTGAATCTTCTCATTTAACAGCTGATGATAAACAACTGCCGCCGCACCGATAGCTGCACCTGCATCACCGGCCGCAGGCTGTACAAATATATTTTTAAAAGGACCTTCTCTTCCGAGTTTTTCCACCGCTACGCAGTTCAATGCAACGCCGCCTGCCAGACATAAATTCTCGCACGGATACACACTATACAAATAATTAGCCTTTTCCAACAGTAATTCCTCTATTACTACCTGTATACTGCGCGCCACATCCATATGAAACTGCAACAATTCACTTTCAGGTGTTCTTCCGTGATGCCCCAAAAGCTCCTCCATCTCATGTGAGTACATAAAGTCGTCTTCCACATATGTGAAATATTCCATATTCAAACGAAACTCACCTTTATCATGTTTCTCTATCATTTCGTACAATTTATCAACTAAAGTAGGTTGTCCATAGGGTGCGAGACCCATGATTTTGTATTCACCGTCATTTACTTCAAATCCTAAATATGCGGTGATCGCACTATAAAACAACCCGATAGAATCTGGAAAATCAACACTCTCAAATATTTTGACTTCATCATTTTCTCCGTATCCGTATGTCATACACTGCCATTCACCGACACCATCTATTGTCATAACCGCAGATTTATCATATCCCGAAAAATAATATGCACTCGCACCATGGGAAAGATGATGATTTACACAGTATATATCACCTGTAAAGCCTAATTTTTCACGTATTTCTCGCTCGTAATCATCCACCTCAATCATTTTATAGGCTAATTTCTTCTTTCTTCCCTCCGAATTATTATTCTTCATTCCCATCCAAATCTGCCTTGTCAATTTGCAGTATGGTTCCTCGTAATATGCCACCGCAAGCAATTCATCTACAGATACTCCGGCTACCTCCAGACAATAATGAAATGCATATTTCGGAACATTAAAATCGTGCTTGACTCTTGTAAATCTTTCTTCTTGCGCTGAAGCGATAAGCTTTCCATCCTCTATAATACAGCATGAGGCATCATGATATCCAAAAGCGACACCAATAACAACATTTCTTTTTTTACTACCAGTCATATTGCACCTCCAAAATCTATATCCGCTAACTTTTCTGTTTTAGTTTTTACAATTAGTACTTATTTGTTTTTATATGCGATAAGAATATGAGATATTGCTATATTTACCACCTTCAATTAGATTACATCTTCACGTATTCTGCCACTGCCTTCCTTATCAAATTATTCTAATAAAGAACCTTATCACATTAAACTTCTGCATTAAGCCCATCTCCATACTTTTATTTCATTATACTTTACTCAAACTTTCCGCATAGTTTCGCATAGCAAAACCTGTGGAAAGTTTGAGTAAAAATGTATTTAAGAATATATTTTTATATTATATTTCATTTTTCATTTATTAAATAACACTAAAAATACCAATTTATCGATTGACTATACTATCAATATTTTCTATATCTATTTTGTCGTTCTTGCACAACTCTTTTTATTGATTTATTGCAATATTTATTACAAAACTCAATTATTTCACATTCAATAAATTCACTAACTTCGTCAATATTATCCATCGTGACTTTACCGCCTTCTGCTATTACTTTATCTACGATATTCATTCGATATAATTCAGCCGAACTCATTTTCATTTTCTCTGCCGCTTCTTGTCTCCTATCATTTGTTCCCCACATAATACTAGAATAGCCTTCTGGTGAAATAATTGAATATACAGCATTGTCAAGCATCCAAATTGCATTTCCTACCGCCAAAGCTAATGCCCCTCCACTGTATCCTTCACCTATAATAATTGAAAGAATTGGTGTTTTTGCCACTGATAACTCCGATAGTAATTCAGCAATTGCCAAACCTTGCCCTCTCTTTTCAGCATCCACTCCACATGCCGCACCAATTGTATCTACAAAGCATACAATTGGACGCTTAAATTTTTCAGCTTGCTTAATCGCTCTTAATGCTTTTCTATAACCTTCTGGAGATGGCATCCCAAAGTTTCTATATACTGCATCATCTAATGTTCTTTTCCCTTTTTGTTCTCCAATTACTGTAAAACTTTTTCCATGAAATGTGGCTAAGCCAGTCACTATTGCTTTATCATCTCCAAATATCCTATCTCCTGACACTTCAAAAAAATCATTGAAAATGGCATTTATGTAGTCCATACTTGTCGGTCTGCTTTTCTCTCTTACAATCTTGACTCTTTCCCATGTGTCACACGCTAATGGTGTTACCTTACTTGTTTTTGCCTTATTTATTTTATTCCAATTTGCATTCTTTCCACTATGAATCAACAATAGTTTAGATACCATTTCTCTTACACGTTCTCTCGTTACTATTGCATCAATAAATCCACATTGTTTTTGATATTCCGCTGTTTGAAACCCATTTGGAAGTTTTTCTCCTGTATTTTGTTCAATTACTCGTCTGCCAGCAAATCCAATCATGGCATTTTTTTCGGCAAGAATAACATCTGCCAGCATTGCAAAACTAGCTGTAACCCCTCCCATTGTAGGATTCGTTAATACTGATATATACAATAGTCCTGATTCACTGTGTAACCTAACAGCAGCAGCCGTTTTTTCCATTTGCATTAGTGAAATAATTCCTTCTTGCATTCGCGCTCCACCGGAACAACAAAACATTATAACTGGCAACTTCTTTTTTGTAGCTTTTTCAAACAGTCGAGTAACCTTTTCACCCACTACATATCCCATACTTGCCATCATATATCTGGTATCCATTACACCAATTGCAACCTGAGAACCATCAATATTCATTTCTCCTGTAATTATTGCATCATTTAACTTATGCTTTGCAGAAGTTTCAACTGATTTTTGCGCATACTCACTATCATTTAACGGATTACTTAACTCCATATTAGCATCCCATTCACGAAATGATTTTTTATCTGCTAATGATAAGATACGTTTCCTTGCATGCATTCTCATGTAATACCCACACCGAGGACAAATTGAATGATTTCGATCCAGCATATCCCTTTGTATCTCTTGTTTACATGCATTACATATTCTTCCTTTTGACACGCTCCCCCGCCTTTTTCCTAATATCTCTATAATACGGCATTATATCTACCAATGTGACATTCAGAATACTATTCTCATATATCTCAAATATTAAGTGTTTTTTGCAATAAACTTCAATATATTATCTATTTACCTTAACAAAGAAGATATAATGTCGTATTATGACATCCATTTTACTTATTAATCTTAAACTTATTAGCCGCTTCTGGAAATTCAGGTTGGTGAGCCACCCATATACATGCCGAGTTCGCAGTCTGCATAACCAACAATAACGCTAAGACATTTAAACATTTCATTACACCTTTTCCATAGATTTTTTTAACTTTCATCAGTCTATCCTCCTGTTTTTTTGCATCATACACCAATTAGCGAAACCTTCAAACCCAATGTCCAGTTTTCGACATTTTATGTCCAAACTCAGCAAAAAATACCTTCTAGCCTACAAATTCTAACAACTTCATAAAACTCAAAGTGCTCCTTCCTAGGCATTAAGTAGGCAACATTTTACTTACCTGCCAGAAAAGGAGCACACTCTTCTTTATATTCATTTTTTACTTAAATTAAACCGACAATACTATAATTGCATTGAATTTATTATCAATTATATAATGTTCTAGATATCCATTATTTTGCTCAGCAATCTTGTAAACGCTTGACAATCCAATCCCGTGTATTCCTGCATCTTTTTTCGTGCTAAGCAATCTCCCATCCTTTTCTTTAATTTCTCCTAAAAAATCATTTACTACTTTAAGCACACAAAGCTTTCCTTCCCTTTGCATGAAAATTCGCACAACAACCGAAGAACCCTTCCCCCTTTTTGATGAAGCTAAAATAGCATTATCTAATAGATTTCCCAACATAGTAATGAGATCAACATCTTGAATATGTTCCAGCACACACCCCGGTTCCACATATGCATCAAAAACAACACCTTTCTTTTCTGCTTTAATAGAATATTCAGACAAAATTATATTCAACATCTTATGACTACTGTATTCACATACTTCTTCTCTGTTCAATTTTCCATTAAGTTTATCTACCACTTCACATATTTCATTATATTTTCTTTCATAAGCCAACTGACCTATCACCTTTAAATAATGTGATGTATTATGTACAACCTCATTATAATTCTCATTCCACTCCGCTATTTTAGTCAATCTTTCCACTTCTGCTTTTTGATAAAGAAGTTCTAATTGTTGTCTGGCATTTTCGCTTAAATTTTCTGCATGTTTTTGAAATGCATAAAATAACAATATATTTCCAGCTATCATACATCCGAAAAAAAATGTCATTAATACTTTCAAAACCACATTACTCCCTACATCAATACCCGAATAGAATACTGTAAGCATAATACCCAAAGTAGATATAGGAACACATAAATAAACCAAAAACAGCTTGTTGGTCATTCTTTTTTTTGATTTTGCAGACATCTGCTTTAATACAACAAACACGATATAGTTCAAAAATTTTATAAGTAATAATTGCCATAAATATTCTGACACTGGTATCAACCCTGTTTTTGCCAACAATACTGTTGTAGTATTCGATAATACAATATACAAAAACTCCACGCCAATCATAACAATATATGCCATAATAAAATATACAAATCTGATTCCGAATTTTGAGTCAAATAATACTGTCACCAAAATCCACAATACCATGGGAACAAGAATCAAATTCAACATATTATTTTGCAACATGTTGACAAAAAAAATTGTACCTATTATTCCTGCACATACTATTTTGATATATTTTCTTTTTATTTTAATTTCAAAAAAATTGTTAAAATAGTCATAAAGTAGAAAAACTTCAATAATACAACAAAAAAACAGGATAAGCAAATCTAACCACCCCATCATTCACCACCTCTTATTAATATTTCTCTGCAATATTTTTTGTAAAAGTCTCGCGAAACTCTTTTTGATATGGTCTTGATATGGATAAGCATTCACCACTATCCAAATAAACCTCATTGCCTAATATTTTTTCAACATGACTGACATTGATTATATAACTACTGTGTGCAAAAGCCAGCTCGTAAAATTTGACTGATAACGTCTCTAATTTATCATCTACTAGTATCTGCCCATCAAATTTTGCTTCATCACAATCTGAGCATACAGTAATTTTACTACCTCTTTTTGCATTTTCTATGTATAAAATATTCTGAATATTAACTCTGATTACCTTATTTCTATAATGCCCTACAATATATTCTTCTTTTGACTTTTTTTCTACTTCTTCTAAGATTTCTTTCAATTCACTTACAAACTGCACATCCGAATATGATTTCAACAAATATCTATACGGAGTTACCTTAAAAGACTTGACTGTAGGAGTACGCACCCCTGAACAAAAGACCAAAACAGCATCTTTAAACTTATCACGAAATAATCTTGCAGTTTCATCTCCATCAATACCACCCAATTCCATATCCAAAATAAGTAAATCTAAATGCATGCTGGAATCAAAGCTACTAACTAACTCTTCTCCTGAACAGAATTCAAACATTTTAAATTGGTATTGTTTATTACCTTTTGCTTGATTAAGAATTTTTTTAATATATGAGATAAACACCTTGTCATCATCGCAAATAGCTATATGATACATAGGGTTTCACCCCCCCCCTCTCTTTTGTAATATTTTATTATACCATACTCACGTTAGTTTTTCAATAACATCTTTCTTCATTTTTGTATGGTTTCTTTTATTTTTCTAATTTTCCATTTCTTCTAAAATAACACTTTTTATGTTTTATTATTTCCATTAATAGCATTACATTTTGCATTATATATACAAACATCAAACCAAATGTAAATTCATCAGCATCAGATAGTACAGTTATGATTGCAATAATCACATGAAAGATTAATATAAACTTTATTTTTCTTTTATAAGTTTTCTTTTCATCTTGACTAATTTTTTTCATTTCCGTATCTACTGGAGATATAAAACATACACAAATCATATTAAAAAAGAATATTAGCAACATCCCGTTCATTGATAAATACATTTTTATATTCTCTATACCATACACTTGCAACAGTAATATTACATTTGAAATTACTGTACATTTCCAAATTTTATCTGCATGCCATCCTCCGCAAAAACTCCTTAATGGAATATACATACCAAGAAAAAAAATCACCTCTTTAGTTTTCGAAAAGACTATTCCAATTGCCAAAGCGATAACTAAATTCAAAAAAACTTCACACAGCAAAACATATCCATATCTATATATCTTCTCATCCTCATCTGTCATTACATAATTTTGCGATTGCTTATTCACTAATGCATCCACTATCTTTTGAACCATATCAACCCATTTATCCCTTTCAGTTTTCCGAATAATTTAACATACATTATAATGTGATCGAACCCAATGTACTAAATTTAACAATTTATGTTCTAATTTTTCGCTATATATCTATATTATTAAAACTTCACTAAAAATTCCAACACTATAATTGAGTTCATATTTCAAAAAGTCTCTCAAGCACAATTTCGCCTTGAGAGACTTCCCAAATTATCGTTCTTTCCTCTTTGTTACTGCAGCTTTCCCCAGTTCTTTCATTATCTGTCTCATAAGTTCTTTATATTGTTCTTCAAAGGCTTCTGCCCCATACTGAAATTCTCAAATAATTATACCACCCATGACTTTTTTCCACTACTCAAAAAGGCGCACCACCATTTCTGATGATACGCCCTCAGCTATTTGGCTTCGTGAAACTTTTTGCAAAGTAATCCTGTTATCCGAAAACTCTGTTTGCACGAATGAACACATTTCTTACACTGCTCATAGTATTCAATCTTACCATGCACATTCAGAAAATATGCCCAGTACCTTTTCTCCTTATCCGTCATAAGCCTCTACCTCACCTTCCCGGTCTTTGGAACGGAAGGTGCTTTTGCTTCCGGCATAATATCAGAATCCATTTTAGGATATGCTACCTCAAATGCCTCTGCCCCATACTGATACTCTGTCGGTTCTGCCACAGAAGATACCGGTGCCATTGCATCCCGGATATCAGTCACCTGCTCCGGTTTATCAATCTGTTTCTTCTCCATTCTGTCTAATTCCACATTCCTCGATAAATCCTCTACCTTATCAATGGCTGCGTCCAGATGAAGCACCATAGAATCATATACCTTTTTCTGCCACTTCCAAGGCTTCTTTGCTACCTCTGTCTTGGAGAATTTCTTTTTCTTTTCAGAGTAATCTACCTCTTCTTTGTCAGCAAAGGTTCTGAACGTATTGGCTACCTTCTGTCCTGCTTCACGCATACCTTTTCCAAAGGAATCAATCTTGGCAATGGTGCGATTGGTATCGGCAATGCCTTCTTTGACCTTGTTTCGGATACCTACAAGTTTATCTTTGAGACCGATAAACTCAGATACCCGGTTAAGTGCTGCCTTTCCACGCATTTTGAAATCTGCCATGATTTCCCCTGCTTTACTCTTAATGCTCTCCTTCACTTCAAATATCTGCTGCTTGATTTCCTCACAGCGCTTCTCCAGACGTTCCGCTGCTTCATTCAGCGATTTTTTCAGCTTATTTGTAAGCTTGTCATCTTCCATCTTCTGAATATAATCACGAAGTGTGGAAATCTCATCCGTCATATCTTCCACCTTCTTGGTCATACTGTCCACATAAGCACAAAGCTCATAAACTCCGTTTGCCGCCTGCTGCATTCCGTTTCCGTTCAGTGCTCCTAAGATTTGCTGTAATACCTCTTCTCCGGTCATTGGTTTATCTTCCATCATCGTTTCCTCCATTTCCGGCAGAGCAGCTTTCTGGCCACTCTGCCTTATTATTAATTGTCATTAGCGAAAGGGCAATTCCTTACCATCCGCCTTCATATACTGGTCTTTCGACTGCTGTGCCTGTGTCTGTGCTGCTTCCTTCGCCTTATTCTCGCTCTGCTCCTTTGCCTTCTCATACTGGTTCACAATTTCAGAATAAAGCTTCTCACGAAATTCCTTCGTTACCGGATAACACACATCCTGATATACATGCTTGCCATGCTCGTCTGTCTGCTTGGTCTTGTAGGAAGGCATTGCCACAAACACCTTATCCTTGCCCTGAAGGATGCTCACATTATTCACGATGAAACTGTCATCAAAGTAGATGCGGGCAAGACCACGGATATTACTGCCCTCTCTCTCATACGGTGTTACCGTAACGGAAAACTGAGGCATCTCTGCTTCACCTCTTGCATTGCCTGCCTGCGACTTGTCAGCAGACTTCTCCTGTTCAAATGCTTCAAGGATATTCCCATACAGCTCCTCTCTAAACTCTGCGGTAATCGGATTGCAGACATCCTTGTAGACTACACCGCCATTCTCGTCACGCTCACTGGATTTGTATCTCGGCATGGATACAAAAAGAGTACCCTTCTCTTTATTCTCCAGAATGGCAATGTTGGTAATCTTGAAGGAATCTCCAAACACCAGATTGGCAAATCCCCTTACATTTCCTGCCTGATTCTTAGCTTCTGTTACATGAATTGAATACTTCATAAATTCCTCACTTTCTGTCGGGAACCGCCCGACCCGGTTCATCCTCATCCGGTGTTACCAGATGACACTCTAAAGTTTCTATATTACTGATAGGCAGACGACCATTCAGCCAGTTGCCTAAAGTAACTACAAATCCGTCCTGCTCATAGTAAATCCACTGCTCTGTGCCAAGTTCTTCTTCATACAGGACAGTTATATCAAAGTCAGGCATATACATACCTGCTTCTTCATCAAATACACAGGCAACACCTGCCCGAAGATACAGCGACAAACTGGGTATAAAGACATACCACCCGCTGATTATAAGCTGCATATCATCATCCACTTCCACAATCTCATCGCATCTGTCTTCAAATTCCATCTCAGAAACAACCTCTTCCACCTCTCCGAGACGGTATTTTGTCTTATTCTTCATAAGCACCCTCCTCACTGGCGGGTACACACTTTACCACAAACCGCTTGGTTCCTTTCTCCGCACAGGTAAAAAGGGTTAATTCTTCCCTTTCTCCCTGTGTACGAATCGAATTATCGAAAGGACCTACCACAAAGGTTTCCGTAACCTCATAAGAATGAAGCACCCCTTCTGTATCAAGAAGAGTTACGATATCCCCAATGGAAACCTTGTTAAGATTGGTAAAAAACTCTCCGTATCTGCTGCCATTATGACCGCATAACACACAGTTTCCCTTCTCTCCGATTCGCCCGGTCTCACTCATGTGCCCGATTGCCTTATTTAGGTTTGAGGAGGAACACCCCTCCACCACCGGATAGCGTATGTCTAATGCTTCAATTTGCAGAATGGCGATAACATCCCCTTCTGCAAATATGGCTGCATCTTCCGAACGACCGGAGGCTTCGGTTTCCTCCTCCCCGGTTTCTTCCATCTCTGTCTCATCTTCCTGCACTTCCTCCAAATTCTGCTCAAATTCCTGCGTAAGCTTCTCTGTCTCCCTCATCCCGGTGTAGTGATAAACAATCGGAATGGCAAAAAACAAAATACCCGCCACTATGAATAGTGCTGCAAACACTTTTCTTCTGCTCATAAAAATTCCTCCCACTAGAAATGCCCCGCCATTGGCAGGGCACATCTTTATCTTGGTTTGTCTTGCCTTGTCTGATAAGGCAACTGGTTTTCCGCTACATTCATGCTCTTTTCTTCCTCAATCCCTCCAAGGTCTGCATCCGCAACCTTTTCGTTCTCAAGGTCGAGCTGGACATTTAGTTCAAACTGCCTTGAAAGCTTCTGCTGAAGTTCCTCTTCGTGCATGAATGGTTTCTCATACTCTTCCTTGGATGCAGCCAGATCATTTTCATACTGCTCTATCTTCTTCAACAGATATTCCTCATTCTCGTGAATACCGTTAAAACAGTTTTCAAGCTTTACCATATTGCCCACCGGGCTGGTAGAAAGCTCTACTTTATACTCTGTCTTTCCCCGAAGGATTAAGTAATTTACTCCCATGAAATTCTTCTCTACGAGAAGCTCAAACCCATGGAAGCTTCCAAGTGCTGTTGTATCCCCGGTCTTACATTTACTTACCGCCTCCAGCATGACGGCACCGCCATCTGCCCTTTCCGTATAAGTAAACTTACCTACTGTGATTGCAAAGTCCGGATGCTCCAGCAACTCTCTATCCCGAAGCTTGATGTCTTCCCTGACGCAGGCAAGCTTCTCGTTTGCAGCCTTTATCAGCTTCGGATATCGGATCATGAAGTTATCCTGCAATGCATATCGCTGGTTATCATAGGATGCTTTTAACAGTTTCAGTCTCTGTACATCGTTGTCAATCTCCATCTTCTCCTTAATCAGCGGATTACCCGTGGCAACTGCCTTGATTTCCGCATAGGATAAGGTTGCCTCATCTATATCTTCACAGGTTCGGCTTACCGCCTTGCTTGTGGTTACCTGACTGATGAAACGCTGTTTATTCTCAACCAGACTCCAGTTATAGGCATCAAAGGTTGATTTCGTTACATAACGGTAAACCGCTATCTCATCGTTCTCATTCCCCTGTCTGATACCACGACCTTCTCTCTGTTCAATGGATGAAGGTTTCCATGGACAGTCCACATGGTGTAATGCCACAAGATGTGTCTGTACATTTACTCCTGTACCGCACTTATCAGTGGAACCAATTAAGACTTTCTTCTTCCCGGTTCTCATTTCCTTGAAAAGCACATCCCTCTGGGCATCGGTCTTGGCATCATGAATAAAGGCTATCTCATCCTCCGGAATCCCGTACTGTATCAGGGCATCCTTCAGATACTGATATACCGTAAAGTCCTTGTCTGCTCCCGGCGTGCCAATGTCGGAGAAGATCAGCTGGCAGCCAATCTTTCCATCCTTATTGTTCGCCTGATACTCATTCCATACGTTTTCTGCCACCTTGTTAAGCTTGCCGTCCGGATTATTCGGTGCATCCTTATCAATCAGTCTTGCATCCGTTCCAAGCAGTCTCGCTTCATGGGTAATCTTAAGGAAGTTATCTACGGAAGGGTCCACACCGCCATTACGGATTCGCTCCGCTCTTACCACGAAGTCTTCCATGACCTGTTTTACATACCAGTCAGGCTCCGACTCCACAATAATCGCCTTGCCTCCCCGAAGGGCAGGCACATCCAAATCAAGCATATCCGCAGTCTGGACATCCGCCACCTCACGGTAGATATTCATAAGCTCCGGCAGATTGGTAAACTTATTAAACCTGCTCTTAAAACGGAACCCGCTGCCTTCCACCGTAAGCTCCAGTGCGGTTGTCACTTCACCGAAGTTTGCTGCCCAGGAATCAAAATGGTATATTCCCATCTGCTCCAGTGCCGGCTTCTGCAAATACAGCTGCATGACATACATCTCGCACATCGTGTTGGAAATCGGGGTTCCCGTTGCAAAAACAATGCCCCTGTTTCCGTTTATTTCACTGATATACTGGCACTTAAGCTGCATATCCGTGGCTTTCTTCGCACCGGATGAACTGATACCCGATACATTATTCATCTTGGAGAAAATCGCAAGGTTCTTAAACGCATGTGCCTCGTCTACCATGATGGAATCAATTCCCAGCTCCTCAAAGGTAATAAGGTCATCCTTCCTGCTTTCATCTGCAAGTGCAGACATCTGTTCCTGCAGCTTCTTTTTTTGGCTCTCCATCTGCTTAACCGTCCACTGCTCCCCGTTCTGGCTCTTCATGTCATCAATCGCATAGGCAATCTCATCAATCTGTGCCTGAAGCATACGCTCCTTTCGTTCCGCAGAAATCGGTATCTTCTCAAACTGCGAATGGCTCATAATGATACAGTCATAATCCCCGGTTGCTATCCTTGAAATAAACTGCTTCCTCCGGCTCTTCTCAAAATCCCGCTCCGTGGCTACCAGAATGTTGGCAGAAGGATATAATCTCAAAAACTCCGATGCGGTCTGACCGATCAGTGGCTTTGGTACAACCATAACCGTTTTATTGGCAAGTCCGAGACGCTTCTGCTCCATACAGGCTGCCATCATCTCAAAACTCTTTCCGGCTCCTACGCAGTGTGCAAGAAGCGTATTCCCGCCAAGCAGGATTCTTGCAATGGCATTCTTCTGATGAGGCTTTAACTCAATCTCAGGATTCATGCCCGGGAACTGTAAATGGCTTCCGTCATACTCACGAAGTCTGATATTGTTGAAAGTCTCATTGTAATAGTCCACATACTTCGCCCTTCGTTCCGGGTCAGCAAACAGCCATTCCTTAAACTTCTCCTTCATCTGGTTCTGCTTTTCCCTTGCAAGCATGGTCTCATTCTTATTGACCACATAGTGGTACTTTCCGTCTCCGTCATCCACCCTGTCACGAACGGTAACGGTCTTTAAGTTCAAGGTCTCCTCAAAAATAGAATAAGCGTCCATGCGGCTTGTACCATAAGTCTTGGTTGCTGCAACTGAACGCTTATCCATGGATTTGTTCTCAATGAACCACTCCATCGTTATTTTATTAAGGTGCACCTGAATACCGGAATTGTACCATTCACTTCTTACTGCCCTCGCTCTTCTCGGTGTGTTAAGCAGCTCATAAATAAACTGCTCATAGTCTTTCGGGTCAATCCAGGTGGTGCCGATTCTGACATCAATATCGCTTGCTTCAATCCGCTCGGGCTGTACCTTTTCCAGTGCCTCCACATTGATTCCAAATGCGGGATTCTCCAGAGCAGCCGCCTTTGCCACACGAAGCTTTTCCCTGACATTGCCGGACAGGTACTCATCCGCTGTTTCATATCCCGCTGCCGGATTATTTTCATTGGCAAGTGCCGGATTTAGATAGATAAGTCCTTCCAGTTTCTTTACAAGTGCTGCCAGCTTTAACTCCCCGGTCAGTTTCTCGGAAAAACTTACTTCACTCTCTCCGGTCTTTTCCCTGACTTCCTCCTTTACTGCCTCCATATCCGGTTCATAAATGGAAAGCATATAGGGAAGATTGACTGCTCCAAATTCGTTGATGGAAAGATTCAGTGCTTCCACTGCTGTCTCCACCCTTTCAATAACAGGCTTTGCCTTTATGGTTTGTTTATAAAACATGTCTGCTTTCTTCACCTCTCCCTCCTCGTTTACTTCCTCCAAAGAGCAGAGAAGCGGGTAATCACTGTCGTCACGAAACGCCATCTTATTACTTTTACCTGTAATATACCCGTACCTTTCCACGAACTTGTCATACTTCGCATTTAAGAGTGCCTGCTTATCAGCAAGTGCTTCCTCGGAACACCCTTCCATCTGAATATCAATCAGTTCCCTTGTAATGGTTCTGATTTCATCCAGCTGTCTGATACGCTCCTCTGCGTTTGCTGACACATCCTGTCTTACCATCTGGGAATTTTCCCGATAATAGAGTTTTCCGTCATAAAAGGTATAGGTGAAGTTTCTCACATCCGGGTCTGCCGGAATAACATCTTCACTTGCTTCCTCCTCTTCTGTCAGTCTGTCAAAATCTGTCATTTCCGCTTGGATATTGTGAATGGCTTTGCTTAAGGCATCGTACATATTGAAGTTCTCGTCATGATTGACACAAACCGTGTACCTTGAGTCCTGTCCGTAAATCCTTGTATCGTACTCCATAGTCCCCAGCATCATTTCCGGGTGCTCCACAAAGTAGGAATTGACTGCAATCCCATTCTCCGTATAGCCAAGATGCACCCAGTCCGGTTCGACCTCCATCTTCCGCTCCCTCTTCTGTAAGAAAAGAATGTCCGATGTGACTTCCGTCCCTGCATTCTCCTTAAAGGCTGTATTCGGCAGTCTGACTGCTCCTACTAATTCTGCCCGTTCTGCGATATACTTGCGGATGGTAGGATTGCTTTTATCAAGTGTTCCCTTCGTGGTAATAACCGCAACGATGCCTCCCGGTCTGACTTGATCCAGTGCCTTCGCAATGAAATAATCGTGGATACGGAAGTTGTACTTGTTATACTTCGGGTCAAACACCTTATAGTCACCGAATGGCACATTACCCACCACAACATCAAAGAAGTTATCCGGGAAATTGGTCTTTTCAAAGCCTGTGATACTGATGTTGGCATTCTGGTATAGCTGTTTTGCAATCCTGCCCGAAATACTGTCAAGCTCTACACCATACAGACTGCTTCGCTGCATGGGTGCCGGCATACTGCCAAAGAAGTTCCCCACACCCATGGAAGGCTCCAATACATTTCCAGCACGGAAGCCAAACTGCACCAGTGCACTGTTAATACACATGGCAATCTCCGGGGAAGTATAAAACGCATTGTTTACGGAAGCTCTTGCCGCAGCATATTCATCCTCCGTAAGAAGCTCCTTTAATTCGGAATACTCTTTCTCCCATGATGCATTACGCTCATCAAAGGCTTGAGATAATCCGCCCCAGCCGACATATTTCGACAGTATCTTCTGTTCCTCTCTGGTAGCAAGTCTTCCTTCCTGCTCAATCTGTTTCAGGGTCTTAATTGCTTCAACATTCCATCCAAATCTTGTCTTAGCTCCTCCTTTCGGAACTTCCACAAGATTATAATGGAAATTGATTTTCTTCTCTTCCTTACCACCATCTGCCACTTCCCATCCATTCGCAAGTGCCCTCTGTCTGGTTTCCTCCCGGTTCTTACGAATCTCCTCCTGCTTATCAAGAAACAACTGATAAATCGGTTTTCTGCCTGCTGACTCTCCCTGCATCATCCTGTCATACTGTGCCCTGTGGTCTGCACCACAGTAATAAGGGGTCTTTACCATATAGGTAAGCACCTCATACAGTTCCCGGTAACTACAGGTTTCCCTTACACGTTCTCCGTTTCTGTTCTTGTAGCTTACTTCAAACTCATAAGGCTTTAAGACATAACCAATCAGTCCATACTGGTTATTGGCATAGGCATCCTTTTGTTGTGCACCGTTTAACACCACATCCGATAAGAAATCAAGACGGTTAGGCATGAACAGATACTCACTCGCAACAATATCCTGAAGAAAAGGCTTAAACGGAGTATAGCAGCTGCATTCTGACACCAGAATTTCAAGTGCAGTCCGCAAATCCTCATCCATCTCTTCAATACGTTTTGCATAATCAATCGGTTCAATATACTGAAGCTCACTGGCATCCTTTTTGGGTGCTTCTTCCACTGGTGCCTCTTCCGGTTCTTCGTAATACTCCTCTTCCATCTGCATTTCAGGACCATACTCCGCCATGGTTGCCAAACGGTCCTCAATGGCTGCTTCTTCCTCCGTAAGCGGTCTGCCCTCGTTATAGGCACGGTTCAGCTTTTCAATGTCACTTAAGGAACTGTTATAACTTTCCGGTTCATCCGGAATGGCAAAATCATCAATCCCGTCTGCATCACTGACTGCATCCAGTTCTCTGTATTCACCATCAATAACCTCATCATCTTCCCGGATACCCTCCATGTCGATATCCTCAAATCTAGGTGTTTCCGGCTGATACTCTCCCGTCATAATCAAAACACCGATTTCCTTTTCGATGTTTTTCCACGAAACATATCCTTCCTTCTCACCTTCCTCGTCACGCCACTGAAACCGAATCCCCTGCCCGTGGAAAGTGTCATATCCGTGAAGCCCATAGCCCTCAAGAGGCCAGCCTGCTCCACCCTGACCATATTCCTGTTTAATCCGCTTGGCTCTTGTGCCTGCGTCCACTTCCGTATGAAATATCTCACATACCCTTGACCTGCCACCGGCAAAGCCTGTACCTCTTAATATCACCTGCTTAATAAACTCATGTGGTACATCCGGCTCTTTCTTCGGAGCAAGATAAGTGTACTTTTCTCCCCGGTACTCATAGGTAAGTGAACCCTTCTTCTCCACAACAGGAAGTGGCTTATCTGTATTTGACAAACCATATTCAGGGTCAAAAAAAGAAGCCTGATGATATTCACCGGCTTCCGTTTTTCCAAATGAATCAAGCTCATTTAACTCTCTATTCAGTTCTTCATCTTCTAATGAAACTTCATTACGATCTGACTTAAGACTACTTCCTCTGCCTGCATCTTCGCCTGCTCTCGCAGTTTCCACATTTCCATCGTTGAGGACGGATTCTGTGGTTTGTGCTTCGCTAAATACTGTTCCATCAGCATCTCTAACAGGTTGTTCGCTTCCTCTTCCACTTCCTGCATCTTCTCTGCCAGCTTCCCGAAACGGAATAACGTTTTGTACCTCTGAGGTTCCATCTCCTCCAAGTACTTCATCGCCATCCTTCCGTACTTGCCCAGCTTCTGTAATTCCACTGACTGCTCTTTCGGCATCTGAATGTTCGGATAAAGCAATCCGTCCACTTCCGTGTACATAAGTGCCATTTCTGCCATATGCAATTCTCCCTTCCGCAGATAATCTTTTCTGCTGTTCCATGGTCTTTAAGTTACTGTTAATTCCTCTAAGAACACTACAGGAGACATCGCATACCAGAGAACCGAGACGGTAAACCATTTCCTCATCGGAAACCTTTACGACCTGACTGAAATCCTGTTCTTCTTCAGATAAGTCAAATCCGCATCTCGTACCCACCGTATATAAAACACTCTGCATAACAAACTGCTCCATATCCGGCAAGCCCTGACGTTTTGGTTGCCCAGAACTCTCATTCTGAACATATTCAGTAATCCTACTACCTGATAGTTGTATTAACTCGGACATTCGATCCTCGAAATCCTCTTTCATTATGACTCCGATTTCCTTCTTTGTAAAGTCCTTCATTACTGAAAACAGTGTCTCTCTGTCCGTAACCTCTGTTGGTTCTACCAGCTTCTGTGAAGCAAGATAATCCACATATTCCTTTAAGGTATCACCCGTCAAGTCCCATGTCAGCTTCACATTTCTTCCGCCGGTATCCTTAATGTCAAATACATGTCTAAGGTGTGTGTTTAATGCCCTTGAAGGAAATATGGCAATGCCCTTACTTCCCCTCATAACATATCTGTCCACCTTCTTCCACGTATCATAGTCGGCTACCAAGGTCGCATGAGGTCTTTGTGCATAGATAAGCAGGATGTTATCAAACTCATAACGGTAAAGATTTCCCGCAAGCTTTAAGATACTCTTCCACTTTTCTGGTGAGGTCGTAACATCCTTTATCTGCATATCATAAATCTGTCTTGCCTGATAATCCACGCCCATATCTCTTCCTCCTTATGCTGTATTACACTCGCAAATTGCTTCGCGAATATCTCTTCCATCAATCTCATTTCCAAGGCTGTCCCACCCGTCTGCCCTGCTTCTGGCGAATAATTCAATCCTTGGCAGGTCTCCGCAAAGCTCTACGATTCTGTCTCTGATTTCTTCCGGTTTCCTGCTGTGTTCCATAATCCTTGCATCGCATATCTGTGAAACGGATTTGGAAATTCTTTTTGGATGTCCTTTTGTACCAATCAGGCAAAGCTCAGAATTGGAACGGGTCCAGTAACCAAGTCCCATAAACCAGCTGTCTGCCTTTTTGTTCCGCTTCACCCAGTTGAATCCACAGGTCTTATAGGTAAATCCCCATCTTCTCATGGTTTCCAGTCCTTCCCTAAGAAGAGGAAAAGTAACCCACAAAAACAGTACACAGTCCTCTGCTGCCAGTGTTTCCACCGGAAGTGCCATAATATCTTCCATGCTCATACAAGAATAATGGCAGTCCGCTGATTTTTGCAGGCTGCCTTTCTTTGAATAAGTCTTGAATTGCCAGGGCGGGTCAGCATAGATAATCTGATACTTTCCCATCTACTTCACCTTCTCACCAAACATCTCCTTAAAGAGCTTTAATTCGTCTTTGTCCAGAGCTACCTCAAACTCATAGCAGGTGCCATTTCGGTAAGTCCTGTGCTCTTCTGTCTTAATCTTTCGGGCAAGCCTCAATAACACATAGCACTCCCTCGACAGTCTCACACTCTTCTTGAATGTGATATCTCCGTTTTCCACTTCCTTCTGCTGCTTGGCAATACGAAGCAGAATCACCTTGTTCACGTCCTCCACTTCCTCAAGGGATATAAAAACGGATGCCTTTACAGCACCCGTTCTGTCCCATTCCTTATGAAGCTCTTTCATCAGAAACTCCATATTGTCTATAATCTCTTTATTCTGTTTTCCCATAGGGTTCATCCTCCTTATCTTGTCTTCTCCGGCTGCATAGGCTGAAAGTCCACGCCCTTCATATCCTCCGCATCCAGAATAATCTTCTGGTCATAATAAAGCTCCATTGCCTTATCAATGGCTTCTCCAAGAGTTTCTGCCTGAATGGTTTCCACTCTTGCCAGTTCCTCTTTTATCTCAATCTGAAACTCCTGCATCCTATCGCCCCCTGTGCTTCTCCTGAGTTGTTGCACCAAAGAATCCCTTGTCATAATCTCCGTCATTTCGTTTACTAAGGAAAGTGTCTCTCTTACCAGTTCCAAACTCCTCATACATGGCATTGGTTGCTGCTTCTCTGACCGAATCTGAAATCGCCTCATTCTTTGCAAGACTATAATAGGTTTCAAACTTTTCGGAAAGGGAAGCCCGGTAGGCATCTATCGTGTCAATCTCCTTCTCCACACCATGTTCCCTGCGTAGTAAAGCAAAGTTAATGGTTGAAGGGGTATTTCCAAGATACAACCCATGCCCCCACTCAATACCTGTCTCACACAAGTCAGAATCCCTGTCTTCTCCCTGGGGATATCTGCAAAAATACTCCACCCCGATACCAACCACAAACTGACCGGAGTTGACATCCATAAACAGCATGTTCCTGCCGGAATACTTCTCCATCAGGCGGTAATCGAAGCCATTGAAATTGTGGTAAATCTCTCCCTGCATAAGGTCTGACTCCAGCTTTTCATAATGCGGCCATTTGGCAATAGCCATGCTTCTGTCTGTGGAAATACCCAGCCTGTACAATACATCCAGACATTCCTTATCACAGAAATCTTCCTCAAACACATTCGTCATGCCATCGTTTAACTTCCCTGCAACAAACATTCTCAGTTCATTAAGGCTTCCACAGAACCTCGCATACATGGTTTTATTCGGTGCATAATAAATCTCACAAAATGAGTTATCCTTTTCACTTGCATGATTCAGTTCCGATATAACCTCGGCAACCTCAAAGAAGTTATCACAGGCATTAGTAACATACTGCTTCACAAAGCTCTCAAAAGAACAGAGAAAGTTCTTCTCTATCCCTTTTTGGTTATTGATCACCATAACCATATCTTCTATCTTCATAAGCTACCTCCATCATAAAAGGCAGAGCCATAAGCCCTGCCCAATTCTAATTTGGTCTACCAATCATCACAATCGCTCCTGTGTTAGGTGGTACATCCCGGTAAACCACTCCATACGCTGTACCTCTCGCATCTACCATCTTTCCATTTCCCACATAAATTCCAACATGAGAAATATCAAGATATCCGTCTGTCTCTTCATAACTGAAGAAAATCAAATCTCCCGGTTGCATATCTTCATACACGGTAGTCTTTCCTGCATTAGCAAGTCCCTGTGCTTCATATCCAGCTGTGGTTGCACCACCATAACTGATATCAACACCTGCATCAAGCCATGCATAGTAAACAAGGGAACTACAGTCAAAGTGTGTACCACTGTGTCTCAATTCCTGACTATATGGATAACCAACTCTGTGTAGTGCAAAGTCACATGCATCCTTGGCTGCACCGTCCGGTATGTCATCAAGAACCGCCTGTATCTCTGCCTCAGTCAGAGAACATACTCCCGGGTCGCCTCCACCGCCTCCCGGACTATATCCAAGAATGGCAAGGTTTTCAGGAGACATAAAATCCACGAGCAAATCCATCTGCTCCTGCGTAAAACCATATTCATTTGCCATGGTATAACAGGACTTCAATGTTACGTTTACATACAGATAGGTCGTAGTAGTCGTTGTGGTTGTACCATCTTCATTTTCCACAGTCTCTGTTTCAGAACCGGAAGAAGTCGTATAAGTACACATATCATCTACCACAGACTTTAACCATCCCCTTGAAGTGTCATTCATAATAGTTGCTGTATCTCCCACGCCATACTTAACCATATAGATAGCAAGAATGTCATAGTAGTTACTTGGATTACCTTCTCCCTCATATCCGACATATACAATCTTTCCATCATCATATCCGGTATGGTTACTCTTAAGCTCATTCACTTCCCGGTTAAAGTCTGCAACATACGCACTTGCTACTGTTGTAACAGTATCTCCATCCTCAAGAGGCGGCAAGAATATGGCAAACGGTGAATTGTAGATAGTTCCCACGATTGCCACTACGGGAATCGCTACTACCGACACTAAAAGCACCAGTCCTAACAAAATCGGCAAAACAAGTTTAGCCACATACTTGGCAACGAACATTCCCTTCTGCACAAAAATATCCTTAACCAGCTTCGCTAAGCTATCCGTCTGCTCGTCCTGTGCTTTCATCTTATCCAAAAAGAACTTAATCTTTCTGGAACGGACATTGTTAGTCATGTCCTGCTTATCCATCTTATAAGCCACTGCTTCCCCGACAACTTCCCCGGTTGCAATACCAATCACAGTTCCGACTCCCGGGGAAACCGCCGTACCAGCCGCTGTTGTGGCAGCTGTTGTTGCAGTTTTGGCAACAACCTTTGAGGTTTCTTTCGCAACCGTTTTTGCCGATTCCTTTGCTACCTTTTTACTGCTTTCCTTTGCCACTTTTTTGACTGTACCCTTTACACCCTTCTTAGCAATCTTCTTTCCTGCATCCACCTTTTTAATCTTTCGTTTCTGCTGATTGATTACCTGCCGCTTAAATAACTCCGCACCTCTTGACGCAGTACCCGTGACAGGCTTTGAGGCTTCATACATAATCATTGCTGACTGTTGTATTTCCTGACCGCCTTCTATCTGGTCTGTCATAACCTTACCGCCTACCATTCCAGCATTACGAAGGGAAGAGTCCTTCACTTTGATAGACTGCCCGGCTTGCTTCATCTGCTTTCGATACTTGGAAAACATACCTTCCTTTTGCACCTGATGAACCGTGCTCTTTCGATACCTGCCATTATCAGCTCTCTTCTTGGTCGGATCCCTGTCTACGGTATAGACATTGCTTCCCTTGATAGCTGCCTGCTTCGGCTCATGGGTATGAAGCTTCGCTTTCTGCTTGGTATGAATCACCATAGGCTTGTCATCTACCTTTTTTATCTTCAACTCAAATCACCTCTTTTCCGCATAAAAATAGCCATTACAGAGAAATGAATCTCCATAATGGCTGTAAGTCTCATCTGATTACTACTTTCTTTTTCCCGTCTACCTCTCTTTCCAACGCAAACACCATATCGCTTGTCCGTTCAAAGAAACCTGTGTCCTTCTTCCAGCTCATACCACATTTACAATGCTGCAAACCGATAAATTGCTGCTTCATCTTCTTACCACAGACAGGGCATACTTTATTGCTCTTACCCATAAGCCTTAATCCTCTATCTGCGGAATATTAACCAATTCCTGAAGTTTTCTCTCAAGCACCCTTTTATCAGGTAGTTGCAACTGATACTCTGATACAAGCATCGGTGACATAGTTCTGCTCATTGCATACTCTACTACTTCATCATTCTTAGCCGCACATAAAATCAAACCTACACTAGGATTTTCGTGTTCCTTTTTTTTCTGACGGTCTAATGCTTCAAGATAGAAATCCATCTTTGATACATACTCCGGCTTGAACTTTCCAACCTTCAGTTCAAAAGCTACCAGACATTGTAAGCCCCTGTGAAAAAATAATAAGTCAATAGAATAATCCTCTCCACCAACCTGAACAACATACTCCTCATCAATAAAAGTAAAATCCTTTCCAAGCTCCAAAATAAAATCCTTCATATTTTGTATCAATGCTTTTCTGAAATCTTTTTCCTTATATGATTTGGGTAAATCAATAAATTCCATAATATATGAATCTAAAAACGGATTATCCTTCAGTCCCTGTATCGGTTCCGGAAGTAATTTGTCCTGTGACAACATATATCTTTCGTAATATCCGCTATTGATCTGTCTTTCAAGTTCTCTCGCTGAATATGATTCCTTAATGCATAAGTTAATATAAAAATGTCTTTCTTCCGGCGTTTTTGCCTTAGACATAATTGCCAGATGATTACTCCAGCTTATTTGTGTCAACAATGTTGTCACAAATTCATCATCGACATATGTTTCATAGAATTTTTTCATTCTATAAAGTCCTCTCCGATTAAAGCCTTTTATTCCCGGAAACGCTTCCTGTATCTCATCTGCAATACCGTCAATATATGCATCACCAAAAGCAGCCTGTTCAGACTCCCTGCTTAAGAACTCGCCAACCTTCCAATACATGTTGATTAGCTCCTCGTTTACTTTCTTCAAAGCATTTTGTCTGGATTCGTCAATTATCTTAATTAAACCTGCTGCTGATATCAAATCCTTGCCCATAAGAATATTCCACCTTTCAATTTGTGTCAACAGTGTTGTCACAAATTCATTTTAACCATTTTGAAAGAAAATTATAATCTTCTTCAAAACTAACCCTGTCTCAATTATAGCAAGACAGGGTTAATCACTCAATTACTTTTTTTCAAAAGCTCCTTGGCTTTCTGCATTTCGATCTTCTCATGCAGATTGGTGTTGTACAGCCTGTAAAGGTCTGTATCTTTGCTAATCTGGTTATCAAAAGGAATTACCACCGAACCGCACTTAATCAGTCCCATACCGGATGCAGTATTGGTTACGAACCTAAGTTGTGCCTCAGATACACCGATAACCTCTGCCATCTTGGAACTGTCCGTATTTGCCTGCTTAAGAAGTGCCACGAACTCAGAGTTCGCAAGCATAGTTGTTGCAGTGTAGTTCTGTAACAGATCGACGACGTTCTGCGTAATACCCGTACATAAACCCCCCTGCTTACGCACCTTTTTCCAAAGCTGCTGCAAATACTTCGCTGAATACTCGGAATTTAAAAGCACATGGAACTCGTCAATATAAAGCCATGTTGCCTTGCCACGCTTTCCATTCTCCACAATCCTCTGCTGGATGGACTCCATCATTACAAGCATGGTAATCGGACTAAGCTCGGCACCAAGGTCCCTGATACCATACACAGTAAATCTGTTATCCACATCCACATTGGTCTGGTGATTGAAGATATTCAATGAACCGCTAACAAAAAGTTCAAGAGACAATGCAATATCCTTTGCTTCCTCTTCCGGCTGCTCCAAAAGCAGATCATAAAAGTCACTCATAATCGGAATATACTTCTCCCTGCTTCTCGCAATGTCGATATAAAGCTTTCTCACACACCTATCAATAATGGACTTCTGACGGGAGTTTAAGCTGTCACCGATACACTGCTCACAAAGACCAAGCATGAACTCACCCTTCTCTCTTACCCAGCCCTTTGTGTCGTTCTGGTCAAGATTCCATACATCCATGGCAAGGGGATTCACATAGTTATCCGTATAAGTAGACATGTTTACCACCGTTCCACCGTAAGTCTCGGCAATGTCAAAATACTCGTTCATCGGGTCAATAACGATGATTTCATCATCCCCGGATAAGAATACGCTACCCATTTCCATCTTACAGAAGAAGGATTTACCGGAACCGGGAACACCAAACACAAATCCGTTACCATTAATCAGTTTCTTACGGTTCCCCACATTGATGTTCTTACTAATCTGGTTGATACCATAGTAATTACCACCTCTGTCGTTAAGCTCCTGCACATTAAAAGGCATCAATACCGCAAGGGACTGTGTAAGCATGGTTCTCATTGTTTCCACCTGTCTTACTCCAATCGGCAATGCTGTATTTAATGCCTCTCTCTGTTTCAGGAAATGCGTATCAATGGTACAGCTATTACGCTTTCCAATGGTTTCGATTGTCTCACAGATACTGTCAAGCTCCTTCTTGCTCTCCGCCATAACAATAATTGTCACGCCCACATAGAACAGACACTGGTCGTTTTCCCTGACATCATCCATAATCGCCTCAATCTCCCTTTTCTCGGTTCTCTTTGCATAAGAGATTTCCGTGGAAAAGTCATTGTTCTTATTACGGACTCTCTGCTGCTTGATGATATCCGATTCAATACCCAGATACTTTTTCTGTAAGGTCTTTGTTGTCAGATCCTTCGGTACGGGAACCACATCAATGCTTGTAATGGAGTGAACCGGCAGCGAAGTAATTTCATTGATGAAACGGTCTGAGAGACTGCTCGGATACTTCTTGATGAATAAAGCCTTACAGAACTTGCTCTCATCCTCAAAATGATCCGGGAAGAACTTAATCATTCCGTTGCACAAATCATTCTTGAAATCTGCTCCTACCTTCTTTGCTTCCTTCAGACTAAAGTTGAAGCTGTTTTCATCTCCAAGATGGTAATAGTCATAAAGTACCTTGATTCTTTCATCTCCCGAAAGCGGTACAATCTCTGCACCAAGCTCAATAAATGCCTTATGAATGGTCGCCTCCAAAGTGGCAAACTGTGCCTTTGCCTCTTCAAAGTTCTTTCGCTCAATCGTGATGGTTAAGTATCTCTCCTGTTCAATACCCTGTCTTCCCTCACGAATCTTTTCCTCGATAATATCATTGTAAATCTTACGGAAATGGTCATATCCGTCATCACAATAGGCAAGCAGCACCTTCTCTCTGAGGTCAATCATGTTCTTATTCTTGTTATTCACGGTAATCTTAAAATTACAGTCAAGAGAATTTAAGAACTTGCAGTATCTCTCAAAAATACCAATCTGCTCATCCTCGGTTGCAGTTGTGTAATTGATGTCCTGAAAGCGGTAACACTTGCTGTACCTGTTTCTTGCGACCTCAAAAATACCATTTTCCGCAACTGCCATTATCTCAATGGTTTCCTGTATGGATTTTGGAGTTTTATACAAAGGCTCACTGGCTTTCTTAAGCTCCTTAAATCCGTCTGCAAATAAACCCATATCTTTTCTACCTTCCTTTCTGCTTTACGCTTTCCTTATGGATTCACGCACCACACCGGGAACAACCCCGGCTGGTGCCCGGATTGCTCCCCAAAGGAAGTCAATCAATTCTGGTTACTTATCTTGTTGCCTTGTAAATTACAAGTCCTGCCACAGCTGCAACAACAGCCGCAATCATTCCAATCAGAATACCTTTTGTTTTTCTCTTCATAGCCTCAAAATCCTCCTTATTCCTGGTATTGTCGGTTACTTCCGGTTTTGCTCCCTTCCCGGCTTTTTTCTTCTTACCTGTGTTACTTTGTTCTGCCTCGTAAGCCTTGATTGTCTGCTCACTCTCCGTTGACACATAAGTCAAAGCCTTATTATGGAACATAAACCGAAGCTTTTTACCCATATACTCATAAAAGTTCATTCCGTTATAGGAATAGAACCCGCCAAGGGCAATCGGTGCTACACAGGGAATTGCAACATAGGCTGCTCCCGTAAGACCGATATATTTATAAAGCAGAAGAACCAGTCCTCCGCCTACTACCACGCTTGCCACAGAAAACAGCAGCTGTCTGGCAGTAAGTCCAAGTGCCACGGTTTCCTGATAGCGGTCAATATCCTTATTGATTTCAATTACCAATGTTCTCACCTCGCTTTCTCTGTCACTTTTGTTTCCCTGCCTTTTCCAATACCCGCTTCATACACCTGCATTCCGTCCGGGCACAGTTCCCTCAGTCTGTCCACATTGAACAGATAAAGAGGATATTCACAAAACCCGCTTCGTTTCATAAGTCCCGTAAACTCGCCCAGCTCATTGTCAGCGATAAACTTCTCAAGCTCCGGCATATTGTTAAGGTCCACATAACCGCAGTAGTCAGGGACTTTACCCATGAGATTTACAGTCAAATCCCCGTAAGGTTCCGGGTACTCTCCCTGCTCTACAAGACCTATATACATACACCCATTATTCAGATAAGTATTGATTTCCAGAGAAACCTTTATCTCTCCTCCGTACTGGCTCTGTAAGTTTAATGTCTTTTCCATCTGTCACCCTCCTTACAATCCTAATGCTTTGCTTGTCAGTGACTGTGCACCCTTGACACTGCCCACTGTCATGGCAATCGTAAATGTCATTTCACACAGGTAAATAAGGGTCCTTGCCCAGTCCGCATAACTGCCTGTAAAGGACGGAAGCCCTGCACTGATAAAGGCATTGCACACGATAATTGCAAGTGCCATGGTGACTGCTTCCATGACAACGGATAAAAAGTATTTACAATAAGTAACTGCTGTATGGCTTACCGTTCTGTTTCCACCCATAGTTGAGAACGCAATCGCACCAAGAGGCACAATGATCAGAATCTTTAGGAACCTGAAATATACCGTGTAAATAACGAAAAAGCCACAGATAATGACAATGATGGACAATAATGCTGCCAGAATGAGCATTACCAGACTTTCTCCAAATCCCAGATTCTTAATGACATCCGCCTGTGTGCTGTCGATGCTCAGTGTGACTGTTGTTCCGGCAGTCATCAGATTCACCAGATTTCCTATGGATGTGAAGAATGCCTTCATAATCGTGACATTATTTGCCACAAACCATTCCGCCAGTCCTAACCGGATAAGCATACGAAGAATTGCTTCAAATCGCATTTCCTCTTTCACATCCACACTCTCCGAGCAAAAACCTATGACAAAGAACAATACCACCAGGGAAGAGCCAACCGCTACGAAGATTGGCTCTATTCCCTCAATGATTGCCCACGGACCGCCGCCCTTGAAATTCACGGGCGACTGTCCAAGCATTGAAAATACCAGTGATATCTGGTTATTCCAGAAACCAAATACCATTTCAAGCAAAGCAAGGATTTTGTCTCCAAGTTTAAAAATATCCATACTTGTTACATCTCCTTCCTACCATTTTGGGGTACTCCTTCTGCATCTTAGAAGCCTAAGAATGTCAACACTGTAGAAATACCTGCCATCATAACACCGGCAACGATACCCTTAAGAGCAGAGTTCATGGTAGAAGAATCCTGCTGCTGATATGCCTGAGCAAACTCCATTACATTCTTCGCAAGGATGATGACACCGACTGCACCGATAACTGCGATAACCAGTGTTTTCAGATTGTCAAGCGGCTGTGTAACCGCTGAAGTACCGGTTCCTGCCGCAAAGCAGGTTGTGGTCATCTGACTCATCATCATTCCCATACCGCATAAAGCCGGTACTAACTTCTTTTTCATTCCTCCAAAAAATCCCTTCATGTTGCTACCTCCGTTTGTTTTGTTGTTTGTTGTTACTGCTGTCTTTTCTGTCTTCATAATCAAAAATCTCCTTTTCAAGTTTGTGGCAGAAAAAAAGCCGCATATCCTTCTGATACACGGCTTATTCCTGCGTTATTAGTGTCTCTATGAAAACGGGATAATCCCGGTAAGTAAAGTAAGGTCGGACTTTCTCCGACATGCTGTTTTAATAACCACCTCCCTCTTTCTAATGCACCGAAAGATACTGCTCCCGTATCTTAGCCATCTCGCGCGGCGATGTCTTCGGATAAAAGAAGGATAGTATCACAGACTTAGGAATTCTTTCGTCCAGTGCCTTACGAAGCTCCGCTTTCTGCTCCTCGGAATAATTCCAGTGCATCATACGGTTCGTAATGCTGTCCTCCCAGTCCGTATCTTTCTTTTCATCCTGTATCTCTTCCACACGCTCCTGCTCTGGCTCCTCGGAATACTCCAGTTCATTATCCTGCGTGCTGTTGAGCTTTGCCTTCTCGCTTTCTTCCTCAAGCTCCGAGAACCGCCTGCTCAGTTCCAAATCTCCCAGCATCATAAATTCATCATAGGTCAAAGAATCTATATAAATATTCTCGCCCTTCTTCTGAAGCTTTTCATAATGCTCCACTGCCCGCTTTGACAGTATTTCAAAAGGCGGACCAATGAGATTGTTCTTCACATCTATCTGATGCACATAGGGTTCTCCCTTTCCATCCGCAGTCTGGTTAAACATCAGATGTGCAAACGGTATATACTTATTATCCAGAATCGGATCAAACCCACGGATAAAAATAATGCATTTCTTGTTATCCAGCTTTCTCACCTCATCCGGCGTAAATATCTCACGACCAAGGACATCATAATTTTTCGATGAACTTCCCTGTCTGCCCTTTGTCTCTCCGCTTGACTTCTTATCAATCGTGCCTTTGCCCAAAAGCTCCGACACATACTTATGGGTACTCTGCTCATTGCCTCCAAGATAGATGAAGGTATCGCAGTTGCCCGGAATCGTCTCCCAGGTATCCTTAAACAGTGCCTTCAGCTGTGCAAAGTTCTGTATAATGATAATCGAACTGATTTCCCTGCTTCGCATGGTGGAAAGCAGGGAACAGTAGTCATCCGGCAATGCGACATTGGCGAACTCGTCAAGCATAAATGTGACATGAATCGGGAGTCTTCCTCCACAGTTAAAGTCTGCCTGATAATACAGCTCCTGAAATATCTGCGTGTATAACATACCAATGATAAAGTTGTAAGACTTATCACTATCCGGTATAACACAGAACAGCGCTGTCTTTGTCTCCCCATCCCCGTTTACACCAATACCGATATCAGCAAGGTTTAGCTCATCCTTGGATAAAAGCCTAAGTACCTGCTTATTTTCAAGAAATGCAAGTCTTGAGTTTGCACTGATAATAATGGAACGGACCGTATCGCCTGCACCACGCATACACTTGTTGTACTGTTTTACCGCCGGGTGATTTGCTCCAAGCGGCGAGTTTTCTTCCAGAAACTTCATACGCACATCCAGCCTTGAAGGCTTTCCCTGTTCCGTCACTTCTGCCTCTCCAAGCAGCTTTAATACCGTTTCAAAGTTTCTCCTGCTCGGCTTTTCTTCCAGCCACACATAATAGAAGATTGCCTGTAAAAACAATCCTTCCGCTTTCTCCCAGAACGGGTCGGAAGGGGTTGCACCTTTCGGTGTCGTATTACTGATAAGGTTGGTAATAAGCTTTACCACATCCGTTTCTTCACGGATATAGGAAAACGGATTGTAACAGTCTGACTTATCCATCTCAAGCAGATTGATAACCTTTACATTGTAGCCATTGTTCTTTAACATCTGACCACAGCTTCTTAGTATTTCTCCCTTCGGGTCGGTACAGATAAAGGAACAGTTATGGGGCATCTGCATCAGATTCGGCTTTACCTCATAAAAAGTCTTTCCTGCACCGGAACCGCCACAGATAAGAATGTTACCGTTTAACTTAAGCCTTCTGAAATCCAGTGACATCTTCACATTCTGGCTTAAGATACGGTTAAAGTTTTCATCCTTATCCATCAGAATCTTGTTTACCTTCGCCGGTGATTCCAACTTGGCTGTACCAAATTCCATGCCGGGCATATAATTCCTCTGACTGGTGTAATACATAACAACAGCCATAGCGTAGACAACTACAACTATGGCTATCATTTTCACTGTATTCCCATTGAAATAATTTGTAAACGGAGCCTCACATACAGCACTGAACCTGTCAAGAAATTCCATTAGTTCAATGCCTTCCTCCCAAGCTCCCCCAATCAGATATCCCAGATACCCGGCAAGGACTGCACCAAGTAACAAAAAGACCATGGAAGGTTTCTTCTTACTTGTCTGCATAGGCACTACCTCTTCTTAACGGTTGTGGTGGTTTTCTGCTGCATGGTCTTTGTCTTGGTTGTTTCCTTTGTCTGCGTCTTTTCATACTTCTCACGCACGGAAGCCTCCACCTTGTCATAATGACTGTATAACTCCTCGCCACGCTTGGTTTCCACAACCCTGTTTTCCTCGTCATATAGCTTATAATTCTTGCTACTGTCAATAAAGGTCAGCATGGTCTTTCCATTGTGAATATCCATGATATTCTCCTTATTGATCCAGACATACCTTGCATTCTCTCCCCACGTTCCCGGGATTCTGGTTTTAACCGCATGGTCATTCTCCTGCACAATCAATGTCTTACTGATTGTGACATCTGAAAGGTTTGCATTCTTGGATGCCGATACTGCCATCATTCTCTCTGCAAGATTCTGATAGCCCTTAATCCGGTTCATAAATGCATCCTTGTCCATGATAACCTTATGCTCCCCGGCTTCATCCTTTGCCCCCAGAACACCAATTGTTTCCAACTGCTTTAACACGGTTTCTGCCTGCGACTGGTTAATACTGAAATTCTCCTGTACTGCGTCCACACTGATACTCTGCTTCTCCATGGCAAACAGCCCGACCTTTTCAATCAGACCGTCCATGGCTGCACTGGCTCTCGCCCCTTCCGCAGTGTGGACTTTCTCGTTTCCCATTTTCTGACTCTTAAGAAAATCCATCAGCCTGCCAAGCTGTTTTTCATCCCCGTTTTTTAAGTAGTCATCAAAGGTTGCAATACGACCAAAGCTGAGCTTCTGTATCATCATGTTCACTCGTGGCACTGCTTCCGTATGAAAGATAACTTCACTGAGACCATCCTTCTTATTCACATCCGGCAATACGGAATATAAAATACCGTATTTCTTTGCCATCTTCTCAACCTTCTTCATATCTTTGGTTTCAAATTGCAGTACCTGAAGGTCGCCGCCCTTCATCAGAAGCTTTCGCATGGATGTCTTACCAAGTGATTTCTCATAGTCAAGCATTCCCTTCAAAAAGTCGATTGCCTTCTGCATGGCACCTAATCCTCCACTGCCCACCTTCATTGCAATCTCAATTCCGTCATAAGCTACACGGATAATCTGTACCGCTTCCTGAATCTCTTCTGCCATATAAGTCCCTCCTTATAACACCGGTTCCCTGAGAGTGCATTTCGGAGCATACTGTTCGGACTGTTCTTCCTCTTTGGTCTCTTCGTCCTCTTCCTCCTGCCTGCTTCTGCTCTCATTGACCTTTTCCTTGATTTCCTCTTCATCTGCCCTTCTGACCTGTTCCTCCGTTACATCCACTCCATAAGCGGTAAGCACTTCCGCAAGACGGTTGATTGCCTTTTCCTCTTCAATCCGGTACATCTCAATGGATACCAGCAGATTCTCAATCTGACTTACCCATACAGGCTTCATGTCGATCATGCTCATATACTGCTCCATTACCTTTTCGGATTCCTGCTCATTCTCACAGGCAGCCAGTTCATCAATCAGCTGATTGGTTAAAGACTTGTCTCCGCTTCGGAATGCAAACTGAACAACAAATTCCTTCTCCTTGTCAGAAAAGCCATGCTTTGTTTTGCACAGACTTGTTACTGTCTCATTAATAATCGTTAAACCCATCGCTTCCTCCTAATAGTCCATACTGTTCTCAAGAACCGCAATATCAATGATTTCTTTCATCTTCTCTGCCGAAACATTGTTATTGATAAGTTCTACAAGCTGTGATTCCGTCAGTCCCTTCTCAATGGCACTTCTAATCTGCACAAGCTGTGCCGGAACCAGATCACCACTGGCTAACAGTTTCACAATATCCTGTCGGGACTTTTTCATAAATCCAAGCTTACCAAGCAACCCGGTAAACGCACCCGTATTTGCCTTTCTGACAGTTCTTTCAACCTGCACATGCTGAATCACCCTGCCATTTGCATCTACCACAGGCAACTGGTAAAACACAGGAATCTGATAAGGTCTTTCTGCAACCGGCTTTTCATCAAATACAGTCTGATTGCCTGAAGGCTCCTTACTTTCCTCCGGTTTCTCCAGGGCTTCCTGCTTTACTGTCGCACCTGCTGCTTTTTCAAGCAGCTTATCTTCCAAGGTATCAATTCGGTTCTGCATCTTCTCCATCTCCTTCTCTTTTTCATCTATCTGCTCACGAAGTCTTGCTATCGTAGCATTCGCTCTGTTTAACTGGTCCTGCTGACCGCTTAACTCTGCTTCCGTATCCTCCAGCTTCTTTACAAGCCCCTTATGAACCTCTTCATCCTTCTTGGAATTCTCAAATACCTTGAGCTTCTTATTCAGTTCATCGTAACGCTCCTCCTGAAACTGGATTTTCACAACCGCCTCCTCAATCTGCTTTACAAGACCTTTGACATAATCCGGTGACACATCAGCATTTGCCTGAATCTGTTTTACCTTATCAAGCATCGCCTGAAACGATTTACGCATCGCCAGCGGATTTTCTCCTTTGGCAATAACGGTTTCGATATTCTCCATGGAGATACCCTTCTCCATAAATTCAATCGCTACCTGTATCTGATAACCGCTCATATCATATTTGGTAAGCAGTTCAATAAAGGCTTCATCTGCCCCTTTTCTAAGGCACTGGGACAAAAGCTTCATCTGAGGAAATTTGATATACCTCTTTAAGTAGAGCTTCGTCTGTTCCATTGTCAGACCATATTCAATATCCGCTTCCACAAGGTCGATTACCTCCTTGCTGTACTTTGCCGCACTTCGCAGATTATCAATATAGGTCTTATTCTTAATTGAATCTTCTAAACTTCGTTCCATAAATACCTCCAAAAAAATACAGCCTATCTGTTAGGCTGCTTAATATTCGTTCTCTCTTCGGTTTTTTCAGGGATTCTTTCCTTATCTTCGGAAAGGCTCGTATCATCGCTTACCATATCTCTCCAGATTGTCTTCGCCAGATTAAGCTCTTTTGCAGATGCCCGTTCCCTCGCAGTCACATAAGCAATCTGTTCCTTATAGTACGCCCGGAGCTTCTTAATCTCCTCGTAGGAATATCCTTCATCCAAAAGCTGCTTTGAAAACTCTGTCCACTGCATGTGCTCTTCTGAGAAGAAGTTATCCCCATTCTGAAAACTCTTTTCCGCACCTTCTAACGAATCCATCTGTTCTGCAATATCAAACAGACCTTTGCACCTCTGCTTTGCCCGGTACACCCGGCTTTTGTCCGCAGAGGCTTTTTTTCTTTTATCCGTCAGATTCATCATTGCCGATGCAAGCTCCTCTACACTGTGTACATCATGCCGGACGAGAAAAAGATACTGTTGCTGAAGCTTTTCCATCTTCTTTATATCATCCTTATACTTCCATACCTGTGAGTAAGGACGCTTCTTCAGTTTCCCAATCCGATACAGTTTTGCATAGTAGCGTTTCTGCAATCCGGTCAGTCTTGCTCTCTTATACCTTCTGATATAACACTTTACAATTTCTGGCTTAAACTCCTTATTCGACCGATAAAAAGATAAATCTTCCTCCGCAATCCTCTGTCGTATTCTCTCCTCGGTATAATCATCTCCCAAGGCTCTGCATCTTCTGTACCTGCCCATTCCCGGCGGCTTCACAGCAAGATGTTTTCCCTGTTTAATTTCATATCCCTTATCCCGAAGCATTTCCATAAACTCCTCAAAGGAGCCAGCCTGTAATATACAGGCATCCAGATCCCGCGCAATCATCTTACCCCAGACAAATCTGCCATCCCGATAATCATTGTGTTCCCTGTAGCTATCACGCTCTTCATCCTTTGAACCTATATCAATGGTGGATAGTCCGTACTCTTCACACAAGCGGTTGGTTATGGGCTGAATATCACGCTCCCAGTCACCCTTCTCATACCGGTACTTTCTGCCATCCACAAAGCTGACACTATTGAATATAATGTGGGCATGAATATGATCCGTATTATCGTGAACACAATAAACTGCTTCATACTGCCTGCCCAGATATTCCTTCACAAACCTCTGCGTTATCTCATAAGCGGTATCAGGACTGACCTCACCTTTCTTAAAGGAAATGATAAGATGATAGCCCTGACGCTTATCCACCTTGCCGAACGCTTTCTTGGTATCCATCATTTGTCTGAATGCTGTATCCGGCTGACAGTTCATTCCGCCAATCAGTCTCCCGTTCTGCGTCTTCTCCGGATTCATTACATAATCCAAAGACTGTTTTAAGTGCTTGCCATGAAAATGGTTGCCACAGTCCTTCATATAAAGAATCTTACTGATTGCCAACGATATCCACCACCTTTGCCACAGCAACATTCAGCTTACGCATATAGGCAATAAGCCTCTCCTTATCATCCTTGGAATAAAGCTCTGCATTGTGGTTGTGGGTAATCTGGTTGATATTGACACCAATCCGGTTTACCTCATTGATTAAATCACGAAGAAGCTGCCGAACCTCCGGATAGTCATTCGGTTTCTGGGAAATCATAAGCCGAAGATACTGCGACTCTGTCATACCCGCCTGCTTCGCTTTTCCTTCCAAGAGCTTTGCTTCCTCCGGTGTCATTCTAAGTAGCTTGCTGATACTGTGCTGCCTCTTCTCCATCCAATCACCTTGCCTTTCCACTAATGGCAGGCTGACGGATATCTGATACCAGCTGTTTCACAGAACTGTCTAATCCCTTTTGATTCAGATTCTGAATAAACTGATTAGCTAATTCCTCTGCCAGCTTCTCAATTCCTGCTCGGTACTTTGTCTGGTCGAATAGCTTATCCAGTATGGCTTCCTCCTGTTTAAGACTTTCATACTTGCTCTGCTTATTGGAAAAGTCCACCATATCCTTCGGATTCTGCCTCTCTGCATCCATATCAAGAATCAGCTCATAATTCCATTCACAAACCGTATCAATCAAATCATCCACGGAAAAATCATCATCCCAGACTATCTCTCCGGGCACATCATCCAAATCTCCACGATACAGCCTTCCCTCTGCAAAACCCACCACATAGTCATGCCCTTCCATATAGCCAAGAAGCATCTCTGCCTCTTTATCCGTCATAACTATGGAAATCTCATTGTCCTTAATGAATGCCAGTAATTCTTCCGGCTGCCGAATCTCTGTTATGCTTACATCTCCTGTTCCCATTGCTGTAACCACACCTCCTTATCTGTGTTTTGAGAAACTTTTCAGGAGCCTTAAGAGTCCAGAGCAAAGCCCTATCCTCTGCCAGATACGCATTTTGGATATCCATCCAAAATACATCTGGTTAGGGGTGCAAAGTCCCCTAAAACCCCTGATAATATATAGGTGCTCCACTTTTTGGAGCCATTTTTGAAAAGGTATTCCACTATTTGGAGCCACTTTCTGAAAGTAGCTCCACTTTTTGACTCCCTTTTCAATACTAATATGGACACTTTATAAAACCTGAAAAGCAGGTGCTCCACTTTTTGGAGCCATTTCTTAAAAAGTACTCCACTTTTTGGAGCCATTTTCTGAAAGGTGCTCCACTTTTTGACTCCCTATTAAATCTGTCTTCGCAGCTACAAGCCATTCATTGTAATCCTTATATCCGGCAGGAGGAGGGCAATCCTCCACATCATATCCCAAACCATAATACTTCTCCGTAAGCTGCAAAGCTGCCTTTCTCCCCGGCTCATCACCATCCAGACAAAACTTAATGGAAGTAATCTGAGGATGCTCCTTTAGGAAAGTAGTAAGAGGTGCATCTGCAAGCATTCCAAGAGCCAGCTTGTTGGTCTCATAATCTGAGAAAATATCCACATAACTCATCAGGTCTATCGCCCCTTCAAAGACAACCAGTTCCGAACTATCATCGTTAGGAACATTAAAGCCATACTCCTTATCATTGCCTGCCACATCACACTTAAAAGGCTTTCCTTCCCTGTCGAACACACCTCTCATACTTGCAAACTTCGTAACACCGTCTTTGTTATTACCCTTAAAAACAATGTTGTGGTAATGCCTGCTCTCATAAATAAGCCCTTGCGAAATAAAGTAGTCGATAACACTTTTACTAATGCCCCGCTCCTGATTCAGATACGAATAAAGAAAACAGTTATCCGTTGCCGGTATGGGCAGCTCAAACTTTTTGGGTTCCGGCTTTCTGCCCGGTTCCACCTGATGCTTTAGAGGAGGTTTTCTATCCTTCTCTTCAATTCTCCGGTATCCCGCAAAATCCAGAAGCCACCATACAGCCTCTTTTACTTCCATTCCGCAAAACACCCTTAGAAAATCTATCTGGGACCCGCCATTCTCACCCTTATCGTACTGCCTTGACCACCGAAACCAGTGGCTCTTATCATATATCCGGATAGAGTCCATTTCCTTGAGTGTATGATAATGCCCCACTTTCTTTACCGTATAACCAAGATAAGAAGCAACAGCGGTCAAATCCACGCTTTTTGCAATGGCTAATTCTGCTTCCGTAAATCTATCCTCCATCGCTACCTTCCTTTCTCCCGTTCTGCCACAAGACTGTTGGTAAAACTGAAATTCCTGTAATCACTTGTATAGGAAATCTTTGGATTATCCATAAGTCCTTTTTCCTTAAAGCTGAAAAATTCCTTGTTATCGCCTCCTACTATCAGATGATCCACCAGCCGGATACCCACCATCTCACATACAGAATTCATGCGATCGGTTATCATCGTATCTTCTTTACTCGGAAACAGATTGCCGCTTGGATGCGAATGAATGAGCATAATACTCGCTGCATTTGACAAAATGCTTGCCTTGAGTATTTCCCTCGGATGCACCAATGCTTCATTTAGTGCACCAATACTTGCGAAGGTAACATTAATCGGTTTCAGGTCTGATTGCAGATTGACTACACAGACAACCTCCCTGTCCATTTCACAGAGAAACTCTCCGATGGTGGCTGCTGCTTCGTAGGGATTCTGTAAAGGAAGCTCCGAATATAACGGAGCCTCCTTCACAAGCTTTACTCTAACCACATCAAGCTTAAAGGCTTCTTCTGCTTCCATCTGAGGTTTCTTTTCGATTCCCATTCGCATCATCCTCCTTTAGCTCAATCTGTAAAATAAAGTCCCCTTCCCAGGCATTCATAAGAGCAATCAGTTCCTGCACGGTCGTCTCCTGCTCCATAGTCTGCCTCCTATCTGGACTTTCCGTTGTCATAAATAAGCTGCGCCTCTGCAACCATGCCATCCAGTCTCTTATTCGGAGTATCCGTTGCAAGGGTAAGTCTTCTTGCATCCTTATCATAGTGATATACCTGATTGGATAATCTGTCTTCCAAGGCAACCTGTCCCATGTTGATTTCGCTTACCATTTCTGCAAGCTCATAAGGGTCTCCAACATTTGTAGATACTGCGATACACTCATGCACGGATGAAGGCAGAATATAGAGGTCTGTTTCAAGCTTCATAGCCAGCTTATGGAGATTATCTTCATAAAGCATGGAGCCAGCTCCATTAATCCCCCTGTCGTTACTGATTACCCACATCATCTTATCTTCCGGCATCTCACCGATCATCATGTCTGCAACCTCAGCAGGCATACCGTCACTGATAAACATTCCGCGAATAACATCGTTCATGGATTTGACAGTCGGCGTGAAAATACGCCTCGTGTTTTCCACAGCACACTTAAACAACTGCTCTTCGTTCATTCCAAGCTGCTCCGCAAGATTATTGCGAATCACCGAACTCTGGATTCCATTTTCATCCACCTTTACCACCCAGCGGTAGATAATGGACAAATCCTGAAACTCTCTGTGCGGCATATCCCTGAGCATATCTTCATTCTGCAATGTGTTAATAACCTGAAATACAATGTTATCCTTTGCACCTTCAAGATTCACATCCCCTACCTCGGGCATTTCCTTGAATGCCATATCCATTCTTCTGGCAGCACTCTGTAACACCTCCTGAAGATTCTCTGTCTCAAGATAGTGTTCATATATGTGATTGATATACAGTGTGGGAGAGACGTTTCTTCCTGCTCCGCTTCCCACTAATGTGATACCATCCAGAACCTTGTTTACCTTATTGACAGGTTCAACACGAAGTCGCATTCCCTGATACTGTTCCGGCATATAATCCATAAACTTCTCAGCCACGACTTCCTTAAAAATCTCATAATTCATCATAAAATATCATCCTCCATAAAAAATATGAGGTGTAAGCATTCGGCCTACACCTCTTTGAAAATACATTATTCAGTTACTTCATCGTCTTCCTTCTTTCTCAAGAAGAAAGCACCTGCTCCTGCTAACATTGCAGCCAGACCAAGTCCGGCAAAAAGCCAAGGATTGAAGTTATCACCGGTCTGCGGAAGCTTTGGTTCCGTAGGCTTGTTGGTAATATTCAGTGTATAAGTCACAACCTCAGGGGCTGCATCATCATACTGTAATACCACCTCGTGAACGGTCTCATCAAGGATATACCCTTCTGCAGCCTTAGTCTCGACCACATAATACTTGATATCCTCTACGAACTCGCCATCCTTGAATACACCAATCGGAAGTTCTCCGGATTCCGCATGACCGTTCTTGTCAGTCACAAGTTTTTCAATCACATTACCATCTTTGTCACGGATTTCAAACTCTACTCCGGCAATACCCTTCTTGGTATATTCGTCAGTCTTATCAATGATAATCTTTCCGTTCACAAGTTCATCCTTCATGGATACCTTCTGAATTTCCTTTGTCTCAGTCACCTCAAACTCCACATCATTTGCAATTCTGTATCCATAAGGGGCAATCTCTTCCCTTAAGATATACTTGCCAACAGGAATTCTGTCGATGACATGAACTGTTCCATCGGACTCCCAGCTGTAAACCACATTTCCATTAGCATCAATAATGGAAATCTTTGCTCCCTTAAGCTCATGCTCTCCGGTAATATCAGTCTTGGAAATTTCAAGCTTGGTAGGATAGTTTTCAAATTCTGCCTCAAATTCAATTACTTCCACATCATCACCCTGATAAGAAGCGTCCACATCAAAGCATTCATCAGACTTCACATATCCGGCAGGAGCTTCCATTTCCTTCACATAGTACTGTCCGAGAGGAAGGTCTGAAATAAAGGTTACTGTTCCGTCAGCTCCGGTTACTGCTTTCTCAATGAAAGTATCAGCTTCTACAATCAGTCTGCCATCAGCATCGAAAATGTCTTCCTTTGCATATAAGCCGAATACTGCTCCCTCAAGAGCCTTCTTCGTCTCAGCATCCTTCTTGATAACAGTAATCTGCACCTTCTGTCTCTCATTGGTTACATCCATACCTGCATATACCACTTCGGTATTCTGGTCGATATAGGAAAGATCTGCTTCGATTGGTGTACTGTCAAGCACAAATCCCTCGATAGTTGCAGTCTCAACAAGGTAATACTTGCCAAGCGGTAAATCGCTAATCATGGCAATTCCTTTGTCATTTGTAACAATGGTTGCTACAAGCTCATCAGCCTCATAATATACAGTGTCAAGACCATCCGGACTTACAATGTCCTCTCTTGCATAAACCTCAAAGGTAACGCCTGCAAGAGATTTTTTGAAGTAATCGAATACAAAGTCATACCACTTACCTTTTACAAGGTTAATGTCTGTCAGGAACTCTCCATCCTTGTTGATGATGATTGACCCGGTAGGAACCTCATCCTTCATAACAACGCTCTGGATTTCCTCCGTATCCTCTACAGTGAAGGTTACATCCGATGCCTTAAGGTATCCGTAAGGAGCAAATTCCTCACGAAGAACATAAGATTCACCTACTACAAGTTTCTTAATCACATGTGCTTCCCCTGCCTTGGATGTCCAGATATCAACCACATTTCCGTCCTTATCAAGAACAGTCAGTGTTGCACCGGAAAGCTCTGCACCGCTTGTAATATCTTCCTTCGTAAACTCAAAAGTTGTAGGCATATTGTGGAAGTTTGCTATAATTGTTGCATACTTCACTTCCTGTCCCTGATACTCTGCGTCAAATTTGATTACATCATCGCATGATACATATCCGGCAGGTGCTTTGATTTCCTTCGCATAGTAATGACCCAGAGGATAATCCTTTACGAACTGGATATCACCATTTGCATCAGATACCACTACCTCAAGTAAAGTATCGTTCTCTACGATTACCTTACCATCCACATTTACAATATCCTCCGCTGCATATAAGCCAAACTCAGCACCGGAAACCGGCAAACCGGTCTCTCCATCCAGTTTTGTTACGGATAAATCAACCTTCTGTCTGTCATTTGCGAATGTCAGACTTTCCCTGATAACAGGAGTCTTATCATCCACATATACGAAAGTTACATACTGCTCTTCTTTGTTCAGTACATACCCGTAAGGAGCTTCCACTTCTACTACTCTGTACTTTCCAAGAGGAAGGTCTGAAACTTTTGCTTTTCCGTCCTCCCCGGTTACAACAGTTGCAACCAGATCACCTTCTGCATAATACTTGTTTCTGTTTCCGTTCTCATCTGTCTGCATGTCTGCTGTGTAAATATCCTCAGCTGCATAGATTTCAAACTTAGCACCGGCAAGGGAACCTTCTTTATAAACAAATTCCTTATCTTCGGAATCTGCAAATAAACCGCCCTTATATGCATCCAGTACCTCGCCCTTCTTCTCAATTACAAGCTCACCAACAGCAGGAGCATTTTCATACTCTACTGTGATAATTGCTTCGTAAGTGTCAGAGTCCACTTCGTAGAAAGTATCAGTATCCACTTTTACTTCCACATAGTTTTCATTGAGTACATATCCAAAAGGAGCTGACACTTCTTCAATACGATAATTACCAAGAGGTAATACATCAGGCAAAATCAAATCACCATCTGCATCAGTAAAGAATGAAGTATGGACTTTCTTGGACGGATAAGTTGTAATCATCTCCACATACTTATTGGTGTCCATATTGAAAATCTTAAACTCTGTGTTAGGAATAAGAACCGTCATTTTGGTATCCGCATCCTTCTTAATCACACGAAGCTTTGCTGTAAACTCTCTGTCCACAAACACTCTCCAGACCTGCGGTTCTGTCGGATGGTTCTCCGTAACATGAACCTCAAATGGCTTGATTGTCTCCATGTTATGAGGAGTTACTGTCTCAATTACCACATAAGTTCCATAAGGGATAGGAATGGTTACCAGATGTCCCTTTTCATCTGTGAAAAGCTGTGTTTCTCCATTTGCACCAATTACAACAGGAGTTGCACTGTCAAAATCATAACCGCCATCTTCTTTTACGGATAAAGATGACTTAAGGTAAGCTGTAAAGCCTGCCTTTTCAAGCAATGGAGCTTCTGTATCATCTCCATTATCAGATACCTTAATCAACTGGAATGGCTGCTTCATAACCTGCTCTTTGGAAGTTGTGCTTCTTGATACCTCCGCAACAAGATCACCTTCATAATCGCAGACTACATCATGCTCTTCCTCATCTAAAAGATATCCTTCCGGCGGAGTGATTTCCTTTACATAGTAATTTCCAAGATAAAGGTTATTCACTTCCGCATCGCCATTGGCATCCGTTGTCATGGTAGCTACCAAATCGTTCGCTTTAAATACGACTCCGGTCGCTCCGTCCGGATGCATGATATCATCACGGGCATACAAACCGTAAACTGCTTCTTCTAGGGTAGCGTCTCCCTGTGGTACAGGAAGACCTGTTTCCTTATCCACCTTGAAGATATGAATCTTTGCAGTGGTTCTGTCATTTACAAACTCATGGCTGAAAGTAGCCTTTGCTGTAGTCTCTGACAGGTAATTGAAGTTGAAGCTGTAAACATCGCTGCTGTTTCTCACATATCCATAAGGAGCCTGTGACTCAGAAATATAGTAGCTGTTTGCAATCGGTAAATCCAAAGTGTATGCTGCCTTACCATCCTCACCTGTAGTGACTGTCTGAAGTGCAGTACCTTTGGTAACGATAACCTGACCAGCATAGTTTTTGATATCATTACCGGCATATAAAGTGTATTTACCGCCATCTAACGGATTAGCAGTATCAGCGTCTTTCTTTACTACAGAAACCTCTGCCTTCTGTCTTGTATTCTGAATGGTTGCTGATTCATACTGTACTTCCACATTCTGGTCCTTGTACTCAATATTCACTGGCACGGGAGTAGTATTGATGGTATATCCATCAATGCTCTTTGTTTCCGTTACCACATAAGAGCCAAGATGAAGGTCTGTAAGAACAACCAGACCGTCAGAACCTGTTACCAGGTTTTCTGCAATCAAATCTCCCTTACTATAAACCTTTGTACCATCTGCCTTATAGATATCAGCACCGGCAGTCACCTTAAATGTTGCTCCCGGTAATTTCTTTACTTCATAAGTAAAGTTACTTCCATTCCATCCAGTAAGTACCTCACCTTCCTTGTAAATAGTCAGTGCTCCAAGCTGTTCCTTATCTGTTGCAGTAAAGGAAGTTGTCTGACCTGCCTTAACAGTAAGTGTGTGTACCTTTCCGCTAATCACATAACCCTTCGGAGCCTGAATCTCCTTCACATAATAAGTGCCTGCCACAAGTGCCTTGGAAGTAGCTGTACCATCACTTCCGGTAGTAATTGTGTCAACCTTATTGGTGCACGCACTGTCAGTATAGATACCATACTTTGCACCGGGAAGCTTCACACCACTCTCCTCGTCCTGCTTGGTAATCTTTCCATAACCGATATTCTCAGTCTTAACCTTGAAATACGCTGACACTGGGTCTGCTGAAGGCTTCTCAGAAATAAACTCCTGATAGCCTGACTTTCCGGTAAGCCAGAACACGCAGCTTGATGTTGTTTCCACAACTCCTGCTGTTGAGTTCATGGTTGCCGTGGTAGCTGTAGTATTCACAGATGTTGTGTGAATCGTTACGCTATTACCACTCTTCTCTACAGAATATCCACTGAGAGAAATGTCGAAATTTGACAACACTCCATTGGAATCGTTTAGGGTTGTTTCAAATCTCTTGTTACCCTCATTCCACTTCAATTCATAAGTGGTTGCTCCACTCTTGGTTGCGCTTGCAAAACTTGGTCTTGTAGCATAATAAGATGCACTGATATTGTTCTTAAGCGTTGTATAGTAAGCGTAAGAATTTGTCGGATTAGGTGCTGATGCACATAACTTATTAGCTGCCGAATCATCGGAACCAGTTCCAAAAAGGTTCGCCACAATCGCCCATACCATTGCCTGTGTTGCAATATACTGGTCGCACTGATCATTGCTTGGTGCTGTAGCTGAGTTACATCCATATCCAAAGTACAGACAGTATGCAAGCTGTTTTTCCTGTGCTGCTGATAAACTCGTGCTCGGATTATCATAGCTGTTCATAAGCTGACCACCATCAGCCGCCAGTCCAAAATTCATACAATAAGCTGCATTGCCATCAATCATAGAGTACAAAATCTTACCATGATTGTAGCCTGCCTTTAACTCACTTACCTCACCGGTATTCTTTACAGAAGCATTCCAGAAGGCAATATTCGCACTCGGACTTGCTGCAAATGCAGTTGTTCCGTTAGAGAACAATGTGGTGAACATCATAAGAACAGCAAGAAAACCTGCCATAAATCTTCTAAACTTTTGTTTCACTTTTCATTCCTCCTTAAAAATGGGCACAAAAAAAGCAGGTCACTTTCATGGCCTGCAATTTTTGTTATTGTTAATTTGTTATCTGAGACATCGGAACTCATAGAAGTCAGTTCCATTTCTGGAGTATACACCTGCATATACCACATTGAACACCGGATTTGTTTCCAAAAGAAGCATATCCGCTATGTAAGTTGCAATAGCGTCTTCACTTCTTAATGGCTGTCCGGAAGTCGTACTGGCTATATTTAAGTCAGTTTCCACAAACACACTGTAGTAACTGCTATCCAAACCATCATAGGGATAATACTCGTTATACTCTTCCTGTGTAATTCTGCCCTCTGCCAAAGCATTTGCAAGGTTATCCTGCGTAGTAATCATACCGCTTGCCTGGCACTTTGCAATGGCAAGTGCCACCACTGTATTCGGATTATAACCTGCCGGTGTATATTCCGGCTCCGGGGTTGGCTCTGGTGTCGGTTCAGGTGTTGGCGTTGGCTCCGGTGTCTGAACCGATGGCTGCGTTTCCTCCCTTTGCTCTGTGGATGCAGGTGGGTCTTCTCTTTGTTCTGTCTGATTCTCTCTGCTTTCAGAAACAGGCTGATTTTCAGTCTCCTCCTTTACAGGAGCTTCACTGTTTTCAGCTTCATCCTTATTGCTTTGAAACTCTGTTTCGTTTTCAGAAGAGCTTTCCACCGTACTTCCTTCTGCAATAACCGGCTCCTTGCTTTCCTCTGTCTCCTTTGTTTCTTCATAGCTGATATCTGTTTCCGTCATTTCATTAACCGTGGAATTACAGCCAGCTAATGCCAAAACCGTTACGGATAAAAGAATAATAAAAAATCTCTTCATAATATCACCCATCCCTTTCCGTAAGAGAGATAGGCTAATGTGTTCCGTGCCTGTCCACTCTTACTGTGTGAACATTTTTATATACACGGGACACATACCTTGGGTCTGTCCCGTACTCGATGCATACTACTCTCCTTCCATTATACACATAACTTCTTCATTCTGAAGAAATATTGTACCAATCTCCGGTTCTTTCGATAATTTGCAAATGTCTTCATGTTACCGCCTCCTTCCTATGGTGTTCCAGCTCTCACAAATGCGAGGAACAGTCTGCCGACAAGTCCTAACAGCAAGAGGAAGACCTTTGCCACATTTAGGACCAACTGCAACGCATTTAATATCAGCCATGCGATTACTTTCAATATTGCTGCTAATACATTGCCAAATCCGGCTAAAAATCTTCCTGCCATACCTATTCCTCCATTCCATCCATCAAATAGCTTAATGCGTAATCTGAAATCGTATCATCATCCTGCGGTTCCTCTTCATGCTTAACCTCTTCGGTAACTGCCCTCTGCGGTAGAGCTGAAAGGTTGGTACATCCTGCAATCACACCTCCGAGTAACCGAATTACTTCGTTTCTTGCTTCCGTAACTGCTGCTTCCGCAGTTCTCTCTTCGATATCTTTCAGTTCTTTCTTCGTAACATAAGGGCTGTCATCTCTTCTTGCTTCTGTAAATGCTTCTTTTCCAAAATGGTCGATATAATATTCTGCTGCATTTATCAGAAACTGGCTCTTTGACTTACATATCTCTGGATCTAAGTTCACCAAAACTTCATTAACCTTGCGATGCTGAGGATTCTTAATATTGAACCTGCATGATTGCTTAATAATATGGTCTAATGCCATCTGCCACACCTCCTATGCCAGCTTTTTCATCTTTCTGAGTGCCATCATAGCCAACTGTTCATAGCCCTTGGCATTTGCCTTGACATCCAGAATATAAGTAATATTGCTCTGCGAAAGTCCTCCAAACAACTTCATTACTGATGCCCCGCCTCCTACAAATACAATGGGTGTAGTAGATAAGTTGTATCCATACTCTCTGATTGAGTTATACACCTTCTCACAAAAGGCTTCGATTTCTGCTTTCGCAATGTCGTAATACTTTCTGTCAATCTCACATCTGCCAAACCTCATAATATCCTGAATAAAAGACTCATCCAGTTCACCATTCAACTGTCTTACACACTGCTCGTTAATGGTTCTCATACAGGTTATCAGTCCCTTCGGAATGGTTACACATTTTGATTCATCCGGAACCTTATCTACAACCGGCATAATATCAATCGTCCATGACCCGATATCAACTATCAAGGTTTTCTTATTGAAAGTCTGAAGCTTATCTGCAACTGCCGCATAGCATTGTGGAAATACTGCAACATTTTCAATTACCACATGATACCTGATATTCTCAAACAGAAACTCGATATTCCTTTCCGCTGTAAGATACTTAGTAAAGTCTGACTTCTCACTGCCAAATCGTGTCAGTGGCAATCCTACCGCCAAGAACACCTTTGCTTCACATAAGCCCCTTCGTCTTAGTTCCTTCGCAACCGCAGCCAGAGTTAACAGATAAAATGTATCGTCCTCTGTCTTTGTGCTTTTTACTTCCTGTCTGTTGCCCCCGACCTTGTAATATCTTCCTTTATACTCAAGAACGCCATCAAATAATGCAGGCTCAGTTGTAATTTCCTTCACGCCGGTAACGAATACCTGTGAAGAGGTTTTAATATTACTCCAGCCGTGGTCAATACCAATTACTTCGATTTTATTATTCATCGTCTGCTTCCTCCTTTACAATCTAAATCTGAATTTCATTACTGCCTCTACTTTCCAAGGATTTTCTTCATACAAGGAAAGCAATATCCACTGCCTTTGTTATAAGGACATCCATCGCATTCACTCGCCGGTTTCTTAATCTCAGGTTTTTTCTTTTCCCGATAGCACTTATTATTGATGCACCTGTTATTATTTCCCCAGAAGTATTTGCATTTCATACAATCCTTAAGATCCCTCTCAAGTTTCTCTTCTGCTGACAACTTATGCTTATGCCGTCTGCTGAACTTTTTTTGAACCACTCCCATCCTGACTCTCCTCTCCAAGAAGAAAAGTCTGATAGAATTCCTCAATCCGTTTATCTGCATCACCTGCAGCTTTAGCAAGAGACCATGTCATCAGTAAACCTAATAAAGCAAATGCTATTGAAATAATTTCTATCATGTCTACATCCTCCTTATATTTCCTGCTAAAACAAGTTCAGTCAGGACAGCTTCTTAGAAGCATGTAGGTGTACTCTGGTTCATCTGAACCCCTCTATCGCCCGTACACATGGGAATTGCAGGCAAGCCACTTTCGTGTTCACGACGCTCTTTCAAATAAGAACTATCTCCTCTTCTGCCTTTGTGAGGATTAGGGCTATGCCCCATATGGGTTATTATCCTTCCGCAACATCCTTGTTCCTCTTACCAGATTCATAACCAACTCCTCGTTCTTCACTTCTCAGTCCATCGAACTACTAATGTGAAAGTTGTGTTTGTATATCCTCAAGGTGAATGCCCCGAAATTTCCACTTTACTCTCCCGAGTACCGCATTACTGCGGACCTGCAATTGATATTCAGTTTTTGTCCGTTTGCTTCGGACACACATATCATAAACCAGAAGATAATATTTGGATATGGACTGGTTTGGTGTATTTTCTCAATATCACACCAAAAACTGGTGTTTTTATTTTTTTAGCTTAGTTTTATCTACTATGTACTTAGGCAATGGTACCGGATTCTCTTTGAACTGCTCCAGGTATGCCTCAAATATTTCTGTATTTATCAGTGCAGTATTTCCAACCTTATAAACAGCCCCTGCTTTCTTTGCCATTTCCATAATATGACTTCTGCTTATTCCATACACTGCCTGCCCTTCAGCTGCATTCACAAACTTTTTAAACACTTCTTTTGTGTCTGAATATGATTTATAAGAATATCCCATACCTTAATCCTCCTTCCATAACGGATGCTTCATTTCCACAGGTTTTTCTCTGAATTGCTCCATATACTCATCAAACACATCTAGTCTAATAAGTACTTTACTGCCCTTGCTATCACCTATCTTATATACTGCTCCCGCTGCTCTTGCCATCTCAATAAACCGATTGCGTCCAATATTATAAATAAGTGTTCCTTCACCTACCCTCACAAATTTACGTTGAATTAGCTTAGATGATCTTCCTACTCTCGTTAAGTGCTTCATATAGTCCTCCAATGGTTCAATCTTAATTAATCGTATTTTGGATAATTGGTACACCGCACCTGCTACCTTTGCGTATGCAACAATAAGCGTTTCATCTATTCCAAAATACTGTGCTGCCTCTTCATATCTTACAAATCGTTTCATCATGTTGGATGCCTCATTTCCACGAGGCGATAATATAACTGACATATACTCACCTACTTATAAAAATCATCTTCTACGATTCTGAATGTCTCCAAATACTCATCAAGAATTTCGGTATTTACCAAAACCAACTGACCGACCTTATAACATGCTTTTGCATCTTTAGCCAACTCTTGAAATTTGCTTAAACCCATACTATACATTTTGGCTCCTTCCGCATATCTCACAAACTTCTGCACATTACTTTTGTTAGGTGCTTCTTTACCTGTCATACCTATGTCTCCTTTCCATGTTTTTTCTCCATAACGCAAAAAGAGGATACTTTCTAAATTTCTTTAGAAAATATCCTCTAAGTAGTGCTTATCTTTTAATTTTGCTTTTCAATAAAATTGTAAATCCTTGTACACTCTTTGTTATGACTATTGCTTTTGATGGTCAAAATAATGGTCAAATGACCATCCCACACCCTTCAAACCCGCATAAATACTGGATTTTTTAGGTTGTACTTCGCATCGTCGGGAACAATAATACGTCCCTGATTGCCTGGCTATCTGTCAGAAGCATTACAAGACGGTCGATTCCGTATCCGATTCCACCTGTTGGCGGCATACCGATTTCAAGTGCGTTGAGGAAGTCCTCATCAGTGTGCTCTGCCTCATCATCGCCTGCCGCTGCGTTGGCATCCTGTGCTGCGAAACGCTCACGCTGGTCGATTGGGTCGTTGAGCTCTGAGTATGCGTTACACATCTCCCATGTATTACAGAACAGCTCGAAACGCTCTACCTTTGTAGGGTCGCTTGGTTTCTTCTTGGTGAGAGGTGATATCTCAATTGGGTGATCCATGATGAATGTTGGCTGGATAAGCTCTTTCTCACAGTACTCCTCGAAGAAGAGGTTTACGATGTCACCCTTCTTGTGACGCTCCTCGTACTCGATATGATGCTCGTCTGCAAGCTTCTTTGCGGCTGCATCATCAGGTACCTGGTCGAAGTCAACACCTGCGTATTTCTTGATTGCGTCTATCATTGTCATTCTTGCGAATGGCTTTCCAAGGTCGATCTCCACGCCGTTGTATGAGATTTTTGTCGAACCGCATACCTTCTCAGCGAGGTAACGGAACATTGACTCTGTCAGCTCCATCATGCCCTCGTAGTCTGTGTATGCCTGATAAAGCTCCATAAGTGTGAACTCAGGGTTGTGACGTGTGTCTACGCCCTCGTTACGGAAAACTCGTCCGATCTCGTATACTCGCTCAAGTCCTCCGACGATAAGTCTCTTTAAGTAAAGCTCAAGGGAAATACGAAGCTTTACATCCTCGTTCAATGCGTTGTAGTGTGTCTCGAATGGTCTTGCTGCGGCACCACCTGCGTTTGAAACAAGCATAGGTGTCTCAACCTCCATGAAATCACGGCCTGCAAGGAAGTTACGGATTTCCTTGAGTATCTGTGAGCGCTTGATAAATACCTCTTTGCTCTCCTGATTCATGATAAGGTCTACATATCTCTGACGATATCTGGTGTCTGTGTCTGTCAGTCCATGGAACTTCTCCGGGAGTATCTGGAGTGATTTTGAAAGGAGTGTTATCTCCTCTGCATGGATTGAGATTTCGCCTGTCTTTGTTCTGAAAGCGAAGCCCTTTACACCGTAGATATCACCGATGTCTGATTTCTTGAAGTCTGCGTATGAGTCTTCTCCGACATTGTCCCTTGCCACATATACCTGGATATTGCCCTTTAAGTCCTGAATATTGCAGAAAGAAGCCTTACCCATGACACGCTTGAACATCATACGTCCTGCGATGCTTACCTCGATTGGCTTTGCATCCATGATTTCTCTTCTCTCGTTGTAATCGTTGTTGATTACCTCTCTCTTTGCAGCGTCATCCAAGCCCTCAACATCCGGAGCCTTTCTGTCACCGAGAATCTCAGCCTCATGAGCATTGTAAAGCTCCTTTACATCGCTGCTGTGATGAGTGACATTGTACTTTGTAATCTGGAAGGGATCCTTTCCTGCTTCCTGTAAATTCTGTAATTTTTCACGGCGGACCTTAAGGAGCTGGTTTACGTCCTGCTGCTGTCCACCCTTGTTATTATTCTGATTTGCCATTTTTTACCTCTTTTAGTTCTCTTCTGCTCTCTGGATCTCGAGTACCTTGTATGTGAGCTCTCCTACCTGAGTCTCAACAGTTACAGTATCTCCAACTTTCTTTCCAAGAAGCGCTTTACCTACAGGTGACTCGTTTGAAATCTTGCCCTTTAAGCTGTTTGCCTCTGTTGAACCAACAATTTTGTACTCAAGCTCCTCATCAAACTCACAATCTAAGATGCGGATCTTACATCCGATAGAAATCTTGTCAAGGTCAACCTCCTCCTCAACAACAACCTCTGCATTTTTAAGGATTTTCTCGATTTCCTCAATACGAGCCTCGATATCGCGCTGCTCATCCTTAGCTGCATCATACTCAGCATTCTCAGATAAATCACCCTGCTCACGAGCCTCCTTGATCTTCTGGGAAACCTCTTTACGCTTAACAACCTTTAACTGCTCAAGCTCATCCTCGAGCTTCTTAAGACCTGCATATGTCAGAATATTTTTCTTGTTATCCATGATTCTTACCCTTCTATCTTCTTTTTTTATTTTTGATATTTATTGTACTCATCTAGTATATTAACTTCCCACACCAAGGTCTTCAATACCGGAAAGTATACAGTATGTTCCGAAGAAAAATATGAACTGCCACGGAGTCCCATAACACCCGGCAACGGAAACCCGGTAGCAAAGAAAAACCCTCTATCCGCGATTCGCACCCGTGGCTAACTTCATATTTTTCTGAGGAATATACTGTATGCTATGCCGGTAACTTCGATAAACTGAATGTGGGAAGTTTCACATACTAAATTTAAAGCCTATTTTAACGCGTGTATTATAATTGAAAATCCCCACGCTGTCAAGGATTTGACCGATTTCAATTTTTAAGCTTTTCCTTATACAAAAGCTCCTCAAGCTGTTCTAAGCTCTCCACCGTATTCACCGCCGCGCGCAGCCTTGATGAATGCGGATATCCTGCCGTATACCACGCTGTGTGCTTTCTCATCTCGTGTATTCCCGTGTACTCGCCCTTGAACTCTATCATCATGCGCGCATGGCGCAGTATCATCCGGCGTACTTCCTCAAATGATGGCTTTTCCTGATGCTCGCCGGTCTCAAAGTAATGCAGTATCTGTGAGAAAATCCATGGATTGCCCTGCGCTCCCCTGGCTATCATAAAGCCGTCGCAGCCTGTCTGCTCCTGCATTTTTATGACATCCTCTGCGCAAAGCAGGTCTCCGTTTCCTATGACCGGTATTGAGACAGCCTCTTTTACCTGCCTTATGATGTCCCAGTCGGCTTTACCGGAGTAGTACTGCTCTCTGGTCCTGCCATGCACTGCGACTGCGCTTGCGCCGCTTTCTTCAGCCACATGTGCCAGCTCTACTGCGTTGACATGCTCATCATCGAAGCCCTTTCGTATTTTTACGGTGACCGGCTTATCTATCGCTTTTACTATGCTCTCTATAATCTGACCTGCAAGAATCGGATTTTTCATGAGTGCTGAGCCCTCACCGTTGTTTACGATTTTGGGCACCGGACAGCCCATGTTGATATCCAGTATGTCAAACGGTCTTTCCTCTATCTGCTTTGCTATCTGAGCCATTATCTGCGGGTCTGAGCCAAACATCTGGAGTGAAACAGGCTTTTCTCTTTCATCTATTGAAAGTAGCGACTCTGTATTTTTGTTTTTGTACAAAATTGCCTTGGCGCTGACCATTTCCATACATAAAAGGCCGGCTCCCTGCTCCTTGCACAATAAGCGAAATGGCAGGTCTGTCACGCCTGCCATAGGTCCCAGTATCAGGTTGTTTGGGAGTGTCACACTTCCTATCTGAAGCTTTCGTATCTGATGAATATCCATACTATTACTTCACTCCCTTGCGGTTCTGCTTGCGATACACGAGGTTTATGCCCTTTAATGTCAGATCCGGATCGTATACATCCACGTTTTCTGTCTCATTGGATATTATTCTGCCGAGTCCGCCGGTCACTACAACCTTTGCATCGTACATGCCTGTTTCTTCCTTTACCTTGTTGATGATGTACTCTGTCTGTCCTATCTGTCCATACACAAGTCCCGCCTGCATGCTGGTGATAGTGTCCTTTCCGAGGATATTATCAGGCTTTTTAATCTCTATCTCAGGAAGCTTTGCCGCATCCTCCCAGAGTGCCTTGGCTGAGATACGTATGCCTGGTGCTGTGATTCCTCCCATGAAGGTACCGTTTTCATCGACCATATCGTAGGTGGTTGCTGTGCCAAAATCTATGACCAAAACAGGTCCTCCATATAATTCATATGCAGCTACGGCGTCTACTATACGGTCTGCTCCAATTTGCTGCGGATTTGGTGTGGCGATACGGATGCCTGTTTTGATGCCCGCCTCCACGATTATCGGCCTGATATTGAAGTATTTTATAAGGCCATTCTGCAGTGAATGCATGATATTCGGTACGACGGAGCAGATGATTGCATCATGTATGTCGTCCATGCCTACCTGATTTCTTTCAAGCAGAGTACTCAGAAGCATGCCGTATTCATCCGATGTACGTGGCATTTTGGTTGTAATTCTAAAGCTCGCTTTTATCCTGTCACCATCAAACACGCCGCATGTTATGTTTGTATTTCCTACGTCCAGTGCTAAAATCATCTGTTATTCCTCCTCGAGTCCTTCTCCCAAAAATACTATGCGATAATACGTCTCTATCGACTCGAGCAGTTCTCTTCGCTCGTTGCGGTACTGCTTTATCTTTAGCACGCTTCCTATCTCATCATAAAAAAAGTCGTTTTCCTTGCAGGATGTTCTGAAATCGAGGTTTCCGTCCTCATCAAACACCAGCTCCAGTATGCCTCCCACATCCTCTGTATACAGGACGCACATGATTTTGAGCTCGTCCCTTATTGTCTGTGGAAGTCCGTTAAAATTCTCGTTCAGATAATATTTTTTCTGATATGCGTTTGACACGCAAAGTACTACCTCTTTAGACATATCCGTATATTCCTCTCACTGATACTTCTCCGCTTGAAACCAGCTTACGCGATTCCCATGTGTCCACGATCAGCTCGCCCTTAGGCGTGATGCCCATCGCTTTTCCGTCAAACGGCTCCTTCGGATCCAGTACCCTTACTGATTTGTTCCTGTTGACCAACAGCTCATCATACTCCCTGACGAGGGCTGAAAGGTCCTGCGTCTTTAAAAATGTGTCATAATACTGCTCAAAGTATGACATGGTCTCTGCGATTATCTGCGCACGGTGGAATCTTTTGCCACCTGCTTCTATCATGAGTGAGCTCGCCATCTGACTGATTTCCTCCGGAAAGCTCTCATTATGCACGTTGATACCGATACCTACAACAATATGGTTGATGTAGTCAAACTGCGCATTCATCTCTGTGAGTATGCCGCACACCTTTTTGCTGTTTACCACAATGTCGTTTGGCCACTTTATCATGGCTTCCTCGCCTGTAACGCTTGTTATTGCCTTTGCGACAGCAAGCGCTGCCACAAGCGTGAGCATGGATGCATTGTTTGGATTGATATCAGGCTTTATCATAAGTGTCATGAAAATACCTGTGCCGGACGGCGATACCCAGCTGCGGCCGCGGCGCCCCTTGCCTGACTCCTGTTTGTCCGCTACAACTAAGGTGCCGCTCGGATAGCCTTTTTCGGCAAGCTCCTGAGCCTTGGTGTTGGTGGAATCTATTGTATCAAAATACAACACTTCCTTTGCCACCCATTCTGTGTGCATTAGGCTTTTTATCTCCGCCTCTGTCATCAAATCCGGCGCTGCCATGAGCCTGTAGCCCTTATTCTGTTGTGCCTCTATCTCATATCCGGCTTCCTTTAGCTGGTTTATGGCCTTCCACACGGCTGTGCGCGATACTCCGAACCGGTTGCATAGCTCCTGCCCTGAAATATAGCCGTCAGCGCTGCGTAGAAGTCTAAGTATTTCTTCCTTCATACTTTATTCCTTAGCTTTCCGTCAATCTTTTGTTGCGGTCATTGCTTACCGTACTAGTACATCGAAAAATAAGTTTCTGGCTATATGACGCAGAATGAATTTTCATCTGCAAGGCGGAGGAATGAGGCGTAGCGGTGGCTACGTCGATTGACTACAACGCCGCAGATGGGAAATCAGGCAAGTCATATGGCTGGTTACTTATTATTCGATGTACTAATCAGCAAGTGTTGCACGCATGATAGCCTTGATTGAGTGCATACGGTTCTCTGCCTCATCAAATACCACTGAGCGCTCTGACTCAAATACCTCGTCTGTCACCTCAAGCTCGCTCAGTCCAAACTTCTCATAGACCTGCTTGCCGATAGTGGTCTTTAAATCATGGAATGCAGGCAGACAGTGCATAAAGATTGCGCTATCCTTTGCATTTTCAAATGCTTTTGCATTTACCTGATATGGCTTTAAGTCGTTAATTCGCTCTGCCCATACCTCTTCCGGCTCGCCCATTGATACCCACACATCTGTGTAGATGACATCTGCGTCCTTTGTGCCCTCTGCCACATCCTCTGTGAGTGTGATTGATGCGCCGGTTGTTTCTGCAACGTCCTTACAGTATTTTACAAGCTCATCATTTGGGAAATATTTCTTGTTTGTGCATGCCACGAAGTCCATGCCAAGCTTTGCACATGTGACCATGAGTGAATTGCCCATGTTGTATCTTGCATCGCCCATGTATACAAATTTCACGCCCTTGAGTCTGCCGAGGTGCTCACGGATTGTAAGCATATCTGCTATCATCTGTGTCGGGTGGAACTCATTTGTCAGGCCGTTCCATACCGGTACGCCTGCGTATTTAGCCAGCTCCTCCACGATTTCCTGTCCGTATCCACGGTACTCGATTCCGTCAAACATTCTGCCGAGCACGCGCGCTGTATCGGCGATGCTCTCCTTTTTGCCTATCTGTGAACCGCTCGGGTCAAGGTATGTGACATGCATTCCAAGGTCATGTGCCGCTACCTCAAAAGAGCAGCGAGTTCTGGTACTGGTCTTTTCAAAAATCAGCGCTATATTCTTGCCTGTGAGGTCATCATGTCTGATGCCTTTTTTCTTCTTTTCCTTCAGCTCCTGTGAGAGGTCAATCAGATAAGTAATCTCTTCCGGAGTGTAATCCATAAGTTTTAAAAAGTTTCGTCCCTTTAACTGCATTGCTCTTGCCTCCTGGGTTTTATTTGCATCGTTTATAGATGCAGGTTGCTATAATTTATATCTGTAGGTTGCTATAATGATGTCATTTTACTCTATTTTGTGGTATGTTGCAAGAGGTTTGAAGCATTGACGCTCTGACTGTAAAACTACGCCGTACAAATAATTAAAGAGGCTGCAAACCAACAAGCTTTGTTGATTTGCAGCCTCTTTGTTATTTCTTTATATCGGCTGTATATTATCTGAACTTCATATTTCCGATTGATATTCCTGAGCCGTGGTCATTGAAGGATGTGCATCCTCCTGTGTTGTCCACTCCGGACATTGCCTCCTGTGCTGCACTGTAGCATGAAGAAGAAATGCTTCCGCTAAGCTTTCTTGCGAGCTTTCCTGATGATGCCGGTCCAAACTGGCCTTTCTGGTAAATAACACCTGAGATGCTGTTTGGATATGAGCTGCTCTTTACTCTGTTGATGACTGCCGCTCCTACTGCAAGCTGACATTCATAGCTCTCTCCGCCTGCCTCGCACTCGATGATTGCTGCAAGCAGTGTCAGGTCATCTGCTCCTGCACTTACCGCCTCGCCCTGTGTGGTCTCAGCCTTCTTTGATGAAGTATTTTCTGATGTATTTTTCTGTGCTGCTTTGGCTGCCTCTGCGGCTACCTTTTCTTCTGCGGCCTTTCTCTCTGCCTCTTTCTGTGCAGCTATCTGAGCCTGTTCCTCTTCAATTGTGATACCCACTCTTGTGTTGAGGGAACGTGTCGCATAATCTGCTGCGATATATCCTGTCTGTGAATCGCTTACTACTGCGATCCAGCCATCCTGTGCCTGTGCTGCGCGGTCCACCTGATAGGTCTTGCCCTGGTCAGCTACCTCTAAGGCCTTGCTGTTTGTATCTGCTGCCTCTCTCACACGAAGTCCGTCTGTATTTACTGTGGCGATTTCTCCGCATGTGTCGTAAGCATAGCTTAGTGCGTCAGTTCCGGTCACACAGTAAGAAACATTAACGTATCCGTCTACATTTCCTGACTTGATGTGAGCCCATGTGCCATCGTTTTCTACGATGTCTGCCACACTTCCTTTATATAATTTTCCAACAATATCTGACTGTTCATTGGCCTGTGCTCTTACGTTGAGTGATTCTTCAACGTTTGGCATAAGCTTTGTCTGCCATTCCTGCTGCTCCTGTGTGAGCTGTGGCTGTGCCTCCTGCTGTGCATCCTGTGCTGCTGCCACCATCTCAACATTTTCTTTTTCTACTGTAACAGCATTCTCTGCTGTGAGGCTCTTCTCATAATTAAAAAGAGTCGCTGCTACGCCGGCATAACTATTATAACCAGTATGCTCTAAACCAGTGTTTGCTAGCACCTTATCCTCTGCTTTGACCTCAGAGCGTCCGCTGTTAGTAACCGCGGTAACCGTCAGCATAGCGCACAATCCACAGACCGTAATGCTCTCGATTACTTTTTTGTTTAGCTTCATATAATCCTCCATATGGTGTAGTATATGTTGTTTTTGTTAAGTTTATTACACCTATGTTGCATTTGTTACAACTTTGTTACAATCGGTATAATATCACAGTAATAGCATTTTGTCAAATTTCATGGAAAAATCTCCTGAAGCACCGATGAAATCACCCCATCCTGATGTACCTTATGCTCTATCTCCAGCTTGTCGCTTTCGCTTCTCGACAGCTCGTCTATGTAGTCGCTCACCTGTTTTTCTATTCTATAAATCTCGTTGCTCAAAAGTCTTATCCTGTGTGAGAGTGCAATCAAGGTCACAATGACTGTCAGCATGAAAAGTGCAAGCATTATCGCAAGTATGCCTCCCGCTATGATGTCCATATTGTCCATTGATAATTCCATATTAATGTGTCCTCCCTACTATTCTTTTTCCGATACATCATTCAAAATTTAACTTAACCTATAACGCAGGATGATGTACTATTGATTATTATAACCAATTCACTTGAACTTAACAGTTCCTATCGGTCGCAAGTTTCGACATTTGTTTGGTATTGCAGGGCAAACTTTCACCGGTAACTTGGTATTGACTTTTATTGTGTTGAGTATAATATAAATATGAGACAAACAGGAATGCAAGAAAGGATACATATATATGAAGAAAATAGTTATGACAGGCGGCGGTACTGCAGGTCATGTCACTCCAAATATAGCTCTTATGCCGGCACTTAAGGAGGCCGGATACGATATCGAATACATTGGCTCAGTCAACGGAATGGAGAAGGGGCTGATCGAAGCCCAAAAGATTCCTTACCACGGCATTTCATCAGGAAAGCTGCGCCGATACTTTGACTGGAAGAACTTTACAGACCCGTTCCGCGTGTTAAAGGGCTACGGTCAGGCTGTAAGCCTCATGAAAAAACTCAAGCCTGATGTAGTATTTTCTAAGGGTGGCTTCGTTTCCGTACCTGTCGTGCTTGCCGCAAAGCACTGCCATGTGCCTGCCATCATCCACGAGTCGGATATCACCCCGGGACTTGCCAATAAAATCGCCATAAAGGGTGCCAAAAAGGTCTGCTGCAATTTCCCTGAGACCATGAAATATCTGCCTGCAGACAAGGCTGTGCTCACCGGATCACCTATCAGAAGCGAGCTTTTTAGCGGCGTTGCGGAAAATGCCATAAAGCTTTGTAATTTTCCTGACCACAATAAGCCTGTCATCCTCATCATCGGAGGAAGCCTCGGCTCTAAAAAGGTTAATGAAGCTGTCCGTGAGATTCTTCCTGAACTACTAAAGGATTTCTATGTGATTCACCTCTGCGGAAAGGGCAATCTGGACAACAAGCTTGCCGGAATCACAGGCTATGCACAGTTTGAGTACGCCAATGCTGAGCTCACCGACATGTTTGCTCTGGCTGACATGGCTATTTCAAGAGCCGGAGCCAACTCCATCTGCGAGCTACTTGCTCTGCACAAGCCAAACATCCTGATTCCTCTTTCTGCTGCTGCCAGCCGCGGAGACCAGGTATTAAATGCAAAATCCTTCAAAAAGCAGGGCTTTTCATATGTCATCGAGGAGGAGGAGCTCACAAAGGATTCTCTGCTTAGCGCAGTAAAAGAGGTGTACGGCAACAGAGATAAATATAAGGATGCCATGGCAAAAAGCGGTCAGATGGATTCCATCGCCACTATCATTGATTTGATTAACTCTCAGGTGAAGAAATCGTCATAGGGTCAGAGTCTGTTTAAAGCGTCATTGCATATCATAAAAAAGAAAAAGCCCGGATATGAACTACATTTGCATATCCGGGCTTTTTGTTTTTTAATAAAGTGTAACTATTAGCAGCTATTACATGCTCATCTCATCACAGATTGTCTTCATCTCATCATCAGTGAACTCCTTGTGATTCCACTCTATGACATTTTTGTTGTCATCTGACTCATATCTTGGAATCAGGTGCATATGGAAATGGAATACTGTCTGACCGGCCACCTCTCCATTGTTCTGTACCAGGTTGTAGCCTTCACAGCCAAGCACATCTTTCTCGTGTGTCATAATCTTCTTTGCAAGCTTTGCTGCCTTGGCAAGTGTCTCATCCTCAATCTCGAAAATATTTGCATAATGCTGCTTTGGAAGGATAAGTGCATGTCCCTTTGTAGCAGGACTTGCATCGAGTATTACCTTGAAATCATCATCCTCGTAGATTGAATTAGTCGGGATATCCCCATTTGCCAGTTTACAGAAAATACAGTTGTCATCTTTCATCTTTGTCACCTCATATATAATTATTTTGTAACTGTTCAGAATCAAAAAGCCCATTAAAACGGAAATATCTGATCAAGCATGCATCTTCCATCATAATAAATATTTATCTTCATGCAGCTTCTCTTACAATTAATTTCTAGTTGATACTATATTTATTATATCTCTTTTTGCGATATAAAACAATTGAAATAACAAATCCGCCTGCGAGTCCGCCTCCATGAGCCCAGTTGTCCACTCCCTGCGTTGAAACTCCATAGTATATCATCAGTATAACCATAAATACAGCCTGCTGTCTGCTGATGCCCTCATAAAAGCCTCTGTTTGCTATAACTATCCACACAAGTGCTCCCACCAGACCAAATATCGCCCCGGAGGCGCCTGCCGATACCGCAAAGTCATTATTATAAAGCATAACGATGTACGATAATACACTTCCACACATGCCTGACACAAGAAATGTAATCAGAAGCTTCACATGCCCCATAGCCTTCTCGACTATCTGACCGACAGCGCCTAAAACCACCATATTGTTAAGTATATGCATCAATCCAAAATGCATAAACATAGAAGTGAGCAGCCTCCAATACTGACCATCCTTTATATACTCAGGGTACATGGCTCCGTGGGCAGCCATATACTGTGCATCAAGTGTGCTGCCAGATAAACTCATCAGCACAAAAACTATTATATTTACCACTATTATGCCAATTGTCATATATGGTTTATCATCAAATCTTTTTATATTCTGCAAATCTGTGGGGTCTCCTTAATTTTCCTGTTAAATACTTTTTTCTTATTATAAATTTTAAGGAGCTTATTTGCAACAATTATACAAACCGGTACTTAACATCGGCAAATCTAATGATATCATTTGACTTGAGCTGCTTCTTCTGCTTGTACGCAAGCACCTCATTATTCACAAAGGTTCCATTTGTGGAGTTTAAATCCTCCAGATAAAATTCCTGGTTTTCCCTGTTTATAACTGCATGAAAATGACTTATTGTATCCTTGCCTATTACTGCATCGGCCTCATCGCCCTGACCAATACGCGTACAATCTTTGTCTATTATTATATTACTGCGGTTTTCCATGCCCTCATACAAAAGCATGCCCTGTGGGTGCTCCCTGTAATCGCTCAGACATACTGTGGGGTGTATCTGACGCGGTACAGGCTCCGGTGCAGCCTCTGGGCTTGGGTGTATAAGCATGGTGTCGTCTACCTTTTCACGATTTTCTTTTCGTTTTTCTTTTTTAAACCATTTTCTGTTTATGTCCGGTTTTTTAGGCTTTTCTATCACTGACGCCTGCTTCTTTCGCTCCGGCAGCCTGATATCCAGCTGCTCCAGCAGATACACCCGAAGCTTATCGTACAGTGTAGGCTTTATCTGCTCTTTCGGCTCCTCTGCTCTGACCTGCGGCTGTGAAATTGGCGCAATCACCTCCTCCACCGGCTTTTCTGCCACCTTTTTCTGCCTCTCCTCGATTATGGCATTTCGAATATCAGCGATACTGTAATTGCCATTTATGGTTTTCTCGTATATGCCATATGCTATATGTATCGCTTCAGCATCACTATGATCAAGCTTTGTGAGCATATACTCCATCAAATGTTGGAATGTATTGCAAATGGTTTTCATCTGTGCCGGGTATGCTGTAAAATATATTTCCTCATCCTGATTTACCCCTTTTATGTGTATTAGCTGAGGATCAAGCACCAGAGATTCTGTGCTAACAAGATGATTCTCCAAAAGCTCCATCTTGTTACAGATACTCACCACAAGCTTTTCAAGAAACTCAAGCTTTATATCATTATACTGGCAGCGCATTTCCAAAGACTGAACTCCGGATATATCATACCAGTACTGCCCTTCATTATTCACATAACACTTCTCCATCTTCAGAAAGCCCGGAATATTGTTTTTCAACAATATCTTTTCATCTAACGGCTTCACCTCGTCACAACGCAGCTTCATAAAGCTGCCTGTCATCTTTCTTTCATATACTATTTCATTAGAATTCATTTACAACCTCTTTCAAAACCTGATAATTATAGAAATCATCCACCAGCCACATATCAGTAGCATACTCATAAGAGCTGTCTGCTTTCATTTCGTTATACAGCACAAGCCCCATCTTCATCGCTATCGCAAGCATAACAATAAATATAGGTATAATAATCGCACCTTCCACTGTATAACTGCCTTTTAGTCCATAAGATAAATCTACATTTAATTTATTTCCTGTCACATAAACACCTCCGTCAGTCCATATCCAAGCAGTAGGAATGGTGTAAATGCAATCTGCTTCTTTCTTCCAGCCCTGCCTGATGCAATTAAAATAACAGAGATTGTTCCCGCTATTGTCAGTCCCATCACCATAGTGCTGCACACTATGTCAGCAGTCACAAACAATCCCATAAGCGTCACAACAACTGCATCTCCATAGCCTATCTGCTCTCCTGTAAGAAACGCAGCTGCCATAAGCACTATACCGGGAATCAGGGCAACAGCCACTGATATAATTGACTGCTTCGCATAAAAAGAGCTTGCAATACCTACAATCCCCATTACTACCAATACAACTACCGGTATCTTTTTGGTTGAAAAGTCAATTATACTGATTATTCCAAGTAAAATGATAAGCTGTATCATGTTCCTTCTCCTTTACATTTACTGCACAGATTTTTGCCATTTACCTCCGATTTGTGCACCTTGTGTACTGTCCGCTTAAGCTTACTACATCCAAGCTTTCCGTGATAGCTCGTGCCATAGTCTGTTATAAATACCGTCGAGGTTTTTGTTTTTTTATCCGCTGCACAGTAGCATGCGTGGTATTTCCTACCATCTTTGTTTCTGCTTGCCCCCACCTGTGACCATTTAATGCTCTTTATACTTAAATCCAGGTAGTTGCACTGCTCGGACAGGTGATAAACACTACCATAGTCAGTATAGAACACATATGGGTCCGTCTTTTCACCGGGATTTTTGCCTGTCCATTTTCTGCTGTTGCTATAATCCTCTATCCATATTCCATCTACCGTAAAAAAGCTCACCGGAAGCTTAACCTTGTACTTTGCCTTAAGCGAGACATCATCACCATCCATACTTGAGCCAAGCAGTGACACTCCATACCTTCCACCGCTCACGTATGTATCAATGTGCTTCGAGTCAGATATTTGGCTCCTGAATAGTACCTCTGCTGTCGCCACTGAGACAACGGACGAATCATTTGCACTGCTCGCTAATGCACTCATCCTGGATGAATAATACAGAGCAGCCTTCACCTGCGACTCCACCTGAACCACCCTGAAGAAAAAAAGTATAAATACAAAAAAGCCTGCTACAAGCGGAAATATTACCGCGGCCTCAAGTGTATATGACGCTTTCAGGCAGGTGCATGAGGGCATCTTTTGAGAACTATCATCGCCTGGGAGTTTGGCCTTTCTATAAAGTTTTTTTATGTGGAACTTTACTTTATTAACAAAAGACACCTTCATACACCTGCCTTTCTTATTTTCCTTCTTATTTAGTCAGCGTCCATAATAGGAATACTTTGCCTTATTTTTAATGGTATACTCGTTATCTGCCCCATCTAAAAGATTCACAAAGCATAAAAATATGCCATGATATTTGTACCTTACATCTGCACTAAGCTCACAGATTGCATTGTCCATCCTAAAGCTTTCATGCGCACCGGTCATACGCACTGTAGCCTCCTGCACATCCATCGAGCGATACGCTATATTTTTCATGCTCTTTGTAAAAAGCAGCATACCCAGATATGATTTGTAGCCTATTCCTTCATTTGAGCTTTTTGCCTTCACCTGCCCTGTGAGCATGCTTGTCATGCCATACAGACTCGATGTCCATGACGTATCACTTTTTATCAGTGGAATCTTATCCCCATCCAAAAGTGCCCTTAAATCCAGCACACTTTCACAGAATGCCCAGGCCGCCAGAATTCCCTTTTCCACCCCTTCAATTACCTCCGGTGTCAGAGTAATTCCACCGATAATTGCAGCAAGAGCCATCGCCTGTGCCTGCTTTGATGCGCTTCCTGCCAGGTATGCCATATTGGCAGCCGCACGCAGAGCCAGTATTTCTGCTATAACGATCTTCAGATTATCCTTATCACTCGCTCTGCCTCCTATGATGTACTCCACCTCATAGTTAAGGGCATGATTGGGATTTGTATCAGTGTAACAGCTCATATATGTCAGAATATACTGCTGCATAAGTACTTTCGCATACCAGTCATCACTACTTTCAGACCACCCCCCTGTTCCTTTATGCAGACTTCGCCCGGACACTCTGGCTGATGTATCAATACTGTTTCCTGACACCGTACTCTCATCAACCACCTGCGATAATATGCCTGATGCCTTTACTTTCTGCACCTTGACCAGCGGATTTTCTATTGCATTACCGCCTTCTGTGCTTTCTGCCTTACTTTCTGACGTCTGCTTTGCTTTCGAAACCGATGAAGGAGCACTGTAAGCTCTTGGCGGTGACGACCTCGCTATGCTTTTGCCTCCGCCTTCATGAGCTGCATTATCCTTTAAGGCTTTTAACGCACTATCTATTTTACTGTCATCATACTCACCCGCAGACTTGTTTTCATTCAATGAGCTATACTGACTGTAAAGATTTTTGACTGTTTCATAACCAATATTTTTCTTCATATATGAGACAACCGCATTTGTATACACATCACCACCATCATCCGTCATAAGCACATATTTCATGGATTCGAGCTCATCCATTGACAACCTTAGCATACTGGTGCCGTTTACAATAGTACCCCCGGCAAAAGCTCCTGAATCGCTTATCTTAAAATTATCAGTCGTAAGCTTCTTCATATACGACTTGACATTTTCGATATCCACATTGCCCATTGCGTCACTTCCGGCGTCATACGCTAACAGATGGTATTCATCCCACAATGGTCTGCAATACTGTGCAAAAACTGACTCTGCTACAGCCTCTGAATTCATGCATGCTATATTGGTAAGTGTCAGATTCCTGCCGGCTTCCAGTACAGTAAACAGAAACTGTGACACCAGCATGAGAAGCATTGTGGCAAATATCGTTATACTGCCTCTCACACTTTACCAGCCTCTCTTGAGATTGTCTGAAAGATATTGTTTACAAGTGTTGTAAGCTGCTTCTTAAAAATCAGCACCAGACCGATTAACACGACAATTATCAGTATCATTTCCACTACTCCTGCGCCATACTCATCTAATAAAAAATTCTTAAATCCTAACATAATTTTTCCTTTCTATATCTTAAAATCTATGATTGCGGGTGCTATTACTATTGCTATGACTATAGCCATCATAATCATCATCGGCATAAGCATTTTGGTGCCGGCCTCTTCACCCAGCTTTAAGGCTAAAAGCCTCCTCTCATCAAAGGCATCCTCCGATTCCTTCTCGAGCATTTCACATACACCCTTACTTCCTTTGTGAATACTCTGTAAAATAATGCGTACAAGCTTCTGATAGCATGGCAGCTTTACTCTTTCAGCAAAACCTGCGTATGCTTTTCTGCCTGTCACGCCATCTGAGATTTCTCTCTCCGTCACAAGCATTTCCTCATAAGCGGGCATAATATTCTTATCATTATTTTTCCGCTCATCAAGATAACGGGCGGTAATCCTATTCCATGCCTGCTCCACAGTCATTCCTGAACCCATCAAAACAGCCATTTTGCTGACTATCTCCGGATATTCGAGCTGCAGTTGTATATTTCTCTCCTTCTGCGCCGTCTTCTTTTTTTCCTTTTTCTCAAGCACCAGAAGAACTATAACAACAACTTCAAGCATGGCTATTTTAGCTGCCGTATTGCTTTTTTCCTGCGACCAGCTAAGCTTTACTCCATCTACCTCATCCGGCAGTGTGAGCTTTTTAGTCCCTGTCTTTGACATCTCACTGTCAATATGTCTGTTGATACCCTTTATGAGGCGCTCGCCCGCGTCCAGTTCATCCGGAAATACCACAAATGAGAAATCATACAGCTGTCTGTGTTCGCCACAGGAAAGCTCAACACTTGCGCTAATCAGCTTTCCCTGTTCATCATCAACCTCCTCAAATGCATCCTGGTTCACATCTCCATTAATATCAACCACATCATAGTCACTCAGTGTCCACTCTGCCTCCACAGCTCCAGATGCATATTCATCCTTCATAATCACATGCCCTCTGACCTGTTCCACACTCTGGTTCTCTTCACAAAAGCTGTCGTCTATCTCTTTTTTTGCCTGTGTAAACAGCTCATTCGCCTGTTTATCCGAAGGCTGCTCCTCCCTAACCTTCAGCTGATAGCTGTAATCCTCATCGAGTCCATCCGCATTTAGCACCAGGTCATATACTGCATCTCCGTCACCTGTATCATTGCGTGTAAGTGTATTATCAGTTATAGCATTTGACGACATGTCCATGATAAAAGCAAAAACTAAAACTATAACAAATAATGCTGCTATTCTAAGCCTCTTTCCTCCCGTCATATGCCTATTCCTACCTGTAAAAATTTGTTTGCCAGTTTAATTGCCCCTGCATAGGCTAAAAGACAGGTACTCATAAAGATTACCCCGATCAGGTTTCCATATAGTGCAGACATATAATCTCTTGAAGACAGCTTTAAAAATGCCAAAAGAAATATCGGAATATAGTTCATAGTCTTTTGCTCAAGTCTTTTGGCAGAAACCGCAACCTCTATCTGTCGGTTGGTATCATACTTTGTCCACATCCTGTAAGTGGTAGACTCTATGATATCCACAAATCTGCCGCCGCTTCTCTTTGCAAATGAGAAAATATCAGAAAAATTGACTATATCCTCCAGACCGCTTCTATGAGCAAATTCTGACAGCACCGCCTCAAATGTCTGATTCATCTTTATCTGCCTGTTCATCTCCTGTATCTCAGACAGCATAACCGAATCATTCCCATACATGAGCTCCATCTCTTTTTCAGCTTCCTGCCATGCATTCTCCACAGAGTATCCGGCCAGCATATTCGAGCTCAATACCTTAAGTACATTCATAAACTCTTCATTTAGTTTTTCCTTTTGTCTTCTGACACCCTCCTGCCTGCACAGCTTTGCACAATACGCAAACACCGCCGGAAAAGCAATAACAACAATAGGACTGTCATAAAACAAATATGCGATAATCACTGTGGCAGCCATACTTTTTATGAAAACAATCCCCCAATCCTTTGTGCACATGAAATATCTGCTGTAATCCATATAATCAAACCCTTCATAACTGTTCAGTAACATATATTCCTATACTGACAGCTACAGCCTTTCTTACTTTAAATGCCACATAACAGCCTATACACTAAGCCCTGCTGCCATAAGCTTGTCGGTGTGACAAAGTGTCCCTGCTTTCTTTAAAAAGCCCTGTATCCTCCCACTGTCCAAAACAGCGGTTTCCTCAAAACGATACAGCGTATGCAGCACAATTTCACCATCCATAAATCCATCCACCTCTGATATCTCAAGGACTCTCCTGCTTTTATCCCTCAGCCTGCCAAGCTGGACAATAATATCTATTCCGGATGCTATCTGCTGCCGTATCGCATTGAGTGGGAAATCCTGACCTTGAAGCACCATAGTCTCAATTCTTGAAATGATATCATGTGGTGAATTGGCATGGCCGGTGGACAACGAGCCGTCATGTCCTGTATTCATAGCCTGAAGCATATCAAGCGCCTCTGCACCTCTGCACTCGCCCACTATTATCCTGTCCGGTCTCATACGAAGAGCCGTCCTGATAAGATCTCTTATTGTAATTGGAGTAACCCCATCGGTATTTGCATTTCTGGTCTCAAGCCTTACTATATTTTTAGCTCCCAGAAGCTGCAGCTCCGCTGAGTCTTCAATTGTAATAATTCTCTCATCATCAGGAATATATTGTGACAGAGCATTCAGGAAGGTCGTTTTTCCGGAGCCTGTACCACCGGAAATAAATATATTGTATTTGGCCTGCGTCAGTATCTGTAGAAGCCTTGCCACCTCCGGCGAGAGAGCTTCTATCTCAACAAGCCTCTCCATGCTCATAGGATGCTCCGGAAACTTTCTGATTGATACAGCCGAGCCACCTATAGATATGGGGTTTAGCACTATATTTACCCTGGAGCCGTCACTAAGCCTGGTATCAACTATCGGTGATGCCTGATTTACAACCCTGTTATGGCGTCCCACAATCTGCTGTATCACATCCTCCAGCTTCTCTTCCGATGAAAAATGACCCTTGAACCTTTGGATTCTTCCGGCTTTTTCATAGAATATATCATTGGGACCGTTTACCATAATTTCAGTCACATCCCTGTCATCCACCAGCTCCTGCAGCACATCAAGCTTACGCAGAGAGTTGAATATGGTGCGCTCAAGCTCAGCTCTATCCTTTATAGTCATTGGTCTGTCGCGTGCCTCTCTTGAAACCACGCTTCCGATTAAATCACATATTTCCTCATCACTCAGCTCTCTGGACAAATCCATTTCAGAAAGTATAATATCTCTTATTCTCTGTCCAAAATCATCCAGCACACGAAATACCCCGAGTCATGTTTCTTATGACATCTCCAAACTCATTCCACTTCCACAGCTCTACAAGCTTATCACATGTAGATACCGGTGTCGTGATGACCGGAGGCTCAATCAGCTTAATCCTCTCAACTACATTGCTTAAGCCTCTTTCAATCAGCTCCTCTGTAAACTCGTACTCTCTCCACTGGCTGATTCCGCCTTTTTTCTGTACCAGGTAGATATCACTGCATCTGCCAAGAATATCAAAAAAGCCCTTAAATCTTGTTCCCATATTGAGAACTATGCAGTCATAGTGCATTTCCTTGCCAAGCATCTGAAGCAGATTGTTGCATATTACCGTATTTATTTCACACAGACACTCTGTATTTTCAATCGGATATACATAATCCAGCTTATGCTTTCTTCCGATACAGCTGTTTATCCTGTTGGTCGAGTATCGTCCGGATTCGGCCATCACCAATAGCTCGTCCAGATTATGCTCCACACTCTGCTCAAGCATCCGCGATAATCCACTATTCTCCTGAAAATCCATAAGCAGTACCTTTTCATTCTCACTCAAAATAGAGGACAAAGTCATCGCAAAAGGCATCTGATACTGATTATCAGCAAGTGAATACACGCTTATAAGCCTCGTCTGACCTATCAAAGAGCCCTCACTCGTCAGGTCTCTCACCTCACCGCCCACATGCTTTAAAATCTCTTCCACTATACGGTTTACTTCCTGATATTTTTCCACAAAGTATATACCCTCCTCACTCTTAATAGGTGTTTCCTCAACAATCTGTATCAGTGGGATATACTTGTTATTCCACTGGTCAAGCTCACTTGAAAGCATGATATCTATCTCGCCCTCTAAGTGTTCCAGCTGCTCTTTCATGGTATACATATGTATCTCCAGCTGATCCTTATAATGATTCATGAAATAGCATGTCAGTCTGTCGCCATATTCTGAATCCTCAATATAAATTCCTAGTCTGATTTTTTTCATCTATGGTACTTTAACCCTCCTTCCATCACCTCATGCCGTAAAACCAGATATCTGCCATGGCTGTTCCCAAAAGCACGTATACCGCGAAACTAACAGCTTTCCCCTGTCCGCGGTACCGCATAAATCTGCCACACAGTATACCGTTTAAGTATAAAAATCCATCCCTCATACGCACAAAGAGCTCCTTTTTAAGCACCATACTTATGAGACCATATCCCGCTGCCGCCACAAAAGCGGCTGCCATGCACAAGGCGGTAAATCTTAAATTTGTAAATGCACATACTACTGAAAATAACTTGATATCCCCGGCTCCTAAAATGCCTGAAAGATATAAGAAATATAAAATGACAACCGGAAAAACTATATCTGGAAGAAACCATATGATGCTCGCTACCTTGCCCCCCACTAAGCGAAATAGAAACGCACAACCAAGTCCCGTCAGAATCAGCCGGTTACTGATTCTATAATTTTTTAAATCCCCAATTGCTGCTACTGTAAGCAGTATATACAGCATGAGGTGTGATATTAATTTCACAATCACTGTATTTTCATCACCTCTCCTTTCGTGAGACGAATTATAACAACGCAATCCCGATTTTGTCTATAGCTTTTTTTAAAATAAATACTTTTTGTTAGTTATCCACAAAATGCAGCTAAACCCAACACATTAATCCACAGTCAAAACCTTGATTTTACTGGTTTTTCACATGTCAAAAGCACTTTTTACAAAATCTGTGAATAGAAGAAACTCTTTTGCTTATACTTGTATTAAGACTTATTTTGTTGGAGGAATTCATGAAATTATTTAAAGAAACGCCTGTAAATGACGATTACAAGACCTTGCAGGATGACATCAAGAAAACAACAGATGAACTTCAAATTGTATACACTAACCTGGAAAATGTGGTTGAGCCCGATTTAATTGACTACTACATCTATCAGGCCAAGGCTGTTTCCATGCGGTATAAATTTCTATTAAACTGTGCCAAGCGGCTTAATGAGGTTTAATGAGGCTTAATGAACTAAAAAAGAGGCCTCTTGCAGTATGAGTACAGTGGATAAAGCTGTCCTGCAGATGATACTTAAAGTCAAGTGCCCCCATCAGCTCATCAAGTGCCGCCTGTACATCCGACACTCCCTTTCTCAAGGCTTCCCTGTCCTCTGACACGAGGGCAGTTTTCTTCAATTCATTTTTCATTGCTTATTACCTCGACAATAGTGAAAGTACCTTCTCAAAAAAAATCTTTATAGTATAATTTGCAATTAAATGCAAATCGTATTATAATAGGCACATTAAAAGACTAATAGGAGGAAACAATAATGGCTAGAGTTACTAAGGACACTATGATTGGTGATCTTCTTCAGATTGACCAGAACGTGGCACCATTACTTTTAAATATCGGCATGCACTGTCTCGGATGCCCATCATCACAGATGGAGACAATCGAAGAGGCTGCTATGGTTCACGGACTTGACCCGGATGATCTTGTCGTTGAAATCAACACATTCATCGATCACGACCTCGGTTAATTTACGAAAAGACGGCTTGCTTATGCAGGCCGTCTTTTATTTGCAATCAATATTCTGTTAAAGTACTGCCAGCGTCTGGATGGCAGCTTCTTCAATAATCACATTACCATGCTCCTTGAAAAATGCTTCATTGGCAGGCACATAGTTCTTCTGATATGCGTACTCTGAAATAATATTGCACACTTTGTTGAATTCCTTCGGAGTATGCTCACTCTTGTGGGCCACAAGATAATACTTATTGCTTGAAGCGTCGCGGTATAAGTCATTTCTGCCGCTGTAAAAGCCGTCAAGCACATGCGAAATCCTGCGCACATCATCAAATTTATCAAAAACAAACAGCTTGACTACGTCAGCCTCAGCCTGTTCTTCTGTAATATCATCAGTGCTCTGCTCACTATCAGCTGTCTTCTCATTTTCCTTCTTGATACGCTCAAACAGCTCCAAAATATCAGCAGCTCCCTTTATCACCGGAGGCTGTCCTGCATTTCCTAAGTCCGTAAAGTCATCATCTGCCTCCGAAAACTTTGAAAATCTGGTGTCAAGCTCATCCGGATATTCAACCTTTGTGATGATAAGCACTATAGACTCTGATGGCAGTGGAATCGCCTCCACCATGAGTGGAATATCATTTGTTTCAAAGCCAAACTCGTAATTGGCCTGCTCTACCATATCTTTAAAAAGGCTTTTCGCCTTCGCTGATCCATATGCCAGTTCGCTTATTTTTATATGTCTGTCCTCAAGATCCTCTCTGGTAAGAGTACAGCGGATCTGATTATCATTTACCTTCTCAATTTTCATATTTTTCACATCCTTTTCCGAAAATATCCGTGTAAATCGTAAAACTATTATAATAAACACCGGTCATATTGTAAAGCGCGAGGCCTATTAAAAAAAAATAAAAAAAGTGTTGCAATTATTTTACAGGTATGTTATAAGTTATCCATGAGATGTGCGCTCGACCCAAAAGGAGCGTATGAAAAATACAAATCATTCTTTGTTTGACAAATATGAGATGATTAAAGATCTCGGAACCGGCAGCTCCGGTAGCGTTACACTTGTCAGACACATATCTATGGATCAGGAGAGAGCTCTAAAGAAAGTTCCTAAAGCTTCTGCTTTCGCCGAATCCGCATTATCAGAAGCAAGACTACTCAAGTCTCTTGAGCATCAGTCTATACCACGTATATTTGACTTCGAAGAGGACGATGCTTTCTACTATATCGTCGAGGAATATATCGACGGCGAGACATTAGATTCATTTTTGCTTCATCAGCAGTTAATTTCCCCAGGTTTATTTTTTAATATTTGTGAACAATTATGCAATGTTTTTATCTATCTGCATACACAGATATCTACTCCCATTATTTACAGGGACCTTAAACCGGAGCATATTATAGTATGCCACAATAAGCTTAAGCTTATCGATTTTGGCGTATCGGCATATGTTATCCAGGATGGAAATAACTTCAATCACTATGGGAATATAGAATTCTCTGCCCCCGAATGCTTTACCGAGGATACAATTACACCGGCGGCAGACATTTACAGCTTAGGTCAGCTTCTGCAGTATATACTGACCTTTACCCCAGACAGCTTTTCCCATAAGTTTCAGCATATTATCCAAAAAGCAACAACATCTGATGCATCACTGCGTTACGTGACTGTCGCAGAGCTATATCAGGAAATTCAGGAAATTCAAAAATTAACCGGTCAGCCACATCTCATACACAAAATAGCAGTTTTAGGCAGTCACAGAGGCTGCGGCTCCACTCACGTGGCCGTTTCACTCACCTGCGAACTCAATATCCTTGGATATCATGGTATCTACATAGACTCAGCAAAAAGCGTACTTTGCCATGGTAATCACGACGGACTGCAGATTTTTAAGCAGAAAAACGGATATTATTATTACAAAAGCTTTCAGGGCATACCCGACTACAGTGACGGTATACAGTTTAATATTCCAAAGGATGCTATACAGATATACGACCTTGGCACTGATGTGTGCAACGAGAAAATATATGACATGGATCTCGTATTATATGTATGTAACGGCAGCTTTTGGCACCTGAATGATATCTACAGGAATCATTCTATTCTCAAAAAAATGACAGCTTCCCTGAGTGTTATATGTAATATGTGCAGCAGACAGGATGCCTCCGCGATTGCGGCACTACTTAATTGCAGTGTTTATCACTTTCCTTATGACAGCGATATGTTTAAGAGCTCAGTTCAAAAGGAAACGCTGATTCAAAAGCTGTTAGAACTAAAGGGAGGAACATCACTATCAGACACTTTAAAAGGATATTTAAGAAAGTCCATTCTGCACCACAGTTAGTTGGGGTCTGTGGCAGCGTTCACAATGTAGGCACAACACATATAAGCCTTGCTCTTTGTAATTATATGAGCAATAAATGCATGTATAGAACCGCCTATGTTGAGCTGAATGGTACACACGAAATTCTTTCACTGTCAAAGACAGCAGACGAAAAGGTTTTTACTTATAAGAATGTAGATTTCTTTCCTCACGCAGTCATGTCCACACTAACTGAGATTTTAAACATGAGATACGAGCGTGTGATTATTGATTTCGGCATACTTAATCCAAACACCTTAAAGGAATTTATGAGGTGTGACGTAAGAATCGCTGTGTGTACAATAAGTAAATGGAACCGGGGCGCTTTGAACAGAATTATCGAGCTATTCAATTCAAACAAAATAACTGATTCAGAAAGCGTAAAAATATTGTTTAATCTCGTGGAAAAGAAAAAGACAATTAACCATAAACATTTTAAGTATCCGGTGGTAGGCTTTCCTTACTTAGAGGACCCGTTCCTCATCAATACCAGCCTGTTTGGCACTCTGGATAAGATATCAGAAAGGAATTAATATCACGATGCAAAATGACATCTTTAACCAGCTGTTTATCAATTTTATGTCCGAAGCCTTTGGAGGGCTTATACTTTTAATGCCACAGAGCGCTTCATGACATAGGGCCATTTGTTACTTATCAGTTTTTACTCATAATCATTATATATAGACGGAGGTATTTTTATAGAAGAATAAACTATATTTATATATTGGAATTTTTACAGATATTTTATCAAATTAAACGAAACTAAAAATCAGCAATTAAATTGGGTGTGGAAAGCTCCGGAAATATCAATTTCTATAAACTATCAATAATTAATGATTAATATCATTTTTTCTCAATTATACAAGAAATCGATGTCAGCATATTTTTGGTCCTTTACCCCGTTTAAATGCAAAAAGACAACCAAAAGACATATTTTAAAAAGAAAAGGTATGTGCGCGGGGGAAGCTTTTGCTCCTTCCGCGCCAAAATGCATAAACAAATTTCTTAATTTATTACAAATTTATTTCATATTATTTGAATATGCTTTTTCACAATGGTATAATTAGCTTAAGCAATTTCGACACCAAATAATAGGAAAGGATTTTTACACATGAAAAAGAAATTATTGCCTGCACTTATAGTAACCGGACTTATTATCCTCGTTGTAATAATAATGGGTATAACTGCTCTTATCAATAAATACACCCCTACGAAAAAGACAGAGGATCTTAAAGAGTATTTCAATATCTCTTCTGATGATGAGGCTGCTCTCATTGTAGATAATGAGCTATCCGATTACAAGGCTAAAATAATAGATAAAAAAATATACGTTGATTACAAATTTGTTCACGACTCATTAAATTCCAGATTTTACTGGGATGCAAATGAGAATGTGCTTCTTTACACAACCGCATCTGATATCATCTCAGCTGCGGCTGACAGCAATAGCTACAGTGTCACCAAGCAGACCAATGACTTTGGCTATCCGATCGTGAAAGCCACCTCTGACTCTGCGCTTATCGCTTTAGACTATGTAAAACAGTACTCCAATATCACCTTTAAGTCATATGATGACCCGGCACGCATCGTCATCACAAGCAAATGGGATGAAATAGACAGTGCCACTGTCAGCAAGTCTACCCAGGTCCGCGTAAAGGGCGGCATAAAGAGCCCTATTCTAAAAGAGGTGAAAAAGGATGACAAGATTACTATTCTTGATTCCGGTGACAAATGGGATAAGATTGCCACTGAGGATGGTGTTATTGGATATATAAAGGGCAAGGCTCTGTCCGAGAGCAAAAAAACTAAGCTTACGAATCCTGACTATGAAGAAGAGACCTTTACGCATATCAAGAAGGATAAGGATATCTGTCTTGCCTGGAATCAGGTAACAAGCCAGTCAGCAAACAGTAAAGTGCCCCAGGTAATTTCATCAACCAAGGGCATAAATGTAATGTCACCAACTTGGTTTTATTTAAATGACAACAACGGTAATCTGGCAGATATAGCAAGCAAGGATTATGTCAGCTACTGCCATTCCCAGGGCATCGAGGTATGGGGACTGTTCAGCAACTTTGAAAATACTGATGTAGATGCAGCATATGTGCTCACACATACATCCACGAGAACTACCCTGATCAATCAGATTATGTCGGCTGCATTTAACTATGAGCTTGATGGTGTAAATATTGACTTTGAAAATATCACAGAAGCAGCATATGGAGACTCTTACATTGAGTTTATCAGAGAGCTCGCCATAAAGTGTCACAATAACGGTATATCACTTTCAGTTGATGTCACAGTACCTGCCAGCTTCAACAAGTTCTTCAATCGCTCTGATATGGCAAACTTTGCCGATTATATTGTAATTATGGGATACGATGAACACTATAAGGGCTCTGATGCCGGCTCAGTTTCTTCTATTCCTTGGGTAACTGAGGGTGTTGAATCCACTCTGAAGGAGGTTCCCGCTGACCAGATTATTCTCGGCATGCCTTTTTATACCAGAATATGGGAGCTCACTCCAAAGGAGGACGATGATGCCGTAACCGATACCGAGGATCAGTCAAAGTACACTGTTGCCTCACAGGTATATAGTATGGACGCAGCTGCAGCACAGCTTGCCACAAACAATGCCACTGCTGCTCTTGATGAGGAATCCGGTCAGAACTACGCTGAGTGGTCTGTATCCAACAAGCTGTACAAGGTATGGCTCGAGGACAATACATCTTTAGAGAAAAGGCTCAAGCTCGTCGACGACAATAAACTCGCCGGTGCAGCATTCTGGAAGCTTGGCTTTGAGAATTCATCTGTCTGGGATACTGTTATCAAATATCTGGACTGATTGCTTAAGGCTTACTGAAAGAGGCCGTACCTTTACAGCTACAGTCTAACTCAGTACCTTTTATAGGTAATAAATGATATCAGCCAATCATATAATATACAAACACACCCGATGCCTTCTATGTGCATCGGGTTTTTTATAGGTATCTTATATGAAAAAATATATGTACATTATTAAGAAAAACAAATACTGTCTTATTTTAGCTCTCTTTATTCTGTCCTTCTACCTCGGAAGAGGTGTCTGCGCTCTTGCAAAAAACACCGGCAAAAACACTAATTCCACCGTTATTGTAATTGACCCGGGGCATGGAGGTTGTAGATAACGCAAGTGATGAAAACAACGAAAATATAAGAAAAAGAAGAAATTTAAGAGAGAACAGACAAGCAATGTGAAAGCACGCGTTGCCGTATAATTTCTTAATAATCAGACAAAGGCGACTCAGGTATCGCAGTATGAGCTTGTTCTACATAGGGGTAGCAGCTGGAGGATTCTAATATAAAAAGAGAGCAAGCATAACGTTTACTCTCTTCTGTATTTAAGTTATTTTACATGTCCGCTAAATGAGTATCCATTTCCTTCAAAAACAATATAAAACTCAGTATCGCTTTTAATATTAGAAAACTCAAAAGAACCAGTTTTACCAGCACTAATTTTTGTAGAGCCATAAGTCTTAGTAAGCCTTTTAGCTGTCACAGTAATTGGATTATCTCCGGTGTTCTCTACATAAACCTTATAACTCGTTTTTCCTGTAAACTTATAATTAGTATACAAGTTTTGATAATGAGAGGAACCAGCAAAATCGTATTGCCCTTTACTCTTGATGTTCCATACCTTACTAGGTCTTGATGTACCTCTTGTTTCAATAGTTTCTTCTGGAGAAACATAAGAAACTCCAACATTTGGTGTAACGGTTACCTCATTACTTCCATCTTTAACTGACTGAGCATGAACAACAGTTGTCGACATCATTGTGAAAATCATAGACACTGCCAATAAAGAAGCGAAAATATTTTTTTTGGATATCTTACACATGAAATTTCTCTTTTCACCTTGTTTTTTTGATTAATTTATAATATCATATTTTTAAAATAAAATCAAGGAGTATTGTTAATGAATATATTTCAGTTAAAAATAATAGCTATGATTGCTATGTTTTTAGACCATATAGCTTATTTCTTTCCTGATTTGCCAATGTCTTTGCCGTTACATTGGATAGGACGAATCGCTGCACCTATTTTTATTTTTGGTGTTGTTAATGGCGTAAAGTATACTAGTTCTAAGCGGATGTATATATTGAGGCTATATTTAGCAAGTATTGTGATGGCTGTTATTCAAATGAGTACACAAATTGAATTAAATTTCTTTAGAACATTATTTATCGTTGCATGCATATGTGAAATCTTAGAAATAAGAAAAAACCAAAAGGCTGTTTCCTGGATAAAAGTACTAAGTTTATATATTGCTTATCAAGTTATTGTATGTATAGTATGTGGTTATCTGAGTTCAATTAGTAATATGTATACGGAAACAATATGCTTCTATTTGATACCAGCTCTTTTGGGAAGTGTGTTTACAACGGAAGGGGGACTTATTTTTGTTGTTTTAGGAATTATAATGTATTTAGCTTATGACAACAAGAAAAGACTTATTCTGTCGTATATGATATTTGTTGTTGTGTATATGTTTTTTATGTCCACTAATATTGTTCCCATTATTTTATGGAAAATCAAGGAATTAATTCCGATAATAGGAACAGGGCTTTCCCATGGTATGGAATATCTATTGTCTATAATAGGTGGAATTTCTCCTATGGATGTAGGAGGGAATATATTTACAATTCAGTATCAGTGGATTATGGTTCTTGCTCTTCCGCTAATACTATCATACAATCATCAACGAGGAAAAAAGTGTAAATATCTCTTTTATATTTTCTATCCCATACATATAATATTGCTTTGGCTGTTATCGAATTTTGTTTTTGTTTAAAACAGTGGAACAAGGAACATATTTATTACATTGAAACATCCAAACCAAAAATGGAGTGATGAATGTGCCTTTAAGCTTTAAGTACAATTCGATATATTCAAATCTGATTTAACAGCATACTATCTACAATTAAATACACTATCCCAGTAGCTCGCACAAAATTCATGTTTTGTGCGGGCTTTTTTGTATCCGAAAATTTTTTCAAATCTTTTCAAATTCCTGCAACAAATCACACCTTTCCGTACCGATATGGTGCAGTTCTGCCCACAAGAATGGGAATAGTTGAGATACTAACAAAGCTTTCCAATACCATCTGTTTGCTTCTGTAACATTGTGAAAAATACGCATATTGGATAAGCCTATGTGCGTATGTTGAGAATAGATAGTTGATTAAGGGAGCTGATACATTGACTAAAAAAAAACCTGCACAATATATTGTAGAACGAGAATTTTTATGTAAATTTTCTGTAGAAGAATTACTTATCCGTATCGTGAAATCTCATATTAAAAACGCATATCAAGAGGGGAAAACCTTTGAAAATCATGGAAAGAAGCCGTACTTTATTGTATGATATTATTATAGGTACGGCAGTTGAATAGGTGGAAAAATGATTTATCAAAAAGGTTCAAGCTTATTTAACGTAGCTATTTATATCAGATTATCACGAGAGGACGGAGATAAGGAAGAAAGCGATAGTGTAGGAAATCAGAGAAAACTTTTAACAGAATATGTGAATAAGCATGATGACTTTATCTTATATGATGTTTATATTGATGACGGTTTTACGGGAACGAATTTCGATAGACCAGACTTTCATAGAATGATTGCTGACATTGAAGATAACAAGGTAAATTGTGTTGTTGTAAAAGACCTTTCCCGTTTTGGACGAGATTACATTGATACGGGGCGATATTTGGAAAGAATATTTCCAGAGCTTAATGTTCGTTTTATTTCTGTAACAGATAATATTGATAGTATGAAGCAGGCATACGATATGTTACTTCCTATTAAAAATATATTTAACGAACAGTATGCCAGAGATATTTCTAATAAAGTTCAAGCGACTGTAAAATCAAAGCAGAAAGCAGGAGAATTTATCGGAGCATTTACAAGCTATGGCTATAAGAAATCTCCTGCAAATAAGAATAAACTTGTGATTGATGAATATGCGTCCGAAGTTGTAAAACGGGTATTTACTATGTATGCACAAGGAATAGGAAAACAAAGCATTGCAAAAATACTAAATGCAGAGGGTATCCTTTGTCCGTCGGAATATAAAAAGCTCAACGGTGAAAATTATAAAAATTGCAACCGTTTGGAGAAAACTTCCTATTGGACGTATTCAACAGTAAATATCATGTTGAAAAATGAAATGTATATCGGCAACATGATACAAGGGAAGAAACATCAGCGTATGAGAAGCAAACAGCGACCAGTTGAGAAAGAAAACTGGATAAGAGTTGAAAATACGCATGAACCGATTATAGACCGTCAACTGTGGGATAAGGTACAAAAACTGCTGACAAAGAAGCATAGGGATATTGACTTGGAAACAAATAAAAATATCTTTGCAGGCTTTATAAAGTGTGGCGATTGTGGTCGGGCAATGATGAAAAATTTCTGGCGACGTGCAGACGGAAGCAGGTCTTATTCATTCTATTGTGGAACTTACAAAAGAAGTGGAAAGGACTATTGCACTCCGCATACTCTCCCATTTCAAGTATTGAATGATATTGTGCTGGGCGATTTAAAGCAGATTATCCGCAATGTAGAGAATTTGCAGGAGCTTGTAAAATCACAATCTTTCACAGCAACAAAAATCAGAAAATCAACTGACATAGAACTGACAAAGTTAAAAACAGAACTTGAAAGAGTAAAGAAACTGAAAAAGTCAATTTATGAAGATTACAAAGACGAACTGATTTCTAAAGAAGAATTTCTTTCTTATCGAGAGGACTATCAACAAAAAGAAACGCTTTACTCCAAACAGATTGAAACGCTGGAAGAAAAGAAAAAAGAAAGTGTAACAGAAGATGTTTTTGAAACACCGTGGTTAAGGCGGTTGTTGGAACTGAAAGACATTGAAGAATTAGACAGAGATATTATTGTGGAAATGATAGACCAGATAACAGTTTATGAAAACCGCAAACTTAAAATCTCATACAACTTCGGAAATGAACTGGAACATTTATTTTCAAGCGTTTACTGTGAGGACTTGGAGAAAAAGGCTATCTAATCTCAATACATTTCTAACTCCCCATATATACTGGGGAATACATATCACAATTTGCGTAAACTACAACCAGCACATGGTGGAAGTGATCCCGGTAAGATTTCCACCTCCGGCGTCATGGAAAAGGATGTCAACCTCAGTATTGCAATGGCTCTTAAACAGCTGTTTGAAAACAGAGGCTTTACTGTTGTCATGACCAGAACCACCGACTGCGACCTCGCCCCGGATAATTCCAAGCATCCAAAGACAGATGATCTCACAAAGAGAACTGCCCTGATGTCTAAAAGCAATGTGGCAGTCAGCATCAGTATCCATCAAAACAGCTTTGAGGACAGTTCAAGCTGCGGTCCACAGGTATTCTATTATGAAGCCTCTGATGCAGGAAAAGAGCTCGCATCCTCTGTTCTTGGAGCTTTAAACACTTCTCTTTGTGTCGCAAAGCCACGAAGCATTAAGCCCAATAAAGAATACTTTATACTTAAAAAATCCACATCCCCGACCGTAATCGTAGAATGTGGATTCTTGAGTAATCCTGCTGAGACACTTCTTCTTACTGACAAAAACTATCAGGATGACCTGGCACATGCAATATATATCGGTGTTACAGACTATCTTGTGCAATCACCCTCTGGACATTTACAATAAACTGCTCTGCGATGTGATATAGTCTGGTTGTCTGGACACTTTCACTGCCATCAAGCTGCTTTTTAGTTTCATTATCTGACTCAGTATTTGATTTCATATCTGACATCTTAGACTCTTTTGCAGATATATCATGCTCCAGTGCCACATCTATGCGCACACGCTGTTCACCATCACTTATTCCTGCCTCAAACATAGTGATATTGTCTTCAAACAGCTTTTTAGTCTGCTCATCGTCTGTGACTATCATAGCAGATACTGAGTTTTCCTTTGCCTCAAAATATGCAGCTACCCTGCCGCATTTTTTATCCTCAAGGAATATGTCAACCAGTCCCTTTTTATCTTCACCTCTTACTATGCGAAGCTTCATCCCTGTGACCCCGTCAGCAGTCTCTATTGGTACAATATAGTTTTCCTGTCTCGACATATTTGAAGCTATCCTTAGCTGACTGCATAATAACTTCATCTGTCTGAGGTCTATTGAACCGGTGTGCCTATCCTCTATAATCATCGAATCCATAACATGCTCTGCTGTATCAGCCAGCGTTTCCTGCGCCTGCGCAAGCTCCTTTGGATTTTTGACCGACTCAGAAAACCGTCTGAGAGTCTCATCCAAAAGAGCCCTTGCCGTAGCACTGTCTCCACGCTCCCAAAGATTTCTTACTGCCTCTGACGGATTTTTCATTAGCCGTGACGCAGCCATGAGGTTTACCGCGGTTGTTTTTACATCATATTTCTCCAGAAAAGCATATACGTTCTCAGGCACCGAAACTGCCTGATTGAACTGTCTTAGCTGTTCTGTGGCATATTGCTCTGACAGTGCGTTATCCTCGTTGGCCTCATATACAGCCTGCCTTAACTGCTCCGGAGTCATATCAAGCCAGCTGTCATACTGCACAAACTCCATTTTCTCAGGTGAAAGTGTATCAAGCACATCCCTTAGGCAGTTTGTATGATATGCGCTTTCTATCTGTGAGTCAATTTTAATGCCACTGCTTACACTGTCCACTCCGGCAAAGGTATCGTCCACCTTATAGTCCATGGCACTCTTTCCTCGTACCCGGACCGCTGTAAGCAGATTTTTCATTGTAATATCTGCTCCCTGATTAACAAGTGAGCCTATCACAGCACCATCTGACTGCTCCACCTGTGAAATAAGCCTGTATATGCCTATATATGAGTCTCTTTCCTCCTCTGAGATTTCATTTTTCTTTTCAAGCTTCCAGAGAAACTCGCTGAATTTCTCATCCTTTTCATCAGGATTTTCTGATTTTATCCGTCTGGCAGTGTCACTTATGTCACTCATGCTCATATCAAGCGGTGATATGCCTCTTTTTATCATCTCAATCGTCACCGCCGGTGTCATATCGCTGAATGCTCTCTGCACCTGCTCATCTACAGACTTTATCTGCTTTATATTGTCCTCTGTGATGTCGGTACTATTGTACGCAAGTATCCGCACAGCCCTGCGATTGCTTTCAGATGTATCTATCTGAAGCTCTTTAAGTATATCATCCACATTCTGAAATGCTTTTGACATACTATCTCCCATATCTGCCCGCGGTGATGTCATAAGAGTCTCATATCCTGAGGCTGCTGCTTCTAATGACTGCTTCATTGCTTTGCCTGCTGTATACAGCTCATACACAGTGTCATCAGCGGATTCCAGGGTCAGTACATAAGCCGGCTGCTGCTTCAGCTGATTGAAAATATCACATACATTATTGTACATACGTACCCTATCATCAGATGCCTCTACACTGCTCTCACCAAACAGCGCTCCGTAGTATTTATTTTCCTGCTGCTTAAGCAGCTCCACTACACGTTCAATAGGCTCTGTGTCTATTGAAACTCCTTTTTTTATGAGTGAAAGGTTGGCTTCTGCTGTCATGGAAAGTCTCGCTTCCTCAAGCTTTCTTTGAGCTGTCACAAGCCTTGCTTCCCGGCTGTCTGTAATCTGATTATCCGCAGCTTTATTCGCTGAGGCTTGCGATGCTGCACTATCCTTGCCCCTTGCAGCTATAAGCTTTGACAGATTCTCTATCGTGACAGGTATGTTATCTGACTCTAATGTGACAATGTCATCTGCAGTCGCCTCACCTAATACATCACAGGCTTTCTTTGCCATGTCAAATGTCAGACCATCTTGTGACATAGTGGCATCTGTAGCCTTTTTTCCCATTGCCAGTGCTTCTGTCACTGCCCTTGCATAAAAATCACTGCTCACATTTTCTCCTGCTGCGGTAATGCCGTCTATCTGATTCGCAAGCAGCACATTGTCAGGTGTAACGGCTATATCTTCATCTATCAGCCATCTGCACTGATTCAGATTCTCATCACTACTGTCTATATGAGCTTCCTCTAATATCTGTTTAAGCTGTGGCTTAAGCTCATCAAACAGCTCATCTGATATCTCCGTCATTTTGGTTTTCTGCCTGTAATCTTGTACCTGACTGCTGCTGTACGTAGCCTTGTATACATTGGAAACCGTCGGATTCATGTTATTTCTGACCAAATATGCCTTTGTCTCATTGGATATATTTGTAAGGCTCTTTGCCCGGTCTATGGCATCTGTACCTGCCTTTATATTGTCATCTGTAGCAGGAATATCATATGCTTTCATCTGATTGACAAGCATGGCCGCTTCAGTCTGGCTTCCCGTGATGTCTGTAAGCTGCTCCCTGCTCAGATCATCTCCATATATGGATATATCTACACCTGCCTTTGCCAGCACTGCTTTTATCTTATCGGTCTCAGTGACAATGACATCGTATCCGTCATCCTTTGCAGCTTTGTAATCATCACTCGTGGTGGTGCTTGCAGTGACAATCATATCATTTCGCCTGTTTTCTGAGGTCTGATTCATATCATTTAGCAGATTTTCTGCCATATCTGTGCCATCGTTGTTCCCGGCTTCGTTTTTAGCCTGTGGTCTTGCATATATCGTATCCGACATATCAACAGAGTTTGACGAACCGACAACAGCCGCCTTTTTTGACATATTGTCACTGCTGTCTGTCTTTATGTAGTCTGACACACGCATACCCGCTGTCATGTCATTTATGGTTTTTGTGTCCGTATTTTTCGTATCTGTGCTTTTATTAATCAAATTCTCTATCTGCATATTTCCTGCTCCGTGACCTGCATATATACCATCTCTGCAGCCTTTATTTATGGATATTCATACCTCGTATTTTTTATCCAACTGTTCAGAGCCACCTTGAGAACAAGAAAATCTGCTGCTTACATGCAAGCATGACGCATCAGTTTTTTTGTTCTCAGTGGTTCTGAATAGTTATCTTTTTATTTTATATCGACATATAATACGCAAAAATAAAGACCGCGCCTTAAATTGGCGCGGTCCTTTACCCTGCTATTTACCGGTATATTAGTATTTAAATACAGCAACTCCGTAAGGCGCAAGTGGATAAGCAAATGAAAATGGTCTGCCGTCACACTCTGATTTGACTGCCTTATAGTCCAGCTTCTTATATGACTGTTTTGCTGCCTTGCCTCTGCCCTTTGCAGCCTTCTTTACAGGCTCTTGTACCGTTTTGCCGGTAAACTTAGGATCCTCACTATCTAAAACGAGCTGATATGTCTTGCGCTTTGGCACTCCGACTCTGTAATCAGGTCTCTCTACCGGTGTGAAATTGATAACAAAGAGCATATTATTCTTGCCATCCTTGCTCTTTCTGATAAAGCTGAAGATGCTTCTGTCTGCATCGTTTGCATTTATCCATTCAAAGCCTTCCCAGCTTGAATCCAGCTCATACAGACAGCGGTTTCTCCTATAGAGGTGAAGCAGCTCCTTTACCCAGTTCTGGATCTTTTTATGCTCCGGATTCTCAAGCAGATACCAGTCGAGTTCTCTTTCCTCACTCCACTCCTGCTTCTGTGCAAACTCCTGTCCCATGAAAAGAAGCTTCTTTCCACAGTGTCCCATCATAAATGCATATCCTGCCATGAGGTTCTTGAATTTATCCCCTTCTAAGCCCGGCATTTTGTTGAGCATAGAACACTTCAGATGTACCACCTCATCATGTGACAGTACCAGAATATATTTCTCACTCTCATTATAGCTCATCGCAAATGTCATCTTGTTGTGGTTATTTTTACGGAAATATGGATCCAGCTTCATATAATCAAGGAAGTCATGCATCCATCCCATGTTCCATTTGTAGCTGAAGTTCAGTCCGTCTTCCTCTACCTTGCCTGTTACCTTTGGCCATGCGGTAGACTCTTCGGCTATCATTACAGTTCCGTGATTTCTTCCAAGTATGAGTGTATTGATATGCTTGAAAAACTCTACTGCCTCGAGGTTCTTATTGCCTCCAAATTTGTTTGGCACCCACTGTCCGTCGTTCTTTCCATAGTCAAGATAAAGCATTGACGCAACTGCATCCACACGGAGTCCGTCTACGTGGTAATTTTCTATCCACATCAATGCACTTCCGATAAGGAAGTTCTTTACTTCATTCTTACCGTAGTCAAATATCTTTGTGCCCCAGTCAGGATGCTCTCCCTTTCTTGGGTCTGCATACTCATATGTGGCTGTTCCGTCGAAATTGGCAAGTCCATGCGCATCCTTTGGGAAATGTGCAGGTACCCAGTCGAGGATTACTCCGATATTATTTTTATGGCACTGATCAACAAAGTATGCAAAATCCTCAGGCTCTCCATACCTCGATGTAGGTGCATAGTAGCCTGTCACCTGATATCCCCATGAGCCATCAAACGGATACTCTGAAATACCCATAAGCTCAATATGTGTATATCCCATAGTTTTCACATAGGATATGAGTGATTTTGCAAGCTCCCTGTATGTATAAAAGCCCTCATCATCCCTGCCCGGATGTCTCATCCATGAGCCCGGATGGCACTCATATATAGCCATAGGTGAAGAATATACATCAGCATCTGACTTTGCTGCTCTCTTATCCATCCACTCTTTGTCAGTCCATGTGAAGTGCTCGATATCTGTGATGATTGACGCTGTTCCCGGACGAAGCTCTGCGTAGTTTGCGTATGGATCCGCCTTGTACAGCTTATCCCCCTGTTCAGTGACTATAATAAACTTATACATCTGACCCTTTTGCGCTCCCGGTACAAAAAGCTCATACACTCCCATGGTTTCCGGCTCTACACGCTTCATCTCATGACTGGTCTCATTCCAGTCATTAAACTCACCAAACACGTATACTTCCCTCGCATGTGGCGCCCAGACGTCAAAGCACACTCCTTTTTTTCCTTTGCGCTCAGCTAAGTGAGCACCCATCTTCTTGTAGATATCATAGTGTGTTGCCTGACCAAACAGGTAACAATCCATTGCTGTAAAATTACACATATATATACCCCCCATAAGTATTTATTTTTCCCTGAAATGATCCTCTTTGAGTACAATTCGGTCATCATCTGTATATCGCCTGGCTGTCAGAATACTTATAGCCTTCTTAAGTCCGCTGTGAGCCTCCCTGTCTATGGCCTCGTCAATTATATCCTTGACCTCTGTCAGAGTGGTAGCCTGGTCTATCCTCTCAATATTGCTGATTCTGTTATGCAATGCCAGAATAGCCATCTCATCTATCTTGTACCCAAGCTCTGCAGAGTACGATTTGGCAAACAATACGAGTTCATCATTTGTAAAAATAGGGACCGATATCTTTTCCGTGAACTTGGATGCAAAGCCCTCATCCATTGAGAGAGCCTTCTTTATACCCTTTGATGTATCCTCAAGTATATAGAGTGTTCCTGTAATATCATGCTCCATCAAAAATGATAGCTGGGCAGCTATGCTGCGGTCGATATCACCGGCTCTTTCTATGATGAGACAGCCTCCTGTTATCTTTCTGACTACCTGCTGCACATCCTTTTTATTGAGTGCGGCAGCATCAATCTTGCCCATCTTTCCTGTAAGCTGTTCACCATCTTTTTGTAATACCTTTATAAAGCTTGTAGCAAGCATTGTCTTTCCGCAACCCTGCTCTCCCTGTATAATGAGGTTGCCTGTGGATGCGTTTTCTTTCCTGTTGAAATGATCAAGCACTGCATTATATGCCTTGCAGATCTGATCCTCCATACCCTTTACCGGTATGAAATATGAAAATATAGCTTTCTGTTCGCTTGTAAGCTCTTTTATATGTTTTGTTTCTTTCAATTTCGAGTCATCTTCTTCGCTGTCTAAATCCTCCGGCAATGAAATATCCGGCATTTTTCTTGTCTTAGCCATATCCAGCTTCTTCTCCAGTCCCGGATTTTTTGCTGTCATCTTGGCTATTTCCTGCTCGATAAATGATGTCACATGATCAAAATCTCTCTTCTCAGAAACGTTTTCTTTCTCCTGTGAAGTCTCATCATCTGATGTATCATCATCGACATTTAACATATCATCTGTTATTTCAGGCATCATGGTAGTCGGCTGCGTGAATATCTCGTCTTTCTCAGACTCCTCTGCCACAATTATATCCTCCGGCTCTCCAACTGGTTCCTTGGCTTCATATGCAGCCTCTTCCGGTTCTTCCTGTGACTCCTGCACTTCGTCTATAGCTTCTTCCGGTGCTTCCTGCGGCTCCTGTACTTCATCCACAGTCTCATCTGCATAAAGCTCCTGCATATCCGGTTTCTGCTCTTCTTCAGGCTCCTTCACGGCAGCTTTCTGCTCTATAATATCAACCGGCACCTTCAAATACTCCTCCTCAAGAAGTTCCTTCGGAGTGACACCTGCATCCAGCTTTGGAATGACATCATTTAGTCTCTCCATGATGTCTCCTGCCTCCTGAAGTGCTCTTGCCTTAGCTGACTCAAGCTTCTGCTGCTCAGCCTCTTTAAGTGCAATTTCAGCCGCATGTCTGGTCTTTTCCCATTCTTCAAGCACATCCTGTATAGACATCTGTCCTGTAATCTGATGCTCAAGCTGAGTCTTTTCACTCATGACCATAGACATCTGTCCGTCAGCGTCTTCACCCAAAAGCTCCTTGAAATTCAACTTAAGTGAACCATCTATCTCTTCATCTGTAGCAATATGCTCTGTCTCTTCCGGCTGCTGTACATACTCTTCCTGCTCCTTTTCGAGCTTGAGATAAGGAATATCCTCAACTATCTTTTTGATGGTATCCATCGTATCAGCAACTTCATTCTTGCCCTTGGCCTCCATGATCTGCTGCATACCCTTGGCAATCTCCTGCTGTAAATTTACAGTATTGAACTTCTCCTGATTTACAGTAATCTGCGGAATAGTTACGTCATCATGCACTATCTCTCCGCCCTTTACCATCTCCATGGCACCTATCTCAGTGACCTCAGCCTCATCCTTTATCTTAGCCGGCTTTTCCTTCTCTGCCTTGAATCGTCTGTACTTTTCCTCCTGAGCCTTGGTAAGTGGCTGATAAAGCATCTTAAGCTCCAGCGCACGCTCCACATATGGTCCGTCTCCGAACCACAGAATGAGCTCATCGCAGGCATCTATACACTTATCGGCTTTTCCGGCCTTGTGGTATAGATATGCAAGCTCATATGCCCACTCCTCAGTGTATTCTTCATCCTTGTACTCTTCAAGAATAGTGATAAGCTCATCAAATGAAGCTCCCTGCCCTTTTTTGATGGCATATCTTAATACATACTTCATATCATCATGAGGCGCTATCTCAACAAACTCATCATAATACTCTGTAGCAGCATCATAATCACCCATCTTGATGGCGACCTCAGCCAGTCTGTATATAATCATCCTGCCGATTGGTGAACGGTCATAGGCCATTAAAAGTATATCCCTTGCATCCTGGTATCTTTCGGCCTTCTCGTAGATTTCACCGATTTTAACGAGTGTATTTACATTTTTAATTTTGTTCCAATTTATGCTATCTGCAATCTCTGCTGCGCTCATATAGCCCTCCTCGGCGCTTAGGGCTTTTATCTGATCCAGCTTGAGATTGTATTCGTATTTATCCACTTATTTCACCTACTCGTATTTAAGCTTATTATTTTTTGTATCTACGCCTGTTGTCTTTGTATAATCCATTGTGTCCTCAGGAAGCTTCTTTTTCCTGAGAGCATAATTAACAACTCTTTTCACAATATAGTATATCACAGCAAAGGTCGGAACACCAAGTAACATTCCAAGAAAACCAAACATTCCTCCGCCGATTAGTATGGCAAACATAACCCAGAAGGTCGAAAGACCGGTAGATGAGCCAAGTATCTTAGGCCCTATTATATTGCCATCCACCTGCTGCAGCACGACAATAAATATCAGAAGATAAAGCGCATGCCACGGACTCTGAATTACTACTATGAGTAACGATGGAATTGCACCGATAAACGGTCCGAATACCGGAATCACATTTGTGACGCCGATAATCACTGCAACGAGCACCGATGATGGAATCCTTAAAATCAGACATCCGAAATATGCAATCACACCTATAATCAGTGAATCTATAATCTTACCGCTTATGAAGCCTCCAAAAATCTCATTTGTCTTTCTGATCGTCTCAATGATGATATTGCCTGTCTTTGGCTTGCAGACAGCATATATTATCTTTTTACTCTGTCCTGCGAGAGTCTCCTGAATACTCATCACATAGACCATCACGATTATTCCGATAATGAAATTGAATAAACCTCTGACTACCGAAATCACACCGGTTGTAATCTGTGCAACATACTTCTGTGCCTCAGGAATTATCTTTTCTGTGGCATAATTCTCAATGTAGTCGGTTGTATTCTGTAAACATGTGCTTGCGAGCTCAGCTATTTTGCTGTCCCCGAAATTGCCGTTCTTTATCATGTTGATGAATGCCGCAACGTTATTTGGCAGTGTCTTCATAAGTCCTGATATACTTGCTATGACAGAAGGCACAATAGCCGCAATGAGGAGCGAAATAATCGCTACAAGAATAATAACCGAGCCTGTGATTGCAAGAGCTCTTGAAATCTTTCGCAGCTTGCTTTCGCTTTTCATCTTTTTGGAAAGAAGCTTTTTAAAGCATCTTTCCAGCCACAGCATGACAGGATTCATCAGGTATGCAAGTACAAGTCCCATTATAATGGGCATTGCTGCCGCAAGCAGCTTGCTCCATATGCCTGCAAAACCCTCAAATCTGTACAGTGCAAAGAAAAACAGTATACTGACTGCAAACGTGACAAATACCATGACACCTATTCTGATCAGATGTGGCCATTCCTCACGCCCCGGGTGCGAATTCTGCTTCGCACCCTTATCTTCATTTATCTCAATGTTTGATTTTTTACCAGCTTTTCCGGTTTCTTCCATCGGATTAAAATCTCCTTATTTACGGTTATAGTTGATGAGACATCCCTTTAATATTATCTCTCTTTCATCATCTGTGAGCTCACCCATCTTCAGTGTAAATGGCTTTAATTCACCATCCTTGACAACATATGCCTCAAACTCCGTCTTTGCATCCTCTATTTCCTTCTTGATTCCCGGAAGGAAGATATAGTCGAGATTGTGGAACGGAAGCTCTCCCTCATCGATGATGAATGGAAGCATTCCCCAGTTGATAAGGTTTGAACGATATCTCTTTGTGGCATACTCGTTTGCGATATTTGCCCAGCCTCCGAGTACCTTCTGGCAGCTTGCAGCCTGCTCTCTTGCTGAGCCGTCACCCGGCTTAACAGCAAAAATTGTGCTTCCGAAGCCCATATTCTCATGGCTTGCCTCAGGGAATTTTTTCTTTACTACTCCCATGATTTCAGCCACCTCAGGAACAGCCTTTCCTGCGCACTCACCATTCTCTATAGCCTTCTGGGCCTTCTGGATTTCCTTTGCTCTGCCTACATACTCAGGATCCTTTCTTGAAAGTGCGAACTCTGCAAGGCCAAGAGGGTTTGAACGATATGATGATGTCTCTCCTGAAGGAATGAGCTCATCTGTTGTAGTAACAGGATCATGAATTTCTGAAACCACCTTAAGGAGCATATTCTCAGGAAGTGCACTCATTGCCGGCCAGTCCTTGATGTTTGGTCCGAACTGGATTTCAACTGAAGGATCTGCCACTCCATGGCTGTCAAATACACGGTTCTCATATATAGTCTTGTCAAAGAAATATTTAGGCTTTGTAAAATTGACATCAATATCCGCTGCTGATGTAAGGAAGCCCTTGTTTGCTGCTGTTGCAGCGATTGAACGTGCATCCATGAGTGCCACTGAGCTGATCTGTCCGTTCTGTACCTTAGAACCCTCTCTGTTAGGGAAGTTTCTTGTTGAATGACGGATAGAGAATGCGTTGTTGGCCGGTGTATCTCCTGCACCAAAGCAAGGTCCGCAGAAAGCAGTCTTTACGATTGCACCTGTCTCAAGAAGCTTTGCTACAGCTCCGTTTTTCACAAGCTCCATGTATATTGGAGTAGATGCCGGGTAAACACTCAGTGTAAACTCGTCTGCTCCGATTGAATGTCCGTTTAATATGTCAGCCGCATCGCAGATATTCTCAAATCCACCGCCTGCACAGCCTGCGATGATTCCCTGGTCTACATACAGTTTTCCGTCTCTTACCTTACTCTTTAAATCAAGCTTCACCTTGCCGTCAAAGCTTACCTCAGCTCTCTTCTCACAGTCATCGAGAATATCCATGAGGTTTGCATTGAGCTCATCGATAGTGTAGGTATTGCTTGGATGGAATGGCATAGCTATCATTGGGCGGATCTGGCTTAAATCAATCTCAATAAATCTGTCGTAGTAAGCCACCTCACCCGGATTAAGCTCCTTGTGGTCCTCAGCCCTACCGTGAATCTCAAAGAATTCCTTAACCTGGTCATCTGTTCTCCAGATAGAAGAAAGACATGTAGTCTCTGTTGTCATAACATCGACACCTATACGGAAGTCAACGCTCAGATTAGACACACCCGGTCCTACAAACTCCATAACTTTGTTCTTTACGAAGCCATTTCCGAATACCTCTCCGATAATTGCAAGTGCGACATCCTGTGGTCCAACGCCCTTGATCGGCTCTCCTGTCAGGTAAATACCTACTACCTCAGGCATATCAATATCATATGTCTGTTCGAGAAGCTGCTTAACAAGCTCAGGTCCACCCTCGCCGACTGCCATAGTACCAAGTGCACCATAGCGTGTATGTGAATCAGAACCAAGTATCATCTTTCCGCCGCCGGCAAGCATCTCTCGTGCAAACTGATGGATAACTGCCTGATGAGGTGGTACATAGATTCCGCCGTACTTCTTTGCACATGTGAGACCAAACATGTGGTCGTCCTCATTGATTGTTCCACCAACTGCACAAAGGCTGTTGTGACAGTTTGTAAGTACATACGGGATAGGGAATTTCTCAAGTCCTGAAGCTCGTGCTGTCTGGATGATACCTACAAATGTGATATCATGCGATGTAAGCTTATCAAACTTAATCTGAAGCTTGTCCATATTGCCGGATGTATTGTGCTCCTTTAAAATACCGTAAGCAATTGTCGCCTGCTTAGCTGTCTGTTTGTCGATGTCCATGCCGGTCTTGCTTTTTACAGCTGCCTGAGCTTCCGGTCCATCAATTATTACTTCCTTACCGTTTAAAAGGTAAGCACCGTTTTCATATAATTTCACTTATTCTACCTCCGTATGTGTATTTCAAAATTCTTTTATTTACTATTATATAATATTATAGGTAATTGTGGCAATAAATAAATCACCATCTACCTTAATTTCGAATTTTCCTCCCATCAAATGGGTCAGATTCTTTGCAATCGAAAGTCCAAGTCCACTTCCTTCAGTGGTTCTCGACCTCTCTCCCCTCACAAAACGCTCTGTCAGGTCCACATTTCCGTTGCTTACTATGTCAAGCTCGTTCTTAGACACATTCTTTATTGTAAAAACTGCCTTTGTATCTGCCTTTTCAAGCTCTACATACACTCTGGTATTTTCCAGTGCATATTTTGCGGCATTAGTATACAGATTTTCAATAGAGCGGTAAAGCTGACGTCCATCCGCATAGATAAATATCTGTTCTGATGGAATTTTTGTAACTATTGTCAGATTTCTCGACTCAAAGCGCTCATTGAATTCACCTCCGGTCTGGTATAAAAGCTCAACCAGATCAAGCTTTTGCATATTGAGCTTCACATTTCCCGAGGTAATCTTTGATGTCTCTACCAAATCCTCTGTAAGCTGCTTTAAGCGCTGTGACTTTTCCTCCAGCACATGTATATAGTATTTAGCATTTTCATTTTCCAGATTTTCCCTCTTAAGCAGGTCAACATAGTTGACTATTGAAGTCAGAGGTGTCTTTATATCATGTGATACGTTTGTTATTAAATCAGCCTTTAATTTTTCATTTTTAAGGCTCTCATTCACAGAGCTCATAAGACCCTGGCGTATATGGTTGACAGCCTCCGCCACCTTTTTCTGCTGCCCATGAAACTCATTAACATTGAGTGTAGTGTCAAGCGCTCCTTCCGAAATAGCTTCAAGTGCCTCCTGTATGCGCATTATCTCTTTGGTTTTTTGTGTGTGGATATCCTTTTTCTCAATAACCCTTTTCAAAAGCTCATAGCCCTTGTACATCAGGCTGTGTGTGCAAAGTATATTGCCTTTTATCTTCCTTACAATGCTCTGGTATAAAATAATAAAAGCCAGATCAAACAAAAAAGTAAATGTGCCGGCCGTCATAATGAGTGATGCATAGTCAAAATGCTGGTTTTTTACGCCTGAAATCACTTTTCCCATAAATACCATGAGCAGTGTAAATATCACTAGCATCACATCAGAGTATACCTTGTCAATCGGTAAATAGTATATTGTGTAATCATCCTCTGATTTTCTGCCTGCCACGTTTGCCATATATGCCAGGCTCACAAAGCTGCCTACCAGGCCAGCAAGCGATATTAGTGTATATATATCAATATTTCCATGCGCATCGTGCCTGAATGCATAGCCTGTGGCAAACACTCCTGTCACCATAAGTATCATGCATAGCTGATGTAAAACTATGACCGCTGCTTTTTTTCCTATTGTATACTGCTTCATTTGTTGTCCTCTATCTTATAGCCTACTCCCCAGACCACTTTCAGATATCGCGGCTCTTTAGGATTTATCTCTATTTTTTCCCTGATATGTCTGATGTGCACGGCAACTGTATTATCGGCGCCTATCGCCTCCTCGTTCCATATACTCTCATATATTTCGTTTATTGAGTAGACCTTTCCCTTATTTTTAAGGAGTAAAAGCAGGATATTGTACTCAATCGGTGTGAGCTTTACCTCCTCGCCATCCACAGTCACCTTTTTTAAATCATCATTTACCAAAAGGCCTCCGGCTTCATAAACCTTGTCTCCGGCTGCATCATTGCTTGACAGAGTGGTGTATCTGCGAAGCTGTGACTTTACTCTTGCCACAAGCTCAAGCGGATTAAAAGGCTTTGTAACATAATCATCAGCCCCCACATTGAGGCCTAAAATCTTGTCAGCATCCTCTGTCTTTGCCGAGAGAATGATTATCGGCACCCTGCTTTCCTTTCGTATCTGCAGAGTAGCTCTTATTCCGTCGAGCTTTGGCATCATGACATCTATTATCATGAGGTCTATTTTTTTATTCTTCATAATTTCAACCGCCTGTATGCCATCGTAAGCCTTCTCCACGTTATAGCCCTCCTGCATCAGGTAAATCTCAATTGCCTCAACTATTTCCTTGTCGTCATCACAAACTAATATTGTCATATTATCCTCCTTCTATGAATTTTGATTAGAAACCTTCTCCTGCCGTTAGTCAGCTATATTTTATCAGATTATCCACTTTGTTTTTCTTAAAATCTGCTTAATATTACCTACTTTTAAATATAAGCCAAAAAGCAGCCGTTCTGTTTTGAACTGCTGCTTTATATTACATATGTGTGTTTCATTTCCCTTTATTTCCGGTGATGCTCTGCCACATTCTGTGGATGCCGGCTGTGAGCTCCTTCCCTTCCATTGTGTTGATAACAGGTGGATTGCCGGCATCCTTGGCTTCATCCTTATCATTGCCATGATTTGATCCGGCATCAGGTGTATCGTCTGCAAGCTTCACTTCACCCACTACACCATCTCCCAGGTCCTCGCCCTCCGCAAGTCCCAGTTTTCTGATATAATCCATATTTACCTTGATTTCAGTCTGTCTGTTTGCATAGATAGACTTCTCTTCCTTGTCAATAGTACGCTCCTCTACTGGCTTACCTGCATTTTTCTGACGTTCTATCTCCTTATTTCTGTCATCGATAATCTTAAGATACTTCTCAGTATCGGACAAATCCTGAAGCTGTCCCTTGAGCTCATACTGGTTAGTTTTAACTATCTTCTCCTGTTCTGCAATCTTATCCTTCATATTCTTGCACAGCTTTTCAAGTGACTCGTTGGTATCATTGATGATATCACGCACTCTTGAAAGCGCCTCATCCGTATAGATAACCGATGCTGCATACACATCCTCAGCCTTTCTGCTTGCATCCCAGACTATCTGATCCCCCTTCTTTCTGAACTCTCTCTCTGCGTGATTGCGACTCTGCTCAGTGAGCTCATACTCATCCTGCATTGCATATATACACTTATTCAGCTCAGCAAGTAAATCTATCATTTGCTGCTTGTTTATGATCACCCTGCTCGGCTCCGGCTTATACGGCTCCGCCTTTGAGAGCATGATATGAATTTCTCTTAGTACCTTTTCTGTTTTATCGTTCGCATTCATTTTCTATTTCCTCGGATTTAAATTAACATTATAACTATTCAGGGTGTTTCTGAATACTCACCACTTACCCATATTTTATATGAAAATCCGCTTCTCGTAAATAGCCAAATGAATAATAATGATATGAGGGTCAAAAGGTATTCTGCCCCTCATTTATAATTAAATCAATCCCGCTGCCGCATTTCTCAGCTCGTCTGCCGCATGCTTTATCTCTGCGGCCTGCTCTTCGCTCACATTTCCGGGCTTTGTCCTCGAAATAAGCTTCTTCACATATGAAAGTGACGATTTCACACTCTTTTTCTGTGCACTGTCCATAGCCTTTCTTTTTTCCTTGTCAGCCATAACGTTTTCCACCTGTCGCACAAGCGTATCAGCCTCACTTCTTGCATCAATATAAGCCTTTCTCTGTCCATCTGTTGCCTCATACTCCTGTGCCTCGCGGATTGCCTGCTCAATCTCAGAATCAGACAAATTCGAGCTTGCGGTAATCGTAATCTCCTGATGCTTTCCTGTGCCCAGGTCCTTTGCAGAAACCTGCACAATGCCGTTTGCATCTATATCAAACGTCACCTCTATCTGCGGCACACCTGCCGGAGCCGGCTTGATGCCCTTTAGCCTGAAGTTTCCAATCAGCTTATTGTCCCTTGCAAACTGCCTCTCACCCTGCAGTACCTTTATATCCACAGAGGTCTGGAAGCTTCCTGCAGTTGTAAAAATCTGGCTGTATCTCGTAGGAATAGTCGTATTTCTGTCAATAATTTTGGTTGAGACACCACCAACTGTCTCAATTCCGAGTGAAAGCGGTGTGACATCCATCAGTATAATCTCTGCCGCACTACTGCCTGCGACAATTGCTCCACCGAGCTTGCCACCCTGTACTGCTGCACCGAGTGCCACGCACTCGTCAGGATTCAGGTTGTGTGAAGGCTCTTTTCCTGTAATTCTTCTGACCTCCTCAACAACAGCCGGCACACGTGTAGAGCCTCCTACCAACAGCACCATTCCAAGCTCTGCTGCGGAAATCCCCGCATCTGAAAGTGCCTGATTTACCGGAATGGCCGTTCTCTCCACCAGATCCTTTGTTATCTCATTAAACTCAGCCCTTGTGAGGTTCATCTCCATGTGGACCGGCTGTCCCTTTACAGTGGTGATAAACGGCAGGTTGATAGTGGTTGAGGATGAGGATGAAAGCACCTTTTTTGCCTTCTCAGCCTCCTCCCTGACACGCTGCATAGCAGTATTATCCTTTCTCAGATCCACATTCTGCTGTCTGTAAAACTCTGTAACAAGATAATTCGTGATTCTCTCATCAAAATCATCTCCACCCAGATGATTATCACCGGCTGTGGCAAGCACTTCTATCAGATTGTCCCCTATTTCGATAACAGACACATCGAAGGTTCCTCCTCCGAGGTCGTAGACAAGAATTTTCTGCTGCTGTCCGTGGTCCAGTCCGTATGCGAGTGCCGCAGAGGTTGGCTCATTTATGATTCGAAGCACATTAAGACCCGCAATCCTTCCTGCATCCTTAGTTGCCTGCCTCTGCGCATCCGAAAAATATGCAGGAACTGTGATTACAGCATCTGTCACTGCCTCACCAATATAGTCCTCTGCATCCTTTTTCAGCTTTCTGAGAATCATAGAAGAAATCTCAGGAGCTGAATACAGCTTTCCATCCACCTTTGCCCTGAAATCGCTTCCCATCTGTCTCTTTATTGAGAAAAATGTTCTATCCACATTGACTGCTGCCTGCCTCTTTGCAGCCTCTCCAACCAGTCGCTCTCCATTTTTTGTAAAAGCCACTACAGACGGAGTTGTTCTCTGACCCTCGCTGTTAGTTATGACTACCGGCTGATTGTTCTCCAATACTGCCACACAGCTGTTTGTTGTTCCTAAATCTATACCTATAACCTTGCCCATTTTATGCCTCACTGTTTACTAATGTTTATTTTCTGAATAGTTACATCTTAATAATACTTTATGCTTCGAAAATTCACTCGTCAAGGCATGAGGCTGTTATTTCAGAGAATGTTTATACTTTTAATTTTTAATACACAACATAACAACAAAGGCACCGCCGAAGCAGTGCCTTTGTTGATTAGTTTATAGGTTGGATTAAAAAATGATAATTGAGGATTGCTTATTCACTTACTTTCTTTTTGAGTAATCCGAGTAATCCACATGCAATGAAAGATCCGATTACTAATGCAACAAGATACATTAACGGATTTCCGATTGTAGGAACTACAAAGATTCCTCCGTGAGGTGCCATGAGTGTACATCCAAATGCCATTGAAAGTCCTCCTGCCACTGCTGAACCGACTACACATGCCGGAAGGACATGAAGCGGATCAGATGCTGCGAATGGGATTGCACCCTCTGTGATAAATGATAATCCCATGATAAAGTTTGTAGGTCCTGCCTTTCTCTCCTCTGCTGTGAACTTGTTCTTGAAGAAGATTGTTGCAAGAGCGATTGCGATTGGTGGAACCATACCGCCAATCATAACTGCTGCCATGATATTGTAGTTTCCGGCAGCGATTGAAGCTGTACCAAATACATAAGCGGCTTTGTTTACAGGGCCACCCATATCTACTGACATCATTCCTCCGAGAAGTACTCCGAGCACTACTGCGCTTGCACCGTTAAGTCCATTAAGACCATTGTTGATAGCTGTATTTAAAGCTCCGATTGGAGGCTCAACTACAAACTGCATTATAACGCCTACCAGGAATATACCAAGCAGCGGATAAAGCAGAACCGGCTTCATACCATCAAGACTCTCCGGAAGTTTAGAAAATACCTTCTTTAAGAGGAGCACAATATATCCTGCTACGAAACCTGCTACAAGTGCTCCAAGGAAGCCTGATGTACCGTTTGCTGCGATTGAACCACCTACAAAACCAACTGCAAGACCAGGACGGTCAGCAATACTCATAGCGATAAAGCCTGCAAGGATAGGAAGCATAAATCCAAATGCTGTTCCACCGATTCCCTTAAACAGTGCTGCGGCCTGTGTAATAGTACCGAAATTTGCTCTCTGGTCAGCCGGCAGTGAATTAAGGTCAACACTGAATCCATCGATAAGGAATGCGATTGCGATAAGAATACCACCACCAACTACGAATGGAAGCATATGTGAAACACCATTCATCAGGTGCTTATAAATCTGATGTCCAACGCTCTCCTTTCCACCAACTGATGAATGTGAAGCCTCCTTTTTACCTGATGCCTTAAATACAGGAGCATCACCGGAAGCAATTCTCTTTATAAGCTCTTCTGCCTTATTGATTCCGTCAGAAACCTGACACTCAATAACCTTCTTTCCGTCAAAGCGGTCTGTAGGTACATTTGTATCACAGGCAACTATAACTCCTGCAGCCTTTGCGATTTCATCATCTGTGAGCACATTTTTGGCTCCGCCTGAGCCTCTTGTCTCAACCTTTACCTGATATCCAAGCTCCTTGGCTTTTTTCTCGATAGCCTCAGCAGCCATATAAGTATGGGCAATTCCTGTAGGACAGGCTGTAACTGCAACGATAAATACATCGTCCTTCTTCACCTCAACAGGCTCTTTCTCCTTTGCCTCTTTGGCAGCCTCTTTCTCATCCTTTGCTTTTTCAGCGCTATCGATGATATTTAAAAACTCATCAACTGAACCGGCATTGATAAGAGAATTTGTAAACTGCTCGTCCATCAGCATAACAGAGAGCTTGCTAAGCACCTGAAGATGCACATTATCCTCTGTGTTTGGTGCAGCGATAAGGAAAATAATCTTTGCAGGTGTACCATCGAGTGATTCAAAGTCAACCCCATCCTTTACAACCATTGCCGCAAGACCTGCTTTAGTAACAGCATCAGACTTACAATGAGGAATTGCTATACCCATTCCAATTCCTGTTGTGCCTTCCTCCTCTCTTGCAAAAACACCCTTGCGATACTTCTCCACATCGGCTATTTTGCCACTTTTTGCCATCAAATCAATACACTGATTCAATGCTTCGGTTTTTCCGGCAGGCGTACCATTTAAATTGATACTCTCAGCTGCCAACAAATCCCTGATTGTCATACATCATTCCTCCTAATAGAATATATTAATTATTTATATCAACCTTTTTGATACCGTTTGTCTAATTGGAAGCACTGTTCCATTTATCAATAAGTGCTTCAACCTCAGGCTTTGTAGCAAGCTCCTCAGAAAATGCACTTGCACTTCCTGTACATACTCCATAAATAAATGCCTGCTTATAATCATTTGATTTGAGGTATCCGTAAACAAATCCGGCTACCATCGAATCACCTGCGCCTACAGAGTTTTTGAGCTTTCCTTTAGGAGCCTGTGCCTTAAATTCCTGTCCATCCTCGGTCACAAGCACTGCTCCGTCACCTGCCATAGAAACAAGCACGTTTCTTGCGCCCTGCTCCTGAAGCTTCTTTGCATATTTTATCACATCGTCCTTGTCTGTAATCTCAACCCCGAATATCTCACCGAGCTCATGATTGTTTGGCTTGATGAGGAATGGCTTATATGCAAGCACATTTGTGAGCAGATTTCTTGTCGCATCAACCACAATATTTATTCCACGGCCCTCAAGATGCTTCATGATATCCATATACATTGATGAAGGCATCACATCAGGAATACTTCCTGCGAGCACAAGCACATCAGACTCCTTTAAGCAGTCAAGCTTCTCATAAAGTTTTTTAATGTTGTCCTCAGTGATTACCGGTCCCTGACCATTAATCTCGGATTCCTCATTTGAGCGAAGCTTCACATTGATACGTGAAATACCATCCTCCACCTCTATAAAATCAGTATCAACACCTTTTTTTGCTAGAAGTCTTTTAATTTCATTTCCTGTAAAACCCGCTGTAAAACCAAGTGAAGTATTGCTCATTCCAAGATTCTTAAGAACCATGGAAACATTGATGCCCTTACCACCTGCAAAAATCTTCTCTCCAGTCGTTCTATTGACTACTCCTGTCTTAAAATCTGTTACATCAACAATATAATCTAATGATGGATTAAAAGTAACTGTGTAAATCATGTTAGACCTCCTTAATATTTTTGTATTTCTTATAGTTGTCATTACTTAGTGCATTTGTAATAATTACAGCATCTTCAAAATCAGCAAACTTGATGCTTGATACCTGTGAAAACTTACTGTCATCCGCAAGAATGTATTTCTCCTTGCTATTCTCCATGGATTTCTTTTTAACCATGGCCTCCTTTATCTCCGGAGTCGTAAATCCATTCTTCACAGTAATTCCGTTGGTTCCCCAGAAGCCCTTCGTAAAATTATATTTATCGAGCGTCACAACGGCCTCATCTCCGACAATAGCCTCGGTAGTAGACTTGAACTCGCCACCCAGAATATATACTGTATATCCCCTATCGGAAATTCTCTTGGCATTAGTCAGAGAGTTTGTAACAAAAACCACATTCTTTGCAGTAATATAATCAATCATGACTGCTGTTGTAGTACCGGCATCTATATAAACAAAATCATTATCCACAATAAGTGATGCCGCATATCTGGCAATCTGTTCCTTTTCGTTGCGATTCTGCTTAAGCCTGTTGATAACCTTCTCATCCTGAGTATGGATATTCGTATTATTTACAATCGCACCACCATGTACCTTGGTGAGATAACCCTTCTTGTCCATTGCAACCAGATCACGTCTGATTGTTGACTCGGATGTATCAAACTCATCCATAAGCTGCTGAACAGTCACACTTCCCATCGAATCTAATATATCGAGTATTTTTTTGCATCTATCTTCTGCCAGCATCTAATCACCCCAGTTTATCAAATTATTCAAAGACTTATTTTATAAGCCATTTATTTAATGCTTATTTTCAAATTACTGTATTAAACATTTCAACATTCATTTAACTTGTAGTATAATTATATTTTCATAATCCGTCATTGTCAATCATAATCCGTCATTTATATTCACAAATAATCACACTAAAAATTGTTGAAAATATATAAAGCAAGTTTTAAAATTGTGCACTATATGCAAATACAACATTGATTTTAGTGCAGAATATAACATATATATCATTAATACTTGCCTAATTACTAATTTTAGTATCTTTTCTATTACTAATTTATAATTAATATTAATAGTTCAAATTGACTAATTTAGATTTTGCATCAATCTAACTTTGACTGATTTTGACTGTTTCATTTCTAAATATATTGTAATTCATAAATCATCATGCTAGAATATCTTCATTAAGGTACATATATTGTGATTTCGGTGCATATTTTATTATTTAAATATATTTTTGATTTGAATATATTTTTGATTTAATTATATTTTATGATTTAAGTTGATATTTTGTAATTTAACTGAATTTGTAATAATTTATATACCTTCACAGCTACAGTACCTTATTAAAAAAGGAGGAATTCATATGAAACAGCTTAATTGGGCCACACTCGGCTGCGGCGTAATAGCTAATGAGCTCGCGCAGGCTCTCTCAAAGGAAGGGCGCACTCTTTATTCAGTTGCCAACAGGACTCATGAAAAGGCTCAATCTTTTGCACAAAAATATGGCATTTCAAAGGTATATGACAACATTGATGACGTCTTTTATGATCCTGATGTGGATATCATTTACATCTCCACTCCACACAATACTCACATCAATTATCTAAGAAAAGCCCTTTCTAATGGAAAGCATGTACTCTGTGAGAAATCTATTACTTTAAATATCGCAGAGCTCGATGAAGCCGTCTCACTGGCCAAAGAAAATAACGTTATTCTTGCTGAAGCCATGACTATATATCATATGCCTGTTTATAAAAAGCTAAACGAAATAATTGCAAGTGGACAACTCGGCAGGCTAAATTTAATTCAGGTCAATTTTGGAAGCTACAAGGATTACAATATGACAAACCGATTTTTCAGTCGTAAGCTTGCTGGAGGAGCATTGCTTGATATTGAAGTTTACTCACTTTCTCTTATCCGCTGGTTCTTCAAGGAAACACCAACACAAGTATCGTCACAGGTTAAATATGCACCAACCGGTGTTGATGAACAGGCAGGTATTCTGCTTATGAATGATGCAGTGGAAATGGCAACTGTCACATTATCTCTACATTCCAAGCAGCCAAAACGCGCTACGCTCTCTTTTGACAAGGCATATGTGGAAATCTTTGAGTATCCAAGAGGAATGCAGGCAACTATTACATATACAGAGGATGGTCATAAAGAAGTAATTGATGCCGGTGATACATCAGATGCACTGTATTACGAAGTACGTGATATGGAAAAAGCTGTAAGCTCAGCATCATCAGATGAAATAGAAACCCTCATGCACTGTCAATATACATATGATGTAATGAAAATTATGTCAGATATAAGAGCTGAATGGGGTATGAAATATCCTGAAGAGGAATAATAATACTACTACAACTATTCAAAAAAGGATAAGAGTTGTTAAAAAAGAGAAATATAATTCTGTTTATCAGGCTTATATTTCTCTTTATTAATTTAGTGTAACATCCTGAAAAATAATTTAGAAAATTAAAAAATAATGAAATGTGTACAACATATATTACGAATATTACATAAATTCACAATATATTTTATTTGCAAATTATATAAAAGAAAGACCACATCATAAACTGATGTAGTCCTTTTGAGAGAGGTGACAGCCGGATTTGAACCGGCGATGACGGTGTTGCAGACCGGGGCCTTACCACTTGGCTATGTCACCATATATTATACTAAAAAACTCCCCGAGTAGGGCTCGAACCTACAACAACTCGGTTAACAGCCGAGTGCTCTACCATTGAGCTATCGAGGATTATTAAGGTTTGTACCTTCAAAACTTCATACAAATCCGATTTGTTTTTCTCCGTTATTAACCAGATTAAGCCCTCGACCTATTAGTAACAGTCAGCTCCACATGTTGCCATGCTTCCACCTCTGCCCTATCTACCTTGTAGTCTTCAAGGGGTCTTACTCCCGAAGGAGGGATATCTCATCTTGAGGGGGGCTTCACGCTTAGATGCCTTCAGCGTTTATCCC
>OHYV01000006.1_pt1 | contig 203264 bp, 170 predicted proteins | sample 1580321 | NCBI WGS metagenome assembly OHYV01 (sample SAMEA3882529, study PRJEB24775) | human gut metagenome | biome: human-associated habitat; feature: intestine environment; material: feces | place: Netherlands | collected 2009/2010 | reverse complement strand
TTTGGGACAAGAATCGCGCCGCGATACCTTCCCAGCGAAGTTTTGGGACAAGAATCGCGCCGCGATACCTTCCCAGCGAAGTTTTGGGACAAGAATCGCGCCGCGATACCTTCCCAGCGAAGTTTTGGGACAAGAATCGCGCGATTCCCAACATTTTTTCGCCGACGGGCATCCGCCATCCAGCGATTTTTCGTATATTCGCGTATGACAAGGGCGGAAAACGAACGTTACTGCCAAGTATGAACCATAAAGCAATGAAAATATGAAAGAAATCGGAACTATCGCCCTCGGGCGCATGAACAACGGCGCGCACTTCCTGTATGTAAGCAACGTGCTGGCCCGCGCCGAGGCCGACACGAAAGTAAGCGAGAAGGCGGCCGCCCAAGTGAGCGCGCTCAAGACCGCCGTGGCCCAGGAGGACAGAGACCTGAAGCTCTCGCAAAAGAGCCTGCTGACCGACGACATCGCCCAGGCCGACCACGACCGCGACCAGCTCTACATCGGCTACAAGCAGGCCGTGAAGGGCTTCCTCAACCTGCCCGTGGAAAACCTGGCGCAGGCCGCGAAAGCGCTCAACCAACACATCATCGACTACGCCATCGACCCGCAGGAGCAGCTGGACAAGGAGACGGGCATGCTCGTCAACTTCCTGGCCGACCTGGAGGGCAAGTACGCCGAGCAAGTGAGCGCCCTCTCGCTCACCCCCTTCGTCACCGCCCTGAAGGAGGCCAACGAGCGCGTGCGCACCTTCACCGCCGACCGCACCGAGGAGCGCATGACCCAGACCGTGGGCGCGCTGAAAAACTCGCGCAAGGCGTCGGACGAGGCCTACCGCGCCCTCGTGAAGTGGGTCAACGCCCTCGCCCTCATCGAGGGGGAGACGGAGTACGCCGACTTCATCGACTACGTGAACACCGAGATAACCCACTACAAGCGCGAGGTCATCGGCCAGAAGTCGAAAGCCCCCGACACCTCCGCCGGCCAGGGCGGCGCCAGCGGCGACTCGGACAACGATGACGACAAGCCCGGCCAGCCAGGCGGCGGCGACGACGGCAAGGACGAGCCCGTCACCCCGCCCGACGACAGCGGCAGCGGCGAGGAGTAATCCCCGCACGCCCCGAGACACACACGGGGGGATGCCATCCGCGAACCGCGGGCGGCATCCCCCCTTCGCATGCCGAGACGCGAGAACGCGTCTCTACAACTTTTCGCCGAACTCACGGATATACCCCGCACAGCCCCGATGACGGGAGACGCGGCGCGCCACGTCTCCCCAAGCAAGAGGGCACAATATATCCGCCTCCGCTGCGTTATGATAGGCAGAAGCGACAACAACAAGAAGAAAATGGGAAAAGGGGAATTCAAGTTCAAGCGATTCACGGTGCGCCACGACCGCTGCGCCATGAAAGTGGGCACAGACGGCGTGCTGCTGGGAGCCTGGGCCAGGGGCGGACGGAGGATACTCGACGTGGGCACCGGCTCGGGGCTCGTCGCCCTGATGATGGCGCAACGCTTCCCAGAGGCCCGCGTCACGGGCGTGGAAGTGGACGGGGAAGCCTGCCGGCAAGCCGCCGAGAACATGGCGGCCAGCCCCTTCGCAGAAAGGATGGACGCGAGGCGCGGGAGGATACAGGCGCAAGACTTCCCGCGGCCCTTCGACGCCATCGTCTGCAACCCGCCCTTCTACATGGACGACAGCCCGCACAGCCCCGACAGGCGGCGCGCCATGGCCAGGCACAACGACTCGCTCCCCTTCCGCGACCTGTTCGCCGCCGCGGCGAAGGCGCTCACCCCCGACGGCCGCCTCTCGGTCGTGATACCCGCCCAGGCGGGCCACGAGATGGCGGGCGAAGCCGCGCTGGCCGGCTGGCGGCTGTCTCGCGAGCTCGCCCTGCGCTCCAAGCCCGGCAAGGAGGTGTCCCGCCTGCTGCTGGAGTTCACCAGGCAAGGCGGCGGGGCGGCGGAACAAGGCGAGGAGACGGTCTACGACGACAGCGGCGCGCGCTCGCCCTGGTACCGGCGGCTCACCAAAGACTTCTACCTCTCGCCCGAGGAGCTGGCGGCACTGAAAGCGGCCGGGCGCGAAGAGAGCGGGGCTACAGGTTGAGCTTCTTGCGCGCCTGCTTGCCCAGGGCCTCCACCCTCTTGCCCTGGCGCGAAAGGTCGCTCCTCACCTCGTTGAACTCGTTGAACAGCTCGGCGAAGGCCGTCTGTATCACGTTCGGGCGACGCCTGCGGCGGTCTCCCTCGGGGTTCACCACCACGCTGATGCCCTTCTCCACCAAACTGATGTCTATCTCCTCCCCCGCCATGGCCGGGTCGCCGTCATAATGGATAAGGCCGGGCTTCTCCCTCCTCACTTTCAGCCGCTTGCACTTGAAGGTCTTTATCTTGGAGTTCATGTCGAGCGTCTTGTTGAACATGTCGAAGCTCACCTGCGGAGCCTCCAGCGCGTCGAAAGGCTCCATGATGATCACGTCGAGGAAACCGTCGCTCATGGAAGCCCGCGGGGCGATGTAGGCGTTGTTGCCATACTGCGAGGCGTTGGCGCAAGAGATGAGGAAGGCCTTGTGCTGGTGAGTCCCCGTCTCGTCCACCAGCGTGTAGGTCTCGGGATGGTATTTCAGGCCCTCCCGCAATACGCTCTCGGCATAGGCGATGGGGCCCCGCTTGCCGCCCTCGGCGAACTTCTTGCTCACGAAGGCGTCGAAGCCCATGCCGCACGTGCAGAAGAAAGGATAGCCGTTGATGATGCCATAGTCGAGCCTGTTCACCTGGCAGGCGTTGAGCACCTCCACGCTCTTGCGCGGGCTCAGCGGAATCATCAGGTGGCGGGCCAGCCCGTTGCCCGAGCCGCAGGGAATGATGCCCAGCGCCGTGTCCGACTGGCAGATGGCCCTGGCCACCTCGTTCACCGTGCCGTCGCCGCCCACGGCCACCACGATGTCCACGTGCCGCTCCTTGGCCTCGGAGGCTATCTCCGACGCGTGGCCGGGACGCTCCGTCATCCTGATCTCATAGTCGAACAAATCCTTGTCCAGCGTAGAGTCTATAATCCCGGGGATGCCCTTCTTGCTGGAAGTGCCGGATATCGGGTTCATCACAAAGACTATCTTTCTCTTCATAATAGATGTGTAAGTGTGTCGTGTGGAAATGTATCGCGAAAATAATCATTTCCCGTTGAAAAATAATCATTTCCCGTTGAATATTAAAAGCCCCGCGCCTAATTTTAACTTAAATATGAACTTTATTTCCCGAAAATCCGCGTGGTTTATCTTTTTTTTGTATCTTTGCACCCCGAAGTAGAAAAATAATCGTATATATACACCTATTTTAATATAATGGGACAATTACAAGAAAGGTACAAAGCGTACCGCGAGCCGCAGAAATTCATGGCCGCTGGCGTGTATCCATATTTTAGGGCTATCACCAGCAAGCAAGGTACAGAAGTGGAAATGGAAGGGCACAAGGTGCTCATGTTCGGCTCCAACGCTTACACAGGACTGACCGGTGACGAGCGAGTCATCGCCGCCGCCCACAAGGCCCTGGACAAATATGGCTCCGGCTGCGCGGGCAGCCGCTTCCTCAACGGCACGCTCGACTTGCACGTCCAGCTGGAAAAAGAGCTGGCCGAGTTCGTGCACAAGGACGAGGCCCTGTGTTTCTCCACCGGATTCTCCGTCAACCAGGGCGTGCTCGCCGTCGTGGTGGGCAAGGGTGACTACATCATCTGCGACGACCGCGACCACGCCAGCATCGTGGACGGCCGCCGCCTGTCATTCGCCCGCCAGCTGCACTACAAGCACAACGACATGGAAGACCTGGAGCGCGTGCTGAAGGACTTGCCCCACGACGCGGTGAAACTAATCGTGGTAGACGGTGTCTTCTCCATGGAGGGCGACCTGGCGAAACTGCCGGAGATAGTGGAACTGAAGCACAAGTACAACTGCTCCATCATGGTGGACGAGGCCCACGGCATAGGCGTGTTCGGCAAGCAAGGACGCGGCGTGTGCGACTACTTTGGCCTCTCTGACGAGGTAGACCTCATCATGGGCACCTTCTCCAAGAGCCTGGCTTCCGTGGGCGGATTCATCGCCAGCGACAGCGACACCATCAACTACCTGAGGCACACCTGCCGCACCTACATCTTCAGCGCCTCCGACACGCCCGCCGCCACCGCGGCCGCCATGGAGGCCCTGCACATCATACAGCAAGAACCCGAGCGCATAGAGCGCCTGTGGGAGGTGACCAACTACGCCCTGAGAAGATTCCGCGAGGAAGGCTTCGAAATAGGAGACACGGCAAGCCCCATCATCCCCCTCTACGTGCACGACGTGGACAAGACGTTCCTCGTGACGAAGCTGGCCTTCGACAACGGCATCTTCATCAACTCCGTGATTCCCCCCGCTTGCGCCCCGTCAGACACGCTGGTGAGGTTCGCCCTCATGGCCACCCACACCAACGACCAGGTGGAGCGTGGCGTACAGGTGTTGAAGAAGATATTCTTGAACCTGGGCATCATCAAGTAAGCGCGAGAACAGGCGTTAACACACACATATAGAGGCGGAAATGCTTTCGGGCGTTTCCGCCTTTCGCGTCCTGTGAAAGACAGCGCGCACGTTCCCATCCCCCCGTGAGACCCCGAAGAGAGGCATCCACTCTCAATGGATTCCACGGCAAGCAACGAGAAAGCGTCCTCCCGCCCTCCCCACCAAAAATCCCCTGGCCCAAAATCTCTGGCGAGAGAGCGTGCAGCCCTCGCGGAGTGATAAAAATAGTAAAATAAATCCGTGGTTTCAGATAATTTTAGTATTTTTGCAACGTATAATAGCATAGCAAGCAAAAAGATGAACATTCTAGAATTAAGCGAACAGGAAATCATCCGCAGGCAAAGCCTGCAAGAGCTGAGAGACATGGGCATAGACCCCTATCCAGCCGCGGAATTCCCCACCAACGCATTCAGCACAGACATAAAGAAAGAATTCAAGGACAACGAGGAGCCCAGGCAAGTGGCCATCGCCGGCAGGATGATGAGCCGCCGCGTGATGGGCAAGGCCAGCTTCGCCGAGCTGCAAGACAGCAAAGGGCGCATACAGGTCTATGTCTCCCGTGACGACCTTTGCCCGGGCGAGGACAAGGACTTATACAACAAAGTGTTCAAGAAGTTGCTCGACATAGGCGACTTCATCGGCGTGGAAGGCTACGTCTTCCGCACCCAGATGGGCGAGATATCCGTCCACGCCCAGCGTCTCACGCTCTTGAGCAAGAGCCTGAAGCCCCTGCCCATCGTGAAATACAAGGACGGCGTGGCCTATGACAAGTTTGACGACCCCGAGATGAGAGCCCGCCAGAGATACGTGGACCTCGTGGTGAACGAGGGCGTGAAGGAGACCTTCCAGAAGAGGGCCGCCGTGCTGCGCGTCATGCGCCGCTTCTTCGACGAGGCCGGCTACACCGAAGTGGAGACTCCCACGCTGCAAATCATACCCGGCGGTGCCTCCGCCCGCCCCTTCATCACCCACTTCAACGCGCTCAACGTGGACATGTACATGCGCATCGCCACGGAGCTTTACCTCAAGCGACTGATAGTGGGCGGATTCGAAGGCGTGTACGAAATAGGCAAGAACTTCCGCAACGAAGGCATGGACAAGTACCACAACCCCGAGTTCACCTGCATGGAGCTGTACGTGCAATACAAGGACTACAACTGGATGATGTCTTTCACCGAGCGACTGCTGGAGACCATCTGCATGGAGGTGAACGGCACCACCGAGGTGACCATGGGAGACCACGTGGTGAGTTTCAAGGCTCCCTATCGCCGCCTGCCCATCCTGGAAGCCATCAAGGAGAAAACGGGCTTCGACCTCTCTGGCAAGACAGAAGAGGAGATACGGCACATCGCCAAGGACGAGCTGAAAATGGAGGAGATAGACGACACCTTCGGCAAGGGCAAGCTCATCGACGAGATATTCGGCGAGTTCTGCGAGGGCAGTTTCATACAGCCCACCTTCATCATAGACTATCCCGTGGAGATGTCGCCGCTGACCAAGGCGCACCGCTCCAAGCCCGGACTCACCGAGCGTTTCGAGCTGATGGTGAACGGAAAGGAGCTGGCCAACGCCTACTCTGAGCTAAACGACCCTATCGACCAGGAGGAACGATTCAAGGACCAGATGGCACTGGCTGACAAGGGAGACGACGAGGCCATGATCATAGATCAGGACTTCCTCAGGGCACTGCAATACGGCATGCCCCCCACCAGCGGCATAGGCATCGGCATAGACAGGCTGGTGATGCTCATGACGGGCAAGGAGAACATACAGGAAATCATGCTCTTCCCACAGATGAAGCCTGAGAAGAAGATGCCGCAAAGCAGCGTCAAGGAATGGGCTGAACTGGGCGTGAGCGAGGAGTGGGTCTACGTATTGCGCAAGGCGGGCTTCAACCTGATAGCGGATATCAAGGACGAGAAAGCCCAGGGACTGCAGCAGAAACTGGGCGAGATAAACAAGAAATATAAACTCGGGTACGAGCGTCCGTCACTGGAAGACATCCAGCGATGGATAGACCAGGCCAGCCAGATGGCGGAGGCCTGAGTCATACACCGGCAACACCACCTGACAACGTGTATAACTGCGGTAAGATAGCAATCATCGGAGGCGGCAGCTGGGCCACGGCCATCGCCAAGATCGTGGTGGGTCATACCCATCATATAGGCTGGTATATGCGCCGCGATGACCGCATAGAAGACTTCAAGCGCATGGGCCATAACCCCGCCTACCTGACGGGCGCCCATTTCGACGTGAACGAGATATACTTCTCCAGCGACATCAACCGCATTGTGCAGGCCTACGACACCTTGGTGTTCGTCACCCCTTCCCCCTACCTGAAAAACCACTTGCGCAAGCTGAAGACCAACCTGAGGGACAAGTTCATCGTGACAGCCATCAAGGGCATCGTGCCCGACGAGAATCTTTGCTGCTCCGACTACTTCCACCAGGTATACGACGTGCCCTACGAGAACCTGGCGTGCGTGGGAGGCCCCTCCCATGCGGAGGAAGTGGCCATGGAACGTCTCAGCTACCTCACCGTGGGCTGCGCCGACACCGAGAAAGCCAAGGCGTTCGCCGAGGATTGCCTGGCCAGCGAGTACATCAAGACCAAGACCTCCAGCGACGTGCTGGGCATAGAATACTCCTCGGTGCTGAAAAATGTCTACGCCATAGCCGCCGGTATCTGCGGCGGCCTGAAGTATGGAGACAACTTCCAGGCCGTGCTCATGGCCAACGCCGTGCAAGAGATGTTCCGCTTCCTGCAGGCCATCCACCCCATAGAGCGCAGCATGTATGACTCCGTCTACTTGGGAGACCTGCTGGTGACGGGCTACAGCAACTTCTCGCGCAACCGCACCTTCGGCACCATGATAGGCAAGGGATACTCCGTGAAGAGCGCCCAGATAGAAATGGAGATGATTGCCGAGGGATACTTCGGCACTAAGTGCATGAAGGAAATCAACCGCCACCTGCACGTCAACATGCCCATACTGGATGCCGTATACAACATACTGTATGAGCGCATCAGTCCGCAAATAGAAATCAAACTACTTACAGACTCCTTCCGTTAACTTTAATCACTCTTTAATATTTAACACTATGAAAAGTATTCAACTAGACATCACGAAGGCTGAGCAATTCCTCAGCGAGGGAGCAGTGAAGACCTTGGAGCCCCAAGTGAAAGCGGCTCAGTTGGCATTGGAGAACGGCACATGCCCAGGTAATGACTTCTTGGGATGGTTGCATCTCCCCACGAGCATCACTCCTGAGTTCCTGGACGAAATCCAAGCCGTGGCCAACACGCTGCGCCAGAAATGCGAGGCGGTGGTAGTGGCAGGCATAGGCGGCAGCTACCTGGGAGCGCGCGCCGTGATTGAGGCCATGGGCAATTCGTTCGCCTGGCTGGTGAACGACGGCAAGAACCCCACCATTCTTTTCGCCGGCAACAACATCGGCGAGGACTATCTGGCGGAACTTACCGAGTACCTGAAGGGTAAGAAGTTCGGCGTTATCAACATATCCAAGAGCGGCACTACCACCGAGACCGCTCTCACCTTCCGCTTGCTGAAAAAGCAGTGCGAGGCTCAAATGGGCAAGGAAGAGGCCAAAAACGTCATCGTGGCCGTGACCGACGCCAAGAAAGGCGCGGCACGCACCTGCGCAGACAAGGAGGGCTACAAGAGCTTTGTCATCCCCGACAACGTGGGCGGTCGCTTCTCCGTGCTCACCCCCGTGGGCTTGCTGCCCATCGCTTGCGCCGGATACGACATCAAGCAGTTGGTGGCTGGAGCCCAAGACATGGAGAAGGCAACGGGCACGGAAGTGCCATACGAGCAAAACATCGCCGCACAGTATGCCGCCGTGCGCAACGCACTCTACCAGCAGGCTGGCAAGAAGATAGAAATCATGGTCAATTACCAACCCAAGTTGCACTACATCTCTGAATGGTGGAAGCAGCTCTACGGAGAGAGCGAAGGCAAGGACGGGAAGGGCATCTTCCCCGCTTCCTGTGATTTCACCACCGACCTGCACTCCATGGGACAATGGATACAGCAAGGCGAGCGTACCATTTATGAGACCGTCATCAGCGTGGAGCAGCCCAACCACCAGATGCTCTTCCCCAATGACGAGGAAAACCTGGACGGACTGAACTTCCTGGCTGGCAAACGCGTGGATGAAGTCAACAAGATGGCCGAGTTGGGTACTCGACTGGCTCACGTGGATGGCGGCGTGCCCAACATCAGGGTGAGCGTGCCAGTGCTCAACGAGTATTACATAGGCCAGCTGATCTATTTCTTCGAGATAGCTTGCGGCATCAGCGGCAACGTGCTGGGCGTGAACCCGTTCAACCAACCAGGCGTGGAAGCTTACAAGAAGAACATGTTCGCTCTGCTCAACAAGCCAGGATACGAAGCCGAGAGCAAGGCCATACAGGAACGCCTGGCCAAAGAGAAATAAGCAAGATGATAAAAGACAACGTCAGAAAATACTTAACAAGCAACGGCTTTGGGGAGTTCTGCCCCAAGGCCGTGCTTTTCGATATGGACGGCGTGCTCTATGACAGCATGCCCCATCACGCCATCGCCTGGCGAGAGAGCATGGCCCGCTTCGGCATCCACATGACGGAGGCTGACGCCTACGCCACCGAGGGAGCCCGAGGCATAGACACCATCGTAAGGTTCGTGAAGGAACAGCAAGGAAAGGACATCACGCTGGAGGAAGCCCAACGCATGTATGACGTGAAAGCGGAGCTGTTTCACCAGATGTCCGAGGCCAAGGTCTTCGACGGAGCCAAAGAGCTGATGGCTCGCATCACGGAACGTGGCTGGAAAGTGGGAGTGGTGACCGGCAGCGGACAAAGGCCCTTGATAGAGCGACTGCTAAACGACTTCGGCGAATACGTGACAGAAGACCACATCGTGACGGCCTACGACGTTACCCACGGAAAGCCAGACCCCGAGCCTTACCTGAAAGGACTGGAGAAACTGGGAAACCTGAAGCCCTGGGAAGGCATCGTGGTGGAGAACGCACCGCTGGGCATCACGGCGGGTGTCAACGCCCACGTGTTTACCGTGGCCATCAACAGCGGTCCCCTGCCCGACCAAGACTTGCTGGCTAGCGGCGCCAACCTGCTCTATCCCTCACTGGTGGATTTCCTGACCCTGTGGCAGGACATCCCCATGCGGCAAATCCTGGGCTAAGCCCCAGTGAATTGCCGCAACAATTCCCCGCAAGCGTCTTCTATCAAGTCCAGGGCATACTCAAAATCCTCTGCCCCACCATAATAAGGGTCGGGAATGGTTGCCGCCCGATGCTCCGTTAGATAATCCGCCAATCGACGCACCTTGGACTTCTCCTCCTCGCTTTCCGCCCTGGAGGTCACCACGCGGTAATTCTCCTCATCCATCACGTAAATGGCATCATAGTAAGGGAAATCTCTCCTGGCGGAAAACTGCCTGGCTCTGTGGTCTATCCTGTAGCCTCTCTTCCGCCCATGACGGCGCATGCGTTCATCGGGCAACTGCCCCACGTGCCAACCGCCAATGCCGGCGGAGTCTATCTCGAACTGGTCGGCCAGCCCAGCCTCGTCCACCAAGTGTTGCATCACGGCGTGGGCGGCAGGCGACCTGCAGATGTTCCCGAGGCACACAAAGAGTATTTTGTATTTTTTATTATGATTCAATGAGTTATATTCTTTCATACATATTCAGTTTACATTGTGGTTTACAATATATTATTGCTATAAACAACATTGTTCCATTAGCTCATTGCAAAAGTAATAAATAAAAATCGTAATAAGGTAGGTATCCTCGCTTTCAGTATAGAATGTTTGGTATTGAACTATTATGAAGCATTCGTTACTTGTACGTTTCACAAAAATTATATGGAAATTTTATATATGTAACGGATGAAGCATAAGTTGTCCATCCTTATCTATATAAAAATCATAATCCCCGTTTCCTATCTTTTTGAGCAAAGAAATTGCATCCTCATCGCCTTCTTGGGCTAATCCTTTAAGTTGCAGCACATAATCGGTAATGAGGTCTTTGAGCAACCTGTTTTGTTCCATGAGTTTTTCCATACATTCTTTGCCATAGTAGTCAACCGATATGTCGGGGTGCAATCCATATTTCCGATACACGGCTGTCATTACCTGTTTAACGACTTCTTCCGTACACTTTTCATTCTGTTTCACATCCAACACAACAATGGCATCATGAATCGAAATAACCTTGAATTTCTTGGCATACAACCCGACTAAGATTTTACCGAATAATTCACTCTCTATCTTCATCATATCATTTGCGAGCTTTGTACGGTTTTCCCTCTTGGAATCAAGCACAACTTTATAGACATTAGGAAAATCCTTTGCAAACATCTTGGCGTATTCCTTGCCTCTTGCTGTCAGTTTCTTGCTATAAAAGACCTCTCTAAACATCAAGACCTTAATATCAGAGCGAAGCAAATTTTTCTCGTTTACCATTTCATCTGGTATGGCAACATTCCAAAATAGACCCATTGAAGTCAAGTACATATAGTATAACACATCTATTGGGATGGATTTTATATTTTCTTTCTCTACATTGTTTGTTATCAATGTTTTGCGTAGTAATCGCCTAACATTATGAGATTCTACATTGGACGTATATATTTGCTCGTATATTGGGTAAATCCTATCCATCAAAGAAGTGGAAATATCATAGTATGACATTAGGATAGAGTTAAATAATAAAGGATGAGAGTTATGTATGTCTAACGAACATCTAATATTAAGGAAAGGTTTAAGCAATCTTGGCGTAGATGTAGCTATGGAGTAAATTCTCTTGTTATCATCTATGGAAGTAATGTGAAAATCACCATCCATATATCTGTCTATCACCCTTACATAATATTCATTGGATTTATCTGTTGGAAATATATGTGAAGTGACAAATGAAACAGCTTCATCTACATATTGCAGTTTGAGGTATTTGAGGCAGTCATTATAATTGTAATAAAGGTAGTCGTTATCAAGTCTTTGCTTGTTATCCTGTTCTTCTTTGGTTTGATATGGCAATAGGCATTTGTTAAGTTTTCCATCATAATCTGATAGGTAAGTAGATGGATGCAAAGTATATGTAAATCTTATGTTTGGCGCAAAATAGTAACCGTATGTCTTTTCGTCCAAAGAATAATAACCATCTGAATACAATATGTTCATCTTAAAGAGATTATCTAACATCTTCCTATAATCTTTGCCAAAGACATTTTGCAGTATAGTAGAATGTAAATACGCCATACCATTATCATTATTGAGGACACGCTTAATTATGGTGTGAATAAGGAATTCGTATTTCTTGGTCAATAGCTTTTCACGCTTTACAACGGTTTTCTTTTCCTCTTTTGGTTCATCACATAAAGGCATTGGGGCATTAGGCAACTGTATCTTCGGCATAATTACAGGAGTGGATTTACTATACAATCCGTATGTGTTTTCTGCCTTGACATAGTTGCTGACTATATCATCTATGGAATAATCCTTTAAGCCCCATATTTTCTTTGTGTAGAGAGATTTTTTCATTTCAGCGTGATATTTATAAGTAAATATAAGGATAGTTCAATATAGTTCAATAGATATGGCAAAAAGATTTAGCAGGAAAGTGTCTGACGCTACAAGATTCAAAATGCGTTTGGCGAAGCAAGGTAGAAAGAATCCAATGTTCGGTAAAAAGCACACCGATGAGACAAAAGAAAAGATAAGCAAGGCGTTAACTGAATATTGGCACAAAATTTTACCCTTAAATTGATATTTTAAGGTGTAAGTGCCGATATTTCCAACCTCCAAACAAATAAATATCATATAATCAATTAGTTATGTAAAACAAATGTGACTTTTCAATACTTCAAGACATACACATAATTAACCGTTGCTCGTTCATCAATCATTTATTTTTTGAAAACGAAAAAATATGAATGGAATTTGCGTGCATGACGTTGCTCACCTATTTTTGCGGATAAAATCTTGTGCTTTGACACAAGAATAAATGTATCTTCCAATACAAAGCCTGTTGCAGCAGCTTTATCTTGCACAAAGTTACTAACCCAATATTGCTTTGTCCCATAAACAAAATCCATCGTTTTCATTATGAGATAACCTCCTTTTTGCAACTTGCAGTATGCCAAATTCAGCATCTCAACATTGGTTTTGTATAACTCATCCACAGAATAAAAGCAATTAAATCTCCTTGCGATCATTGACGTTTGCGCATCTTTCTCACTGTTTTTTACGGTAAATGGCAAATCTATGATAATTGAATGTAATGCACCATTTTCAATGGCATAAGCCTGTTCCAAAGGCAAAACATCTTCAAATTGTGGATATTTATCATATTTCATTGTAGGTTGAGGGATATTGCGATAAAACACACCTATACTATAAGTCATATCACAATCAAAGCAACTTCTACCTACATACAGTCGCAAAATATTAAATAAGATTTCATCTTGGCTGTCCGACACAGATTTTATAATAACGTTCCATTTAGACGTATCAAATGTTGATATTTTGATTTTATCATTAGTTGATACGCTGACATCTTGAAATAGGTATTTTCTAATGGTATTAACCGAATAGCCTAATTGTGCCGATAATTGCCGTAATGAAATATTGGGGCTTGTCTTAACGACTTCATCAATCCTTCTCTTTATAATAATGGCATTATCCAATTTCCTATCTATGCCATTTGTCCGAATGTATGAGCGTATAGCAGCAACGGTAACATTATTGTTTACTGCATTTTCCTGTACTGACAAAATGGGATTATAATTTATCTTGCTTTTATACGGCATAGTATCACATTTTCTTTTCTTTGGTTATCAAGAAACCTTGCCTTATGGTACATTTATCAGTTGTTATTGTACCTAATTTGGCTAAGTTGTTCTTTGTTTTATAATAACTTACGCCTAAATCACTCTCCGAAAAATCATCAAATAACCTTGATATGCTACCGTAATACAAATGCCTGCCTCCAATTTCAAGATGCACGACTTTTCTTTCCTGTTTCTTTTTATCTTCCATAAAATCAGTGATATTTGGAAACAAAGATAAACTTTTTCGTTCAAATATTGCATATTTGCCCATACTTTAGTTTTCTTTAGCAGCTAATATTTTGCTATTATTTAATATATGCCTATCTTTGCAGTAGAAAAAAATAATCAAAACATTCACAATTAAACAGATACAGTTATGATACAAGCAATCGTAGTTAAAGGTGCAACATCAGTAAGGGCAACCGTTATTGCCAACCGTACAAAGTCGGATGAGTTGGGTATAATAAAAGCGATGATGATTGAAACGCTTAAAACAAAGCTCCAAAATGGTATCGCACATTTCACGTTTATAAAGAAGAACGGAGAACTAAGGGAATGTTGGGGAACAACCCAACCCAACCTTGCAAAGGCCAAGACAAACGGCAACGGTGAAAGTCGTGAGAACTATTGCACAACAGCCTTTTATGACATAGAAAAAGGAGCTTGGAGAAGTTTTCGGTGGGAATCTTTGGTTGAAGTATTTTAATTCAAGTATTAAGGGTGTCAGCAAATGGCATCCTTTTTTATTTTGTTGGCTGTCAAGCAATAAAACGTTATACTTTAGCATACTTTAGATCGAATAATTTGGCTATTATTTAATATATGCCTATCTTTGTAGTGTAAATAAAAAACGAAAGTAACAATAAAAACTTAAAGATATGGCAACGTTAGAACTCATAAATAAGGCATTAGCAACGATGAACAATCACGATTGGTATTGGTGTTTCGCTGACTATACGCATCCTGCGATTGACAATGCACGTGGAAATATGCGCTACTTTGTAGAGTTGGTAGCTACCATTACCGATGCAAACATAAGGAAGGCTCTGCGTGATTTGTGGGTTGCAACGTATGAGAACGTACATGCTAACCTTTGGAGCAAGAATGAAGAATCCAACAAAGTGTATGAGGCAAAGAAAGCAGAATTGATGGCAATAATCCTGCCATCAGAAAGTGGTCAAATGATGGCTGCATAAAACATTCACTTTCTCCACAATTTTGAATGTGCGTTGAAAATAAGCAACTTACACACGACAAGACAATAAAGATATTCAGAAACAGGAAATAATAAGCAAATTTGAATATATGAAACAAGCAATTCACAAATATCAGACAAGTGATTATTTAGAATGGGACACGGCTATGAGTCTTATCCGTAAATTGTTTAAAGATAGAAATTACCGTATGTCGCTCCTTATAGGTTGTGGTTGTTTCTTTGGATTGCGTATCAGTGACATTCTAACCCTATCTTGGTCTATGTTATTGGATGATGACAAATTCACTCTCAATGAGAAAAAGACAAACAAGCGCAGAACTGTAAAGATAAATTCAGATTTTCAACGTCATATAAAGCACTGTCATGATGCTCTACATATCACAAATGATGATGAGAAATGCTTTTTGAGTAAAAAGAAAATGGTATATAGTACACAGAGAATCAATATATTATTTAAGGAAATCAAGAAAAAGTACAATCTCAAAATCGAGCATTTTTCAACTCATAGTATGCGCAAAACATTTGGTAGAAAAGTGTATGAAAGCAGCGGCGAGAATGCTAATATGGCTCTAATAAAACTTTCAGAGATATTCAATCATAGTAATATCTCTATCACGAAAATTTATCTCGGAATTCGAGAAAAAGAATTGTTAGAGACGTATGATTTGCTTGATTTTTAGCCGTTAGCACATTTATTTTGAATGATTTGAGCGTTCTTCTCTGAAAATTAGCTATCTTTGTGACGTACTTAGCGCAAAGCAAGTACGGACATATTGAAAGAAAGCGCATTTTCGCTTTATCTCGTTGATGTGAAACTTGGACACTTTCACAAAGATTGTTAGTCGAGATATTGTGAGAAGGACGCTCTCTTGGGTTGTATTCGTACATCACGAAATACATCCAAGTGGGGCTGTTCATTCTCCTTATTCTACTAACAAGGGAGTCCAAGCCCTCACATCAATGAATGAGGCAGAGTGACGGCCTCGCTTTTCTTCTTATGCCTCAAAGTCTAAATAATAAAAGAAATTCGCATCGCAGGGCCATAGATGCAGTGGTAATTTATTGTAAATATGGCAGAAAGAAGATGTGAGGAATGTGGCTCAATCATTCCAAATGGCGCAACGGCTTGTCCTAACTGTGGATGCCCAATAGAAGATACACAAGACAATGGGCAAGCCAACAAAAACGATTGGCAAACGGAATCGGCTTTTATACATGACAACTTCAATGAAAAAGAGCCGTATTCACCTTTCAAATCTAACTCTTGGTTTTTTCGTGACCCTTGGCCAATGTATAACTATCCTGTAGGTGCGTTGGATAGAAAGCACCCGTTTATAGGGTGGCTGTTTGGCCCGTGGCATCTGACTTGTAGAGATAGTAGCAAGCAAGAAGAATATGATGCCATCAACAACATTTTCTATTTCTTCAATCTCCACTTTAAAATCATAGTATACACATTAGTTTGGCAATTCTTCAAAATATGGTGGCTAATACTTGGTGTATTACTTTATATTGGGCTTAATGGACTAATCATAAATTTGGTGATTCAAAGTAATATGGAGCAAAATACTAAAATCACAATAGCTTCCATTATAGGCTTTATCGCAAGTATAGTTTGGATTGCAGTAGCTGTTTTTAATCTAATTGTTGCATTATGCTCGTTATGTAAAGCCCTTCACCGTTATTGGCCTCAGATTTGGAGAGTTGCAATCCGATTCGGCAAAAGAGCTTGGAACAAAGTATTTCCTAAAATAAGTTAAGAATATGGCACTAATAAGATGTAAAGGTTGTGGGCAGATGGTTTCAGATAGAGCCGAAAAATGCCCTAAATGTGGTTACTCTGTGCGCTTGTCAATGGAGCAACAGGAAGAAACAAAACAATCGGTAGGGCCTCACACTACAACATTGAACACTTCCAAAGAGGAAGTTACAAACGACAATCCTAAACCTCAACAAAGAGGTAGTAAGAAAGGTATTATAATTGCTATTATTGTAGTTGTGATTATCGGATGTGGAGTATTGTTTGCTTTGCTAAACAGTAATAATGGCTCAAACGACCAACAGCAAGACACAACAGCTATTACCGATACAGAATCAATCAAACAAGACGAATTACCTTCAGACTCTTTGGCCGTTGCCGTTGAAGATACACCAAATGATTTTTCAACAGAAATCACGAAAGATGGCATAGCGAATATCCGTATAGGAAAGTCATTCAGTGACTATAACACTTCTTTGATGAAACAGGAGGATATAGATAAACAATGTTTTGACTTCTCTATTGTTGATATTCAAGAAGAGTCAGAGTTTGAGGATGTTTACTACGCTATGAATATGAAGTTGTACAGAGGTCAAGAATTGCTTTGTACGTTATTTGGAGGGTATTTTGATGAAAGACCGAATACCTTGCAAGCAACAGTAAAGTCGATTACTGTTTATTCTCCGCAATTCAAACTGCCGAATGGAATACATGCAGGAATGTCAGTAAAAGAACTTATAAACGACTATGGAGCGACAATTCAGCTCAATGAAGGAGAAGGAGGTGAAAACATTGAATCTATTTCGCTTGAAATCCCTAATTGCAATGATTTTACTTTCAACGTAGAAAAGGAGACCTTACTAAATAGATATGGCGATGAATACTTTAATATGTATGATTCACAAAGTGGAACATACAAAGAAAATTTTGGAGATAATATCAAAAAAGAGGTAGCAGAATTTTGCGACCTTGAAAGTATCGTAATAGGAAATAGAAATTAAATCCATAACAATAAAAAACAACCGATTATGAAAAAGTATTTGTATCAATTTATGGTGGCTTTATTTGCCATTACGTCTTTCATTCTTGTTGCTTGCAGTGACGATGATGACGAGCCAACAAACAACAATGGTAAGAATACCATTGAAATTAACGGTGTGAGCTACAACCTATCCGCTTTCAGCTTTATGGGTGATTGGAATGAAACGCTAAGGAAAGGCGATTTCACAGTTGCTGTTGACAAAGAGAGCAACGGAGTTAAAAATGTGGAGTATTACACATTCTCCTATCGCAATGCAACGTGTCCTCAAGTTGGCGATGATTTCGCAGAAATGGATTTAGCCCTTACACCTTTAAATGAAGAGGAAGATGGCTCAATCATAGATTTAGAGGATTCGTTTAAATATATCTCGGGAAAAGCCGTAATAACTAATACAAATCCAAGTGAAAGCGAGATTACTGTCAATTTTGACAATCTAAGAATGAGCAATGGTAACAGTTCCTACACATTCAAGGGAACTGCAACATTGATGTTCGAGTATTAAGCACAGAAAAACATCATTTATAAGCATCAACAGTCTTACGATTGTTGGTGCTTTTTGTTTAATACTATATTCAAAAACAATCAGAAGTGAATATCTAAAATCTACATAACTAATTGATATGCAGTAAAATACATATTATTCATAGATAATGAGCCTCAAAAAACATTCATTTTCCATTAAAATGTAAGGTTTTTGAGCATTTTTCTCTTTTAATTTAGTGTTCATCAATATATCGCCAAATCCCTTCAAGCATTTTCAATTTATCAAAGTCTCCTTTTTCTTCCAATTCCTTTCTTGCCTTATTTCGTCGTTCTTGTTTTTGTTTCTCTGCAATCTTTAAGAAATCCTCTTGGCCTGTTATTAGTGCTTTCTCGTTAGCCTTGTAAATGTTCTCTATGTCAAACTCTTTCAGATAGGTTTCTATTTCAGCAGGATTGCGCCCCATATTTTGTGCAATTAAACCCATTGGCACATTTGCATGATAAAGAGCCGAAGCGTAACTATGTCTTGCAGAATAAAAAGTTATTCCCTCTGCAAATCCTAAGCGTTTGGCAATGCGTTTTAGATTGACGTTTACCAAATAATTCATATAGGTCATACGACCAAATTTCTTTTCTTCCGTATCATCGTCTTTATCGAAAATCGGAAACAAATAATCTTCTAATTCGTCCTCATCCAAATCATCGCCATCATCAATATAACTTCCAAACGGATTTAAGTACGGTATAAGATAACGAGCATCTACAATAACTCTTGTTGGATGTGTCGTTTTATGCCTCGTTATATTTATTTCATAGCATAACAATTTTCTTAAATGAGACATGGCATAATCGTAGTCATGTTCTGCCGAATCTTTCACAAACTTATCTCTGTCTGTTACTTGAATTAAATGTATATCTTTCTTTTTCAAATTGGCAAGATCAATAAGTGCCATTCCTTGAAAATGATAACTGCAAAGGAATAAAGCGAGAGAAAATTGTTCGGCATTGATAGGGGTTAATTTATTTGTCCCTCTTAATTTAAACTTTTGATTAACCCAATATTGCTTTTCTTCAAGCTCACCGTACACATCATTATTTTCTATCCCCAATTTACCGTATCTTTCAAGATAGTACACCATCAAAGAAGTTATCTCCTGCAATGTCAACGCTCGTTTCCTTGTTTGACAATTCAGCTTCTTACTAAACTGAAAAGTCGTAAACGGAGTTTCTTTAATATACTCCTTAGTTATGGCATAGTTGAAGATAGCTTGGAAACAATCAAAAAACTTTCGGATTGAATTGTCTACATAGTGGCAGCGCAGATATTCTTCAAACGACCGAAGCCAATTTGTTGTCACCTCAAACAACTCTAAATCTTTGCCGTTAGTGTATTTTTTTATTCGGTTAAGCAAAGTCCTATATCCTGTGGCAGTATTGTACTTGCCTTTTTCCACTTTGAAAAACTCAATCCGTTCTTCAAACAAAGAAAATAGGGTTAGCCTTGTAGGTGCTGTTTTCTGTAAATCGGCAACTATCGTTGAGGCAGAGTAATCCTCTTTGCCTTCCAAAGACAAAACGTAGTTCTGTGCATCGGCCAATTCCTTTGTGATAATAGGGTTAAGGCTGTTTGCACGTTTGCCTTTTACTCGTTGCTTGTCATCACTCCATTCTTGAGGCTTGCAAGATATTCCCATACTTTTATACTTACGTTTGCCGTTATAGCAGACACGCAGCATAATAGGATGCTCACCGTTGGCAAGCGTCTTTGAAGCGTAAAGTATCGCTGAAATCGTAGGCAGATTGCGTTTCATATCCTTGTTTTTAGTTTACCTTGTGGTTTACATTTTATAGCGTAAAATCTATATCTGGTTTACATTGCAAAGATAAGAAATAAATCTGAACTTCCTTTATTTCAGCGACATATAAATTATTTATATTTTTCTATTTATTCCCGAGGCATATGAATAGTAGTTTCTTCCTTCTCATTTATACATATATATTATATGGTAATCTCCCCTGAGCCGAAGCAGCGATGGTGCAGCTCGTCATAGACCACGCAAAATTGGCCAGGAGCCACGCCGTGTATGGGTTCACGGGAGTGCATCATGTAGGTGCCGTCGCCCCTGTTCTCCAGCCGACCTCTGTGAAACTCGGGCGTGTGGCGTATCTTGAAGGTCACCTCCTCCGCGGGGAAAGCGTCGCCCGTCAGGAAATGGAAGGCCATCAAGGGGAAATCACTCTTGTAGGCCGTGGCGGGGTCATAGCCATGGCTGACGTAAAGAATGTTGCGCTCCACGTCTTTCTTCACCACGAACCAAGGGCCTCCGCCCATGCCGAGCCCCTTGCGCTGGCCTATGGTGTGAAACCAAAGCCCCTTGTGCTCGCCTATCCTCAGTCCCGTCTCCAACTCTATGATGTCTCCGGGCCGCTCGCCCAGGTATCGCTCTATGTATTGGTTGTAGTTGATGTTGCCAAGGAAACAGATTCCTTGGCTGTCCTTGCGCCTGGCGGTCACGAGATGTTCCCGCTCCGCGATTTCCCTCACCTCGTTTTTCACGTGATGCCCTATCGGGAAAATAGCCTTCTTGAGCTGCCAATTCTCTATCTGGGCCAAGAAGTCCGTTTGGTCTTTCACGGGGTCGGGGCTGGTGGTGAGCCATTTCTCTCCGCCTATCAGCTCGGTCTGGGCATAGTGCCCCGTGGCTATCAGGTCATACTGATAACCTACCTTCTCATGGAAAGCCCCAAACTTTATCAGCCGGTTGCACATCACGTCGGGATTGGGCGTATAGCCCGATCTCACCTTCTCCATGGTGTAACGGGTCACCTGCTGCCAGTATTCCTTGTGACAATCCACCACGCGCAAGCTGCACCCATACTTTCCCGCCACGGCGGTGGCCATCTCCAGGTCTTCCTCGCTGTTACAATCCCATTCCTCCTTTTCCTCGGGACCTATCTTGATATAAAAACAATCGGGCGTGAGACCGGCCTGCGCCAGTTCCCATACCACCACACTACTGTCCACGCCGCCCGAGAGCAGCACGGCCACTCGCTTGTCTCTGATTTCTTCCAAGTTCATGCCGCGAAGATAATCAAAATCCGTGAAACCAAGACCATGGCTCCCATGGAAAATCCACGCTCACCAAGATGCAAGGGCCCAAAACTCGGAGAAACGCAAAGCCGTAGTCGTCAATATCCCGAAACAGTATTATTCATTGTCATATCTCATCCCCAAGCGGAAAAAACGAAACTAGTCTCGATGCCCCACGATACTAGTTTCAATGGGCGATGAGACTAGTTTCGCAGGCCATTGATACTAGTTTCGTTTTAACTTGTTTCCCAAAACAAGTTGTTTCCCAAAACAAAACAAGTTGTTTTGAGAAGCGAAACAAGTTGTTTTCAAAAGCGAAACAAGTTGTTTCCGCGAGTAAAACAACTTGAATCCGATAGCCTGACCCTATAGACACAGACACGACTATCCCCCACTCCGCCGTTCCATGGGAAAGGAACTGACAAGAATGGGGGATAAAGTGTATCTAGGGAAGTCGCGGGGAGAAACGGATTACTTCACCACGAACTTCTTGCCACCCTTGATGTAGATGCCCTTAGGCAGGCTGGCGCCATCAGGCATCCTCATGCCTCGCAGGTTGTAAACGGGCTGGTCTTTCCGCTCGCCATCTGCCTCTACGCCCTCGATGCCGGTGGAGGGGTCTATGAGCTTATAATATCCAGATATTGTTTCTTCGCTCAGTTGACCTTCCGTATTATAATATACCACCAGCGCATACCTTTTTGAATAATCCAGGTTGGCGAACTCGAAAGGCACATCGGCTGTCTCTCCCGCTTTCACCTCAGCGGGAATATAGCTATAGCTTTCCAGGTACATGTAGCCATCGTTGCCATCATAGTAAAGCAAGCAAGTGATATCGTCTACATAATCATACTCGCCGAGATTCGTGACTTTCATCACGCCCTTTATGGCGTTGCCATTCACCTCATAACCCACAATCTCGTTACCCGTGCAGTTATCTATCTCAAAGGAGACGCTGAGATCGTATGCTTTCGCCTCACCAATGGTGACCTGCTGGGACGTGATGATCTCAGTACCGTCTGCCGTGGCCAGCCCCACCACGAAGGAGCCTTCTTTCGTGGGAGTCCAGCTGAATACATAATCATCGGTAGCTCCTGGGTCGAGGTTCAAGCCTATCTGGGATATTATTTCATTGTTTACGAAGAATATCACCCCTTGAGTATAGGTATCACCCGTATTGGTAATGTTGTAGGTAAAGGTCTGCTTGGAGCCAACAGACATGTTGCCTTGCACATCCACGTCATTCACGACAAAATCCTCTTGTGGAGTGTGATTGATGACAGTGGCGGTATTGCCATTCACCCGCAACTCCAAGTAATACTTGTCCGCGTTTTTCATCAGCGTCCACGCATCGGCGTCGTTCACCTTGTGAACAAACTTCACATAGTAGGTACCGTCCGTAATGCGAGTCCCCACTGTCAAGGGATCTTCGAAAGAGAAACCATATCCTGGTCCTAACTCGGTCACCGCCAACGTGCTGGGTTCTCCTACCATTTCGTCTGACTCATCGTAACAAGCCAGTCCCACCTCTACGTTAAACGTCTGGCTGGTCATGTTCCAGCAAGTTGCGTTCACAGGCACCGCAAACCCCGCGAAAGAGGAATTTCTCGTAACCGTCTCCTCCGTGGAAGCAAAAGAGGCAAGCGTCATCTGCGCCACTTCCTGAGAAGTGCCACCCTGGTTGGGTTGTATGCCGATAATGGCTCCCTGGTCCAGGTTGTATCCCCCGGAACCATTGTTGCCACCCGTTCCATGGTCACTGGGGTTGAGCAACGTAAGGCGGAAGAAGCCATCGCTCATGCCGCCCCATCCCCAGTTGATGTGGAAGAGACCTTCTCCATCGTAGCCGTCGCACACGAAAGCGTGACCCACGACATTCGTGCCGCTGACCGATGTACCCGACAAATAGACAGGGCGCTTGGCAACCAATTCATCGTATATCATCTTCTCCCAATCAGCGTTGGCATATTCATCTCTATACACTATGTGAGCGGCGTCATCATAGTCAAAATACTCCTTCAACGCGGTGGGCACCAACTCGGAAACCGCGCCAGAGGCATAACTGGAATAGTCCATCTGCACAGACTTGCCACAAAGCAACATCAACTGGGCCACGGCCAGCGCCGAAGGGTCGTCCACAGCCTCGCTGCCCGTATAGGAAAGCTGCATGGCATCCCAATTGAGCGTGACAGGGTCCGCGCCAGGAATCACATCCCCAGAAGACAATTGATAGGCCGGAATGGCCTTCGTTTGCTCCACGGGATACTTGTGGTAATAGATGATTTGCGCCATGGCCGTGGCCACGCATCCCGTTACGGACTGCTCCTCCTCGCCCGATATCGTGGGACACATATAATTATAGGGGGCTCCCTGGTTCCATTTGGTCTGCACCAAAGGCTCTATGGCAGCGTAACTTGTGGAGGCAGCCACCGCCAACGACGGATTTTGCTGTATCATCTCAATCTGCTGGGCATAGCTATCCAGCATGGCCTTGGCGGCGGGAGCCATCTCCCGCTCGGAGAAGTCACCGCGGTCGGCATAGGCCAAGATGGGACTCACGGCATCATCGCCGGCCACGATGACAAAACCCTTGTCGCCACCCACGTTGAATACGTAATAAAGCGAATGTGCCCCGACTGCTTTTCCTGGCTCGGCGTATGCCATGTCAAGGGACTGCCTTACCGGGATGCCCTTTGAACTCAAGAAAGCACTGGCCTGCTTGAGAGCCTCGTTTCTGTCAATAGGTTCTCCCCATGCCACAAGGGTCATGAGAAACAAGGAAAACAGGAGTAAAATTTTTCTCATAGTCAATACAGGTTAATAACTACATTACATTCGATCCGAATTTAAATATTTTTACAAAGGTAAGTATTTATTTCACCCCCACATAAAACTTTTATCACTTTTACGGATTTTTAACCATTTGCCATGCAGGCAGTAGTTAAACGACAGAAAACAAGAAAAGCGCGGCGACCTCTCTCTCCGTCGTCACGCTTCTTTTAACATGGGTTCAATCCTGGGCGGGGATTACCCCGCTGCCGGGGATTGGATTACAGCTTGTTGCCTTCCTTGGGGAACACCACCGTGGGCTGGAATGCCTTGGCCTCGTCGAAATCCATCAAGGCATAGCTGATGATGATAACCGTGTCTCCCACTACCACCTTGCGGGCGGCGGCTCCATTGAGGCACACACATCCGCTGCCCCGCTCGCCCTTGATGATATAGGTCTCGAAACGCTCGCCGTTATTATTGTTGACGATTTGCACTTTTTCCCCCGCTATCATATTGGCCGCGTCGAGCAAGTCCTCGTCTATCGTGATGCTGCCCATGTAGTTGAGATTGGCCTCGGTGACGGTGGCGCAATGCAGCTTGCTCTTCAACACCTCTATCATCATGCCTTGGCCTCCTTATATTTAATATGGTCTATCAGGCGGATGGGCGTCTTGCCGCAATAGACTGTCACGCAACCCACCACGTAGTCGCTATCTTGCCAGTTGCCGACAGGCAACAGCGTATTGCCGTCCACTATCTCGAAATATTCCACTTCAAGCCCCCGCACGGCGTTGATGGCATTCACCACCCAATCATGCAGCCCGGCTACAGACATATCCCGCGCCTTCTCCACGCTAGCTTTCAACACCTTGTATATCTGTGGAGCAATGGCCCGCTCGTCGGGAGCCAGCAAAGTGTTGCGGCTGCTCATGGCCAGCCCGTCGGCCTCCCTTACAATGGCACACTCCACTATCTTGATATCCATGGCGATATACTTCACCAACCGCTTCACCACAGCTATCTGCTGCCAGTCTTTCTCTCCGAAGTAAGCCCGCTGGGGCTTCACGATGTAAAACAGGCGGCTCACCACCTGGCAAACGCCATTGAAGTGGCCGGGACGCTTAGCCCCTTCCATCACCGTGGTGACAGGCGGGAACTCGAAATGCCGCTCGTCTGGCGTGGGATACATTTCCTCCACGCTGGGAGCGAACACCACATCCGCCCCGCAACGCTCCAACAGCTGACAGTCAGCGTCTAGCGTACGGGGGTAACGCTCCAAGTCCGCGGGGTCGTTAAACTGAGTGGGATTGAGAAACACCGATACCACGGTGAAGCCGTTTTCCTTGACGCTGCGCTCCACCAACGACGCATGTCCACGGTGAAGGGCGCCCATCGTGGGAACGAGACCTACTTGCTTTCCCTGCTTGCGAGCCTGGAACAACACGTTTTGCAATTCTACGTTCTTGCTGATGACTAACATAACCTATCGAAATATAGTTTGTAAATCGGGCTGCAAAATAACCACTTTTTTCTTAAATAAGGAAGAATAATTATAAAAATATGCCAATTCGAGTGCCCTTTTAACCCGTTTTTCAAGAAAAGGCGCGGCTGTGTGAAGTTTTTTTAGTACCTTTGCATCTACTTTTTACAAGAAGCACAGAACTACAATGGCTAAGAAGATTTTATTCATCAACCAGGAAATCACCCCCTACGTTCCAGAGAACGCCGTCTCGAACACGGGACAACTCCTGCCCCAGAAAGCGCAGGAAGCAGGGTGCGAAATACGCACCTTCACCCCGAAATGGGGAACCATCAACGAGCGCAAGGGACAGTTGCACGAGGTGATTCGCCTATCGGGCATGAACCTGGTCATTGATGAGATAGACCACTCACTGATTATCAAGGTGGCCTCGATACCCGTCACCAGACTGCAAGTCTACTTCATCGACAACGATGATTACTTCAACTCTCGCAAGATGGCCGCGGACGAGCAGGGAAAGGAATATGACGACAATGGGGAGAGGGCCATCTTCTACGCCCGCGGCGTGCTAGAGACAGTGAAGAAGTTGCGCTGGACGCCCGATATCATCGTATGCCAAGGATGGATCAGCGCCGTTGTGCCTCTCTTCGTAAAGACCGCCTACAAGGAAGAACCTTCATTCAGCGAGTCGAAGGTGATAACCACCCTCTACGGCAACCAACTGAAGGAAAGCCTGGGCGACAATTTCAAGCAATGCCTGCCCTATAGGGACGCGACGGCGGAACTACTGGCTGGATACGCCGACCAGTTTGACTTCGCCGAGCTGAACAAACTAGCCATAGACTACAGCGATGGCATCATCGCGGGAGATGGCGACGTAAGCCCCGAAACGCTGGACTACGCGAAAAGCAAGGGAGTGCCAACACTGGACTACCCTGGTAAAGATAACGTCGAGGCCTGCCTGGAGTTCATCCAGCGAACCTGCGGCGAAAAGGAATAACATATCCATAACCAGTTCACAACATGAATTTGAAGAATGTGGCCGTGATAGCCATGGCAGCCATGGCGTTTACGGCATGTGACACCACCACAGGCGACGTGGGATTCTCGCTCACGGATGAAGCCGACAGGCTGGTCATCTCTGATGCCGTTTATGACGTAACTTCTCGATCTGTCGTCTCAGGTGCCGTAACCACCCGAAACAACGAATGTATCGTGGGAAAGGTGAAAGACCCAGAGACCAATACCTACGTGAAAGGTGACATGATGGCGCAGTTCGTGCCGCTGAGAGACTACTCCCTGCCCGAGCTGGACAATATCACCAGCCTGGACGACGAGAACAAGGTGATAGCGGACTCCTGCTACATAGGCCTTTTCTACACCACCACCTACGGAGACTCCTTGTCCCCCATGAAGGTGACCGCCTATGAGCTGACCCGCCCACTGGAGGAAGGAGTCACCTACAAGTCCGACTTTGACGTGTTCGAGAATGGTTACGCCAGTCGGGACAACTACCACGTCAGCCGTTCCTACACGCTCGACCACCCCAACGACATGATACAGATACCCCTGAACAAACCTTACACCAAGGACGGGGTGACCTACAATAACTACGGCACATACCTGATGCGCCAATATTACGAGCACAGGGAGAATTTCGAGACCTTCTACCAGTTCCTGCATAACGTCTGCCCAGGCTTCTACGTGGAAAACACCAGCGGACTGAGCAACATGGCCAACGTATTCGTGAGCGAGCTGTATATCTACTTCCGCTACAGAGGCATAGAGAAAGACCAATATGGCAGGGACAGCGTGGCCCATTACGTAGGCTACTCCCGTATAGACGGCACCGAGGAAGTGCTGCAAATCAACAAGGTGACCAACGACAAGAAGCAAATGGAGCAGCTGGCGGCGGACGAGTCTTGCACTTACGTAAAGACGCCCGCAGGCATCTTCACCGAGCTGACGCTGCCCGTGGACGATATCATGAACGGACATGAGAAAGACTCGCTCAACACGGCCAAGATGGTATTGCAGTGCTACAACAACGAGAAGGACGACTATAGCTTCGACGTGCCGACCACCCTGCTCATCTTGCAGAAAGACAGCCTTGAGAAATTCTTCGACGAGAACCAGTTGGTAAACTACCAACGCTCGTTCCTGGCCTATTACAACAAGAACACCGCAGGAAGCGGCGACTACAACGCCTACACTTTCAACAACATAGGCGGACTGATAACAGAGATGTACAAGAACAAGGGCAAGAGCGCGGACTGGAACAAGGCCATCGTAGTGCCCGTGAAACTATATACCTCGACCTCTGGCTACGGAAGCGGCACCGTCATTTCCAAGCTCACCCATGACATGTCGCTCACCTCGGCCAAACTGGTAAGGGGTACCGAAGCCAACCCCATCAAACTGACCGTGGTATACAGCCGCTTTGAGCAATAGCCACCAATCCAAGCGGACATGGCAGACAACTATCTGGAGCGCAGACGCGAGCAATACGAGAAAAGGAAGCAAGAGTGGCTTCGCAAGAAAAGACATTTACCAAAGACCAACGCCTCGCCCTCGGTAAGAAAACCCGAGGACGAGGCGTTATGATTTCCAAAACAAGTTATTTCCCCGATGAAAACAACTTGTTTTGCTAAGCAATTCAACTTGTTTTGGTGACCAATTCAACTTGTTTTGCTTATCAAAATAAGTTGAATTGATTATGCCCATCCACTTCCACTCCCCCGCAACCGCATTTCTCGCCACCCATCACATATCGCTCCCAAAAGTCAGTACTACTGTTCTGGGATTTTAGTACTACTGCTTTTCGTTTTCAGTACTACTGATATTGAATTTCAGTACTACTGCGTTTTTTCACCGACAATTGATTTGACGGAAAGCGGTAGAAACACATTCTTGCGTCTCAACAAACCGCCAGGCCTTCGCAAGCGGCAATTTTATTCGGCAATCTTGCTCGGGGAGACGCGGCACGCCGAGTCTCCACAACCAGAAGCGCATGATGTTGCCGTCTTGCGACGATACTCCAGCCGTCATGGGCAAAAAGAAATAGACCTTGAGAAAACGCCCCGCGCACCCACGCAAAACAAAAGGGAAGCCCCCTGGATGGAGGCTTCCCCTTGATATAAATCCTCGTCTGCCGTTTACTTGGCGGGGTAAACATACTTATCTCCCGTCTGGCGAATGATTTCGCGGGCGAACTTCTCCGTGTAACCAGGACGCTCAGGAGTCTCTCCCAATCCCTCGGCGTTGCGGATAAACTTACCGTTGGCTTCTGGTTTCACCACCATATCATTATATTTCACAATCAAGTGGACGGCCAAGTCTTTCCAGCAAGCCAACATGTCTTGAGCTTGCTCCACGCTATAGTCGTTGAGATATTCCACGGCCTGCTCGGGAGCTTGCCCGTAAAGACGCATAGCTTCTTTCTCCACTTCTGCCTGGCGGGCGAAATAACCACGTTCCAAACTGTCTCTGACTACTCGCAAAGAGGGGAAGAGTTGGTTGTAACGTGGATAGACCATATTGCTCACCCAGTTGCAAACCCAAAAAGCGTTCTTGTCACTAAAGGTCAGGTCATCGGCACCAGGCGTATTGTAACACTCCGGACGGCGGGTCATACCGCAATAAACCGGCGTGTAGGCCACCATATTGGCATCGTCGTTTCCAAACCACAATACACCGCCTATCTCGCGGGGAAGCCAAGCGCGCATCTGGCTGACAAAAGTGAAAGCTGTCTGCTGCGTACTGGTGGGACGCTCGTTGAAATACTCCTTTCCGTCAATAGTGAACGTCAAAGGCGTAGGACGATAGGGCATCTCCCAAATACCACCTCCAATGTTCTCGCCATCGGCCACGGAAAGCGGAGTTCCCTCATAGTGGTCGCGCATGCAGGCCTCCAAGTCTTGCACGCTCACCTTGCGATTGGGGACAATCCAAAGCGGCATGTCTTCCGCGTTAGGGTCTTTGCCCAACGCCCAGGGAAGCCAAGGGCTCATATCCTTGAAATGATTGAAGAAGGACCAAACACGAGCGTCACAAAACCTGCGGCCCTCAAAATCGGGGAAAGCATAAGCCAACTTCCAGGAAAAGTCCTCATCCTTGCCGGAGAACCATCCTTGCTTGCGAGCGAACTTCACCACGTCCTTGGAATACATCACGTTCTTCTTGTCCTTCATGTCAAACTTACCGATACGGCTCTGGTTTGCATGGGCGCAAATAGCGTCATCGGGCACTCGCAAAGCTACCCACACTACTTTCTTGCTACCGGCGCCCTGCCCCATCATCTCCATAATCCAAGCCTCGTTGGGGTCGCAGATGGAAAATGTCTCGCCGCTGGAGCAATAACCATAGGTCTCCACCAAGTCTGTCATCACCTTGATGGCCTCTCGCGCGGTCTTGGAACGCTGCAAGGCGATATAAATGAGGCTGCCGTAATCTATCAGTCCCGTGGAGTCTACCATCTCTGGCCTTCCGCCATAGGTGGTCTCGCCAATGGTGACCTGGTATTCATTGATATTGCCTATCACGTTGTAGGTCTCCTCCGCCTCGGGAATCTCGCCCAAGTACTTATTGGTGTCCCAGTCCCTTATCGTGCGCATGGTTCCCTTGGGATGCTTGCCCGCGGGATAATGGCTGAGGTCACCGAACATGCCATAGTTGTCCGCGTTGTAGGTACACATGACCGACCCATCCACCGAGGCCTTTTTGCCCACGATGAAATTGGTGCAAGCCCTCGAGCTTCCCACATAGAGGAGCAGGGAGAGCGCGGTAATCAAGAAATAAGTCTTACTCATATCTATATGCTTTTGATTAATATACAAATGTAGTGGTATACACTCTCTGGTTGCGACGATTGTCCGTGGCGATGAATTTCAATTGATGCGTCTTGCCCGTCTTGCGGACTGGCGCCTCACGCAGGTCACATCTCACCCATGCGCTTTTGGGCACTTCCTCAAACACCACGAAACGGCCGTCTATATATCCCTCATAGCTAGACAAGCCAGACTCCTTGTCGCTGACACTGATGGTGACACGCTGGCTGGAAGTCCACGCACCTTGACCCACAGGGCCAACGGATGGGGCTTTATCGTCATAAGCCAACTCATAAGTAGCTCCAAGGTCGAAAGCGGAACCTGTCACCCAACCGTTACGATAGTCCCCGCCCATATAGCGAGGCGTTCCCCATGTGCTCACGACATAGAGCTTGCTGCTGTCTTCCACCGCTCGCATAAGGCGCAAAGATACCCTGGCCCGCTTGAGAAGCGGATAAGAGACATGGGTAAACCGATAAGCGTAGGAAAGCTCACCACGGCGCGCCTTGACTTGCGGACGCAATTCCACCGTCTCCGCCAAGGTTCCCCTGCCCAATGAAAGTTGGGCGCCAGGAACTTGGAACACACTAGGCCTGTCCCATCTCACCACATTGAACGGCTTGACTGGTCGTTTGCGTGGAATGGCGGCTTTCTTTCCCTCCACGGAAAACTCATAGGTAGAGACATTGCCATGGATATCACTCAACACATACTTGAGATGATAAACCCGCTCCTCGTTGAAATCCACCACTCCCCTTAAGGCATTGGTCTTGAATACGGGAAGCGTAAGGCCAGGCAAAACCCATGAACGCATATACCACACATTGGAGCGCAGGTAATGCTGATAGTCTCCCCAATAATTTACTTGCAAGTCAGTGCCTGCGGGTATCGTGGAAAGATCACTTTGGAAGACCAGCTGGTTGTCCACGAAAAGTTGGGTGAGACGCACACCATAATTATTATAGGTAGCCTCGCTGTAGTCGTTGGCCCAAATGCCAAAGCCCACTTTTCCCCAAGCGGTAAAACGAGAGGAGAGATGATGGGACGGGAAACCAAACACTTGCTTGCTGGCGGTGCCGTTGAAAACACCTTCCCCCTCCATTGGTGTGGCCATGAAGCCATGAGCCTGCGGAGGCGTGGTGTCTTTCACCAACCCTGGGATATACTGCAAGGCATCATGCTTGGCCCAAGTACGATTGTCCAACAGCTCCAGATGCAGGTGTGGAGCTTGCGAGGCACCTGTATTCCCACTTTGGGCGATGATGTCACCCTGGGCAACAGGCACCTCGTAAGGTTTGAAACGAAAACATCCCTTAGACTGCCTGGACAGGTATTGGTGACGACGCAATACCGCCTTAATGCGTGGAGAGAAGGCCTTCAAGTGACAATACACACTTGTGTAGCCCTGAGGATGGCGCACATAGACCGCATTGCCAAAGCCGTACATTCCAACGGTGACTTGGGAAACATAACCATCACCGATAGAAAGCATGGCCTTTCCTTCTACCTGGCCCGTCTTTACGTCAATACCACCATGGAAATGGTTGGGTCTAGGCTCTCCGAAGTTACCCGCCAAGGTAACCTCGTAATGTACGGGACTGGAGAAAGTCACTTGCGCCGCCAATGCCAAAGAGGCGAAAAGCGCGCTCAGCATGCCTTGAAGCTCATATCGAGTCCCTTCACGCTATGGGTCAAAGCACCCACGGACACAAAGTCGACACCCTGCTCGGCATAGTCGCGGATAGTGTCAAACGTGATGCCGCCTGATGATTCCACCTCGTAGCGATGGGCAATAAGGTCTACGGCTTTCTTCGTGTCTGCCACGGTGAAATTATCGAGCATGATACGATCTATTCCCCCATGGCCAAGCACCTGTCGCAGCTCATCGAAATCACGCACTTCTATCTCTATCTTCAAGTCAAGCCCTTTCTCCTTGAGGTAAGCGTGACAACGATCAATAGCGTTCTCGATACCCCCAGCGAAGTCTATGTGGTTGTCCTTGAGTAATATCATGTCAAACAGACCTATACGATGGTTCATTCCCCCACCAATCTTCACGGCCTGCTTCTCCAACATGCGCATACCAGGAGTGGTCTTGCGGGTGTCCAGCACGTGGGCGCCAGTCCCTTCCAGACGCTTCACGTAACGCTGGGTCATTGTGGCGATACCGCTCATGCGCTGCATAATGTTAAGCATGAGACGCTCGGTCTGCAGCAAGGAGCGCACCTTGCCCGTCACAATCATGGCAACATCACCCTTCTTCACGTGCGTACCATCTTCCATCAACACTTCAACCCGCATGGTGGGGTCAAAACGGGCGAATACACGCTTGGCTACTTCCACGCCTGCCAAGATGCCTTCTTCCTTGATGAGCAACTGGCTCTTGCCCATGGCGTCTTCAGGAATACAGCACAAAGTAGTATGGTCTCCATCGCCGATATCCTCGGCGAATGACAAGTCTATCAACTTGTCTTCCAATTGGTCTACAGTCAACATTTTCTCTTGTCGTATTAGGTTTAACTTGCAGTGTGTTATCTCGTAGAGCTCAACCTACGTCCCAGATGATAGGCCCGCAGGATGCCCTCTTCATCTCTCTTTATATCAATGCGCCCACCCAGCCATTCTGTCATGGGCAACTCATCGCGGAACTCATAGTAGTCCACCACCTTGTCGGCGAATATTTCCACTACCGCCCGCACCAGCGTCATATTGTCTTCCACCACTATCTCGTGTGCACCACACCTACGCACCTCTTCCATTTCCAGCCTATCTATCCGTATTCACTTGCTTTATCGGACCTGCTGGACTCATCCGTTTAGGGGCTGGGGCTTTCACTCCCTTGTTCACGGGAGGCATCGCATTCTTCTTCACGGGGCCTCTCAAAGGTCCGTTCTCCACGGGCAAAGGCTGACTCGGGCGCATAGGAGATGGCGAAGAGACATTGCTGGCTGGTTTTCCCAAACTGTCCACGCCAAGGGGACGAGCTTTGTTGAAAGAAGGCCTTCTCACAGGTTGCCTGTCCCTGACGTGCATTTTGATAAGACGGATGTTCTGGATAATCATCAATTTAAACGTGGTCTTAGAGCCCGCGGGATCTCCAGGATTATTAAACATCATGTATCCGCTCACTTTCTTGATGCCCAGGCTATCCCTATCCTCCACCATTAAGCTATAGTGTTGTGAATTCTGTGGACGAACCATTTGGGAGGTCACGCTATCGTTGGCGAATTGTATCGCCAACAGGGCGATGCCATTGCGCATACCATCCTGGATGAGAAACTTCGTATCAAACTCCAGCAAGAAACGGTCTCCCTTATGGAAGCTGGTGTCGGCCGCCATGGAGAAAGAGTAATAATTAAAGGGATCTATCGCGGGAAGCACCATAGCACGTGCACCATTCCAGATATTGGCGGTATCGCCTTTCGCAGACTGCTCACCAAACTTCTCTAATTCAGTAACCGTGGCACCGAGGGAAACCGCTTCCTTGTTCAAGCGATCATAAAGATTCTCATACACCTTCTGCAGCAGTTCCGTATGCCGCGTATAATACACCATGGAGGAGTCAAACTGCGCTTGCGTCACCCCATGTTTGCGCAATACCGCCAACCGGTAGGCATACATGTCCGAGGAGGAAATCCGTTCTGTCTCGGCGGCCGCTTGCGTAAGATGATAATCGTAAAGTATCTCCTCCATCTTTCCTTCTGACAAAACATCAGAAGGCAAAGACGGTTTGCATGACTGAAAGAACGGCGCAATCGCAAACACCATCATGAACAGGAAGGCAAAACGTAAAGAAGAGAAACGTTTCCGCATATTTGCTCGTTATTTTTTCTTGTTTCCCTTTCCTATGTTCAAATCTTCTGTCAGGGAAAGCTCAAACTCCTTACGCATCAACACCAATATGCTCAGCGTACCAGTGCAGACGCAGACATCAGCGAAATTGAATACCGGGGAGAAGAAAGTGAACTCATTCCCGCCAATGAAAGGCAACCAGCTGGGCCACGTCGTCGTGAAGAACGGGAAATAAAACATATCTACCACCTTGCCCATCAGTACCGATTCATAACCCGTGCCGAAGGGAACGAAATAGGCAGTGTAATAAGGCGAAGACGCACTGAATATCAACCCGTAGAAAGTTGAGTCTATCATGTTACCAATAGCACCCACAATGATAAGCGACACCAGCAAGATATATGCTGGACGACGCTGATTGCGCAACAATATCCGGATGTATATCAGCAGGAATACGATAGCCACCAAACGGCAAACGCTGAGCGTAAGCTTGTTGAAAAAGCTTATGCCCCAAGCCATACCGTTGTTCTCGATAAACTCTATAAAAAACCAATCCGTCACACGCACTGACTCGCCGAGGCAAAAATGCGTCTTGACATATATCTTGATGACTTGATCTATCACCAACAGCAAGAGCATAAATGCCGCGACGAGCCAACCGTTGAGATGCCTGGATGCTTTCATCACGGAGTTACTTGTTCTTTCTGGCGTTCTTGGAAGCAACGCTCAACGTAGCATGGGGAACGGCGCGGAGACGCTCCTTGGGTATCAACTCTCCCGTCATGCGATCCACCCCGTAGGTTTTGTTGGCGATGCGCACCAAAGCTGCCTCCAAGCCCTTGATGAACTTCTGCTGGCGTTGTGCCATCTGTATGATTTCCTCTTTGCTCTGAGCCTCGCTGCCCTCTTCGAGAGCCTTATAAGTGGGCGATGTGTCTATCACGTCATTGCTATTGGCATTGGTCAATTGTGCCATCATTTCCTTATAATCCCGGCGAGCCAAAGCAAGCTTCTCATTGATGATGTCGCGGAATTCATTCAGCTCCTCATCAGAATAACGTCTTTCTCCTGTTGCCATAGTCAATAAATTATAGGGTTAAACAATTAATTCTTCTCCACAAGAATACGCAACTTAAAGCCGTCGAAGTCAGCCTCCGTTCCTTCATTGTCCGACAAGACAATCTCGTCAGCCAGCACTTGCGACTGTATGTAATCCTTGAACGCTGCCACGGCTGCGTCAGCCTGCTCGTTGGGAGATATCGTCACCTTAACGCGGTCGGTTATCTCCAGTCCTATATCCTTCCTTATGTTTTGGATGCGGTTAATCAACTCACGAGCCATGCCTTCATTGAGCAACTCATCGGTAAGCTCCACCTCCAAGGCCACTGTCAGGTTGCCCTCGTTGGAGACCAGCCAGCCTGGCATGTCTTCGCTAATCACCTCGACATCGGCCAAGTCCACGATGACTTCCTGGCCTTCTATAAGTAAACTGATGCTGCCGTCTCTTTCCAGCTGGGCAATATTGGTCTGGTCCAAGGTTTCCATTTGGGCCGCGATTCCCTTCATGAGCTTGCCAAATTTCTTTCCCATCACACGGAAGTTGCACTTCACCTTCTTCACCAATATGCCCTGGCTCTCAACGAACTGCAATTCTTTGACGTTAACTTCGTTCTTAATCAAGTCCGCCACCGCTGCTATACGAGTCTTTTGCACCTCGTCTACCGCAGGTATCATAATCTGCTGCAGTGGCTGACGCACCTTAATATTCACCTTGCGACGAAGCGCCAACACCATTGAGGTCACCTTTTGGGCAATGGCCATGCGTTCTTCCTCTTCGCTGTCGATAACTTTTTCATCCACAACAGGGAAGTTCTCCAAATGCACGCTCCGCTTTCCGCCCAAATCTTGATAAAGCTCATCCGCATAGAAAGGAGCGAAAGGAGCCAATAGCTTGCTGACTGTCAAGAGACAAGCGTAAAGCGTCTGGTAAGCACTCAGCTTGTCTTCGCTCATTTCCTTACCCCAGAAGCGTTTACGATTAAGTCGCACATACCAGTTGCTGAGGTCATCGTTGACAAAGCTCTCTATCAACCTGCCCGCACGGGTGGGGTCATAATTCTCCAACTCTTTGGTAACCCCCTTGATCAGGGTATTCAAGCAAGAGAGTATCCAGCGATCTATCTCCGGACGACGTTCCATGGGCACCTGTTCCGCCATTGGGTCGAAGTCATCGACATTAGCGTACAAAGCAAAGAAGGAATAAGTATTATATAATGTGCCAAAGAACTTGCGGCGCACCTCGTCCACCCCATTGGGATCAAATTTCAGGTTATCCCAAGGCTCGCTATTGGTCATCATGTAGAAACGCACAGCGTCTGATCCATACTTTCCTATCATCTCAAATGGATCCACGACATTGCCCACATGCTTGCTCATCTTGTTTCCCTTCGCGTCAAGCACCAAGCCTGAAGATATCACGTTCTTGAACGACACGGAATCGAACACCATCGTGGCAATAGCGTGCAGCGTGAAAAACCATCCACGAGTTTGGTCAACTCCCTCATTGATAAAATCAGCGGGGAAGAATTTTGGAGGAATAGGTGTTCCCTCATAACGGCAAGCTATCATTGCTTCACGGTCTGCCTCGGTGCCGCTTGCCATTTCTCCTTCAAAGGGATAATGCAACTGCGCATAAGGCATGGAACCAGAATCAAACCACACGTCAATCAAGTCAGCCTCACGATACATGGGTTTGTTTGCCTCACTTACCAAGACGATCTGATCCATATAAGGACGATGCAAGTCTATCTTGTCATAATTGGACTGACTGTAATCTCCTGGCACAAAGCCTTTATCCTTCAAGGGATTACTCCGCATAAAACCAGCGGAAACAGACTTCTCTATCTCATCATAGAATTCCTGCAGGCTACCGATGCATTTCGTATTGCGGTCTTCGTCACGCCAAATAGGCAGAGGAGTTCCCCAGAAACGAGAACGGGAGAGATTCCAATCATTCAGATTCTCCAGCCAGTTGCCAAAGCGACCTGTTCCAGTAGATTCTGGATGCCAATTGATGGTATTATTTAGTTCTACCATCCGCTCTTTTTTGTCAGTGTCCTTAATAAACCAACTATCCAGGGGATAATACAACACTGGCTTATCCGTGCGCCAACAATGGGGATAATTGTGCACATGTTTCTCTATCCGATAAGCGGAACCTTCCTGCTTCATCTCCATGGCAATGACAATATTTAGGTCTTCCGCCTTCTCGCTAGCTTTCTTGTCCCATACACCACCAGGATTGAACTTGGGATCATAAGAGTTTTTCACGTAATCCCCCGCATGATGGCCGTACTTTTCCACAGACACGCACGCATTCACAAAATTGGCATCCAACTCTTCAATCAAGAAATACTTACCCTGCAAATCCACCATTGGGCGGGTCTCGCACTTCTTATCTACCAAATAAAGAGCTGGAATGTTTGCGTCCTTCGCTACTTTAGCGTCATCTGCACCGAAAGTCGGGGCGATATGCACAATACCTGTACCATCTTCTGTGGTGACATAATCACCCGCTATCACACGGAAGGCTTGATCCTCCATTTCCACAAAGGTGTCCTTCGCATTCTCTGAAGCGAAAACCTTCTCGGGATGCGCCTCGGCGTATTCTTTCACGAAAGCGGGAGAAAGCGCGTCAACCTTTTCGCAAGGCTTAACCCAAGGCATCAGCTGGGCATAATGGAGGCCAACCAAGTCCGTTCCCTTGTATTTGCCGACGACTTTATAAGGTATTTCTTTTTTCGCCTTGTCATAAGGAGGCAATTCTCCCTCTATCACCTCAGCTTCCAGCTTCAAATAAGCTTTCACCAAATCTTCAGCCATGACAAACGTCATAGGCTCTCCCGTGTAAGGATTATAAGATTGGATAGCCACATAGTCAAACTTCGGCCCCACACACAAAGCCGTATTAGAGGGCAACGTCCATGGCGTAGTGGTCCAAGCCAAGAAATAGGGCTTGCCCCATTTTGTCCACTCTTCTTTAGGATCCTTAATCAAGAATTGCGCTGTTACCGTAGTATCTTTCACGTCACGGTAACAACCTGGCTGATTCAACTCATGCGAACTCAAGCCTGTGCCCGCCGCTGGAGAATAAGGCTGAATGGTATAACCCTTATACAACAAACCTTTGTCATAGAGTTGCCTCAGTAGCCACCACAATGTCTCAATATACTTATTGTCATAAGTGACATAAGGATGATCCAAATCCACAAAATAACCCATCTTTTCCGTCAACTCACGCCACTCAGCGGTGAACTTCATCACGTTTTCACGGCACTTATGGTTATAATCCTCTGTGGATATGTATTTTTCGGAGTCGTGATTATCTATATCTTTCTTGGTGATTCCCAATTCTTTCTCCACGCCAAGCTCAACGGGAAGTCCATGGGTATCCCACCCTGCCTTACGGGGCACTTGATAACCCCGCATGGTTTTATATCTATTAAACGTGTCCTTAATACTGCGCGCCAGCACATGGTGAATACCAGGATGACCATTTGCCGATGGAGGGCCTTCGAAAAATATAAATTGTGGACATCCTTCTCTTGTGGCAATAGTCTGGTGGAAGACATCATTCTTCTCCCATTCCGCTAATATCTTTTCGTTAATCCTTGTCAAGTCAAGGCCTTTATATTCGGCAAATCTCTTGGCCATATTCGTACTCTTTTTTTCGTATAACTTTTTTATAGAGCGCAAAGGTAGCAAAAAATTATCTTACACACAAATCTATCACATATTTTCTGCGTCTTGCATCCACATCGCCGCCATAGCATCAGAGGGCATGCGCCAATCTCCGCGAGGGCTCAAACTTACGCTGCCCACCTTGGGGCCATCAGGCAAGCAAGAACGCTTGAATTGTTGGCTAAAGAAACGACGCACGAACACACGCAACCATTTCTTAATGGTCTCCTCGTCATAAGTTTCCGGATCATTAGGGCCTAGCTTCACACGCTTGGACTTATTCTCAATAAACGCGTTTTTTGCCAACATGAATATCTTTTTGGGACTGAAACCAAACCGCAAGAAATAATACAAGAAAAAATCATGCAACTCATATGGCCCTACCAAATCTTCAGTCTTTTGCTGGATGTTTCCCTTCTCGTCCGCCGGTATCAGCTCGGGGCTAATCGGCGTGTTTATAATGTCTTGAAGCGTCTGTGCGCTTTGGTCGTCCACCTCGCGCTGAGCCACATAATTCACGAGATACCTTATCAAAGTCTTTGGCACGCTCGCGTTTACGCCATACATGCTCATATGGTCACCATTATAAGTAGCCCATCCCAACGCCAATTCGGAAAGGTCACCCGTGCCTACCACCATGCCGTTCAATTTGTTCGCCATGTCCATCAACACTTGCGTGCGTTCCCTTGCCTGGGAATTCTCGTAGGTAACATCATGAACGGAAATATCATGGTTTATATCCTCAAAATGCTGAGTAACGGCATCTACAATACTTACCTCCTTGACTGTAATCCCGAGACTACGCATCAATTCCATCGCGTTATTATAAGTTCTTCCCGTAGTGCCGAACCCTGGCATTGTCACGCCCACAATTCCCTTACGGCTTCTCTTCAACTTATCAAAAGCTTTCACGCACACCAACAACGCCAACGTGGAATCCAGTCCACCGCTGATACCTATCACCGCCGTTTCGGCATGGGTATGCACCAGTCGTTTCACCAAACCCATCACCTGGATGTTGAAGATCTCTTCACAAGAGACCTCCATGTCCTCCATAGCCGGAATGAAAGGATGAGGAGAGACCGTGCGTTCCAATTTAAACTCCCGCTCCATCTCCTTGGGGAAAGCGTCAATAATTCTTATGCCAAACTGCTTGTCGAGCAGAGAGAATTTCACGTTTCGTTGCGCATTGACATAAGTGGAATTCCCCCGACGTTCCGAGCGGAGTTTCTCCACGTCAATCTGCGTCATCATCATTTGCGGCTCAAGACTGAAACGAGCCGCCTCAGCCAACAGCTTGCCATTCTCGTATATCATGGCGTTTCCACCATAGACCACGTCTTGGGTGCTCTCCCCAAATCCACAACTGCTATACACGTAACCTGTCATCGTGCGGGCACTCTGTTGGCTCAGCAGACTCTTCAAGTAGTCATGCTTACCTATCAACTCATCGCTGGCAGACAGATTGAAGACAATGTCCGCACCCGCCAACGCCAACTTGTTACTCGGCGGAGCGGGAGCCCATACATCCTCGCATATCTCAATGCCAAAGAGCACACCGTCAGCGGTGCGGAACAACTGGATGTCAGCGGTCATGTTCACGACATTCCCCGCATACCTCAGTTCCATGTCACGCAAGTCCTGGGCGGAGGCGAACCACCTCTTCTCATAAAATTCACTATAATTGGGCAGGTAGAACTTGGGCACCATGCCCAATACGTGCCCTTTCTGGATAACGACAGCGCAATTGAGCAGTAGGTTGCCCACGGGAATGGGAGCGCCAACAATGGCGATGATATCCAACTTGCGCGTAAAATCCATTAAACGCATAACGCCCTGCTCTACCCTGTCAAGCAACAGCTGTTGGCGGAATAAGTCCTGGCAAGTATACCCCGTCAGTGACAACTCTGGGAAAACTATCACTTCCACGCCCTTGCCTTCCGCCTGAATGACCAAGTTCTCTATTTGCTCTACATTATAGGCAACGTCACCAACCCTCACAGCGGGAATGGCGCTGGCAACTTTCACGTATCCGTAGTTCATGTCCTCGCTTTTTATTATTTAATGGTCACTTGGGTCGCTCCGTATCCATACTCCCGAAATGAAGCGTCTTGATAAGGGCAACGCTTGTAACGATAATTCAATTCATGGATGATGGCTTGACGCAACACGCCCTCCCCCTTGCCATGTATGAAAATAATCTTCTGGCCTTTATGGTTCGTGTGTTCCTTCATCGTCTTGCGGAACACCTCCATCTGGTAATTCAAGATTTCCGCGGAGCTCATGCCCGCGGTAGTGTCCAGCAACTCGTTGATATGCAAGTCCACCACTATCTCTCCGTTCTCCTCCCGCTTGGTCTTGGAAGCCGTATTCACTATTACCTGCTTATCCTTGTACATTTGCCGCTTCAGTTTATCGGCATCCATTGTCACCAGTTGCCCCAGCTCGTCATTCTCCACGATTGTGTACAACAAAGCGGGTTGGTCAAAGAAATCGTTCTCGGTAAACGTGTGCAATTTGTAGAACTTCACGGGGTCAAGGCGAAACCGCACGTCCACGGCGGGTTTCAGTATAAAGCTTTTCTCGCGTTTGTACGCCATCAGCTGTATGGCGATATGCCCCATGTCACCGAGTTCTTCTCTCCCGAATTCCTCAACGAAGAGCTTCGTGTTAGGCTCCACTTCCCCTTCTGCCTTCAAGTTCCAAGCGTTCCCCTCCGCGGTGAAATACGCGAAGCGGATATAATAATTGCAATCATTCACGATATATGACTCAAAGCGGGTCTGGGTAATCTCCTTGATGTCGAGAGGGGCAAACGCGAGGTAAACGGACAGCTTGTTTCCGCCTTCACGCTCCTCTGCTGGCATGCGGAAAGTGACCTCCCTTCTGGCGGGGTCATCATCCACCTCCATGGAAACGTCTTCCTCGCCATCATCCAACAATGACTTCACGCTGCGATTGCTCGTACCAGCGGGAGATGGATTGGAAGAAGCGGCCGTCTTTCCGCTTACGACTTTCCCCATATCGTAATTCTCGCTGGCCACAAGCACCACGTCATTGATGGCCATAGGTATCTGGAAACCATCCTCGTCCTCCACCAAAACGATATTCTTTCCCTGGAAGCCAGCGACAACGCCACCTCCCGTCTCACTCAAAAACCTTACTTTATCTCCTATTTTCATGTCTTTCCTATTATATATGTGTTATAACGCATGCCTGGCGGACCATGACAACCGCCATGAACATCGGCGGCAAAGTTACGGAAATTCTCTGGAATATCCTCCGAATTACAGCAGATTAACGCAACAGAATTTGAAAATTAAAGAGTTAGAAGTAAATCGCAGAAGGAAGTTAGACAGACGGGAATGCAGCTTTCTCGTGTGAGGAGGACAAGATATCATATATGCGTGAATGACATTCCGCTTGTGCGATGGTCTAGACAGAAAACGAATGAATGGAGAAACGGTTTGGAAATTGCACCTGCAAGGCAGGATAAAGGACTGAAAATATAGAATGTACTCTCCCCAAAACAAAAAAATCATTTGGTAATAATGCGTTATCATCAAAAACAAGTATCTTTGTTCCATCAACGAGTAATATATGAACATGCCAAATATAAGATTATTAAATCAGCAGCTAGTGAGTCCGCAAATGTCAGATGTTCATGAGTTGGTCGCATGGATGGGGATGTTGCAAGCCCAAGAATACACAATGATGCGTTGGGCTGTCGGCATTCGCCTGAGGCAGCCCTCCATGTCATCATTCCGTAAAGCCTATGATTCAGGGCAAGTTGTCAGGGCACATTTGTTTAGATGTACATGGCAGTTAGTGGCGGCTGAAGATTTGCGCTGGATGTTAAGATTGTGCGCCAACAAAAACAAGAAGGCCATTAGGTATTACGGGCACGATATTTCTGAAAAAGACTTTGGACACGCCTGTGACCTCATCTGTCAAACACTTTCCGGACATCAGTCCATGACCAAAGAAACCATTATTGCTCATTTAAGGGGACTTGGACTTTCAGGCGATACCTATACAATGAATAAATATCTTCAAATGGCTGAAGCAGAAGGTCTGATATGCAGCGGATATCTTGATGACAATCAAAACACATACGCTTTGGTTGACGGACGGATACCATTAGCAAATGAACCCTCACGTGAGGAATCAATAATTCTGCTTGCAAGAAAATATTTCCGCAGCCATTCACCGGCCACTTTGAAAGACTTTGTATGGTGGACAAACCTCAGTGCAGGTGAATGTAAAAACGCTATAAATTCCATCTTCAACGAATTGACTGCGGAACGCTATAATGATGATACATATTATATACATCAAGATTGTAGGACAAAAGGCTGCCGCAAGAAAATCCTATTGTTGCCTTCTTATGACGAATACCTGATAGGCTATAAGAGCCGCCATCATGCGATTGCCAAACAGTTTTGCCAACAAGCCTACAACAAGAATGGCATTTTCTATCCTGTTATTGTGCAAAATGGTGATGTTATAGGAAATTGGCATCCGTGCAAGAAGGCAAACTTCTTCGAAGATGGATGTAAGGTGGATATTTCAGGATTACTTTCGGATTTCCATAAATTCATGGAATGATTTCCGCGGCATTTTTGGGTGATAATGGCAAAATGCGTAGCGCATATGGCCTCGCTGGGCATGGGAGCGAGTTGCCACGATGATGGAACCATATTAGGTCGCTCAACAAAACAAGTTATTTTCATGGACAAAACAACTTATTTTCGCGGGCAAAATAAGTTAAATCGCAGAGCAAATCAAGTTATTTTCATTGGCAAAATAACTTGTTTTGAAAAACCGCATGAATAGGGAGAAAAACGCAGTAGTACTGAAATTGAAAATCAGTACTACTGATATTGAAAAGGAGTGTACTGACTTTTTGGGGGCACATCTTTTATCCCAAATCGATCATTAGACTTTGGATAGATTGCTCACTTATGGCTAGAGGCTTGCTTTTCGGTTTGCCGAAGGCGTAGCGGGCTACGTCGAGGCAAGACGGAGAGCAAGACGCAGGCAGAAGCGGGCAAGATGCCAAAGAGCTTCTCTTTAGAGGAAAATGGGGGCTTATGCAGTCTAATGACCGATTTGGGGTTATGCCCGTTTGCTTTACTGCCTTCCAATTCCATGAATTACCGCCAAGGGAGACGCGGCACGCCACGTCTCTACTGGGTTTCAGTGTATTTAACGTGAGCTCGACGAATCTCCGCTTGTGCATGTAACCTGTCATTGCCAAAGTTATATCAACATATTCCCCCTCTCCGAGGAAGCGGAGAAGCATGGAGACCTTCCTTATGGCCGTATCGCCATCAAGGTATCAACAGCGAAGAGTCTCCATAGCTCAAAAAGCGGAAGTCATGAGCCAAGGCGTAATCGTAAGCGGCTTTCCAGTCTCCATGAAGAAAAGCGCTCACCAGCAACAGCAACGTGCTTTGCGGTTGATGGAAATTGGTGACCAGCGCATTGATAATCTTGTAGGTATAACCTGGGGCGATGATGATTTGGGTGCTGCTATGCAAAGCCTGCAACCCATGCCTGTCCAAGAAAGAGACGATATTCTCGATGGCGCGCCGTGGCGTGATGCCATTTACCAAACCTCCTTCCGCTCCATCATCATAGGGAGTCCACTGGTTCACGTGCAAATCAGACTCCGAAGCGTCGGGATGGGTCTCCAAGTAAACGCCCATGTAATAGAGACTCTCGATAGTCCTGACGCTAGTGGTGCCCACCGCGATAGCCTTGCAATCGTGGCGCAACAGCTTCTCCAGTGTAGACTTTCTCACTACGATATACTCGGAATGCATCTCGTGCCCTTCTATTTCCTTGGCTTTCACGGGCTTGAAGGTGCCGGCGCCTACATGAAGCGTCACTTCCTCCCGGTCAATGCCCTTCTCGTCTAAAGCGGCCAACACAGCGTCGGTAAAATGAAGGCCAGCCGTAGGAGCCGCCACGCTCCCTTTTATCTTGGAATACACCGTCTGATAAGTAGTCTTGTCGCTTTCTTGCGTTTCCCGGTTCAGATATGGAGGGATAGGCAATTCGCCTACCGCGTCCAACACTTGCGCGAAAGTGACATCATCGTTGCCCCAATCCAAATCTATCCAATAATTTGTTCCTTTGGCCTCGATGTCCCTACGCATGGTGGCAGACAAGGTCAAGCTTTCGCCATTCAATTCAAATGGCTGGCGCAAGCTGCCCTCTTTCCACTTTTTCAAATTGCCCACCATGCACAGCCATGAGCAATGGCCCTTCGCCTGGAACATCCGCTCATAATCCGCCGGCAAGGCTGGCTCCATCAAGAAGACCTCTATCAAGGCTCCCGTCTCCTTGCGGAAATGCAGACGAGCCTGTATCACCCGCGTATTGTTGAATATCATCAAAGCGCCCTGAGGCAAATAGGACGGTAAGTCTAAGAACAAGTCTTCCCCGATTTCGCCGTGCTTGTAGACAAGCAGCTTGGAATGGTCTCGTTGCGCCAGTGGAAACTTGGCTATCCTTTCATCAGGCAACTCATAGGTATAGTCGCTGATGTGTATGTGTTTTGTATTCATCATGTTACGTATTAACCAAAAGGATTCCCCTTATAAACGTATAAGCCACGATAAGGAACAATATGTTCAATATCAAGTTCATGTCTCTCCGCTCATAGCCACTGCTCGTGTAATAGGAAGACACATAACGGCTGCCGGTGGACAACTTACGGTACGCTCTCACATAGAGCATGTAAACCAATCCGCCCGCCAAGGCTCCCCATGCGATACCCACCAAGACATCGCCAGGATAATGCACCCCTAAGTAAAGACGGGTCCAGCAGTTCAACAGCGACCACATCACCAAGGCAATGGTCACCCGTTTGCTCTTCATAAGCAAACTGAAGAAAACCGCAATCGACATCGTGTTAGCCGCATGGGCGGAGAAAAAACCGTAGCTAGTCTCTCTCAGATTGTCCACCGTATCTATCGTGTACTTGATGACAGGGTCATTGGTGGGACGCCACCTGGCAACAAACGGCTTACACAGAAAGTCCGCCATGCCGTCCGCGAGAACTATGCAGAGTAGCGCGCTGCCTACCACCAGCATAATCTGGGACATGGTCTGATTGTTTTTGATGACTACATACAGCAAAGTTATGTAAAGCGGCACCCACGTCAGTCCCGAAGTGAGCGTCATCACCACTCCATCCAACATCAAGTTGTCGCTGCCATTAAAAAAACGCAACACTTGTTGGTCTAGCTGTATCCAGTATTCTATATCCACCAAATTATATCTCCTCGATTTGTGAAGCCAAGACCCATCCTGTCCTGCCATCGCTCAACTTGATGCCACGCCAAGGATGAATCGTTTTATCCGTGATGTCAACACGGGTTCCTTCATGAATGACAAACACATCGCCACTTGTTTTAGATGGTGTTTTCTTCACGTTGACAGTTGGGGAAATCACTATCGCCCCACATTTACGCTCAATCGCCAACTTCTGCTGATAAGCAAAAAAAGTCGACAATATAAACAGGAAGAGGAAAAAGATTCCGCCAAAGAATCCCACCTTTCTCATTATCACACTGGAAGAGAAAAGATAGAGCAGCACCAGCAGAAGCGTCACCACGACAGCCGTGATGCCCAAACCAGCCCAACTATCCACTCCCATGAGGTTGACCAGTGAGCGATAACCCGCGACATAAAACATCTCATCGTTTACGGGTATCTTATCGATTGTTTTAGAACGGGCGAACTCCAGGTTGAAGTTGATGTCATCATCTCCTGGCGACAATATTCTCGCACGTTCATAGGCCAATATGGCTTGTGTCAGGTTATCGCTGCGGAAATAAGCGTTGCCCAGATTATAATAGACCTCTGCCGAGACACCTTCTTTCAGCACTTCCTGGTAATCCTTGATAGCCTGCTGATAATTACCTTTTTGATACTCCCTGTCACCATTCTCCTTGGTCGCGGCATTGACCGATAAGGCCAGCATAGCTAACAGAGACAGTAATATCAATCGGAAACTCTTGGTCCTCCCGTTCTTTCGGGAAGCCTTGATAGCCTGCTCTATATCCATGATCGCGGTCATGGCGGACTCAAAAGTCTTGTCCATGTTTCCTTTGGGGTCGCCAGGAGCGTATCTTTCAAATTCACACTCGTCTAGTGCCGAGGTAAACTTGCCTATAGTGTCTTCATCCACCATGCGCTCGCTAAGTCTTTCCTGTATGTTCTCACGAGATAGTTGTTCCACACGCATATTCAACTTGTTGCTCACATAATCCCATAATGCCCTAAGCACCTCGTCATAGAAAGCGGCCTGATGACCTTGCTTCCTCAAAAGGTCTGCCTTGCGCAATCGCTTGGTAGCCATCTTCTTTGCCCTGTTAGAACGGGCTTTTACCAAATCGGCATTTTCGATAGCCCTGCGCCGGAATATAACCAACAACGCACAGAAGGTAACCAGCGGAACCAATAGACATATCCAATAATTAACGCTGCCATAGAAAAAGTCCTCGCCCTTCATCAGCTCCACGGCACCCTGCTTGATAGGGCGAATATCTTTCTGTTCCGCGGCAATCTGATTTCCGCTCCCCGAAGAGTCATCATCACCTTTGGCTACCTTCAACGTAAAAGACTGGGTTTTAATCGTACGATAAGCGTTCTCCGCCGTATCATAATAGGTAAAAGAGACAGGTGGAATAGTATACTCTCCCTGGTTACGGGGTACTGCCAGGAAGTCATATATCATATTACCCTCAACGCCGTTGGCCGTCAGTTTCGTCTTGTCAGTTACCTTAGCGTCATATTTGTCAAAGTCTTTCGGAAGCTCAATGGTAGGTTGTTTCAATAATTTCAGGTTGCCAATTCCTCCCACCACCACTCTTATGTTAATGGGTTCACCTGCCTTTACCTCTTTGTTGTCCAATGTGGCCGAAATATTGAAACGCCCGACACCACCCGAGAAATCCGCCGGGCGCTTGGGTAACGGGTCTACTTTAATGGAAATACCTGGAGCCGTGATATTCTTGTTAACCTCTATATAACCAGAGCCACCATTAAAGAAAGCCTCTAATGGGTCAACGTTTCGGTTTTGCTGCACCACGATACCCTTAAAAACGATACTTGGTATTTCCAACTCACCTGTCATCTGGGGATACATTACGTATTGGCTCCATGTCACACAACGATAAGGGCGGCCATTGACCATCTCTGTATGAAAAGACTTTTGGTTGGGCAGCTTCACTTCCTGGGTATGAAAACCTTTCAGGTCGGGCATTTTCCCCTCTAGCTGTGTCAGTTCCACTTGTGTGTATACCTTATAGGTTAACAGCACAGGCTCTTGCTCGTGTACCCTCCTCTTATTTGCCGACACCTTAATGAAAAGATCATTGCCCGTAATGGCGGAACCCGCGTCACGCATGCCGGGCGCATAATCAGAATCGCCATGCATTCTAGGAGCACCGCTATGCGTGCGGGCTGTCTGCTTTGCCACGTGCAATTTCGTGGGATGCGAAGACACGCGCTTTCCATTTACCGTAGCGTGAGCCGCAGGAATGGAATAAGAGCCTTCCTTGTCCGCGAAGACCGTAAAAGTAAAAGTGGCGGAAGAGGAAGAACTGGCATGATTGCCATCTATTTGGTAACTGATTTGAGAGGAGACATAAGGACCTGCCACAACTTCCAAGCCGTCGGGGAAAGCGTCTGCCCTGAAATTCTCCACTTCCTTTGAGTCCACAGTATATGCCACGCGGAAGTTCTCTCCCTCGAATACCTGACGTGGGGCTTTTACAGACATCTGTTGTGCCAAGGCCGGCGCAATCGCCTGCAGCAACAATGCCATCAACCATATTTCTATGCGTAACGTTCTCGTCATAGGCGTACCTCCTTTATCACCAGTTCTTCTCTAAAGACTTTTTGCGTGGTTGCGACAAAGCTTTCTGTATTTTCCGCTTTGTAGCCTTCTCGCTTTGTACGGCCGCATTGAGCATCTGCTCAGCATTTTCCCTGCTCATTTTATCTTGGTCAGGCTTCTGCCGTTGGTTTTTATTTTTATCTTTATCTTGGTTTTTATCTTGGTCTTGCTTATTCTGTTTCTTATCTTGCTCTTTCTTGTTCTTGTCTTTGTTTTTGTCTTGCTGGGGCTGGTTTTTCAATAACTTTTGGCAGAGAGCCAAGTTATACCTCGTCTCATTGTCTTTAGGATTATTGCGCAAAGCCATTTTGTAAGCGTCTATAGCTTGAGCGTATTGTCTATGGTTCTGCCATATCGTACCTATATTATGATAAGACATGGCTTTCCTCATAGGGTTCTGTTCCAGCTGTGCCGCCGTAACATATTGCTGCAGCGCCATGGAGTCTTTCTGCTGAGCCATGAGCGCACAAGCCAGATTATAATTTGCTTGGGGATTCTCCTTGTTTTGGGCTAAGGCCTTTCGGTATTGCGTTTCCGCTTTCACCCACTCGCCTTTAGCATACGCACGATTTCCTTCACGTATCAACTGACGGTCTGTCTGGGCCAAAACCGTGACAGTCGTCAACGTATGCATAACCAGTAACAAGATGTATATTTTCGTCTTCATCTGCCTATTGCCTCTTGAAAAAATGATATTTCCTGAGTATGGGATTTTTTATCTCCAATATACAAGCCTCTATGATCAACACCAATATGGCCAACAGGGCAAAAGCCTGGAATTGCTCATTATACTCACTATATATGACCGTATCTGTTTCTCCTCGTTGCAATCTTTCCAGGTCTTCATTCAACAATTCTTCCGCGTCGCTGGTATTGTCTACGTGGATGTAACTGCCTTTGCCCGCTTGAGCTATCTCCTTGCACATATCCTCATTGAGGAACGTCATCACCGTATGACCCGCGTTATCTTGCAGATAACTACCATCTTCCATGGGAATAGGTGCTCCTTTGGTGTTTCCCACCCCCAGCATATACACGTTGATTCCCTTCTTGCGAGCAGCCTCCGCCGCTTCCTGAGCCCCACCCTCATGATTCTCGCCGTCTGTAATCACGATAATGGCCTTGCCCACCTTGTCTGCTTGGGTAAAACTTTGAGTAGCCAACTCTATCGCCCCCGCGATATCAGTGCCTTGCGTCTGGATAAGTCCTGGCGTGATATCTTGCAGAAACATCTTGGCTGATACGTAGTCGGAAGTGATAGGCAACTGTACGTATGCCTCACCCGCAAAAACTATAAGCCCTATTTTGTCATTGGTAAACTTATCCACAAGGTTTTCTATCAGCAACTTACTCTTGTCCAATCTGGATGGAGCCACATCTTGCGCCAACATAGAGTTGGAGATATCCAAGGCTATGATGGCCTCTATGCCTTTCCGCTTGTCGTGCGTGGTCTTTGTGCCCATTTGCGGACGGGCCAGCACCACAATCAATAACGCTATGGCAACCAATTGCAAGACAAACTTCAAGGTGGGACGATAACACGATATATCAGGCATCAACTCCTTGATGAGCTGAGGGTCACCCAACTTGCGAAATTTCATCTTGCGCCTGCGCCAGCCGACAAACCGTACCAAAACCAGGACGGGAATAATCAGCAACAGCCAGAGATATATAGGGTCTTCTAATCTTAACATCTTCTCACCACGTTATCATACAACACTACGGAATCCTCCTAAACCAAGTGACACGCAATAAAACCTCGAGCAGCAAACAAGCCAACGCCGCGATGGCAAAAGGCAAATATGCCTCATAGCGTTTGGCATAATGGCGCACTTGCATCTTGGTCTTTTCCAATTTGTCTATATCGTTGTATATCTTCTTCAACTCACTATTATTAGTGGCACGATAAAAATTTCCCTCAGTGGCGGAGGCGATGTCCCGCAACGTCTCGGTATCTATATCTACCTTCATTGTCACATATTGCACGGTTCCGCCCACAGGCATAGGATAGGGAGCGACCTTGTTGGACCCCACCGCAATGGTATATACCCTGATTCCGAAACTTTTGGCTATCTCCGCGGCAGTCATAGGTGAAATGTCGCCCATGTTATTACTGCCGTCAGTCAACAAAATGATAACCTTGCTTTTTGTCTTCGAGTCTTTCAAACGACTCACGGCATTAGCTATTCCCATGCCAATAGCTGTACCATCTTCTATGAAACCTCGTTGGGCAATATCCGTGCGTGTATTATGCAACAATTGCAACAAACTGGCGTGATCTGTGGTCATGGGGCATTGCGTAAACGATTCACCTGCGAAAATGGTAAGACCTATATTGTCATTTGGCCTACTGGAAATAAATTCCGCAGCCACTTCCTTGGCCGCCTCAATACGATTAGGCTTCAAATCCTCCGCCAACATGGAGGTGGAAACATCCATGGCCAACATGATATCAATGCCCTCCACTTGCTTATCGTTCCAAGCATTGTGAGTCTGCGGCCGAGCCATTACCAGCACCAATAGCACAAAAGCCACGCACCGCAACGCCATGGGTAAATGCACCAACCTAACTCGCAAGCTCTTAGGAGCATACAGGTAAGCACGGGTATCCCCCATCCGCATAGTGGGCTCGGACTTTTTCCTGTACATGAAATACCATAATATATAAGGTATCAACAACAGGAGCAACAAGAAATATTCTTTGTTGACAAATTCCATCTTACATCATCAATTGCATGAAACCATACACTACGCAAGCCACCAGAACCAAAAAGCCCGCTCCCGCCACAATTATAAAAGCTTGGGTAAGTCGCCTGGTCTTTTGCGACTTCACGTCATCGGCACTCAGTTGCTCTTTCACCCGTTCGTCGTGAACCACCTCATTGGTCTTGGTCTGGTCTATAAAGTCAATGGCGTTCACCAAATTGCGATCGTTCTCGTTGATCAGCGTTTCATATTTGGCAAATTTCACCAAATCAGCGGTCTGGAAAAGATTTCTCAGTTCCTCTATCATCGCCTGGTCTTTTTCCTGGCGCAAGCGTTCTATAATCTCCGAGCTAGTCATCTCCATGGCATTGAAGCCAAAGCGCTTCACGATATAGCCACGCAAAGTATCGGTTAGCTTGGTATAATACACTTTCTGGCTCTCTTGGCTCTCTACATGTTGCTTCTTGATATCCTCTATCTCTCGCAACGCGGCCTCGTGGGCAGGAATCCTGCGCACGAAGCGTATCTTGGCAATGACAGGCTTGTTTTGACGCAAACGATGAACAAGATACACCAAGACTATCAGCAACAAGAGACTTATCACTGACATCACAAACAACCCTTTCCATTCACTCCACAGGAAAGGATTGGGTTGCACGGGTTTGGGGGGATAGAATTTCTCAGGATGCAGGGTGTCCACTGGTACGGTAAGTATTTTCAGCGCCACCATGTTACCCTTGTAGGTCTTGCCATTCACTTTCACTGGCAAGGGAGGTATGGCATATAACTTCTCGTCAAACGACGTGAGCACATAATCCCTGCCTAAGGTAACCATCCCATTATCCAGTTCCGTGGTGTCAATATCCTTTTGCGCCAACACCTCTACTCCTTCCGTGATTTGCTGCGAAGGCTGGAAGTGGGGCAACAAAGCGTTGGTTCCTTTCTTCAGGTTCACTCTAAGATGCAACACCGTCTGCTCGCCTATAAGCATCTGCAGGGAATCTATACGCTGCTCCACTTGAACCTGGGCGGTGGCGAACAACGCATAACCCAGTGCCCAAACCAATACCAATGTATGTCTTATGGGTAATCCTTTCATCATTTTATCATGCCCTTTGCTTGAATAACATCAAGAGCGACTTGGAGAAATCCTCATCCGTAGCGATGGAAGTCCAATCGACATCGCTCTTGGTGAATGTCTCCCGCAATCGCTCCTGCCTCCTTGTGAAATAGCGGGTATGTGCCATACGCGTCTTCTTGCTACTTGTATCCACGTACATCTCCATCCCTGTTTCCGCGTCCTTCACCTTGAGCAGGCCTACGTCCGGCAACGTTTTCGCACGAGGGTCATATACCTGTATCGCCACGACATCATGTTTTTTGTTGGCTATGCGCAACGTGTGAGAAAAGTCTGCGTTGTCATAAAAGTCACTGATAACAAAAGCCATGCATCTGTGCTTCATCACCCGAGTGAGGTGTTCTAACGCGACATCGATATTCGTGCGCAAACTTCGTGGCTGGAAATCCAATGTTTCCCTAATGATATGCAAAATATGCTTGCGTCCTTTCTTGGGCGGAATATACTTCTCTACATGGTCTGAAAAGAAGATAACGCCTATCTTGTCATTATTGAGCAAGGCACTGAAAGCCAATGTGGCAGCTATCTCCGTAGCCATGTCCCGCTTCATTTGCCGCATGGTTCCGAAATTGAGCGAGCCGCTCACATCTATGAGCAACATCAGCGTCAGCTCTCTTTCTTCCTCAAAAACCTTCACGTAGGGACGATGGAAACGGGCGGTGACGTTCCAGTCTATGTCGCGAACATCATCCCCATACTGATACTCCCTCACCTCGGCAAAGGTCATGCCCCTTCCCTTAAAGGCAGAATGGTACTCACCCGCGAAGACGTTTTGGCTCAGCATGCGGGTCTTTATCTCTATCTTGCGTACCTTCTTGAGTATTTCCGACGTATCCATCGTTATGCTTCACCCATTAATCAGGGCACCTCCACTTTGTTGATGACCTTGCTGATTATTTCCTCGCTGGTCACATTGCTAGCTTCAGCCTCGTAAGAAAGTCCCACACGATGGCGAAGCACGTCATGGGCAACGGCTCTCACATCCTCCGGCACAACGTATCCGCGATGCTTGATGAAAGCGTACGCACGGGACGCCTTGGCAAGCGAGATACTTGCGCGGGGGCTACCGCCAAAACTGATCATGTCTTTCAATTCTGCCAAACCGTAGCGGTCTGGATAACGAGTCGCGAACACGACATCAGCGATGTATTGCTCTATCTTCTCGTCAATATAAACCTCATTCACTATCCCGCGGGCACTAAGTATCTCCCCGGCCGTAGTTACAGGTGTCACTTGTGGCAGACTTCCTTTCAGATTCTCGCGTATGATGAGCTTCTCCTCTTCCAAGGTAGGATAATCGATAATCACCTTCAACAGGAAACGGTCCACCTGCGCCTCCGGCAATTGATAAGTGCCCTCTTGCTCTATGGGGTTCTGCGTAGCCATCACGAGGAAAGGATTAGGCAGGCGAAAAGTCTTCTCTCCGATAGTAACCTGATGCTCCTGCATGGCTTCCAACAACGCGCTCTGCACTTTCGCGGGTGCCCGGTTGATTTCATCCGCCAATACAAAGTTGGCAAAAACGGGGCCTTTCTTCACTTGGAAAGTCTCGTCTTTCTGGGAATATACCTGCGTGCCTATGACATCGGCAGGCAAAAGGTCGGGCGTGAACTGTATACGGCTGTAGTCCGCGTCTATCAATTGCGCCAATGTCTTGATAGCCAATGTCTTGGCCAATCCAGGGACGCCCTCAAGCAAGATATGTCCATCACTAAGCAAGCCTATAAGCAAAGTGTCTATAAGATGCCTTTGTCCAACGATGACCCGATTCATGCCCGCCACTAAATTGGTGACAAACTGACTCTGTTGCTCTATACGGACATTGAGCTCACGAATATCAATTGATTCTGCCATAAAATTAAGTGTCCTTTTATCGTTGATTTCAAATTCACCGCAAAAGTACTTATTTTGGGTGATATACATCAGATGGGCGCAACTAAATTATATTAAAAAAACTTCTCAAATCCTACTTTTAAGAAACTTTATAGTCCCTATAAAACAGTCCGTAATGTTAATAAATCGTAATACGGAAAGGTGGCCGCCCTGTGTTTCGATGATTTTGCCTAACTTCGCGGCCGCTATTCACGATTATTGTCGTGAACAACTTAAGAAACTAATTACTATAAATAGGTATATTATCAAGAACTGAAATGACACAAGATTTATTGAAAGGTAAGCGCGGTATCATCTTCGGCGCGCTCAATGAGGAATCAATCGCTTGGAAGGTAGCTGAAAAGACCGTGGCGCAAGGAGCCTCCATCACGTTGAGCAACACTCCCATGGCCATCCGTATGGGAACGCTTGACAAGCTAAGCGAGAAGCTCAACGCCCCCATTGTGGCAGCTGATGCCACCAGCGTGGAAGACCTTGAGAAAGTGTTCAAGGAGTCCGTGGAATTACTTGGCGGAAAAATCGACTTCGTACTCCACTCTATCGGCATGAGCCCTAACGTGCGCAAGCATCGCACCTACGATGACCTGGACTATGGATATCTGCAAAAGACACTCGACATATCCGCCATATCTTTCCACAAGATGTTACAGGTGGCCAAGAAGCAAGACGCCATTGCCGAGTATGGCTCCGTGCTCGCCCTCACCTACGTGGCCTCACAGCGCACCTTCTTCGGTTATAACGACATGGCCGACGCGAAGAGCATGCTGGAAAGCATAGCCCGCAGCTTTGGCTACATCTATGGACGAGAGAAAAACGTGCGCATCAATACCATCTCCCAATCTCCCACCCCCACCACCGCGGGCAAGGGCATCAAGGACATGGAAAACCTGATGAGTTTCGCCAACAAGATGTCTCCACTTGGCAATGCCACGGCGGATGAGTGCGCGGATTATTGCGTTGTGATGTTCTCAGACTTTACCCGTAAAGTCACCATGCAGAATCTTTTCCACGACGGTGGCTTCTCCTCCATGGGCATGAGCCTTCGCGCCATGAACCAATACGCTAAAGACCTCGCGCCCTACGAGGACGAAAACGGAAAAATCATCTACGGATAACCCCACGCGGGGTTTCCCTGCCAAGAAATCAAACGCCCTGGGTTCGCGTTCCGCATTCCCAGGGTGTTTTGTTTTACGCGGCGGGGAAACGAGGGGACTGTCAGGCTCACACGATATCTCCTCTAAGCATTGTGCCCGTGAATACGAGTTCTTCGCGATATCAAGGCGGAAGGGAGGCCGTCATTTCCCCGGACAATCTCCCGCTCAAGGCACCCCATATCAATTCAACTTGTTTTGCTCGTCAATTTAACTTGTTTTGCCCATCAAAACAAGTTATTTTCCGACGCGAAACAACTTGTTTCGACAAGAGGACACATGTGACGATCTCCTCCCCCATGAATATCCCGCTGAGCCTTTCCCTGCTTTTCATGCTAAAAAAACACCATCCCACTTTCCAAGCAAGAAAAAACCTCCGTCGCGACAGGGCGACGGAGGTCGTATACATATAAACGAGCGACGTCTTATAGAACCTCGCACACTAGAGGGCGAACGCCTCGGCATCACGTGCCGCTACGCTATAAGTCTTGCCCTTCACTTGCAAGTTCAGGCCAATAGGCAGAGCATTGACTATCTTAAGCCACGTAGTCCCCTGCTGGCTGTCTTTTACCACGCTGATACCCACATACTTTTTCAGTTCCTGGGGCAAATCGGTGGTGGAAGGCAAGTAGGTATCGCCGTGGTGAGTAGAGAAAAGCCGCTGCATGTGATAGCTGTCAGAGAGGCGAATGGAGTCGTTGGTGAAGTAAATCATGTCTGGAGCCCAGTTGGAATAGCCGTCCTTGCTGAGCAGGGGGGCATAAGACGCCATCTCCACCACGTCGCCGTTCCTTTCCAGCTGGCACATGTGTATGCCCTCGGCCAAGGCGTTGTCCTTGGGATCCTTGCCGTGAGAGGCATATTCTCCCAGGTATACCTTGGGAGCCTGGCGGTCATAGTGGTCGTAGTAGTCCTGGTTATTGATGAACCAGCCTGGCTGCTCGTAGTAATGCTCATCCACCATGCTGAACACGCCCTTGTTTTGGTTGGCGATTTTCCAGCCCTCGATGTAGTCGGAGGATGGCCAGTGGAAAGGACCCACGGTGCCGATGACCTCAATATTAGGATAGCGCTCCTTCACGGCCTTGCTAATCATCAGGTAACGCTCGGTGAAAGTGGTGGATACCAAGTCCTCGTTGCCTATGCCTATCATGGAGAGGTTGAAGGGAGCGGGGTGGCCGGCATCCGCGCGCATCTTCGCCCACTTGGAAGTGGCGGGGTCTCCGTTGGCCCACTCTATCAGGTCGAGCACGTCTTGTATGTAGGCGGGCATGTCCGCCATGGGAATGCCACCCTGCTGACCGCCCAGGCCGTCGGCGTTGGCCGCCGAGTTCTGGCAGGGAACACCTGCCGCCAAAACGGGCAAAGGCTGTGCGCCCATGTCTTCGCACCACTGGAAGTACTCATAGAAGCCCAGGCCGCGGGTCTGGTGGTAGTTCCAGATGTTGCGGGCGGGTTTACGGTCCTTCAAGGGGCCAATGCTCTCCTTCCAGTTGTAGATATTGCCCAGTCCGTCGCCATGCAACATGCAGCCTCCAGGAAAACGCACGAACTTGGGCTTCAAGGCGGCGATGGTCTCTGCCAAGTCCTTCCGCAAGCCGTGTCCCTTGTAGGTCTCGCGAGGGAAGAGGCTCACCATATCAATGGCGGCTACGTTGTTCCCCTTGGGCACGAGAGCCAGCGTGACGTCTTTCGATGTCATCCCCTCTTGCAGGGCTTTGGGATTTATTTGCAGCTCGACCTTATATTGTTTCCATTCATTGCCCTCCAACTTCAGCTTGGCCCTGGCCAAGACGATGCCTCCCTTGGCGCGCAGCTCTACGGAGAGTTGCTTCTTGCCACCAGGCACGCAGGCATAGAGGCTGAAGTCAAACTTGGGGCCTTTCTTCAAAGTGAGTCCTTCTGCCAGCGGGGCAGGTATCACCGCAAAGCCGTCCCATCCTGCATTCACCATCTCTTGGTTGGAGAGCAAGGCGAAGTGGGGATTGTTTTGGCTCAGGGGTTTGATACTTGCCAAATCAAGCACATCAAAGTGGGTATTGATGACGGCGTTTGTCCAGGCCGTCTTGGCGTTCCAGTTCTCCCCCGGTTTGTCGTTGTTGTACTCGAAATCTCCGTTCTGCACCATCTCGGCGTAAAGACCACCATCGGCGGCACGGCTGATATCCTCGAAGAAGATGCCCATCAGGCGGTCGGATATCCGCTTGGCCTTGCCCTCGTCTATGGTGAGCGTGGCCTCTATGGTCTCGGGATAGTCCTTGCCCGTCAGGGTTTTCAGCTCCGCGGCGGTCTTGGGCAGCTGTTCCTGGGTTTTGGCGTTGAGTTGCGCCATGGCGTGAAACCAGTCCTGGATATATCGCAAATGGGTGGCGGGCACCTGGAAGGCGTTGCCCTCCAGCAACTTACCGGCCACCGTGGCGGTATCCCTCGTCCAGAGAACATCCTCGGCCTGTGCCTCGAAATCATCTTCCTTAAAGGTGCGGAAGTCTTCACTGGCCGACACATAACGCTTGCCCTGCTTGGTCTTCAGGTAGATGGAGAAAGAGCCGTCATCCAATTGATAGATGGCGGGAGCCAATACGCCCTTTTCCTTCACTATCGGGTAATCCTGGGGTCTCCATGTCACCAAGTCTTCCGAGTAAGCCACGGCGAAGCAAGGCGAATAGTCGTTCACGCTCCAGGCGGCACGCCATGTGCCGTCAGCGGCCTTGGTCACGAAGGGGGCATACATCTTCTTCTCGGCTCCCCACTGCCCGTAATCGGAGGAGCAGAGCTGTCCCACCTCTTGCCACGCACCATGCTCGGTGAGGTAGGCCAAACGAAGTCCCTGGTCGGGAGCGGGGGAATAAACAAAGATTTGACAAGTGGAGTCATTGCCCACGATAGTGTAGGCAGGCTCGATACCTTGTGCCTGGGCGTGAAATCCCCCTATAGACAGGGATGCCATGGCACAGAGGGCGATGAATGGTTTCTTCATCATCATAAGCGGATATAGTTTAGGTTTATTAATAGGTATAAGGCGCGGCACAGGGTACGTGCCGCGCCTTGTGGGTTGCTAAAGATTATTAGTAGATTACTTGTAGTATTCCTTTTTGCCCGCCGCGAGCGTGTTCTTCATCAGCGAGCAAATGGTCATGGGGCCCACACCGCCTGGCACGGGAGTGATATAGGAACACTTGGGTGCCACCTCGTCAAACTTCACGTCGCCATTGAGACGGAAGCCGCTCTTTCGGGTAGCGTCTGGCACGCGGGTAGTACCCACGTCGATAACCACGGCTCCTTCTTTTACCATGTCAGCGGTGACGAAGTTGGGCTGGCCTATGGCTGCGATGATGATATCAGCCTTTTGGCATTCCTCCTTTAGGGTGGCGGAATGGGAGTGGCACACGGTGACCGTGGCGTCACCATACTGTTTCTGCATCATGAGCTGGGCCATGGGCTTGCCCACGATATTACTACGTCCCAGGATGACGCACTTCTTGCCGCTGGTCTCTATCTGGTAGTGGCGCAAGAGGGTGAGTATACCCAGTGGCGTGGCGGAGATGAAGCAGGGCAGACCAGCCGCCATGCGTCCCACGTTGATGGGATGGAAGCCGTCCACGTCCTTGCGGTAATCTATGGCCATGATGACTTTCTGCTCGTCGATATGCCTGGGCAAGGGCAACTGCACGATGAAGCCGTCCACGTCCTCGTCTTTGTTGAGCCTGTCTACACAGGCCAGCAGTTCCTCCTCGGTCACGTCGTCCTCGTAGCGGATGAGCGTGCTCTTGAATCCGCACTGTTCACAGGCTATCACCTTGTTCTTCACGTAAGTCTCACTGCCGCCGTCGTGCCCCACGAGCACCGCGGCCAAGTGGGGCTGCTTGCCGCCGGCCTCCACTATCCGTTTCACTTCCTCGGCTATCTCCGCCTTGATATGGGCGGCAGTGGCCTTTCCGTCTATCAACTGCATATTGTCTGTCTTGGTTTTCTAGTTGTTATTGCTATGCTTGCGCATGATTTGCCACCGCTTTACTTGGGCATGCCCGGCATACCCGGCATCCCCTTCATGAGGGCGGACATCTTGTTGCCGCTCATCATCTTCATCATCTTGCGCATCTGGTCAAATTGCTTGATGAATCGGTTCACTTCCTGTATCGAGGTGCCGGAGCCCTTGGCGATGCGCATGCGCCTGCTGGTGTTGAGCAACTCGGGGTTCTGCCGTTCCTTGGGTGTCATGCTGTGTATCATGGCCTCCAGGCTCTTGAAGGCGTTGTCGTCTATGTCCACGTCGCGCAAGGCCTTGCCCACTCCGGGAATCATGGCGGCCAGGTCTTTCAGGTTGCCCATCTTCTTGATTTGCTCTATCTGCTTCAGGAAATCATCGAAGTCGAACTTGTTTTTCTGTATCTTCTTCTGCAGGCGACGAGCCTCTTCCTCGTCAAACTGCTCCTGTGCGCGCTCCACCAGTGACACCACGTCGCCCATGCCCAGGATGCGGTCGGCCATGCGGGTGGGGTGGAACACGTCTATGGCCTCCATCTTCTCGCCCGTACCTATGAACTTGATGGGCTTGGTAACCACTGTGCGTATGCTCAACGCCGCGCCACCGCGAGTGTCACCATCCAACTTGGTGAGCACCACTCCGTCAAAGTCCAGCCGCTCGTTGAATTCCTTCGCGGTGTTCACGGCGTCCTGTCCCGTCATGGAATCCACCACGAAGAGGGTCTCGTCGGGCTTCACGTGAGCCTTCAGGTTGCTGATCTCGTCCATCATCTGCTCGTCGATGGCCAAGCGTCCCGCCGTGTCTATGATAACCACGTCGTTACCGCGGGTCTTGGCTTCCTGCAGGGCATGGTCGGCAATGACAAGCACGTCCTTGTTTTCCGGCTCGCTATACACGGGCACGCCTATCTGCTCGCCCACCACCCGCAACTGCTCAATGGCGGCGGGACGATAGACATCACAGGCCACCAGCAACGGATGCTTGCCGCGCTTGGTCTTGAGCATGTTGGCCAGCTTACCGCTAAAGGTCGTCTTACCAGAACCTTGCAGTCCGCTCATCAAGATAATCGCGGGACGGCTTTCCAGCCTCAACGGAGCCTCTTCGCCTCCCATCAGCTCAGCCAACTCATCATGTACCAGTTTCACCAACAACTGGCCGGGCTTCACGGCGGTGAGCACATGCATGCCCAACGCCTTTTCCTTCACCTTGTTGGTAAATTCCTTGGCCACCTTGAAATTCACGTCCGCGTCCAGCAACGCACGGCGGATGTCCTTCATGGTCTCCGCCACGTTTATCTCGGTTATCTTACCTTCACCCTTCAATATCTTGAACGAGCGTTCAAGTCTGTCACTTAGATTTTCAAACATATAATGTACTGATTTTTGACTGCAAAAATACGAAATTTATCCGAACTACAAACAACTTCAAGACCATAAAAATGAAAAACCTCCAACGGTATGGGGCAAACAAGCGACAAGGCCGTTAATTATTCTTAAAAGAAGTGCTGGCGACCAGGAATAATTTCCTTGGAATGGCAGATTTTCGTAACTTCGCGGTCGATTGTCTCTATGGGGACATTGTGGATTTGACAAATTAGAGTCCGTGGAGGCTCAAGAAAGCACTGGCACGAAGCCAGACGCCTCGCGGAAAAAACCGTTTATATTTTTATTTTCAATGTACGCAATTGTAGAAATTAACGGTCAACAGTTCAAGGTAGAAGAAGGCAAGAAGCTCTTCGTTCACCACATCAACGACGTGGAAGCCGGTGCGACTGTTGAGTACGACAAGGTGCTGCTCGTAGACAAAGACGGAGCGGTGACTGTCGGTGCGCCCACTGTAGATGGCGCGAAAGTAGTGTTAGAGGTATTGACCCCGCTGGTAAAAGGCGACAAGGTCATCGTGTTCAAGATGAAGCGCCGCAAGGACTATCGCAAGAAGCGTGGTCACCGCTCTCAGTTCACGGAAGTTAAAGTTAAATCAGTAATCGCTTAAGTAAGGAGGACTTGAAATGGCACACAAAAAAGGTGTAGGTAGTTCTAAGAACGGCCGTGAGTCAGCTTCACAACGACTTGGCGTAAAGATTTGGGGTGGCCAGAAGATCATCGCCGGCAACATCATCGTTCGCCAGCGTGGCAACAGGCATTACCCTGGAGAGAATGTAGCGCAGGGAAAGGATGACACGCTCTACGCATTGACCGATGGCGTGGTTTACTTCCACAAGGGCAAGCGCAACAAGAGTACCGTTTCCGTGCTCTCTCCCGAGGCTTACGCTGAAAAAACGAAGCCGACACAAGCATAAAAAAACAAAAAGCTATTCCAAACAAACATAAAAGCCAATTCCCTCACGGGAGTTGGCTTTCTTATTTTTTATCCAAACGGCTAATAGACCCTGGGGCCAAAAATAGCCGTGCCTATCCTCACCATGGTAGAGCCATGGCGCACGGCTATCGGGAAATCATGGCTCATGCCCCAACTACGCTCCCGGAAAGCGTCTTCATCGGGAAAATAACGCTGCTTCACCTCCTGGAAAAAGCGGTTAGCCACGTCAAACTCATCGGCTATCCTCGCGGAATCATCCACGTTTGAAGCCATCATCATCAAGCCGCATATGCGGACATGGGACAACGTGCGCCATTCCCCTTCCTCCAGGAAAGTGCGGCAGTCATCTAGCGAGAAGCCGTATTTGGTTTCCTCCTCGGCGATGTGCAACTCCAGCAACACGTCTATCACACGGTCATGCTTGGCTGCCTGCTTCTCTATCTCCCTCAACAGGCGCAGGCTGTCCACCGCGTCTATCATGGAGATATAGGGAGCGATATACTTCACCTTGTTGGTCTGCAGGTGGCCTATGAAATGCCACTCTATGTCGTCTGGCAATTCCGTCACCTTGCGGGACAGCTCCTGCACTTGGCTCTCGCCGAAAACCCTCTGCCCCTCGTCGTAAGCCGCGCGCAAATACTCCGTGGGGTGAAACTTGCTTACGGCCACAAGTTTCACGCCCTCGGGCAACGAGGCGCGCACCTCACGCAAACCTTTCGCCACGTCGTACATCATTCCGCCACCTGCTCATACTCAGGGCGGTCGTTCTTCTCCTCCTGCCCTTTTCCAGAGGTAACACGATGCTCATAGACATCCAAGATATGGGTTTCCGCCACCGATACGATAGCGTAATCCACCATGGTGCCGCCCATGACTTCATCCACGTAGCGCACGCAACGGGGCAGGCTGTTGGCCTGAACTAGGTAGTTGACGTTGCTGCGCTTCTCTTTCTCCGTCTTCTCGTCAATGGTGATAAACTGCGACTTCACCTTATACCAACGGTCGTCCGCGTCGTTGTCGCTGAAGAACACTTCTCCATAAGACGCCTTCACGATACCCGTGATGGTGATGCTTCCGCTCACGTAGGCCGACATCTCCTCCAGCATGACGCTCTCAGCCTCCGTAAAGCTCAATGCGTCTACCACATATTGCTCGGAGACCACTTTCTCCGCACCGTCCTCCATTGTTTTCTGGTATTTCACCTTGCATTCATACCAGTTGCTCGTTCTGCTTCTCATTGCCATTGTTTATACCTGTCTTTTATTTTTTTATAGTAAACCGAGTTGCAAAGATAGCGCGAATCGGAGACAATACAAAATAAAAGACCCGCTTTTTTGACGGGCATCTACATCCTTACCACTTCCGTGCAAAGCTGGGCTATTCTCTCTCGGTGGGTAATCAGTATGACGGTCTTGCCTTTCACCTCTCCAGACAACCTGCGCAGCAGTTCTTGTTCTGTCAGGCTGTCGAGAGCGGAACTGGGTTCGTCCAGCAGCAGAATATTTCCCGGTCGCAACAGTCCCCGGGCTATGGCTACGCGCTGCGCCTGCCCCTCGCTCAGCCCTGTGCCTTGCTCTCCGCATATAGTGTCCAGCCCATCGGGCAGTGCGTCCACGAAGTCGGCCACGGCGGTATGCAGTGCCGCCAGCATTTCCTTTTCCGTGGCCTGGGGATTACCTATCAGCAGGTTATCCCTGATGCTGCCGCTAAAGAGCGTATTGCCTTGCGGCACGTAGGAGAGATTGCATCTCGTCATGGGCGATGCCACCAGTTCCCGGTGGCCATTATAGATGAGTATCTCTCCCTCGCAGGGCCGCGCCAGGGCCAATATCAGCTTTATCAGCGTGCTCTTCCCTACCCCGGTCTCGCCTACGATGGCCGTCAGGCTGCCAGGGCGGAAATCGTGGGTAAAGCCATCCAATACCGGACGCTCGCCATGGGGATAGGTGAAACGGAGATGCTTTATCCGGATGCCAAGACAGCCCTCCAGGAGAATGGGCTCACCCTGCCGCTCCAGCGGCAGGGCTGTCAGCTCCGCCAATCGCTCCGTGGCTGTAAACACGCGGATGAAGGCTGGCACTTGCCGGCTCATGTCCACGATGGGTCGCTGTATTTGTGACACCAACTGCAGGAAAGCCGCCATCATGCCAAACGTCACCGTGCCGTCCCTCAATCCAAACACGCCCCAGAGAAAAGCCACGGCATAGCCTGCCATAAAGCCCACTTGCACCATCGAGCGGGAAAAGACGGAAAAGTCCGTGCGGCGGAACACTTGTTCCCGCAGCGAGCGTTGCGTCTTGTCCAGCCGTTCCACTGACTTGCGGGTATACTCCAGGGCGCGCACAATCACGCGGTGCTGCAGGTTTTCCTGCAAATGACTCTGTATGCGGCTGTCGGTTTCTCTTATCTCCCGAGACATGCGGCGCATGGGGCGCACGTAACTTTTGCTGAGCAGCAGGGCGATAGGCATGATAAAAACCATCACGCCCGCCAGTCTCACGTCCAAGAGGGAGAGGACATAGAGCGCCCCCATCAACTGCGTCAGCGTGACCAGCACGGCGGGCACTTTCCTGCAGACAGCGTCGGTCACCACCGCGGTGTCCGCCTCTATGCGGTTGAGCATGTCTCCAGAGTGGAAAGCCTCTTTCCCGCTCCATTGGCTAGCCATCAGGTGGATGAAAAGACGGCGGCGCAACGCGTTGCCCAACCTGACTTCCATCCTGCTGGAGATGCGGCTTCTCGCCACGGACAGCACCAGTTGCGCCAGCATGCAACCTGCCATCCACCCGATGTAAGTACCCAGGCTGTCGCCGGACACGCCCGTGGCTATGTCTATCAAATGCTTGCAGACAAACACGAAGCCCAACGAGACTCCCACGTGCAACACTCCGGCCAGGGCGATCCACGCCACAGGCCAACGGTAGCCTGCACTGGCCTGCCACAGCCATCTTACGCATTCATTGATTCGCAAACCTGCCATACCTTATATATATAATAACGTCGTACGAATTTCTGCTTACTGGCGAAGGCGCGAGATAACAGGAACAAAACCAAAAGAATATAGTATACTTCTGCATTCCACGACGTGAAATAGCTATTCCACGTCGAGAAACAGCCATTCCACGTCGTGGAATAGCTATTTCACGTCGTGGAACAGACTTTTCTTCTAGCTTCTTGGAGTTTATATACTATATGAAAAGGATTTGTAATAAGTGCTCCAGGGCTCGTTCCCCCGTCAAGTTGCCGTGCCGCACATCTCATCAAGCGGATATGGTAATTCCATGAATTCCCGCCAGGGGAGACACGGCACACCACGTCTCTACAGTTTAGATATACGCAAAACACAATTCTTCGGACTCACGCTATAATAGACTCCCCCTTCAGAGAAGATATACTGCGTTGGCCAACGCAGTACTACTGATATTGGATTTCAGTAGTACTGAAACGCCAGAGCAGTAGTACTGACTTTTCAGGCCAGATTATTTTTTTGCTATCCAACGGGTGCCTGGCATCTCATCGGCGATACGGAAAGCATCGCGGGACATACAGCAAATACCGCCTCAGGGGCAACAGCCTTCGCCAGGCGGCAGCCTTCAGCCTCTCCACGCAAGCATCGCAATCTATGTATCGGCCTTTGCGGATGATGGCCACGGCCTTGCCCAATACGGCAGACAGGTCGCAATGTTCCTTGTCTTGGATGTTTCCGTCTCCCATCAGGGTTAGGCTTTCGCCCTGCCGCCGATAGACACGATGCAATACATATCCTTTCCCCCTCACGTTTGCCAAGACGATGTCTCCCACCTCTATTTGACGAGCCTGCCCCAACACCACGCTGTCCCTGCCGTCTACGATAAAGGGAAACATGCTGCGGCCTTGCCCTCTCACGGTCACAAGCCTGCCTTCCGCCAGCCAGCGCGCCACTTCCTGGAAATACGCGTCATTGCCCAGCGGCAGCTTTTGTGATGTCATATTCATTCTGCTTATAAAGCAACGCAAGTTCGCGGAATGCGATTTACGTAAACAACTCAAGACCCTCGAAGAAGGTCTCTTCATTCCATCATATACAATGCAACTACGGGCAATCCCCACTGAATTTCCATTGCCCCTTTCTTTTCTCAACCCTGTCTATATAATTGCCGGATCATCGTTTCAAATTCTCCGATAGCGGCAACAAGTTCGTCTTCTGTCAATGCGTCTTTCATGCTGTTGAGATTTATAATGGCTTTTTTCCGGCGGTTTACCAAACGTCGTTCGTTTAGGTTAAAATAACTGATTGTGCGGATGCCTTTTTGCTTTTGGCCAATAGCTTCCATCTCCCCTGTAAAGGTATATTCCATATACTCAGAAGGAGTGTCAACTGCCGGATTAATGAGAAAATCGTAATCCGCTTTGCTTCTGATTTGCTTGTCTTTGTATCTGGCCCCATATTCTTCGGAATTGCAGGACACCAACAGATTATTGTACGCGAAAGTCTCAGTTGGAAACAGATTGCGGGTATGGAAATGATCGATATGGCAGTTCCTGCTGCCTTGTATCTTGATTTCCGTATAAGCGCAAAAACCCTTCTGCTCATTCTCCAAAATATACTCTCTGAGTTTTTCTCGGATGGGAGCAACGTCATTCCAGTCTTTAGGCTTTTCCTTTTTTATAAAGTCCGAGAAAAAAGCGGGAGGATTCCCTTTACTGATTCTTTGCATCCCTCACCTCCTTTTGCTTCCGCATGATTTCCATTCGAATAAGGACCAAGTCCGAATCAGAATAACCCAGCAAACGTTCCAATTCTTTCAATTCTTGCTGAAAGTGTGCATCATTGTACCGTTTTTCCTGAATGCCTTTCCGCAAGTCAGCCAACCGTTTTTCCACATTGGGAACTCGCAGTACAGGTACATTCTGTATTTCGTCCAACACCCTTTCGACCGTCCATCCATAGGGACCTTCCTCGCACTGTTTCGCCTGAATCGCGCCATCGACACCACGTGTCAAGATGCGTATTTCCTTTTGGTAGGCAGAGGATATGATTTGAGGTGAATGAGTCGCAAGAAGAAACTGGCAGCCGTTTTCTTCCGCACACCGTCTTAATATAGGCAACAAATAACTTTGCCAAGAGGGATGCAACGAACTGTCAGGTTCATCCATAAGAATGACACGCCCCTCGATGTCGCCCATAAACAATGGAAACACTTTTACCAACAACTGCTTCTCGCCGTCCGATAATCCTTCTACGCCAAACTCGACTCCATCGCCGTTGACGAATCTTAACTGACGGTCGGCATTCAAGCCTTTAAAATGGACTTGCAGATGAAAATCGGCAAACACGGTGTCCAGCAACGCCTGTATTCTCTCGTATGCCTCGAAACTGGTCTTTCCTTCTTCATAGACAAAACGGTCTACATATTTGACCATCTTTTTCTCCAAATCCTGTGAGGCCGTACCGGCATTGTCCGCACTGAAATATAAAACGGAGCTGAAAGCTTCTTTATAAGCTTTATTTTGAAGGATTGAAGGAGGCACCTCAAATGTTTTGTCCTCTCCGTCTGCCTCGACCTGGATTGTTCCGTAAGGAGTGGATGCCATGCTCTTCGGCTTGATGTATTCCAAAAGCGTACTCTTTCCGATACCATTTATTCCCGCGATAACCACGATGCGGAGCGGTTCGTTCCCGTCACGAAAATCGATATCAAAATTGCGGAACAACTTATAATTGTCTATATGAATATGCTTCAGTTTCATTTCCTCACATTGTTGATAAGAGTTTCTGCAAAAGTACGATTTTATCCTTAGGTATTAAAACGATAAGTTGAATCTTTTCATCCAGCGCAAGTTAAAAATAGCTAATATCCTTCATCCAGCCTATCCCGCGCTTAGGCGCGACCTATTTGCCAGTCAGGTTGAAGGGCGATGCTTACCTGTCAAAACACTAGCTGAGACCGCCCGCGAAGAATAACGAAAAAATCCCCTTCCCGTGCTTCGTCTAGCGCGGGAGAGGGGATGAGCGAAACAGAAGCGGTTCTGTTTCGCGAAGAGATTCGATGATTACTTGCTCTTGGTGATGACAGCGCGGCTCATGCGAGGATCGTCATAGAACATGTTCTCCACGCCGCCCTTGTAGTCTACTTCCAATTGCTGCTGGTCTACGCCAAACTCATTTACCAGACAGTCATATACCGCCTCGGCACGCTCCTTGCTCAGTCGCTCGTTGGTTTCCTGGCTGCCCGTGCCCTCATCGGCATAACCCGTGATGGTATAGGTGGTGCTCTTGCCACCGCTCTTTATAATCTCGGCCAGCATGCCCAGATTTACGCGCGCCTCGTTGGAGAGCTCTACCTTGCCCACCTTGAACGTCACGAAGCTGGCGGCGGCTATCTTCCTCGCGCTAGCCTCGGCCTTTTCCTTCTCGCTCTGGGCCAGTGCGTTCTTCAGCCTGTTGTTCTCCGCGCTCATGTCGTCCAGTCTGGCGCGCAGGGCGTTGACGGCCGCGTTGTTATAGCGCACGATGGTCTTCGAGCGGTTCCAGCCCCTTTGCGGGAATTTGTAGGTCAACCCGATGGTGGCCGTAAACATACCTTCTCCGCCACGGCCTCCTACCTCGCCGTCGAAGTCATCATTGACGAAAGTTCCTCTCAAATCCAGGTTGATGTCGAAGGCGGAGCTGAGGCGGAAGGAGTTCATTATACCCACGTGGCCCGACACGTCTGCGTTCTTGGGCTCGCTGGTGGCACTCATCACGCCCACGCCCAGATAGGGGCTGCAGTTGTAGACGCGCTTCTCGTTGTAGCCGAACAGGATGTTAGATAGGTTAAACATCACGTCGGCGTGAACGTTCCACATGTTGTACTTCTGCTTCTGCAGGTTGTGACCCGTGCCTTTTCCCTTTCCGGGCACGTCCACACCCGTTCCGTGGGCCACGTCGTAGCCTGAGTCAGGCCACTTGGTGGCACCCTTCACCTGAAGACCGCTATACATCAAGCGCACACCTATTTGCGGTGAGAACCATTTGCCCACGGCCACGTCGAGCGCGCCACTCAGGCGGTCAGCGAAGTCTACCTGCTTGTCGTGGTCGCCGAAGTACATTTGCGCTCCGCCTCCCACGCTCACGAACCAGTTGTTCCAAAAGGTGTTGGTCACCACCTTGTGCTTACTCTTGCTGTAAAACACGGAGTCCGTGTAGTCTCCATTTTGTTCCACATACACCTCTTGGGCGCAAGCGGGACTGGCTGCCATCAAAGCCAAGGCCGCCAGAATTGTTTTTCCGTTCATAACTTAATTATTTTAATGATACATTCATTGAAATCATTCTCCATTCACTTTTCCCTTACACAACGTACGGCGTAGGCATCGCGCAGATATGTATTATGGACGTAGGTGCTGATGATGTTGGCAGTACCTACACCATTGGCAGCATCCGCGAATTCATCGGTATTGAGATAATAAGCGTGTTGTTTGCCATCCTCGGCGACAAAAGCCTCGGCAGTCCACCAATAGCCACCTTCACCCGCACCGGTTTTTTTCATGCCCGTGCTGCCATCACGCGACCTTATGGCCGAATACAATACGCCCTCCGTGTCACCAGGGTAACGAATGAACCACCAGTCATTGGTACCGACTTTCGCCTTGACATAATTGATGTAGTCAAGTCTTTCGAGCAAAACGTCAAAACCGTCATCGGTATCCTCGACATCGCTGGTGTTTCCGCTCGTCATCTTGGTAAATCCACTGAAAGTGAAGACGTTTGCCACCCGATAGCCTACGGGCGAGGGGTCATAGATAGTCTTTTGCTGCTTCCAGCCTTCGCCTGCCGCCGGGTCATCGAGAGTAGCGGGCATTGTCCGCTCAGCGTCTCCCCACAAATAGCAGTTAGGCTCGCCAAGCCAATGCAACTGGCCTGTTACCGACTTCGAGATGAGGCTTTGAGGATTACGCACGGCATTTTCGATGGTGGCGTTATCAAGCTTCAGCTTATAGTCGTTGGGGTAGCTGTTCGCGACATTCGTTTTGGTATCCTCCTCATTGTATATCGACGAGCCTGAATGAACACCAGGGAACGGGTCTTTACGTCCCCACTGGTAGAGCGTGCCATTCTGTCCCACGCGCACCGCGCCAAGCTCCCTGTCCATGACAAGGAACTTCGCCCCGGCCTGATTAGTATACTCCTCGTCCTCGGGCATGCCGATTGTGCCCCATATGTGCCAGCTCCAAAGGATGTCGCCTTGGCAGTCTGGCTCACTGTAGACCGCTATAACGGCGTTGCCGGAAATCGTGCCGTCCGTGAAAGCGACGCTTTCAGGCACGGTATAATATACGCGGCCGTTTTCCAGACGCACGTCAGTGACAAAACCCTTTTTATCGCTCCACAGCACCTTGGCCGATTTGGGGTTGATGTAGGGGTTCTCCGTATGGAAGCCAGCCCCTGGGATTATCCCCTTAGGGCCATTGCCTATGACAGTGGCCTTCAGGCTATACTCGCCCGCCTTGGTCACGATGTAGCAGTTGGCAGTCTCCTCCAGTTTTTCTTCGGGTATAGGCTCTATTGCGGCGGCGTTCGTTTTCAGCACTTCGGCCGTGAGCGGCACGGTGTAATACTTGCCTGCCTCGAAATCGCAGAGGGCGGTGGTCTTGAACGTACCTTCCTGCCTGTCGGTGACGAAGTAGCATGTCCAGTCCTCTCCCTCATGCTTGCCCGGGGCTACCACGGCATAGGCCGTAATCGTCTCACGGGCTGTGGGAGGCACGGCAAACTTTATGGTCAGTCCATCATTGGTTTTCCCACTGGAGGACAGACCTGCGTCAAGATTGGCCAAGCTATACGTAAAGTCGCCCGTCATCGGCTCTCCGCCTTCGGTGGGACGGATGGTGACGGCCAGCAACAGTTCGTCGTCCGCCAAATCAGGCACACCACTCAGATTTACCTCAAAGCGGACAAGGGCGGCCATCTGCCTCATGGCCATGCGATAACCACCATTGGCATTGGCCGTTATCGAGTTGGAAGCCTTGAAGTCATACTGTGCCACCGAAGTTTCGTCACGGTACATCTGCTCCGCGGGGATAGTCACCGGGATTTTCGTCAAGTCTGTCACTTCCGCGTCATACGGATAGAAAGCGTACCGAGGCTCACCGCCTCCTGTCAGCGTGCCCGTGAAAGTAGTTGATGTCGCGGGCTCCGTGTTGGTGCTTGTAAATACGCTAGGCTGTCCGTCTTCGCTGAACACGCCCAGCGTGTCGCCTACACTCCACTCTATCGTCAGCGCACCATCGTCTGCTATATCGCCTACCTGTGTGCGCGTGGCGGCGAGAGCGGTGAAGGTGTCAGCTTCACCAGTTATGCTCACTTGTCTTGAATCATTCTGAGATGTCACGTTATCCTCGATTTCTGAGCACGCCGTGACGCACAGCACAGCGCAACAAGCGCAGCATAACGCTTTTATCGTTTCTTTCATTTGTTTATGTTTTTCCGTTTTATGATTACAAGCACCATGACGCATGCCCTCTGGGACATCACGCGGTTGCTAAGGGAAATGAGACGGCGCACGAAGCGGAACGCTCCGCCCCGTATGCCGTCAAATAGGAATTATCTCCAAACAGGTCCACCTTCACTGTATGAAGCGTCGGAGGAGTTGGTCGTGGTACCTCCACCTTTCACCAACAGCGGGAAGCGGTAGTTGTTGTTGATAATGGTAGAAGGCAGGCGATCGCCACCATCTGTGCCGTCATACACATAATCCATGAGCACGATGTTCATAGGACCGTAGATATTTGCCGCACCAAAAACAAGAATCTTGCTATAGAAATAGTCGTTGATGTAGTTGGCGTAGGCGACTATGTTACCTTCGGTGCCACCAGCACTAAGGCCTACAGATTGGCCGTCTGCTCTTCTATAGCTGAATCCCCAATCGCCACTTGACACATAAGGTGCGTAGCTCAATGGAATAGAGGGATCGACGAAGTAACCGTCAAGCGAATTGATGTAGAACATCGAGCCGCCGCCGGCCTCAGCCTTGTTGTGCTCAATGGCACCAAGGAAGGTATCCCAAACATCGCCTTCCTTCTCGGTCAGAGACTCTGGCCAATAGAAATAGTGGTGGTAAGTTCTCACAAGCCCCGTATTGCCAAGATAGAACTGTCCTGGACGCAGACCATCGACAACGCCTTTGCGAGGAACAACACGCTTCCAGTCTTGGATGTAAGCCGTACCAGTAGTTTCGCCTTTACGCTGCGTAGAGTGTTTGAAATTGGTAGGCAAAGTCCTCGTCGGCACAAAGCCTGGTGTAGGTGCGGTTATACTGCCCGTATTGGTGGTACCATAATTTCTAGTTGGGTTGGTGTGCAAGTAATATTCCACGGAATTTTGGTCGTTCTCACCTGTTGACCAGTTGTGTACGGGGGTACCGCTCGCTGTTGCGTATCCACGACGCATCCAGTTATCGTTAAGAGAACCCCACTGGTCTACGAATGTGCCCTGATGAGGAGCCGGCAATGTGTAGCCTTCATCCTCCTCACTGGTGATGCGGGCGATAAACAGCAGGTTTCCACGTGCCTCGCCCACAGTGGTCTCTCGTGTGAACGTCTTGTATTTGTAATCACTATGGTCATCGTAGAACTGGTTAAGCCTGTTGGCGAAATTCTCCACACCATTGTGATCTGAGGGGTGGCCTGTGTTGGAGTCATACGACGGGATGATGATGGCAAATTCACTTGGATGATCCTGCACAAGTTGCCATATTGTATTTACAGCGTCTCCAAACGACTCACCTATCTGTTGGCGGTTGCAAAGCAGCGGTGCACTTGCCAAAGAGCTGCTGCTTCCCTCGCTACATACCAGCTCGAAGCAGCGTATGCCAGCGTTCCATTGTTTTTGGATTGTAGCTGTCTGGGTACGGAAGCGCTCATGGTCATCACCATCGTACATATAAGAGAAAGAGTTAGCGGTACCGGGAATGGAGAGCTGCGTAAGCAGCACGTCGTCATTAATACCGCCCAACCATTCGTTTGTCTCCTTTCCTATTTCCGGAGCTGGAATCCTGACGCGTGTCTTCTTGTGCGCTTCCAAAGTGATAGGCGTACCATTATTCTTTAACTCCAACGTTCTTGAGGCCGTGTTGAAACCTGCAACCCTGATTGCAAGGTCAGTCAAGTTTTCTACAGGAAGAAGAAATACGTTGAAAGTGATTTCATCGCCATCCGCAAGCACTATTGGCGCACCATCGCGGTCATAAAGACTTACGGTGACATAGTTGGTCACCGTACCTGTCTGCGTCGATACGCAGGCAGGCACTCCAGTGCCATCCCAATTGTTGAGATCGCATTGGAACGCACCCATGATTGTCGTACCCTCTGGAGCCTCTATGTTCATCTGCGAAAGTGGAGTATTGGCAGATTGAGCCGAGCCGACGATTGTAATCTCAAGCGTAGTAACCAATGGATGGAATTGGAGGTTTACGCCGCCATCAGTTCCGTCGGTAGGAATGCTAAAGTTTTTAGTACAAGCGGCCATGTACTGCCAATCCATATTAGGCTTGGCCACCCATTTACCATTTTCCTTGTAGATTTCATGTTGTTGGTTGATGGGGATGAAACCCGTGAGCACGCCATTCTTGAACGAAACATATTGGTTGGCGATTCCTTGGTTCACCATGCTGGCCTTCGAAGGATACACGGCATAAAAGTCCTGCGTTCCGCTGCCTGCCCACTGCAAGCCGTTCTGTCCATTAATGGCGGCCAGATAAGCCTTGCCTTGGTCTTGCTCCTCAATATTGCCTATGCCATACTCCACTTGCGTAAGAGAAGGAGATTGAGGTGAGTATATTTCCACGCGGTCGTCAGCCTCCCAAAGCAGTTCCTGGCTGATGGGCTTGCCATCTTCACCATTCGTGTAGTCACCATAGATGGTACGTGTCTCCACCTTGTCGGAAGACACGCCAAAGACTATACCCCGCCCCTGTGGGCGTGTGGAGCCTCCGCCTTCTGTCATATCATCAGAGCAGGCGGTAAACCCGAGCATCATTGCGCCACACAATGACGCGAATAAATAATACTTGATTTTCATGTTGCCTTCTTCTTTTTGTTAAAATTCAGAATTAGTTTGCCATTCGTTGCCGGTGAGATCGTAGTTGCCACCAACTTCTTGGTCTCCGGCATCGACAGGATTGTCCTTGTTGTCTTCTTTATCGACAACGGAGGCGGCCATGAAGCCGTTTTCAAGCTCCACTTTCGTTACTTCGGTTTGTGGAGCCTCGTACTTTTCTTTCTTTTTCATGTTATCAATGTTTGGTTAATAATTGGTATTTTCTCTCAATAGCCTTTACCGGAGGGGCAGGCCTTGCCTGCCGCCGTCCGAATGATGTTTTTGTTTCTCTCTTTTCAATTCCTCCTATATTTTAATGTAATGCGAATTCAACGAAAGATTGTAGAGACGCATTCTTGCGTCTCCGCAAGCCGCCAGGCATTCGGAAGAGGCAATTTTATTCAGCAACCTTGCTTGCTGAGACGCGAATCACTTCCAAAGCTTGGGAATCTCACTCCCAAAGCTTGGGAGTCTCACTTCCAAAGCTTGGGAGTCAGACTCCCAAAGGGTGGGAGTCACCATGGCATAGGGGGCTTACTTGCCGAAGAAGCCGCGCTTGCGCTTTTTCTTCTTCTTGCCGTAGCCGTATCCATAGCCATAACCATATCCGTAGCCGTATCCATAGCCATAACCATGGCGATGGGGGTCCACGCCGTTGAGCACCAAGGCCATGTTTTTCAGCTTCTTGTCCTCGTAGAGCGTCTCTATGTCCGGCAACTGGCGGCGATCCAGCTTGCCCGCTCTCACCACGAATATCGTAAGATCGGCCACGCGGTTGGCGATGCTGGCGTCAGCTATGATGCCCATGGGCACGCTGTCGGCTATGATAACGTCATATCGCTGGCGCAACTCGCCCACCAACTCGTCCAACCGCTCGTCCATCAGCAGCTCAGCGGGATTTGGCGGCACCTCGCCAGAGGGTATCAGGTCAAGCGCGCCCATGTGGCGGATAATGTCGTCCACCTTCACCGACGGATTCGCCAAGTAATTGGTCACGCCATTGTGATGGCCGCCGAAATAGTGGCTCAGCGTGCACTTGCGGATATCCAAGTCGAGCATGACCACGCGCTTGTGGGCATAGACAAAGCTCATGGCCAGATTGCGGGACATAAACGTCTTGCCAGCGCCCTCATTGAAAGAGGTAAAGGTGATGACCTGGAGCGGATGGTCTTTCTTGGACATAAAGGCCATGTTGGTGCGCAAGAGCCGGAAAGCCTCACCCACCATGCTGTCATCAGGCCGCAACTCCTCGGCGGAAGCCTGCTCCGCGGTCTCCTCCTCCTTGCTCCGCTTGCCGGAGTTCTCTTTCTCGTAAGGAATCTCGCCCAGGAAGGGCACGCTCAGCGCCTTCTCCACGTCTTTGCGGCTATGCACACGGGTGTCCATGAACAATACCATGAGGCAACCCACGGCAGGCAAGGCCACGCCCACCAGCAGACCCAGCAAGAGGATGCGGTTGCGCTGCGGGGAGATGGGCGACGGAGAGCCTTCGGCCGCGTCTATCACCCGGGCGTTGTTGTCGGCCATGGCCTGTGAGAGAGCATTCTCCTCCCGCTTGTTGAGCAAGAAGAGGTAGAGCGCCTCCTTTATCTTCTGCTGACGCTCTATGGAGAGCATCTGGCGTTCCTTCTTGGGAATGGAGATGACGCGGCTCTGCGCCCTGTACTCGCGGTTTTGAGCGTCATTGCGCTTCACGTTGAGGCTCACGATCATGTTGTCCACGGCACGGATGATGTTTTGCTTCATGGCCCTCAGCGAGTTGTTGAGCTCTTGCACCACGGGGTTGTTCTCGCTGCTGTCGTCCACCAGTCGGTCTCTCTTCAGCTTGGCGGTATTATAAAGCCCTATCTGGCTCTCTATGCCCGCGTCGCCAATGCCCGTGTTGGCGGGTATCAGTTCCCGCTCCTTCGTGGGGTCGGTCAGGTAGCTCTTGATGAACTGGGCCAGCCTGAGCTGCGTCTCCAGCTCCAGGGCGTCGGCGTTATACTTCTGCGACTCGTTCATGTACATATTGGCCGAGGTGGAGATGTCTATCACCTGGTTGCGCTGCTTGAACGATTGCAGCTCGGACTCCACGCCTCCCAGCTCGCGGGAGATGATGATAAGCCGCTCGTTGATGAAGTTGGCCGTGTTCACCGCCACTTGGTTCTTGTCCTTGATAGCCTCTTCGTTGTAGACGGTGATGAGCATATTGAGCACGTCTTCCGCCCGCTCCGGGGAGCTGTCCTTCAGCGAGAGCTTCAGGATGGAAGACTCCTCGTCCTCCTGCTGTATGCCGAGGGAGGCCTTGTAGCGGTTTACCACGCCCTCCAGGGGCAACTTGGTGACACGGATGTCCGTGCCGCTCCAGGAGGGAGCGTAGAAATTGGTGGCGGTGGCCACCAAGCGCACGCCGCCTATATTCACCCGCTGGCCCATCTTGACAATATAGTTCTTGTCGGGACCGAAGCCCTCCAGGTCGGAGAAGATGACCGTGCTCTTGTCCTTTATGGTCATGGTGAACGAGAGATAGCGGCCGGGGATGCTGTCCAGGAAGCTCACTTTCACGGGCGTGAGGCTGTAAAGCTCGTTGGTGCGCAGGCCGTCCTCCACCTGGTAGCTGACATCCGCGTGGAGTCGCTGCACCACCTCGCGCGTCAATTGCTTGGAGCGGAACTGCAAAAGCTCATTGGCCACGTTCACTTTGTTGATGATGTTGTCAAAGCGATCCAGTCCGGAAGTGGACGTCTTGTTTGACGGGTCCTTGATGATGATAGTGGCCGAGCGGAAGTAGACCAGTGGCGAGCGGGCGTAGTTGTACCACGCTATCCCCACGCACACCAGCACCGAGAGCAGGAACCACCTCCATTTAGAGACGAAGTAGGCCAGCAGGTCCATCAGGTTGAGACCCTGCTCGCTCTTCATTTGGTTGTTTGTTTGCATGATGTATGCTGTTTGGTTAATTTTTACTTCAGTGCCCAAATCAGGGAGCAGATGACCGAGGCCACGGAAATCACCGTGGATCCTATCTGCCAGCCGCGGTCCTCGGTGTCCTTCTTGCGGTACTTTGGCTCCACGTAGACGATGTCGTTTTGCTGCAGATAGAAGCAGGGCGACTCAAAGATGTCCTTGCTCTTCAGGTCGTGCATATACATTTGCCGCTCGCCGTTTACCTCACGGATGACGGCCACCCTGTCCACCTTGGCCTTGGAAGTAAGGTCTCCGGCGTTGGCTATGGCCTCCAGCAGCGTGACGCGGTCTCCCTTGGCGGAGAAAGTGCCATTGTGGCCCACGGCTCCAAGCACCGTGTACTTGAAGTTGAGGAACTCCACGGTGATCAAGGGGCTTTTCATGTAGTTGCCTTCCTCTATCTTTTGGGAGATCATCTGCTTCAGTTCCTTCACGGTCATGCCCTCCACGTGGAGCTTGCCCAGTATGGGGAAGTCTATGTTGCCGTCTATGTCCACACGGTAACCCTTCTCCTTGGTCCCGACGGAGGTTTCCGCCGACACGTTGCCGTCAGCTCCCACCGTGAAGTTTCCTCCATGGATGTTGAAAGGAATGGCAAGTTCCGGGTTCTTGCCGCTTACGGTGATGCCCAGCAAGTCATCTGTATGGATGACCGGCTCATACTTGGCCTCGATGGGGTAACGCTCTCCCAACTGCATGTCCTGCAGGTAGACAAAGTTCTTGTTCGAACTGCAGGAAGTCAATAACAACAGGGCAAGCAGGGCTGCCCACAAGATTTGTTTTCTCATGTTTTTTCGTATCATATAAGTTGATTATTTATTGTCTTCTCTTAGCGTGAGTTCGACGAATCTCAGCTTGTGCGCATAATCTCTGTCATGGTCAATGCGTCTCTACAACTTTTCGTCGAATTCAGGTTAAGTTATTTTGCTTGGGAAAACAAGTTATTTTCCGCATCAAAACAACTTATTTTGCCCATCAAAACAAGTTGTTTTCCGTCTCAAAATAAGTTGTTTTCACAAACTGCCACTCATTTCCCGATAGCAAAGGCGGGCCGCTTCCCCGTTGGGCAGACACTCCAGGGTCCCCACCTTCACGCTGTTGGCCAGTCGGGTGAGGGTATCATAGAGGTGATGGCGCAAGGTCTCATTCTCCGCTATCACGGAGCAACCTGGGTAAATGGCCACAAAAGCGTCCGCCCCCTCTTGCCGCTGGAAGCGGTTCTCAGCGGCCTGGCTCAGCCGCGCCATGCCGCCTATGGGGAACTGGAGGTTCTTATAGCAAGGTGTCTTGCCGCTCCAGGGCGTGCCGCAGGCATAGGCCGTATCGCCCAAGAAGCGCACGGCGGGGTTGTCGTCATTGAGCAGTTCCGCGCCGGCAATGTACTCCCGCCACAGCTGGGCATGGGTGCTCTTGCCCGTGCCGCTCTTCCCCATGAAGAGGTAAGCCCGCCCGTCTACATAGACAGCCGCGGCGTGGAGCGAGATAGCCTCATGGGACAGGGCGGACTGGGCGAAAGCCACGCGCGCCATGGCACTAAGCACGTTTCCCGCCTCCGCGTCCTCCCAATGGAGGAAGGCCTCTACCTGGGTGAAGTCCGCCGAGGCCACCATCAAGTGCGGATAACTGCCGCTCGTCACCTCCACGGCGTATCCTCCCGCCACGGCGTAGAGCCGCAAATGGCCCATATCGTTGTCCGTCTCCTCCAGCAAGGTCTTGCCCGAGAGGCAGGGAGCCTCAGCGGCAGACTTGGCGGAACACCGGAACAGGACATCGCCCCGCTCCTCCTCTCCCACCATGAAGGGACGGAAAGAGGGGAGCAAAGAGTCGGCATCCTTTCCCGCAGGCAAAGAGACGGAGAGCAGGAAGCCCGCCACTCGGTAATATTGAAGCTGGGTCATTTCATTTGTCCTTTCATCAACTGAAGGAAAAACCAGAAAGCCTCCTTGGGAGCGTAGCGAAAGGCGAAGCGCAGGTTGCGCCCAAAGGAGAGGGCGGTCTGCCGCTTGCGCCGCCAGCCCGTGGCTCGCGCCAAGAGAAAGTCGTCGTATTGGCCGAAGTTGCCTCCCCGCCACACGATATCCGCCAGGGGCTGGGCAGTGGAGGCAGTGGCGGCATAGGGCAGACAGGCCGCGGGCAGTCCCAGGCAATCCCTGAGAAAGGCATGGAGCAAAGCGCACCAGTGGGTCAAGCCCATCTTGCGGCATACACGCTCCATCTCCCTGGCATCCACCTCTGGACACAAACGATAGCAGGCACGGGCCATGTCGCAGAGTTGGCGCAGTCCGATGCCGCGGCCAAGGGCGTGTTTCAGGATGTGGAGATTGAGCGAAAGCAGCTCCAGGAAGGGCGAGGGCACGCTGATGGGCGCATCGGGAGAGGCGGCCAGGGCGAACTGGCTGTAGCCTTTCTCCTCCTCCAGCCGGCGGACGAATCGTCTCAAGAAAGGATTGTGAACGTCCAGCAACCGCGGATGGTGCTCCACGTCCACGCCCTGCCACCGGTAATGCAGGCTGCCGTCGGCCTGCCTGTCCACGCGGGTCAGGTTGAGCCACAGGTAAAGACGGGCAGACTCCCCCGCCTGGGGAGTTGGGAAATAGAGGTCTATGTCACCGCACACCCTGGCCTGGGGCTTCGCGTAGTGGCGAGCCGCTCCCTGGCCTTTTTGCAACACGGGAGCAAGCCCTTCTTGGCGAAAAGCGGCATAGAGTTGGGTGAGCGCTTGGTCCATCTTCCTGTTCCCGCGCTCTATGGCGTCAGCCTCGGCAGCCCATCTCAGCAACAGTGGCTCTGGCGGACAGAGCCGCTCAGGCCAATGGCGCAGCCCCTCAAAGGCCAAGCCCGTCACGGTCTGCTGCCTGGCCAGGCGATAGACATTGTTCCACCCCTCGTCAGAAAGAGCCAAGTCCACTGTCTCCACAGGCTCTCTTTCCCAAAGTCCTGCCCTTACCAAGGCCAGGAGCACTTGACGTTCCCGTCTGACGTGGCTATTGGTATCCTCGTTTTTCATGGCGTATTCCCGTTCAAAATATCAGTCCGAAGGCCTTCCATTCGTCCAATTGCCGCTCCACGTCTCGCCGGGCTGTGGCCTGGTCTGTGTCGAAGTCCTGGCAGAGGCAGTCTACGAGCGCCGCCTTGGTGCAGTCGCCCTGCGCCAGGCACTCCCACATGCGGGCGGCGGTAAGGTTGAGGCTGTACACGTCACTCATGTTCACGTCTTGTTCGTTAGCCTCCACTATCATGTATTGCCTGCCTACTTTCCTCAGCAGCAGCCCCTTCTTGGGGCGTATCGTTTTCTCGTCGGTATACATATTATATATATGGTATTATAAAAGTTATGCGGCCGCCACGATGTAAAGGCGCATTCCCGCGTCTCAGCAAGTCGCCAGAGCAACAACGAATAGCACATTTCTCGCTGGGCATCCTTGCCGGAGGAAACGCGAGAATGCGTCTCTACACCTTTCAGCAGGCCGTCTCGCCTTTCCTCAGAACTTCTTGCCCAGCAGGATAGACGCTATGGTGAGGAGGATAATCTTGCAATCCAGCCAGAAAGTACGCGTGCGCAAGTAGTCCAAGTCCATGCGCAGGCGGATGAGCATCTTCTCCATGGTGTCCGTATAGCCGTTGTAGAGCGTGGCGGGAGAGAAAAGTCCCGGCCTTACCTGGTATAGGAGTTCGTAGTCAGGGTTGATGGCCTTGATCTGGTCAGCGAAATACTTGCGCTCAGGGCGTGGCCCCACGAAGCTCATATCCCCTTTCAGCACGTTCCAGAGTTGGGGCAACTCGTCCAGGTGATGGTTTCTCAGGAAGCGGCCAATCTTCGTCAGTCGCTTGTCGTCCTTCTGGCAAAGCGCGGGCTTGCCGTCTTTCTCCGAGCAAATGGTCATGGAACGAAACTTGTAGAGCGTGAAAGGCTTCCCCCTATAACCTATCCGTTCCTGCCGATAGATGGGTGAGTGGCCGTCCTCACGCTTGATGAGGATGGCGATAAGCAGGAAAAAGGGCGAAGAGAGAATCAATCCCAACAGGCTGGCCACTACATCGAAGCCACGCTTCACGAGGCTGGCCACGGGCGAAAGATTGCCATACAATTCGCGCTCATAGTCCGCCACCCCTACTTCTGTCACTTTTGTGATGGTCGTAATTTTGTCACGTTTCATAATTCAGTATATAATTTCATGCATTCATCTATCATGCGCTCTTGCGTAAAAAGCTCCCTGTAGCGGCGTGCCGCTCCCTCTGAGTAGCGGCGGTAAGTAGTCTCGTCATGGGTCAGCAGGTCTATGGCCTGGGCCAAGGCCTTGGCGTCTCGCGGCTCCACGTTGATTCCCGACACGCCGTGCTGGTTTACCCAGGCCACGCCTGAGTGGGGTATGCGCGTGGCCACCACGGGCTTGCCGCAAGACATGGCCTCTATCTGCACGATGCCAAAGGCCTCTGTCTTCATCACGCTACTGAGGCAAAACACGTCGCAAGCCCCATAGTAGGCGGGCAAGTCCTCGTCGCTGACCCGCCCCAACAGTCTCACCTTGTCTCGCAAGCCTTCTCGCAGGATCTGCGCCTCCAGTTCCTCGCGCAGCGCACCCGTGCCGCCTATCAACACCACGCAGTCATCCCGCAAGTACTTGGCCGCCTCCACCAGGTAACAATATCCCTTATAAGCCACCAACCTGCCCAGCGAGAAGACGATGCGCTTGCCTGGATAGGCTCGCCTTATCGCCTCCACGGCCTCTGGAGCGGGGTTCATGGCCCTCACCCCTATAGGCAGGCAGCGGGTCTTGTCCTGCACGCCTCCCAGGAAAGGAGACTCCGCCAGGTAGACAGGCGTAGTGCCCACCACGCGGTCAGCCTTCCGCAGCAACCATCGTTGCAGGGGCAGGTAGAGGCGCAAGAGCGTTTTCTGCTTCTGTATATCGCTATGCCAGTGGAGCACCACTTTTCCCCTGTAGCCAGAGAGCAGCAATGCCAGGCAGGCCATGGGGTCGGGATGGTGCACGTGGATAATGTCATACCGCCGCGCCACCTTGCCAAGCGTCCATATCATCATGGGCGATATCATCGTGGCGGCCGCCTTCACCCACGTGTGGCAACAGATGACCCGGGCCTTGGCGTTGACGGGGATGACCCTGCCTTTGCCCCGCGTGGCGGCGCAAAGCATATCGCAATCCACGCCCCTTGCGGAGAGACCCAGCATCAAGTCGTAGGCCACCTTCTCCACACCCCCTCTGACGGGGTAAAACTTTCCCAATTGCAGTACCTTCATTTGCTCTTCGCTTCTTCGCGGCGCTTGGCTATTATCTCCGGGTAATTGCGCCTTATATATCCGCCCACGCTGACGTAGACCAGTCCCAGCCTTTGGGCGATGGACTTCAGAGGTTCCGCGGTCGTGGCATAGAGGCGCACCGCCTCCGCGTATTTCTCCTCGCTCTGGCGCGAGAGCAGTTTGCCGTTGGCCGCCCGCTTCATGCCCTGCCGCTGGGCTAGTTCGGGCTCATGCTTGTGCAGGTAGTCCCTAAACACCTCAGGATTAAACCCGAACTCCTCGGCCACCTTGGCCACGGGACGGGAATTCTCTCTCAGGCTCTCTATGGCAGGCGCGTACTTCGCGGCCACGGTCTTCATCCTTTTGCGGGCAGAGCGCAAGTCCGTGGAATTATCATCGCTGTCCAGTCCCGCGCGTTCCAACACCAAATCCCGGTGCCACTGATGTAAATAAGACCGAAATCCCTCCGCAGGCACGCCCGTCTGCTCTATGATGTCTTTCATGGTCATGGCCGTGTCTCGATAGAGTGCCAAGGCCTTGGCGTATTTCCTTTCCGTCTTGTCGGAGGGCTTATAGAGCCGTCCGTTGCCCATCAGTTCCCCCAGGGCGTTTTTACGCTCCGCCTTGGCCGCGTCACGTCGCTGCTTCTTCTGGCGGAGTATCTCCTTATGGTAGAAACGCAAGTGTTGGCTCAGTCCGCTCAACGACACCTGGCACGTCTCAGCCACTTGCGGTAGGGTCATGTCAGTGTCACGGCACATCTCCACCGCTGCCGCGTATTGTTTTACGCACGCTGGACGAGCCCCGTGCCAGACATTATCGCCAATGCCCAGCCGTTGGCGTATCTCCTCCCGCCTTACCAGTATGTCGGGGTAATGTATGCGCATGAAGTTGGCCAAGGCAGTGCCGTCGGTGCCAAACTTCCTGGCTATTTGCGACACATTGAAGTCTATGTAGTCCCGCGAGTCACAGGCCGCCACGGCATCCTTATACTTGGCGTGCGCGTTGACGCTCTGTTTCCCTGGCTCCACTATCTTGAAATCCTTCGCTTTCTCCCCTCTCACCTCTATCTGATGGCGGCGCAACACCAGTTCGCGCCAATAGCGGCGCAGGTAGTTGCCCAGTCCGCCCAGCGGCACGGCGCACTCCTTGGCGATGTCCTTCAGCGTCATATCGGTATCAGCATACAGCCCCACCGCCTTCTCATACTTGCGGTGGAGGGCATGCCGCTTCCTGAGGAGCGCTTGCTCACGTGGAGACAAGGATGCATTCAATAAGTTTGTATCCTGGACATTCATGACAATAACAGGTCAAAAAGCTCTTTCCACGAGGAGGCCATGGGCGCTTGCGGGGTCTTTTGGGACACTGCTGACAAGAAGGAGGTGTCTCCAGCCACCAATCGCTTCATCTTCTCTTTTAATGCTTCCGCATCAGTGGGCAGGAAATAAGCAGTCTGTTTGCTTCCCGCGGCGGTCTCATGGGCATAGGGCAAATCCGCCAAGAGCATGGGTTTGCCAAAACTGGCGTACTCACTGATAGGCAGTCCCCAGGTCTCTACCCTTGAAGGAAACACCAAGCAATCAACTTGCGCATAAGTTTCGTAGAGTTGCCGCCTGGTCATGAAACCCGCGAAATCCAGTGAGTCCACTTTACCCCATTGGGCGTAAAGCCACCGGGCATATTTATTCTCTTGGCCAGAAATGGTCAGCGTCACTTTAAACCTTCCCTTCCCTATCTCTTTTTCCAAAAGGTTCGCGGCACGACAAAGGGTCTCAAAGTTCTTGTGGCAATCGGGCGTGGCTGCATACATAAACCTGTATGCCTTATCCTCTTTCTTTATAGAGGGAATGGCTTGGGGCTGGTTGATGTTCGGTGGAGCCACGATAAAAGTCTCGGCTGGCAGTTCAAACAACTGGGAGAAACCTCTCCGTAGCCATTCTGCCTGCACTATCAGGTACTTATTGCGATGGATGTTGACACGATAGGCAAACCTCGTGAACAAGGCAAACAAAACTATCTTGTAGTCAAATCGCAAATCTTGCCACTTCCATTTAAGGAAAGGAAATGAGGTCTGGCAATAGACCGCCTGCCTGTCGGCCTTTACACGAGGAGTGGTGTCGTGCAGCGACAACCATAGATACACGGGGGCAAGCCGCAGGGAGCGCCGATGCATCGCCACATACTCACACCATAACCGTCTTCCCCACCCTTTGATAGTATTGGACATCTCGATGTATTCTATACCAGGGTAACAGGCCAACTCCTTTTTATGCACTAAGGCCACTACCCTATATGTCCCCGATTGCGCCAAAGAGGAAAGATAAGACAAGCAATCCCTAAGGATGGTGAGCGTTCCGCCCTTTCGGATGTTAACTGCGGAAACGACAATAGTCTTCATTGTTTCGTCAAAGAATCAAATAGGTCAGTCCACTGCTTCATCACGTTTTCCTCATCATATCTATGGGAAGCCACTTTAGCCTTACGCCCCATCTGCTGGCGCAAGGCCTCGTCCGCCATAAGAGCCATCATGCGCTGGGCAAGTTCCTGCGTATCACCATCCGCCACCAAGAAGCCATCCTCTCCATCGGTCACTACATCCGCTGGGCCACATTTACAACGGCAAGCCACAATAGGCAGTCCAAAGGCCTGCGCCTCCAGTAACACCATCGGCAATCCCTCATAGCGGGAGGAGAGTACCAACAGGGAGGCTTCCAAGTATAGTTTCTCTACTTCCTTGGTGGGAGATACCAATGCAATCTGCCTCTCCAGTCCGTAAGCGTTGATTTGGCGTTGTAGAGTTTCGCGTTCTTCCCCTTCGCCCACGATGTCCAGTTGCCAGTCTGGGAATCGGGGGGCAACAGTCTGCCAAGCCTCTATCAATCGTTCAAAACCTTTTTGGTAAGTATATCGCCCTACAGCTATCACTTTCTTGTTACTCAAGGAAGCCCTTTGTGGCGTGGAGAATGTCAAGGCATTAGGTATCACGGTGATATTGGACAGGTCGCCCCAATATCCTTTGTCCTCTTCCGTCAGCACCACAAACTTGTCAAACCTCGTTACGGTATTCTCGTCTTGCTGGCTACGCCACAAGTCAGCCAGTCTCCAGAGTCCCTTGCGCCCATACTGCAACCGCTTGAATTTAGAGAAATGTATTTCCAGCAATTTCTTGCTCCCGTCACCCAGTTGAGTGATAAAGCCCGCGTCATTGCAAAACATGGAGATGGCGATATCTGGCTGTTCCTGACAGAGCACTTCCCGCAGTCGCTTCTCGTGACGATATTGCTTCCAGGGATAGTGCCACAGCTTGTTGAGGAAAGACTTCCCGTTGTTCTCCTCATAATTTACGTGAAGATCTATGCAGCGTATGCGCTTGTCTAAGGGAAAGAAAGGCGGCCGCCCCTGTTGGTCTGTCGTGACCACCACCACCTCGTATCCATGCCTCACCAAGTAATTGGCCTTGTTGGTCAATACTCTCTCCATGCCTCCCGAATGGCAAGTCCCGGCTATGCAGTACAGTATTTTCATGGCTTCGCCGCGGGTATCACATCGTTTTCCTCTTCCCTATCCGCCATCAAGAACAGGGCGAACACCAGGAATATATCAGTAGACACCTTAAACCACACGATGAAATTGACGGCCAACAGCATGAGAAACAAAGCCCGCCACGCCTCAAATTTACGTCCGCAGATAAACACCGCCTTGCACATCACGGCACTGATAGCCACCAAACCTATAAGGCCGAAATAAAAGATGAAACGCAAATAGCCCACGTCTGTACCCATATAGTAACCGCCCACCATCTTGCCGATAAACATGGGGTCTACGTCTCGGGGATTGGAGAAATAACCATCACCTATCAGCCAAGTCTTGATCGTCTCGGGGAAAACATACATGGTCCGCAAACGATCATTGGAAGCTATAGACCATTCTCCTTTTTCCACTAAATTGAAGAAACCCTCAAAGGCGAAACGCAAGTTTTCATGCACTGTTGGCACCGTATGATAGGCCATGGTTAGAAATGGCACGGACACGATGGCGAATACCAATAGCCAAAAGCATAGTCTCTTCACGGCCTTGGGAATATGGAAGGTATAGAGCTTAGACTTATATAGCACATAGAGCAAAGCTACGCCCACGCCCACGTAAGTGGTGCGGGCTATCATGCTGCCCACCACCGTGATAATCAAGAACGTAAGGATGTACACCCAATATATTCGTTTGTCTATGTCGTTGCGCAAGAGAATGAAAACAATCATCACCAGCACGGCCGCGAACCGAGAGCCCGCCACGTCCAGGGATGCTCCTATACCATACATCCTTTCCACCTTATCCAGGAACTCCTGACCTTGCTCTATATAAGTATCCACCAACACCTTGGCGGGGGCATACATGTCTATGAACAAAGCCAAGGCACATTGCGTCACGCAAACAGCTATCAAATAGTTGCATACCAGCTTCACCGACGTCTTGTCGTGCGCCCACTTCATTAGCTGTATCACCATGTAGGCACCTCCTATCCAGACCCACATGGAGACAAGATAAGTGGCATAGGCATAATCGGGCGTGTTATTATAGGTAATGGAAAAGAAGCCCATTAGCGAGACCGAGGCGGCTATCAGCGACAGGAAAAACATATCCCTGTTGACGGTTCCGCCCCGCTGCCGTCCCAATTGCATCAGATAAACTACCAAGCCCATCGCCGCCAACATCATCTTCGTGTTTGGACCAGGCAAAGCTTTCAAGCCGAAAGGGAAAAAATATAGGCTGGTAGCCACCATCACGAGAAACATCAATACATATCGTATCATCACTTTATTTATATATCACGCCATACATCAGTTTATACACTAATTGGTAATGCATCCAAAGCACCCAATACTGTCCATGGACGGCAGCCCATTGCAACACCTTACTTCTCAGCGACAGTCCTTTTACACGGCAAATAGCGTCATTCGCCTCTGGGAAGCATTTCTTCCATAAGCGATACATGCATATATCATCGCTAATCAAGAAGGGGTATTTCACAGTGAGTTTAAACGCGGCTATTTCCGTCTCCATATTTTTGTCATACTTTTCCCGCAAGAAAGCCGCAGTTTGCTCCGTGTTATGCAGTACGTCTTGCAAATGCTTCTCAGAGAAAGTGTTGGTAAAGGCCTCTCCGTTCACTTTCACGTAATGATAGAGCGCACGGGATACATAGGTCACGCTGTTAGCGCAAGCAAACAATCGCATCATCGTCATATCCTCCCCCATGCCATATCCCGCAGGAAACCAAATGTCGTTATCTGTATAAAGCTGCCGTTTGACCAGCTTGTTCCATACATTATATTTCATTCGCCCAGTCAGCATGCCCCGCAGAGCCTCATCAGCCGTCTCATAGCGGGGTTGCGTCATGTACCGCTCATTATGCTCAAAAGACAGATACCAATCACACCACACAATATCCGCTTTCTTTTCCTTCGCCGCTTTATACAGCGTCTCCAAAGCGTCGGCCTCTAAATAGTCATCACTATCGCAATGGTATATGTATTCCCCCTTTGCTGCCTTTAACCCAGTGTTACGCGCCGCAGGCAGTCCTTGGTTTCTCTCATGCTTCAAGAAACGGGTTTGCCCTTTCCGTTCAGGATAACGCTCCAGGCGTTGTTCCACCACTTCCACGCTGTTGTCGGGAGTGGCATCATCCACGAAGATGAACTCAACTGACTCCAATGTCTGCTGAAACAACGAATTGGCGCAACGCCCAATGAACGCCGCGACATTGTGTACCGGGATAATGATGGATATGCTAACAGGGTATTTTTCCATAAAATCATAAACAACATCTTCTGCCTAAGCTCCTTTATATTTCTGGTACATCGCAAAGGTAAAGATACTTAGGCAAAATAACATATAGCCATTTGTTGAGAAAAGTTTATACAGCCATGGATATCGCTTTTCCGTAAACAAGAAATCTTTTTTGAAAGCCATAGCTTCCTTATATGCTTTTCTAAGCGTCCGCTTCATTGTTCTTCTGTCAACAGGAGCCAGGTCTTTACCATCCTTATAAAGACGAAGTTGCAAATGAATGATGTGCCGAAAATAATACTCCTTAATGACCGCGGCTAATTTCCCATCTAAATGATAGGGTTCGATAAAATCTATAAACTTCTTGCATGTATCCAAGTATCCTAATTGCCTTATAGAGAATTTTTTGGTAATGCTTTCCTGGTTGCAGGCATAATAATAGATGCCACCCGTAAAAACGACTTTCTTGCAATTCAGAAAAAGCAGGCGTTGGATATACTCGTCCGCGTTCATCATGTTGTAGGTAGCATTCTGTCCCAAAGCAAAACGTTTCAAAAGGCTTGCATTCCACAAGCCACATCCATGAACAGATGCCTGGATAAACATCCTCGAGAAAGCTTCCTGTCCTGACATTTCCATACCCATATGCAAATTGTAGGACTTATTCCAATCCATGAAACTCCCATTTGGCTGCTCAATCCTCATATTTGGCAACGCAATATCCGCCCCTGTCTTGATGGCCATATTGACACATTGCTCCAAAAGGTCTGGACTATAATAGTCATCTGCGTCCAACATGATGGCGTATGGGGTCTCCAATCTTTCGTAGGCTGTCGCTCTTGCTGCCGCAGGGCCTTGATTGCATTGAGACAAGACCATGACGCGCGTATCCTTTTTGGCATATTCTTCCAACAATTCCAGTGAATTATCCGTAGAGCCATCGTTTACGCAAATCATCCTCCAATTGGAAAAGATTTGCGCCAGCACAGACTCTATTGCCCTTGGCAAGGTCTTGGCCGCATTGTATACAGCCATTACCACTGTCACGACAGGCTTATTGTCAACATTTGCAGCCATCTTTCAACAAAAAATGTTTACTCTCAAAATGTCCCGTATGTACCAATATCCGCTTCACTATCGCCCTGTAATATGAGTATAACCTATGTCCAAAAGACATGTTCTCACGTTTTACCCCCGCATAATCCTCGGATATTTCCGTTGCGAAGTCTCTCCTGTTTTGGTCGGCAATATGGGGATAGCATCCATACAAGCGTATACCCTGCTTTTTGATATTAAACCAGTCGTCTGCCAAATACTTCCGCTGGGCAGAGACTATCAATTGAGCCGCTTTCCTGTTTACCAAATAAGCCTGTGTGCATACTGCCTCCCGGACATTTGCCAAGCATAACTTACCTACACTTCGTTTTGTGGTAAACCAATAATCGCCAGACAATAAAATGATAGTTGGCCTGCCTCCCTTAATCACCTGAGCCGCTTCCGTGACAATCTTTTTCACGTCAACAACCTGCCAAACCAAGTCGTCTTCAAGGATTAATGCCACTTCCTCCTTCGTTTGCAACAATAGTTCACAACATTTTCTGTGTGACAAGGCGCAGCCTATCTCTACATCTATCATATAGCGCCCATATTCCTTGAAGGCTTCTTTTTGTCTCCATATTGCCCACAATTGCTCTTTGCTATATTTACGACCATCCACAGCCTCTACATATTGGATTTTCAGAAAGTCACTACAAGGACTTAGTACATCCTCCATGTAGGCCTTTCTGCGGGTAGAGTCTTTCAGGTTAATCACATAGGTCGTTATCTGTTCCATTTCCATTGCCGTCTTTTTCCTGTTATAAGTTTCATCTCATCCTGCCATAGATGAAATAACGCACCAAGATTTTCACCCTTTTCCACAACGAGAGCTGGTCTAGCTCATTCAATTTTGAATAGAAGAAATCAAAATAAAACTTCTCGTCAAAACAGGGGGACTTGCGATAGTACTCCCACCAAATATCAAAATTGACACTGTATTTCTTCCAAGGCTTATGGCCATTGAAATGTATATTGCCACTGTCCAGTGCCTGGGCTATCTCTTCCTCCGCATATAAGGTTTTTGCCAAGTCCCGGTATTTGATCATATAAGTATAAGAGTAGTCCGTCATGTTGTAACAAGGTGGCAAATAATACACTCTCCCCTTACAAGCGATATTCAATATATCTTGGTCTTGGAATTTGTAATTCCGCTTGGCCAATGTCTTGAATTGTTCCACCAGATTACCCTTTCGCATCGCCGCGCTGTTTATCACAATAAAACCAGACTGAAGATAATCGCCCTGCGCCAAACCTGGGGTTGAAGCTATATACTTCTTTCCATCCTCGCCCAAGTTTATGCCCATGTCTTTCGTGGCCGCCAACAGATTATCACCAAGGTTTATTTTGTGCAACTGGGATAAATCCTGCCTAAAAACAATGTCCACGTCAGAATAAATCACTTTATCATATTCCAGTATTAACTTAGGGATTAACAAGCGATAGTATGCGGGAGTCGTTATCCCCCGTATCTCAAAAGCATAGTCGAACGTATCGCCTACTTCCCTATATTGCACCCTGCAATTAGGATAATATTTTGGCAACAAGTCCAATTGTTCCTTCCTAAGACTCTCTTTGACCGAATGCAAGATGAAGATATCGTAAAAAGTATCTTCCTTGGCATTCATCATGAGGGATGAGATACACACACAGGCTGGAAGAACCAGGTTGTTGTCAAAAGCAAATGCTATGGGAACTATATTCATATCACCTTTTTATTATAGGAAGAGATTGGTAAGCATCGCTCTGGATGAATCTCACCGCATCACGAATGGCGTTCCACTTCAGCTGGCACATTCCCCAATTCCATTTCAGCAAGGATATCAACAGGCTAAACAACAGGGTATAACCCATACACACCGCATTCCACGCATTTTTAACGGCTGAGGATTCTGGAAAATAGATGAACCGATGCCAAAAGATAATCTTGAAACGCACATTCGCATACACCATGCGTTTTGCCTTGTCCTCGTCCCGCAAGGTAGTGCCTGCGTCCAAATGCTTGATGTCACTGTGAAACCACGTCAACTGCTTCAACCCCAGCAGATACATCTTATAATACATCACTTGGTCTTCTCCTTGTGGGTAGCCAAGAATGTCCATCCATTTTTCCTCCTCGAAATGTATCTTCAGGAAATTCTCTTTAGAGCAAAAGAAGCAAGGCCCCGCATTGGTTTGCGACCAATAAACTCCTGGCTTAGGATTACTGTTATAAGAATACCCCGCATTTCGCATTACCTTATATCCCCAATGGCCATCATCTTTCCGTGCCAGCATCCTGCCCGAAACAGCCATCATCAACTTTTGCGGCATAGAACGTTCAGCATTGGGAAACACGTCAGGCGAAATGACATCGGCATGATTGGCCACTAAATACCCGTATAGTTTCTCCACCCCGTCTTCAGGCAAATATACGTCATCGTCCAAAAACAAAATGTACTCCGTATCCACCTCCTTATAGGGCAATGCCCGTTGTGCCACCATTCCTTTAGGCACATATACATATTCCTCACGCCCCATCGTCTCCTTGGGAATGGCATACCCCTCTGCGATATATACGATTACCTTCTCGGGGAGAATGGTTTGCGCCGCCAAGGAATCAAGCAACTGTTGATATTCCTTACCAGCGGTACCCAATGTACGTATGACGGCCGTGTACTCCATGCCCATAAGTTTTCGCCTCAACATTGAGGCTCTCCTCAGTAGAACACCATGAAAATCCGATCTCTTTCGAAGGGGTTTTCAAGTGCTCTATTAATCACTTGTCAAATGCTCTATTGATCACTTGGCGAGTGCTCTATTGTTCACTTGACAAGTGATTAATAGAGCACTTAAGATGGTCTCTATAATACATTCAGAACAGGATGAGTCATTCATCCTTGGCAAAATTATTTACCTCAATATATCTCATGCTTTCAATTTCTTCTTTAGAAAATCAATCACACGACATTTCAAGCGAAAGAGAATAACATAGTATTATCGTCCTGTTGCTTTTGACAACGCAAAGTTGCTGGCTGCCGATACTCCCGATTCTTTTGATGAAATACTTTTATGAATGTCCGCATTGAGCCAATGAAGAAACGAAGATACCTTCGTTGAGCCATGAAGATACCTTCGTGGAACGGTGAAGGTATCTTCGAAGGCGTATGAAGGTGCCTTCATTGAAAAGCGGTTCTTCACAACCTCAATCTAATCTTTGTGTGGCCTCAGACGTTTCTATCAGCCACTTCTCTATTGTTCTTGTCTCTGACGAAAAAATCACGCCTATCAGGTCAAGCTTGCGCTTGTCCGCCTGGAAGGGGCGGGCGTAGTTTTTCTCCTTGATTTGCGCCAGGGCCTCCTCGGCGGTCTTGTCCAGCTTCAGCTCGATGATGTAGATGTAGTCTTTCGTCTGGAACTTGCCTTGTCATCATCGCCTATCGGCGTGTAGTAGTAGGGCAGCAGGAAGTTGGGGAAACCCCGCTCCACTTCCTCGTTGGGGAAACCGAGCGTTTAGATGCGCATGTCGCAGTCGTAGCCCTTCATAGTGAGATAGCCGCTTTGGTAAAGCACGGGGATGGAATTCGACATGGCCGTGTCTGGGGCGGACAGCATGTCGCTCATGGCTTTCTTCCCCTCCAAGTCTCCCAACTTGTAGTTCTTGGCCTGCAACAATTTGACCAAGAACGTGGGCGTTCCCGTGGCAAACCAATAATCATTGAATACACCTTTATTAAAGGTGTTGAGCAGACTAAACGGATTATAAATCCCCATACTATTCTCACGAAAGTGATAACCATCGTATTGCTTGCGCAGCTGTTCGCAGGCCTCTTCATAAGCCATGTCGTTAGCGTCGACAAGCTCGTGAATGGAGGTGTCGAAATAAGCACGCAACTCATTCTCGGAGATGCCGCAGATGTCGACATACCTCAGATCCATGGAAATATCGTCCAAATTGTTCAGGTCACTGAAGATACTTACGTGGCTGAACTTGCTTACGCCTGTAATGAAGACGAAGCGGATATAGTCGTCCATCGACTTGAGCACGGAGAAGAATGCCTTCAGCGTATCACGATAGGCATCATGCAACGTTTCGTTGTCGATAGTACTCAGAAGCGGCTTGTCATACTCGTCCACCAGCACAACCACTTGACTGCCTGTCTGCTCGTAAGCGCAGCGGATGACTCCCTTGAAGCGCAACTCCGCATTCACCTCGGTCGGACTGGAGCCATAAACCCGTTCCCATTGGGCAAGCTAGTCGTTCAGGAAGTCATCCAAATCTGCCACTTTGTCATACTTGCCAATATTCAAGTACAGGTGGAGCACGGGATACGTCTTCCACTCCGTCTCCAGCTACTCGATGGCCAATCCCTTGAACAAATCTTTCTTTCCTTAGAAGTACGACTCCAAAGTAGAGACAGGCAGCGACTTGCCGAAACGGCGTGGGCGGCTGAGGAAGTGACAATTCACGTCACGGGTCATTTGGTAAACAAGGGCTGTCTTGTCTACGTAAACATAACCGTTTGTACGCAACTTCTCGAAGCACTGTATGCCTATGGGGTACTTCATCATAGCCTGCTGGTTTTTGATTAATCAAGTATTGAGTTCCTTGACTCTCGCCCACAAAGTTAATGATTAATTTTCATTTGGCAAAGAAATGCCGCTTAAAAGAATGTGTGTATTCCATCCTTATTGAAAACAAATCTTAAACAAACGATTGTCTTTATACCTTAATAATATCACAGACAACAACACCGAGGATAAAAGCAATAGTATAAACACATATAACGCCTTTAGATTCTCCACGTGGCATAAATTTCCCCATAAAACCACAAAAAACATGTGGGTGAAGTATATAATTGAGCTCATCACTCTATAATACTTGCAGTGACGGACCGAAACGGAATGTCCTCCATTTAAGGTCAACGCAAACAAGGACACCACTAACAACACGTTGGCAAAGGGATAACGCAAGAGAGCACCCGAAAATCCCGTAAGGATACCTATCGCCAAAACGCCCCGCTTTATCCGTCCGTGAAGACAAGCCAAGCACACTCCTAACGACACATACATTAAACCCTCAAAAAGCCCATTGCGAGCGGTCTTGAATATTCTGAAATACAAACCGACAACATTGCCGAACAAACCCGCTTGCTGACAATAATCCAGACATAAACCAACGCCATGCAACAAAAGAGACATCATCAAGACATGCCATAACTTAAGCTTGCAAGATGAGCAGAGCCAAATTACACAGACAGAAACAATCAATGCCAAAAGATACCATAGCGGCCATGAATATAAGTTCTCGCCTACCAACAGCACATTTCGCAAAAACACCACAAAGGCCTTAAGCGGAGCCATGCCCTCTTGTGCAAATCCCCAAATGGTGAAAGGTAGATAGAACAATGTCCACAGAACATACATCCGGCAGATTTTCCTCAAATACCTACGCAGCCTAGCTCGCCCTTCCGGTTCTAATGGATATTGTATTTTCCGAAACAAGAGGAACCCAGAAGCCGTAAAGAAACAGGGCACCGCAATGTCGTATATCAACTCCACGACTTCCCGGCCTACCCCCTCCACCAAAAGGCTTTCAGGCTGGGTATGTATGGCAATTACGACAATCGCCATGCATAACTTCATGATATCTATGCCATTATAGTTTTTCTCCGCCATTGATAGAATCATTTACCGCTCGACTGCCGTTTCATTCTTCTCTCACTAAACCTAGCGTCAACTTAAACTTTTGCGCAACCATTCCAAACTTCTTTCCCTTGCATCTGAAAGACGGCTATGCACTGTGTCAAAATCTACAGCCAAGGGAATCCCCGCAAAATCCTCTTCAGAGCTGACGCTACGTTGCTCCAATCCTGTCAACTGCAGCAAATCTATTACCCTACTGTCTTTCATACCGTCAATGGCATAAAAAGGCTTGCGGAAAATAATGGAAAACGCCACCAGATGAAATGACCGACCAACTGTATATCTAGCGAATTTGCACAGATTAAGAAACTCCATAGGGCCTGTAGCCAATCGACATTTGAAACGTTTGCGCATGATTTTAAGGTTGGGTATCAGTCCTTCATGCAACAAAGAAATGACTACAGGCATTTTCAATCGCCTAGACATTCTTTCCGCTTCCAAGTAGACTATCTCATCATACCATGGGGTGTAGAGAAAAATATAGTCTCCTTTTATCAATGGCGTGTCGCCTGCCATTTTACTCCAGGCATCTAGCTCAATCAAAAGAGTGGGGTCAAGCGTTACGACGCAATCTTTATTGGTAAGTTGCGCTATCTTTTCCATGGTTTGCCGCTCACGCACGCTGAGATGGTCATAACCGCTCAACAACTTCGTCATTCTCGCTGCCTTGTCCTCACTACTTATTGACTGAAAGGGCACAGGCCCCATGCTTGGGGCATAAGCCACACGACGGGAATTCCCAGCAAAGGGTAACAGGTATGCCCAATCAAAGTCAAAAGCACGTGTATTCCATATCTGGTCGCTGCCGGAGATGTAAATATCGCAATCCAAGTCGGCCTTTTCCAAATCTCCCAGCGTATTGTACGCTTCTCGCGACAAATGATATTTCTCATTTAAGAAGCGTTCAAACAGCCAATGCTTCTTTTTCCATGCATATATATATGGCGCATAAAACACGCAACGCTTCGCTTTGTCTATAAAGGAACCCCGCACAAAAATCGGGCGATAAAACTCCCGTTGCCTCACAGTGCGAAAGTTTATGATTTCACAATCATACCCCATGCCAATCACCGTCTGTTGCAAAGCGTATGCCTGCAACATGGAACCATAATTATGAGAGGCATGAAAGGTGATGATGCCAACTTTTCTCTTTTGTGCCATCTTCAAAACAACTTATGAAACACTTTATGGGTAGCGACACGCACCAACTGACGCTCGGAACGTTCTAAACCCAAACTATATGTGAGCAATGAAACTGAAACAACACTTGCCACCCCTACTGCCAAAAGGCGAAGAAAGCCAACAGCCATAACTTGACTTACAACCAATGGGACTATTGATGAGAGTAGAAATACGCCTATGGTAGGACAAATCACTTTATAAAAATACATTCTCACGGGAAGACCTAACTGCCGTTTGCAGAACCACAGTCGCAAGACCATGGATAAAGCCATCGCACCTACCGAAACAATCAATGGGGTGGCAATAGAATATCCCAAACGCAGGAAAACATAAGAAATCGGCAAGATAAGCAACAAAACGCTACCTACCAAGATCTGATACCATTTTATATTACCAGTCGCCATCAATCCTGTGATCATAGGTCCCCCATAAGTATTTAGCAAGGCTTCCAGCAGGACAAGCTGGGTAAACAATGCCGCATAGGCAGGAACCTCAACCAGCCAAAGGCGCAGGATATAAGAAATCTCTATCATGACAGGCAAGGCTATCACGAGCAACAGGAAAAAAGAAATCTTTGAACTAGCCGCCATCAATCTGAACAGGCCTTCGCGGTTGCCTGAAGCATAATTCTTGGTCAACTGAGGATTGACCGCCGTACTGAAACCTCTGACAAGATTCTGTATGGCATTAGATACTTGGAACGAAACACCCCTAGCGGCATTTATCGCAGGGCCTCCGAAAATATTCATCAGGATGTTGGAACCTTGGCCTTTAAGAAGCCAGGCTATCGTGCCAAAAAGATTCCAGCCTGTGAAGTCCAACATAGAACGGAACAATCCTCCATTCCACTGCCACTTGAGACGACACACCTCAAAATGACGCATAGCATAAATCCTTATTATAATGGCGGAAAGCAACGATACCCCCAAACTAAGCAAACCATAAACAATCAAGTGGTCATAGCTGATGACCAACAACAGGAAAACGATGACCAATCTTAAAAAATACTCTCCCATTCCAACATATGCAAACAAGTCAAAATGTTCATAGGCTGTCACAGAAGCTTCATAAGGCACTTGTATAATACCGATTGCCATTGAAAGTACTGATGTCTGATACACCCAATTGGCCGCTGTCATGCGGCCTGCGGGGATATTGAGTTGAGTATTCAAGAACCATAGTCCTACCGTCTCGGCGGCAATGACGATTATCAGTGCCAATGCTATATGTATAATGAAGGACATGCTAAAGACACGCCTGAAGGCTTTCAGGTCGTTTCTGCCAAGTTCTATCGTCAAGAAACGCTGCGTGGCCACAGCCATTGAACTGTTTAAGAAGGTAAGCATACCAACCACGCCTCCTACGACATTGTAGATGCCATAATCCTCCACGCCAAGTATTTCAAGTATCTTGCGCGAGGTATAAAGGGCTATCAGTTGCGAAAACAGCGTCCTTATATAGAGCAGTACCGTGTTCCTGGCTATCCGCTTATTGCTTTCTGAAACCATTTGACAAAATCTTTATGCCTCTTCTCTTTAAGCTGATTAGCAGTTGGTCTGCCAGCGAAAGCCACACCGCGACATCGAACGGAAACAAAGGCCATAGTAAATTAAACGCTCGGCTACGAACGGTGCGAGGCATAGGATGGCGCAACTGCGTGTTACCTGCCACGGCTTCCTCCACTGTACGCTCATAAACAGCCAGCTTGTCCGCCACGGCATGGACAAGCCTACTTCCTTTCTCCGTGCATGGCAATATCAGTGATATTCCATTACGCACTTCAGGCCAATCATCACCCATAGCGCGGAGTCCCCAAAAGTCTCCTATCGAAACATCACCCACACGCTCGGAAGCGGCAAACGGGCAGTGGTAACAACTGGGGCGATAAGTAAAGCCCATCATGAAGCTCCGCAAATAAGCATCCTTATAATAAGGAGAGCAATCATAACAAAACGACCCTTCCCCACTAAGTTCCATCCTATATTCGCTGCCTCGGCGAAAAGACACCCGTTTAATCTGCTGCCCTGGTGCCTTTAACGCCGCATGAGAAGCCAGCATCTTTCCTGAAGGAACACCATGGCATATCAAGTCTACGAGGTGAAGACGTGGCGGTATGACTCGAATATAATTCTTTAATCCCGCTACCTGGCAAGGCGTTCCGATAAAAAGCACCGGAAATTGTTTTTTCAGGTCATTGGCCACCTGGGCGAAAAGTCCCCGCACATCACTTTGAACATATTTTGAACCTTGCAGGCTTGGCAATTGTTTTATATTGTCCACTCTGACATGGTGGATTTCCAACCCATTGGCCACGCAACCATAAACAACACCGCCCTGCCCGATGATATACTCCGAAAACACATAAGCAGCTCCACCGGAAGAACTTCCCTGGTACGCCTCTGCGTCACGGTTGTATCCTGCGAACGCGGCCAAGGGGAACGCCAAGCCCCTTTCCTTTGGCTGAAAGGGGCAAACCTTTTCGCACAAGCCGCATTCCACACACTTCCGCTTATCTACCCTTGGATAAAGAAAACCTTTCGCGTCGGCTTTCATCTCGACGCAATGCTTCGGGCAAATCTCCGCACAAGCATTGCAGCCACAGCACTCCGCTTTCTTCTTATTCGCAACAGACATATCCTTTACGCAAGCGTAACCTTACTCTTTCACTATCTGCATATACTCCAGCTGCACTTCCACCGCGGCGGTCAAGAGATTGAGAAACGTCCAATTTTGGCGCGTCCCCCTGTTTTACAGGCGACACGTCAAAAACAAAGTTAAAATTCGGTTGGTATTTATAGTTTGTCAGCACTTATGCCAATGGTGGATGGCATAAGTCTCGCATGCTTCTTCGCTGCCTTAATATAATCTCTGTGTGGCTTCTGGCATTTCTATCACCCACTTCTCTATCGTTCTTGTTTCTGACGAGAAGTTCACGCCTATCAGAAACTTCTTCCTTCCATCGCCTTGGAAGGGACGGGCATATCCCTTCTCCTTGATTTGCGCCAAGGCCTCCTCCGCCGTCTTGTCCAGCTTCAGCTCCACGATATAGACGTAGTCTTTGGTCTGTATGGTCAAGTCTATGCGTCCCTGGCTAGTAGCTTGCTCCACCTGCACGTTGAATCCCAGAAGCTGGAATATCAGGTAGAACGTATTTTGGAAATATTTCTCTGCATCGCCCGCTATACGGTAATCACGCCCCGCCAGCATCGTTTGCATCAACTGCAAGAAATCTTCTGGCCTGCCTTCGTGTATGGCCATGACAAAATCGCTGAGGAAGCTTGCCTTGTCATCGTTGTCTATCGGCGTGTAGTAGGGCAGCAGGAAATTGAGGAAACCCCGTTCCACCTCCTCATTGGGATAACCAAGGGTGTAGATGCGCATATCGCGGTCGTAACCCTTGATGGTGAGGTAGCCGCTTTGGCAAAGCACGGGAATAGGGTTCGATGTTGCCGTGTCTGGGGTGGAGAGCACGTCGGACATGACTTTCTTCCCCTCTAAATCTCCTAATTTGTAGTTTTTGGATTGCAACAACTTGACCAGGAACGTGGGTGTGCCCGTGGCAAACCAATAATCATTGAACACGCCTTTATCAAATGTATTGAGCAGGCTGAACGGATTGTAGATACCTACGCTGTTCTCGCAGAAGTGATAACCATCGTATTGCTTGCGCAGCTGTTCGCAAACCTCTTCATAGGCCATGTCGTTAGCGTCGGCAAGCTCGTGAATGGAGGTGTCGAAATAAGCACGCAACTCATTCTCGGAGATGCCGCAGATGTTAACGTATCTTGAATCCATGGAAATGTCCTTTGGATTGTTCAGATCGCTGAATATGCTGACGTGGCTGAACTTGCTTACGCCTGTAATGAAGACGAAACGGATATAGTCGTCCATCGACTTGAGCACGGAGAAGAAAGCTTTCAGCGTGCCACGGTAAACTTCATGCAACGTTTCGTTGTCAATGGTGCTGAGGAGCGGTTTGTCGTATTCGTCCACCAGCACAACTACCCGTTCGCCCGTCTGCTTGTAAGCGGTGCGTATTACGTTGTAGAAACGGGTCTCAGGGGAAAGCGATTTGTCTATGGTCATCCCGTATGCCCGTTCCCATATCACGAGGTGCTTGTCCAGTTCTTCCCGCAAGGCTTTCTCGTTTACGTAATTTTGGGCATTCAAGTCCAGGTGGAGCACGGGATACGCCTTCCACTCCGTTTCCAGTTTGTCAAGAGCCAATCCCTTGAACAATTCTTTCTTTCCTAAGAAGTACGACTCCAAAGTAGAGACAAGCAGGGACTTGCCGAAGCGGCGCGGACGGCTGAGAAAGTAAACGCTCATATCACGGGTCATTTGGTAAACAAGGGCTGTCTTGTCTACGTAAACATAACCATTTGCGCGCAACTTCTCGAAGCTTTGTATTCCTATGGGGTACTTCATCATGACTCTGCTGGTTTTTGATTGCTCAAGCATTGAGTTCTTTGACTCTCGCCCACAAAGTTAATGATTAATTTTCATTTGGCAAAGAAACCATGCGTTTATTCTTTGAAGAATATAAGACCAAGAATCCAAGATAACTGGAGAATAACTTAAGGAATATAGCTAACTTCTCTATTTCACGTCGTGGAACAGATTTGTCAGTTAATATCCTTGAACTTTATACATATCAAATACGCGTTTCGAAGAAGTGGTATTACCCTTTCACTATCTCTATATACTCTGGCCGCACTTCCACCGCGGCGGTCAAGAGGTTGGGCAGCTCCACGAAGAGACGCTTTACATGGGAGCCTTGCAGCCTTTGCAGGTTGCCCTCATAGCCATCGAGAGGCCCGCCCACGATGCGCACCCGCTTGCCTACCATATCGGGGGTTATCTCCTGGGGAGCGTAGAAGTAATGGCAATCGGCTGTCTCCACGGCTTTCATGAATCGCTCCATGTCTCCTTCCCTCACAGTCATGGGCGTGCGCCTGCCGTCTCTCAGGAAGCGGTATTGCAATGTGTCGGTCCGTTCCACTATGGGATCCAGCACCTTGCGACTCTCATGCACGAACAGCAGGTCTTGCATGAAGGGTACCTTCTGGCGAACGCGCTTCCCCTCCCTGGTGACTACTTTCCTCACCATGGGCGTAAAGACTTCCAGCCCCAAATCGCCCAGCATCTGGTAAGCGGGGCACTTGGCGTTTCTCCTCTTGAGGTCGCGCATCACAAACCAATTTGTTGCTGACAGCAGATTGCCCATACTTCAATAAGACACATTCCCTCTAATCCTGCCTGTTGTGCATAATTCGTTGTATAACAAGCAGTTACGACATGTAGCTCGTGGTTCATACGCTTTCGCTGCAAGCATCATGTCTACGCTTTTTACTTTGGAAACACCTCTTTACAGAAGGCTGCACCGTGCGTATTTAAATGACTATCTCCTAATAAGAGATGGTCTTTTGCGTGAAACACTTATAAATCAGTTTCTTAACTCTTGCGGTTAACCTGGTTTTTGTCAACAAATTGGAAAACTTGGGCATCAAAACTAAAATTTAATGGTTAAAATGTATACCGATAATAAAAAAATTTGTACTTTTGTAGCCATAAGATTGTCTCTTATTAGGAGATAAACTTTTTTGGAAAACAATTATTTACCTTTTTCCTCTATCTTGCGGTCATCATAGAGACCATTTCCGCCAGTGCCTTCACGTGAACTGTTATCAGGATGCGTCAAAGTCCCTTCATAATCTCTCGGTTGGCCTTGTCCACTTCCCATGACTTAATGGAGTCAAGATATATCTGTGTGGTAACCTCTGAGTGGTGGCCCAGTCCTTCGCTGATGACGGCCAACGGGATGTCTTTCCCCCTTGCTATGGTGGCCCAACTGTGGCGGCTGTAGTAGAGCGATAACGCCACGGGCAACTTCAACAGCCCGGCGATATGCTTCAGGTGGCGGTTTATCTTCATCATCTGGTTTTGGTATTGCCGCCGCTCCGTGCCGTCCTCCCGGGTGATGATGGGCAAGAGGTAGCGAGTGGGATTAGGGGGATACTTTTCCACGATGGCCTGCATCTGCCTTGTCCACTCCATGGTGAGCAGTTGGCCGGTTTTCTTCCTGCGATAGGAGAGGTATCCGCCCTTGAGGTCTTGCTTCGTGAGATAAGCCATGTCCACGAAAGACATCCCACGGGTGAAGAAACTGAAGAGGAACATGTCTCGAGCGTAAGCCCGCGCGAGACTATTGGAAAGATCCAGCTCTTTTATCCGCTTGATGTCCGCGATGGAGACGCTACGCTTCACGGTCTTGTCTATGCCGCAATACACGTGGCGGAAGGGGTCAAAATCTGGCGTAAGGCCCATCTCCACGGCTTGCCGGTAATTGGCGCGCAACACGCGCATATAGAAAGAGGTGGTGTTGCGGGTGAGTCCCTGGCGCAGCAAGTAGGACTCATACCGCTCCATCAGCACGGCATCGAGTTCGCGGAAAGGCAAATCCTCGCCCTCGCGAAAGCGCATGAGACTACGGAGCGTAGCGGCATAGGTCTCGCTGGAACGTATCTTGCCCAGCTGCCGCTTGTACTGGATTTGCCGGCGCATGAAGCCAAACACGCTGGCAGACGTGTTTCCGCCAGGCGTAAACTGGCTGACCACGTCGTCCAACGACCATGGAGAGGCGGAAAGTTCCAGCTTTTCCACTATCCGGCGCAGCTGTCCCATCTCCCGCTCCACTTGTTGGCGAATGAGCGCCAATTGGGCATGGCGTGGAGAAGAGACAGGGGGTAAGAGGATTTGCCCATGCTCCGCGTCCCACTCATCAAGATAGATTCTGTATGCGCTCTTAATCTTGCGCACCGAGCGATGGTGAATCAACTGAAAAAGCAGTGAGCCCTCTTTCGCGGGATTGGCCGAAGCCCTGAATTTGAGTCTTAAGGATGTCGTATACATTATTAATATATTATATGTTACTATTATAATATAACGTCACTACAATGGAGGCATGTTGTTGCCGCCAAGCGGTAACCCATGACCGCCCCGCCAAAACCCACCCAAAACGGAAATGGAGAAAAAATCAGAGGTTTCTTCTTTTTAGTGGCATATTTTTATTATCTTTGCCCACTGTTATCAATCAGCGTGTATCAACAATGCCAGAAATATCTGTACGCGGGGTAGAGATGCCCGAGTCACCCATCAGGAAACTATCTCCCTTGGCCGCCGCCGCCAAGAAGCGCGGTGTCAAGGTGTATCACCTTAACATTGGACAACCCGACTTGCCCACCCCGCAGTGCGGGCTCGACGCACTGAAGACCATAGACAGGAAAATACTGGAATACTCCCCCAGCCAGGGATACCTGAGCTACAGGGAGAAACTGACGCATTACTACGCGAAATACAATATCCACGTCACGGCAGATGACATCATCATCACCGCTGGAGGCTCGGAAGCCGTGCTTTTCGCTTTCATGAGCTGCCTGAATCCAGGCGACGAGATTATCGTGCCAGAGCCTGCCTACGCCAACTACATGGCTTTCGCCATCAGCGCGGGGGCAAAGATACGCACTATCGCCACGACCATAGAAGAGGGGTTCTCGCTGCCCAAGGTGGAGAAATTCGAGGAGCTCATCAACGAGCGAACCCGCGCCATCATGATCTGCAATCCCAACAACCCCACGGGATATCTCTACACCCGCAGGGAAATGAACCAGATACGTGACCTGGTGAAGAAATACGACCTCTATCTCTTCTCCGACGAGGTTTACCGCGAGTATATCTATACGGGCAGCCCCTACATATCTGCCTGCCACCTGGAGGGAATAGAGCAAAACGTGGTGCTGATAGACTCCGTGTCGAAGCGATACAGTGAGTGTGGCATCCGTATAGGCGCGCTCATCACCAAGAACGAGCGTATACGGCAAGCAGTGATGAAGTTTTGCCAGGCGCGCCTCTCGCCTCCCTTGATAGGGCAAATAGTGGCCGAGGCCTCGCTTGACGCTCCCGAGGAGTATTATCGTGATGTCTACGAAGAATACGTGGAACGACGGAAATGCCTCATCGACGGGCTCAACAGGATACAGGGCGTTTACTCCCCTATCCCCATGGGAGCTTTCTACACCGTGGCCAAACTGCCCGTGGACGACGCGGAGAAGTTCTGCCGCTGGTGCCTGGAGGAGTTCAACTATGAGGGGGAGACCGTGATGATGGCTCCCGCTTCGGGCTTTTACACCACTCCTGGCGCGGGCATCAACCAAGTGCGCATCGCCTACGTGCTGAAGAAGGAAGACCTCAACAGGGCGCTGCTGGTATTGCGCAAGGCCTTGGAAGCCTATCCCGGCAGAGTGGACGAAGACTGATAAAGGAAGATGAACCTAGCCTACTACCTCGCCAAGCGCATTTACAGCGACAAGGGAGACAAGCGCAAAGTGTCTCGCCCCGCCATCCAGATAGCCACCGCCGGCGTTGCCATCGGCCTGGCCGTGATGTTGGTGTCCGTTTGCGTGGTGCTGGGCTTCAAGCATACCATCAGGGACAAGGTGATAGGTTTCGGCAGCCATATCCAAGTGACCAATTTTATGTCGGTGCAGTCACAGACTCCCTACCCTGTGGCCGTAAACGACTCTTTTATCAAGACACTGAGAAACATCCCCGGCGTAAAGCATACCCAGCGTTTCGCCATGAAGCAAGGCATACTGAAGACGGATTCCGACTTCCTGGGCGTGATGTTCAAGGGCGTGGGGCCCGACTTCGATTCCACCTTCCTGCGCCAAAACCTCGTGGAAGGTTCCATCCCCAAGTTTGACGACAAGGCTAACCGCAATCACCTGCTTATCTCGAAACTAATGGCAGACAAGTTGCACCTGAAAGCGGGGGACAAAATTTACGCTTACTTCATCAACGAACAAGGGGCAAGAGCCAGGCGATTCACCATAGACGGCATCTATGAAACCAACCTGAAACGCTATGACGAGGCGATGTGCTATATCGACCTCTACACGGCCGTAAGGCTCAATAGCTGGGAAAACGACCAGGTAAGCGGCGTGGAACTGGCCGTGGAGGATTTCGACAAGCTGGACGAGACGGAAGAACACATTATCAATAAGGTGAACCGCACACAAGACAAATACGGAGAGACCTACTCTAGTGCCACCATACAAGAGCTGAACCCCAGCATCTTCTCGTGGCTGGAGTTGCTCGACCTCAACGTGTGGATTATCTTAGGCCTGATGTTGGCCGTGGCGGGGGTGACCATGATTAGCGGCTTGCTTATCATCATACTTGAACGCACCAACATGATAGGCCTGCTCAAGGCGTTAGGCTGCCGCAATAGCAGCATACGTTCCACCTTCCTGTGGTTTGCCGTCTTCATCATCGGCAGGGGAATGCTATGGGGCAACATCTTAGGACTGGGACTGCTATTGGCGCAACGCTACCTGGGCGTAGTAAAGCTGGACGCGCAAACCTACTACGTGAGCACCGTCCCCATAGACTTCAATTGGGCACTCATCGCGGGCATCAACGCCATGACCCTGATTGTATGTACAATCATGCTGATTGGGCCAAGCTACCTCGTTTCTTTCATTCGCCCCGCTAAATCCATGCGATATGAATGAAATGTTGGCATAAAACCCATAATTTTTATTCCGTTTTTTATTTTCCGCGCAAAAAGTTTTGCAATGTGCAAAAATAGCCTTATCTTTGCACGAAATTTACGGATTTGTGCAATCATGAATATACCTAGCTTTAACAGTTATATCCAAAAAGCCATCGTGGACAACTGGGACTACGATGCCTTGACCGACTACAAAGGGATAACTTTGCAGTACCATGACGTTGCCCGCAAAATAGAAAAACTACACATCCTGTTTGAGAACAGCGGCATACAGCGTGGGGACAAGATCGCACTATGTGGCCGTAACAGCGCGCATTGGAGTGTAGCCTTCTTGGCCACGCTCACTTATGGAGCGGTGGCCGTACCCGTACAAAACGAGTTCACTCCAGAGCAGATACATAACATCGTCAACCATAGCGAGGCCAAGTTGCTTTTCGTGGGTGACGTGGCCGCCACGCAGATAGACGCGGAAGAGATGCCCTCGCTGGAAGGCATCATCTATATACCAGACTACTCGCTGGTGATATCCCGCAGCGAGCAGCTCACCTATGCCCGAGAGCATCTCAACGCGATGTTTGGGCAAAGGTTTCCCATGTATTTCCGCAAGAACCACGTCAATTATCACAAGGACGAGCCTGAGGAGCTGGCACTCATCAATTACACCAGCGGCACCACGGGCTTTTCCAAGGGGGTGATGCTGCCCTATCGCGCGTTGTGGGGAAACGTGGACGGCATGATGGAGCAACTCGGCGACAAGTATCCTCGCCACAGCAATATCGTGAGCATACTGCCCATGGCCCACATGTATGGCATGCTGGTGGACATGCTGCTGCAATTCTGTTGGGGTAACCACATATTCTTCCTCACACGTCTGCCCAGCCCCACTTTCATCGCACAGGCTTGCGCCGAGATAAAGCCCGCCATCATATTCTCCGTGCCATTGGTGATAGAGAAAATCATCCGCAAGAAAGTATTCCCCATCATACAGACCCACCGCGTGAAGCTGCTGCTCAACATGCCCGTCATCAACAAGCGCGTGAAGGAGCGCATCTGCGAGATGGTGAGGAAAGAACTGGGTGACAACATGTATGAGGTAGTCGTGGGAGGAGCCGGCCTCAACAAAGAGATAGAGGACTTCCTCACGGGAATAGGCTTCCCCATAACCATGGCCTATGGCACAACGGAAACCGCGCCGCTCATCACCTATAGCAACTGGACAGACTTCGCAAGCCATAGTTGCGGCACGCCCGTGAAATACATGGAGGTGAAAATATTGAGCGAAGATCCTGAACGCATACCTGGAGAAGTAATCACAAAAGGCATCAACCTGATGCACGGATATTACAAGAACCCAGAGGCCACCGATGCCGTGATAGACCAAGACGGGTGGTTCCACACGGGAGACTTGGGCACCATGAGCGCAGACGGCCACCTTTATATCAACGGCCGCATCAAGAACATGCTGCTAGGCTCCAATGGCCAGAACGTCTTCCCGGAAGAGATAGAGAACATACTCAACTCCATGGCACTGGTAAGCGAGAGCCTCATCGTGCAAAATGAGGACAAGCTGGTGGCGTTGGTGCATCCTGACAACGACGAGGCCGAGGCCATGGGATTCACGGAGGAAGACCTGCAGAACATCATGGAGCAAAACAGGCAAGAGCTGAACATGCAGCTGCCCGCTTTCTGCAAAATATCCGAAATCCGGCTGCATGAGGAGTTCGAGAAGACACCCAAGAAATCCATCAAGCGCTATCTCTACCGAATGCCCGTACTCAAAGAATAATCCAACACCCTATAGCCATGGAATCAACACCTAGTTTCATCGCCCTCATCCAGGAGTGTATCACCACCCATTGGGATCTTGACGCGCTCACCGACTACAAGGGAGCCACCTTGCAATACCACGACGTGGCACGCAAAATAGAGAAGTTGCACATCATGTTCGAGAACTCGGGGGTGAAACCAGGAGACAAGATTGCCCTCTGTGGCCGCAACAGCGCACATTGGGCAGTGGCTTTCCTTGCCACGCTCACCTATGGAGCGGTGGTGGTGCCCATACTCCACGAATTCACCAGCGAACAAATACACAACATCGTCAACCACAGTGACGCCAAGTTGCTATGCGTGGGTGACGTGGCGGCCACGCAAGTGGATCCCGAGAAGATGCCCCAGCTGGAAGGCATCATCTACCTACCCGACTTCACGCTCATGATATCCCGCAGCGAGAAGCTCACCTATGCCCGCGAGCACCTCAACGAGATGTTCGGAGCCAAATACCCCAAGTATTTCCGCCGTCAGCACGTGAACTACGCTGTGGAAAAAAGCCCCGAGCAGCTGGCCATGATCAACTATACCAGCGGTACCACGGGCTTCTCCAAGGGAGTGATGATACCTTACAGGGCCTTGTGGAGCAACAACGACTTCGCGCGGCAAGTGTTGGGAGAGCACGTGAAACCAGGCGACAACATCATCAGCATACTGCCCATGGCCCACATGTACGGCATGGCTTTTGAATTCATCTTCGAGTTCCTGGCAGGATGCCACATCTTCTACCTCACCCGCACCCCTTCCCCCGCCATCATCGCCGAGGCCTTCGCACGCCTAAAGCCCGTCATCATCATCGCCGTACCTCTCATCATAGAGAAAATCATTCGCAAGAAAGTATTCCCCAAGGTACAGACCAACACCATGAGGCTCTTGCTACACACCCCCGTGCTGAGCAAGAGAATAAAGGAAAAAATAGCGCAGCAAGTGAGCGAGGCTTTCGGCGGCAACTTCTATGAAATCATCATCGGCGGAGCGGCCTTCAACCAAGAAGTGGAGAATTTCCTGAAAAGCATCAACTTCCCCTATACCGTGGGCTATGGCAGCACGGAATGCGCCCCCATCATCTGCTACGCTGACCACAAGGAATTCGCCCCTGGCTCATGCGGCAAGGCCGTCGTCCACATGCAAGTGCGTATAGACAGCCCCAACCCGGCGGAAATACCCGGAGAGATATTGGCCAAGGGAACCAACGTAATGCTGGGATACTACAAAAACGAAGAAGCCACGCGCCTGGCCTTAGACAAGGATGGGTGGTACCACACAGGCGACTTGGGCACCATGGACGCGGAAGGCAACGTCTTCATAAAGGGACGCAGTAAAAACATGCTCCTGGGCGCTAACGGGCAGAACATCTATCCCGAGGAACTGGAAGACAAGCTCAACTCCATGCCGCTGGTGGCCGAGAGCCTGGTGATACAGAAAGGAGAGAAACTGGTGGCGCTCATACATCCCGACTATGACGAGGCGACCCAACTAGGGTTGACCACCAGCGACATAGAGCAAATACTGGAGCAAAACAAAAACGACTTCAACGCCTCAACACCCGCTTACGCCAGAATCAGCGAGATGAGAATACACGAAGAGGAATTCGCCAAGACGCCCAAGAAGTCCATCAAGCGCTTCCTTTACCAAGAGTAAAAAGAGTACACTCGTGGTTTTCCCGCCATAAAGGCTCCCGTCTTTTTGGTACCGAACTCCGGGCATCCTGGCGAAGAGTATCAGATACTACACTGCAATTCCAAAAGTGTAGAGACGTGGCGCGCCTCCCCTGGGGAGAATCATGGAATTGCCGCGCCCGTTCGATGGGAAGCGCAACGTATCCATCTGACAAGAGGCGCAAGACGGCAACTTGACAGACGACGCGGCACGCCACATCTCTATAGTTGGGAATGCATGGTGCGCCGCCTTGCGGAAATATTCTTGGCGGCATCCAAGTACTACTCCTTTTGAAAGTTAATACTATTGAAACCCCAGTACCAGCTAAGTGAAACTCCAGTACCAATTAGCTGGTACTGGAGTTTCACTTAGCTGGTACTGGAAAGGATACTATACTTCTTCCCGCGACATAGAGCTATATATGTCACGGCATCTCTATGACTTTTCGGCGAACTCACGAATATAGGCAGGAAAATTCTTGCGTGGTTCGTGGAAAATTAGTAATTTTGCCGTGTTTTTCTGAAAATACTAATCATTCACGCGATGAATATCTCATATAAATGGCTTAAGGAATACGTAGACTTTGACCTCACGCCGCAACAGACCGCGGACGCGCTGACCTCGTGCGGGCTGGAGGTTGACGCTTTGGAGGAAGTGCAAACCATCAAGGGAGGACTGAAAGGCCTCTACGTGGGCAAGGTGCTCACTTGCAAAGCGCATCCCAATAGCGACCATCTGCATGTTACCATGGTGGACCTTGGCAAGGGTGAGCCACAACAAATAGTATGCGGCGCGCCCAACGTGGCCGCTGGCCAGAAAGTCATCGTGGCCGATCTCGGTTGCGTGCTCTATGACGGAGACCAAAGTTTCACCATCAAGAAAAGCAAACTGCGCGGCGTAGAAAGCCTGGGCATGATATGCGCCGAGGACGAGATTGGCATTGGCACCGACCACGCCGGCATTATCGTATTGCCCGATGACGCTCCCGTAGGCCAGCCCGCCGCCGAATATTACGGGCTGGAAAGTGACTGGGTGATAGAAATAGACATCACCGCCAACCGAGGCGACGCACTCAGCCACTACGGCGTGGCACGCGACCTTTACGCCTGGCTGAAACAGAACGGATACCAAACAAGCCTACATCGCCCTGGCTGCGAGGCTTTCCACGTAGACAACCATGACCTGCCCATCGACGTAACCATAGAGAACGCCGAGGCCTGCAAACGATACGCTTGCGTAAGCATCACGGGATGCGAAGTGAAGGAAAGCCCGCAATGGCTGAAAGACAAGCTCAACGTGATAGGTCTCAGGCCTATCAACAATATCGTGGACATCACCAATTATATCATGATGGCCTACGGACAGCCCATGCATTGTTTTGACGCGGACATGGTGGCAGGCCATCACATCGTGGTGCGCACCCAGCCGGAGGGCACCAAGTTCGTCACTCTCGATGGCGAGGAGCATGAGTTGGGAACGCACGACCTGAGCATTTGCAACGCGGAAGAGCCTATGTGTATAGCCGGCATCTTCGGAGGCAAAGGCTCTGGCACATACGAGACCACCCGCAACGTAGTACTGGAAAGCGCCTACTTCCATCCCACATGGATACGCAAGAGCGCCCGCCGCCATGGCCTGAGCACCGACTCCAGCTATCGTTTTGAGCGTGGCATAGACCCAAACGGAACCATCTACGCCCTGAAGCAAGCCGCCATCCTCTGCCAAGAGCTGGCGGGCGGCAAGGTGAGCATGGAGATACGCGACGTCTACCCCACCCCCATCGAGAACCCAAAAGTGAATCTCCCATACGCCTACGTGCATGACCTGATAGGAAAAGAGATAGGCCGCGAGACCATCAAGAGCATCGTGACCTCATTGGAGATGAAGGTGTTGGAGGAAACCGAAGAAGGCCTCACACTCGAAATACCCGCCTACAGAGTAGACGTGCAACGGCCTTGCGACGTGGTGGAAGACATCTTGCGCGTCTATGGGTATAACAACGTGGAGATACCCACCCAACTGAAAAGCTCCCTCACTATAGCCACCGATACAGACCGACGCTACAAGACGCAAAACCTGGTAGCGGAGCAGTTGGTGGGAGCGGGTTTCAGCGAGATACTCAACAACTCGCAGACCAAGACGAGCTATTATTCCTCACTGGAACTGAACGCCTATCCCGACAGCGACACCGTTAAGATAGTCAACCCACTGAGCGCGGATCTCGGAGCCATGAGGCAGACGCTGCTCTTTGGCGGACTGGAGAGCATCGTGCGCAACATCAATCGCAAGGCGGCCAACTTGAGATTCTTCGAAGTAGGCAACACCTACGCCTACAACCAGGCGAAATGGACAGCGGAACAACCCATCAAAGCCTATGGCCAAGAAGCCCACATGGCGCTTTGGATAACGGGAAAGAGAGTGGAGGGCAATTGGGCGCACCCCGACGAGGACTCCAACTTCTATGAGTTGAAAGCCTGCGTGGACAACATCCTGCGCCGCGTAGGCCTGCCCCAAGCCATGACCGTGTTGAAGAAGAGCGAAAACAACATCTTCTCCAAGGGACTCGCGCTGGAAAGCCGAGGTGGTAAGACCTTGGTGGAAATGGGCATCATCAGCCTGAAACTACGCAAGGCGTTCGACCTGGAGCAAGACGTCTACTACGCCGACATCCATTGGGACAACCTCATGAAGGCTGTCTGCAAGGAGCAAGTCACTTACCAGGAACTGAGCAAGTATCCCGCCGTAAGCCGAGACCTGGCCCTGCTGGTGGACAAGGGAGTGGAATTCGCGGAGATAGAGCGCATCGCCCGCCAGACCGAGAAGAAACTGCTGAAGAGCGTCGTGCTCTTCGACGTATACGAGGGCAAGAACCTGCCAGAGGGCAAGAAGAGCTATGCCGTGAACTTCATACTGCAAGATGAGCAGAAGACACTCAACGACAAGCAGATAGACGCTATCATGCAGAAACTGATTGCCAACCTCACTGGCAAGCTGAACGCACAACTCAGATAAAAGGATAATCACAAAAAACATAAAGACAATATGGGAAGAGCATTTGAATACCGCAAGGCTGCGAAACTGAAGAGATGGGGTCACATGGCCCGCACGTTCACCAAACTGGGCAAGCAGATTGCCATCGCCGTCAAGGCTGGTGGACCTGAACCGGAGAACAACCCCACTCTGCGAGCTATCATCGCCAACTGCAAGCGCGAGAACATGCCCAAGGACAACATAGAGCGCGCCATCAAGAACGCCATGGGCAAAGACCAAAGCGAATATAAGGAAGTGACCTACGAGGGATATGGCCCCCATGGCATCGCCGTGTTCGTGGAGACTTTGACCGACAACACCACGAGAACAGTGGCTGACGTGCGCTCCATCTTCAATAAATTCAACGGCAACCTGGGCAACCAAGGAAGCCTCTCGTTCCTTTTCGACCACAAGGCCGTGTTCACTTTCAAGAAGAAAGAAGGCATCAACATGGACGACCTGATACTCGACTTGATAGATTACGGAGTGGAAGACGAGTATGACGAGGACGAGGAAACGGGCGAGGTGACCATTTATGGCGCACCCACCAGCTTCGGCGAGATACAAAAGCACCTGGAGGCTGAGGGCTATGAGGTGACTGGAGCAGAGTTCACCCGCATCCCCAACGACCTGAAGGAAGTAACTCCCGAGCAGCGTGAGGTTATCGAGAAGATGGTAGAGCGTCTCGAGGAGTTTGACGACGTGCAGACCGTCTATACCAACATGAAACCCGAGGAGACCGCGGATGGAGAATAACCCGGCGGAAGCCCGCACCTACACCTATGAGCCAAAGGGCACCTGCTCACGGCTGATGGAAATCACCGTCAACGATGAGGGCGTGATTACCAACGCCCGTATCTTTGGCGGCTGCATGGGCAACACTCAAGGCGTATGCGCCCTGGCCAAGGGCATGAAAGCCACGGAGGTGAAACAACGGCTGAAAGGCATCCTCTGCGGCAACAAGGGCACCAGCTGCCCCGACCAACTGGCCAAGGCACTGGAAGAAATGGGTTTCTAAACGCATCCTGTATCTTTCGAAAAGCACACATAGCTTTAATGCTCGGCACTGTCACGCATAGCGGATGATAGTGCCGAGTTTTTTATCCACCCGTTGCCACTTTACCCATGGCAAAAAGGTCTTATATGGTTTGTAATGTTTTTTCTTTCGCATCAAATCTCGAAGTCCAAAAAGCCATAACATAACGCCATGGGCAAACGCCCAGATTTGTAAACATTTGATACCATCCTGAAACGCGAAATGAAATCAACTTGTTTTGGTTGGCAAAACAAGTTGAATTGAGAAGCAAAACAAGTTAAATTGACGGGCGAAACAAGTTGTTTTCCCAAACACCCTCGATTAGACGGAAAACAAATGCTTATCGCGTGCGTCATGCCATAACAGGAAAGGAATTCCACATAGCCGCATCAAATGCGGAAAACACAAAAAAGCGGGGCGTAACCCTCATTGGGCACGCCCCGCTCTAACATATGATACATTTGTTTTCTCAAAACCATCGCCCTCCTAAGGGCGTTCGCTTTCGCTTAGGAAAGCTTGTTCATTACGTGGATAGCGTTTGCCAATGCGGCGGTAACCACTACCAATGCAATTGATGTCATCAACATAATATTATCCTTTCTTCATCTTTTTACCAGGCCCGAAGGCCTCACCTGTTAAACATCTGCCGCCTCGCTTGGCGACCATCTTATTCTTAAATCCGCCGCAAAGATACGGCGTTTCCCCATTATATGCAAACTTCATGCCATAAAAAGCACCGTGCGAGCCACATTTCTTGACGCATATCAAAAAAACGCAGCCCGCACGGGGATATATTGAAAAAATACGTTTACTGCTCTGGGAGGTCGTTGACTCCAGGCAGATTAAACTGGTAACTATTGTCGAATACCTTGCGCACCTTGTTGATTTCCACGAAGGTAGTGCCTCCGCCCTCACCGAAGCTACCGCTCAGGTAGGCTATGCTGTCGTCTAGCTGCAGGTATCCCTTCTGCCGCAACATGCGCACCGCCGCCATGAAGACTTGTTGGTTGGAGATATGCTTCTTTTGGTAGATGGGTATCACGCCATAGGAGAGGTTGAGAAAACGCTGCGTCTTCTCCCTGTAACAAATGGCCAAGATGGGCGTGGGGCCACGGAAGCTGGCCAACACGCGGGCAGTCTCGCCAGAATCACTGTCGGTGATGATGCCCTTCACGCCCAACTTGCGGGTACTGTCAATAGCCGCGTGGGCGAGAAACTCCCTCTGCGTGATGGCGCGGTCGGCGGAAAGTTGCACGTCGAGGGCTGCCGTACGGTCTTTCTCCGCTTGCTCGGCTATGCGAGCCATGGTCTGCACGGCCTCCACGGGATACTTTCCGCTAGCGGTCTCACCGCTCAGCATGAGCGCATCCGTGCGATAAAAGATGGCGTTGGCAATATCTGTCACCTCCGCGCGGGTGGGACGTGGGTTATTTATCATGGTGTGGAGCATCTGGGTAGCCACGATGACAGGCTTCTTCTTGGCGATGCAACTTGCGATGATGCGTCGTTGGATACCGGGAATGCGCTCTATGGGCACCTCGATGCCGAGATCGCCGCGGGCCACCATCACTCCGTAGGAAGCGTCTATGATTTCTTCGATGTTGTCCACTCCCTCCTGGTTCTCTATCTTGGAAATAATCTTGATGTCGGAACCATGCTGGTCCAGGATTTCCTGCACGGCATGCACGTCCGAAGCGTTCCTCACAAATGAATGGGCGATGAACTCCACGTCCATTTCTATGGCCAGTTCTATGTTGTGCTTGTCTTTCTCGGTGAGCGCTGGCAAGTCTATATGCTCCCCAGGCACGTTGACGCTCTTGCGCGCCCCCAGCGTGCCCTCGTTCTCCACCCTGGCTATAAGCATGGGACCCGTATTCTCGATGACCTTCATGTCCAGTTCGCCGTCATCGAAAAGGATGTCGTCACCCACCTTCACGTCATCGGTGATATTGGGATAAGACACATTGATAATGTCGTGGGATGTGTCCATGCCGGGGCGGCCGAATATCTTGACCACATCGCCCGACTTATAGTGGATAGGCTCCTCTACGTTGGTAGTCCTTATCTCCGGGCCTTTGGTGTCTATCATGATGGCTATGTGGGGAGACACCGCCCTCACATTCCTTACGATAGTGCGCATGCCTTCCTCGGTGGCGTGGGCGGTATTGATTCTCACCACGTTCATGCCTGCGAAAAAAAGCTTGCGTATGAACTCCTGCTCGCATCTTCTGTCGCTAATAGATGCTACAATCTTTGTTTGCTTCATGGGCTTAAATACGTTACTTGGCGCAAAGTTAATGAAAATCGGGCAAACTTGAAAACATTTGCCCGACGATTTCATCCACAAGCGCCAATTAGGCTAGATATCGAGGTCGGGAGCCTTTTCCGCTCCTTGGGCCGCCTCAAACTTTGGCATTACGTCGAAACCGAAAAGATTAGCCAGTATGACAGCGGGCATGCGGCGCACGCTGATGTTATAGGCCTGCACGGCATCGTTGTACTTGCGGCGGGCTTCCTGTATGCGATTCTCGGTTCCCTCCACCTGTATCTGCAAGGACTTGTAGTTCTCGCTGGCCTTCAGCTCGGGGTAACGCTCGGCCACCACCATCAGCCTGCCCAGAGCCGCCGACAGTTCCCCCTGCGCCTCCGTGTATTGGCGCAACTTGTCGGCCGTGAGGTTAGTGGGGTCTATGCTCATTTGCGTGGCCGAGGCGCGCGCTTGCGTTACCTGCGTGAAAGTCTCCCGCTCATGGGCGGCGTATGATTTCACTATCTTGGCCAATTGGGGCAACAGGTCGGCCCTGCGCTGATAAGCTGTCTGCACGTTGGAAAGCTCCGTATAGGCCACTTCCTGCTTCTTGACGAAGCCATTGTAACCCGAGACGCCCCAGAACACGAGCACCACGAGAACGGCAAGCAACACCCAAAGCCATGTCTTTCCGCCAGTCTTGCGGCGGGAATTGAGGTTTTGAAACCCCTGATTGTAATCATTCATACTATTTGTTGTTTATGGTTTAACCTTTTTACCAACTGCCTCCCGCTCCGCCGCCGCCGAAGCTTCCGCCGCCAAACGAGCCTCCCGAGAAACCGCCCCCATGTCCCAACGAACCTCCTCCACCGAAAATAAAGGGCGGAAACCAATCATCGTCGTGGCGGGAACGAGAATGGGAAGCTTTGGGCGAGGGCTTCACCACGCCCAACTTCACCAGTATGGCGCGGATGAGCATGTAAATGGGTATCGAGAAGAAAAGCAACGTGAGCGCAATGGCAAACACGAGGTCTCCGACGTCGCCGCCTTCATCGATGCTCTTCACGCCTGTCTTGCCAGTGGATACCTTATTATATAGCGCACGTGCGGTAGCCCACACCGCTTTTCCAGGTTGCCCCTCCCGCATGTATGGCACCACGCAAGCCTGGGCAATGTCGTCACAATCCACGTCGGTAAGTTCCGATTCCAAGCCCATACCTGGAGCGATGAAGTAACGTTTATCCTCCACGGCGATAACTACCACCAAGCCCCTGCGTGTCTCCTTGTCACCCACTCCAAGGCGGTTACCTAAGTCTTGCGCCATGCGAAAAGCGTCACCATCTTTCACCCTATTGACAACCACAAAGAGGGACTGCACGCCCTTGCTCCGTTCCAGCCGTCCGAGATAGTAATCCGCGGAATCTCGCTCGGCAGGCTTGAGCAATCCGTCAGGGTCAGAAACATATCTGGTGCTATTTCGCAAATAAGGGATAGGCACATCGCTGGCCTGCCACTCCCGTTGAGCGGGAAGCTGGGCGGCATAAGCCCATAAACAAATGAGAACCAAGAATATGCGCAACGGGAACATGGAAAGCGAGAAGTCTATCGCACAACTTCTCATTGGCATCTCGGAACGGAAAAGCCTATCGGGCATTTGCGTGAAATAAAAGTCCATAGCGCGAAAATACACAATAAAAACCTAATTTACAAATACTTAGCGTGATATTTTTTGAAAAAAACAAGCGAACTTTTTCTTTATTCGATAAAATTTTGTACCTTTGCACACCGAAATTCAATATACGAATCCAAAAACTAGCAGAGAGACATGACAAAAGCAGACCTCATCAAGGAAATTTGTGAAGCCACCGGCTTAACAAAAACGGAAGTGAGCGCAGTGGTTGAATCATTCATGACATGCGTCAAGAGCAGCCTGCTGGAAAGGAGGGAGAGCGTACACTTGAGGGGCTTCGGCAGCTTCATGCTGAAACACAGAGCCGTAAAGACCGCCAGAAACATCTCCAAGAACACCACCTTGGTGCTGGGAGCGCATGACAGGCCTTACTTCAAGCCAGCAAAGGAATTCATGGAAAAAGTAAGGGAGGAAACCTTGGAGGAAATTCCCGCGCAAGCGGAATAACCAATCCTCAAGCGGAAACGCTTCTTTAGAAGACATCAAATTAGATAATACAATAACAGATTAAAATTTAAGACTATGCCTAACGGAAAGAAGAAGAAGGGCCACAAGATGGCCACCCACAAGCGTAAGAAGAGATTACGTAAGAACAGACACAAGAGCAAGTAAGCTTATTGCTGGCTCGCGCCGTCTAAGAAAAAATTGAGAGGGGGTATGTCAACTGGGAAAAAGTGTTGGCATGCCCTTTTTTCGAATAAGAAAGGAAAGTAAGCAATGACTAGCGAACTCATCATCGATGTCCAGCAGAAAAACATCTCCATCGCGCTGCTAGAAGACAAGCAGCTGGTGGAGTACCAGAATGAGGCCCGGGAAGCTTCGTTCAGCGTGGGCAACATCTACATCGCGAAGGTAAAAAAACTCATGCCAGGCCTAAACGCCTGTTTCGTGGATGTGGGATTTGAGCGGGATGCTTTCTTACACTACCAAGACCTGGGCAGCCACTTCCCTTCTTACCAAAAATACCTGAAGCAGGTACTAAGCGACCGCAAGAAACTCTATCCATTCACCAAAGCCAGCAAACTGCCTGACTTGGACAAAGAAGGCAGCGTACAGAATGTTTTGAAGCCTGGCCAAGAAGTGTTGGTGCAAATCGTAAAGGAGCCTATATCCACCAAAGGACCAAGACTGACGGGAGAGCTCTCTTTCGCCGGACGGTTTTTGGTGCTCATACCTTTCGGCGCCAAGGTGTCCGTATCCTCTAAAATCAAGAGCGGAGAGGAGAGGGCGAGGCTTAAGCACCTCATACAGAGCATAAAGCCCGAGAACTGCGGCGTGATAGTGCGCACCGTGGCGGAAGGAAAAAGAGTGGCGGAACTGGATGCCGAATTGAAGGTGCTTACCCAACGCTGGGTGTCTACGCTGGAAAAGACACAAAAGGCACAGGCTTTACCCAAGACCGTTTTTGAGGAAACGGGAAGAGCCGTAGCCATGATCAGAGACCTCTTCAACCCCACTTACGAGAATGTCTATATCAACAACGAAGAGGTGAAAGAGGAAGTAAAGCACTATATATCGCTCATAGCTCCCGAAAGGGTCGGTGTCGTGAAATTGTACACTGGCAAGGTTCCCATCTTCGACAACTTCAACGTCACGAAACAAATCAAGGCCTCTTTCGGACGCACCGTGAACTACAAGCATGGTGCTTACCTTATCATTGAACACACAGAAGCTCTACATGTAGTTGACGTGAACAGCGGCAACAGAACGAGGGTGAACGGACAGGAAGCCAATGCGTTAGACGTGAACCTGGGAGCGGCCGACGAGTTGGCAAGGCAATTGAGACTAAGGGACATGGGCGGCATTATCGTGGTAGACTTCATAGACATGAGCCTGGCAGAGGACAGGCAAATGCTCTACGAACGTATGTGCAAGAACATGCAGAAAGACCGCGCCAAGCACAATATACTCCCCTTAAGCAAATTTGGCTTGATGCAAATCACGCGACAAAGAGTAAGGCCCGCCATGGACGTGAACGTGGACGAGACTTGTCCCACTTGCTTCGGCAGCGGAAAAATAAAATCAAGCATCCTGTTTACAGACCAACTGGAAAGGAAGATAGACCGTTTGGTCAACAAGATAGGCATTAAAAGATTTGACCTCTACGTCAATCCTTACGTAGCGGCTTATATCAACAAGGGGTTCATCTCGCTCCACCGGAAGTGGCAGATCAAGTACGGATTTGGCATCAGGGTGATACCCTCACAGAAACTGGCCTTCTTGCAATACGAATTCTACGACAAGAACAACGAATACATTGACATGCAAGAAGAACAAGAAACCAAGCAACAACAGCACTCATAACAATCCGGGCTTCCATTCTGATGATGGAAGCCCGTGATGTTTTTAGAAAGGCAAATCGTCCGCGCTGTCTTCCTGGGAAGGAGCGGGAGCGACAGGAGCGGCTGGCTGAACGGGGGACTGCGCTGGAGCAGCTCCATAAGCAGCGGGAGATTGCGGGGGGAAGGGCATGGCTCCAGGTTGTGCGCCATATGCGGCAGCCTGCGCCGCGGCAGGGTCTACATGGACCACATTCCACGCACGCACACTGTTGTACCACCTTCCTTGATATTCATGGGCACTGATGTCGAAAGACACACTCACTTCATCACCCAACTTGATATTGAACTGCGCGAGGCGATCTGCTCCAAACACGTCAAACGCCATTTGCTTGGGATATTGGTCATGGGTTTCTATAACGAACGTCTGAGCCTTCCACTCTCCTCTTTGAGAGACGCCGCTTCTTTCAGGCAAAACGACGATGATTTTTCCTTGTAATTCCATGGGTCTTTGTTTAAACTTTCAAAATACTTTGCGAAAGTAATAAATTAGTCTCAAAAAAACGAAAGTTTTACTCTTTTTTTGTTGATGCGAAATTATTTTCGTATTTTTGTGGCCATAAACACATCAACCATATCTAAACAATACATAAACATGAAATTTACCGTTTCCAGCTCGGCCGTGAGCAGCCGGCTTAACACGCTTTCCAAAGTCATCGCAGGCAAGAACTCATTGCCCATACTGGACTGCTTTCTCTTCCAAGTAAGCAACAATCAACTGACCATAACCGCTAGCGACAGCAGTAATATGATGCAAGCCATCGTGGAATTGACCGAGTGTGACGGAGAGGGAGAGTTCGCCCTTCCCCATCGCACCATGCTGGATGCCATGAAGGAATTGCCAGAGCAACCCCTGAATTTCGAGGTAGACATGGACACCATGGCCATGAAGGTTAATTACCAAAATGGAATGTATAACTTCACCGCCCAAAGAGCTGACGAATACCCACGCCCACAACACGTGAGCGACGCCGCCTCCACCATCACCCTTTCTTCCCAGATACTGATAGACAATATCAACCGTTCTCTTTTCGCCACCGCCAATGACGAATTGCGTCCCGTGATGAATGGTATATATTTTGACTTCACGCCCGATTCTCTCACCATGGTTGCCAGTGACGGACACAAACTGGTACGCTGCCAAGACTTCACCATAAAGAGTGAGGTGCCTACGGCATTCATCATGCCCAAGAAACCCGCCATGTTGTTACGCAACACGCTGGATAAGGACGGCGGTGATGTGGAAGTACGCTTTGATGACCGTGGAGCGGAGCTGAAATACGAAGGAGGGCAACTGAGTTGCCGCCTCATAGAAGGCCGCTATCCCAACTATAACTCCGTCATTCCGGAGAACAATCCCAATAGTGCCACCATCGACAGAGCCTCCCTCGCCAGTGCCTTGAGACGCGTGTTGCCTTTTGCCGACGAGAGCAGCCAGCTGATAAGATTCCACCTGGAACAAGGAAGGATTGAATTATCCTCTGAAGACATTCAATTCGCTACCGCCGCCAAGGAGCAACTCGCCTGTGACTACCAGGGACACCCCATGAGCATCGGCTTCAAGGGAGGAACGTTGCAGGAAGTACTTGCCAACCTGGAGGGCGAACAGATTATCATGCAACTGGCGGATCCCAGCCGCGCTGGCATCATCATTCCCGCACAGCAACCGGAAAACGAGGACATCCTGATGCTTATCATGCCCATGTTGCTTAACGACTAACGCAAGATGAGACTCAACTTAACTAAGCCGCTGGTAGTCTTTGACTTGGAAAGCACGGGGCTGGATCTCGTCAATGACCGTATCATACAACTTTCTTATATCAAGGCTTATCCTGACGGAAAGGAAGAGCGCAAGAACTTATTGATAAACCCCGGGAAGCCCATCCCCGCCGAAGTAGAGAAACTGACCGGCATCACCAATGACGACGTGAAAGACGCGCCCACCTTCAAGCAAGTAGCCTCAGACTTGGCGAAAACTTTCACAGGTTGCGATTTCGCGGGATACAATTCCAATCACTTTGACATACCTTTATTGGCGGAGGAATTCCTACGTGCTGGCATCGACTTCGACTTCTCTCGCTGCCGATTGATAGACGCGCAGACCATATTCTTCAAAATGGAGAAGCGTAACTTAGCCGCCGCCTACAAATATTATTGCGGCAGGAAGATGGAAGATGACTTCCAAGCCCATAGAGCCGACCAGGACACCGAAGCCACTTACAGGGTACTGCAAGGACAACTGGACAAATACGCTCCTGGCATGCAAGAGGAGCCTGACCGCGTAATACACAATGACATGGACGAGCTGGCCCGCCTTTCAGTGCAAAACGATAACGTGGATTTCGCGGGCCGCATCGTATGGCGTCCACTAAAAGACGCCTCGGGCAACGTGTCGCTTGATGACAGCGGCAATCCCCTCAAGCAGGAAGTGTTCAATTTCGGCAAATACAAGGACATGCCCGTAAGCGAGGTGCTGCGCAAAGACCCAGGTTATTTCAATTGGATACTGAATAGCGACTTCACGTATAACACTAAGCAGGTATTGACAAGAATCCGCCTGCGTGACATGGGAAAGAAATGATAGCGGGAAAAAAGATTGTACTCGGAATCACAGGCTCCATAGCCGCCTATAAGGCATGCCTCATCATCAGGGGGCTTATCAAGCGCGGAGCCGAGGTGCAAGTGGTCATTACGCCCGCTGGCAAAGAGTTCATCACGCCAGTTACGCTCTCCGCCCTCACACATAAGCCCGTCATCAGCGAGTTCTTCTCACAAAGGGACGGCTCTTGGCACTCCCATGTAGACTTGGGGCTATGGGCAGACGCCATGCTGATAGCGCCCTGCACGGCCTCAACGCTGGGCAAGATGGCGCATGGTATAGCCGACAACATGCTCATCACCACCTATCTTTCCATGAAAGCCCCCGTGTTCATAGCCCCCGCTATGGACTTGGATATGTATAACCATCCCGCCACGCAAGAAAACCTTCGCGCCTTGATTGGATATGGCAATCACGTGATAGAGCCTGGTTGCGGTTTCTTGGCCAGCGGGCTGGAGGGCAAAGGCCGGATGGAAGAACCCGAGAAGATCATCCAGGCATTGGAAGACTTCTTCCAGGCACAACAAGACTTGAAAGGCAAAAAGATACTGATCACCGCAGGACCAACCTACGAGAAAATAGACCCCGTACGCTTTATTGGCAATTATTCTTCGGGGAAGATGGGCTTCGCCTTGGCGGAAGAATGCGCCAAGCGAGGGGCGGAAGTCACACTGATAGCCGGTCCCGTTGCGTTAAGTTGCTCAAGCGGCATACATCGCGTAAACGTGGAAAGTTGCCAAGAGATGTATAACGCCTCGATAGAGGCCTTTCCCTTGCAAGACGCCGCCATTCTCTGCGCCGCCGTGGCCGATTTCAAGCCAGCCATGACCGCTGACCGCAAGATAAAAAGGGGGGAAGATGGGCTGCGGCTGCAATTGGAACCCACGCAAGACATCGCCGCCTCGCTAGGGAAGATGAAACAAGAGAGGCAACGCTTGGTGGCGTTCGCGCTGGAGACAGACCATGAAGAGTCAAACGCCGAAAGCAAGCTGAAGAAGAAAAACGCTGATTTCGTGGTGCTCAACTCCACCCGCAACAAAGGCACCACATTCCGCACGGACGACAACCAGATAATCATTGTCTCTCCACAAGGCAAGAAAGAATATGGCAAAAAACCAAAGAGTGAAGTGGCTCGTGACATTGTCAATGAGCTTGTGTCTATATTGTAACCTCTTGACGGCCCAAGAGCTACAAGCCAAGGTAAACATCAACTATGCCCAGGTGCAGGGCACGGACAAATCGGTGTTCGACGACCTACAGCGCAATTTGGAGCAGTTTGTCAACGAACGCCAATGGACAAACCTGCAATTCGCCAATAACGAGCGCATACCATGCAGTTTCAACATCACCGTGAGCACTTACGACAGAGACAACAACCTTTTCACCTGCAAGGCCATCATACAGGCCAACCGACCCGTATACAATTCCGCCTACTCCACCACCATTTACAGCAATACCGACAACGATTTCACCTTCCAATATGCCCAGTTTGACCAGCTCAACTACTCGGATGAATACATCGACAATTCACTGACCGCGCTGATGGCCTACTACGCCTATCTCATCATAGGCATCAACCTGGACACCTTCGCCCCCATGGGTGGAACCGACGTGCTGCAACGCTGCCTCAACGTGGCCAACAACGCCCAAAACCTGGACGTGCCAGGATGGAAGGCTTTCGAGGACGACCGCAATCGCTATGCCATCATCAACGATTACCTGGACGGGGGCTTGCAACCCCTGCGGCAGTTGCAGTATGACTATTACCGCAAAGGGCTGGACGAAATGGCCAACCAGGTGGAAAGAGGAAGAACGGAAATCACCCAAGCACTGGATACGCAGCTGAGGCAGGCCAGGGAGAACAAGCCTTTGAGCATGTGGCCACAGATATGGACAGACTACAAGAGGGACGAATTGGCCAATATCTACCAAGGGAAAGGCACCGCGAAAGAGAAAGAGAAGATTTACGAGTTGCTTTCAAGTATCAATCCCTCGCAAGAAAACGCATGGTCTAAACTTCGACAATAACAATGCTGACACATCTATACATAAAAAACTATACGCTCATCGACCTGCTCGACATCTCCTTGCACGAAGGTTTCTCGGTCATCACGGGAGAGACTGGGGCGGGAAAGAGCATCATCTTGGGAGCGATCGGGCTGCTGCTGGGCAACAGGGCAGACTCCAAAGCCATCAAGCCGGGCTGTGAGCGCTGCGTGATAGAAGCCCAGTTTGACCTCTCACGCTATGAGCTGGAAGATTTCTTCCTCAACCACGACATAGACTATTGCCCTGCCGACACTATCATCCGCAGGGAACTTACGTCAGCGGGAAAGAGCCGTGCCTTCGTCAACGATACTCCCGTGCCGCTGGCCACCATGCGGGAACTTGGCGAGACACTGGTGGATATCCATTCGCAACATCAGAATCTGCTGCTGCAGAAAGAGGATTTCCAACTGCAAGTGGTGGACATCATAGCCGGAGACAAGCATTTGTCAAAAGACTACGCCCAAGCCTTCCTCGCCTACCAGCGGAAAGAGAGAGAACTGCGTGCCGCGAAAGAGGAAGCGCAACGCCAGCAAGACAACGAGGACTACCTGCGCTATCAGTATAACGAACTGGAACAAGCCCAACTGCAAGCGGGCGAACAAGCGCAAGTGGAGCAAGAGACACAGGCCATGACCCACGCCGAGGACATCAAGTCGGCACTCTATACCGCCTGCAACGCCCTCAATGGCGATGAAGGCGGAGCGATTGCCTCGTTGCGTGAAGCCTCTCGCCAATTGCAATCCATCGGGCAAGTATACCCACAAGCGCAATCCCTTCTGGAAAGACTGGACTCCTGCGACATCGAACTGAAAGACATAGCCGATGACTTAAGCCAGAAAATGGAACGAGTGGACTTCGACCCCGCTCTTCTGGAGAAACTCAACGCCAGGCTGGATACCCTCTACGCCCTGCAACGGAAATACCACGTGGAAGACGAGGAGCAATTGATAGCCCTCAGGGACAACCTGGCCCGGCAACTAGACCAGTTGGAACACGGAGAGGAAAACATCGCCATGTTGGCGGCTGAAGTGGAAAAGCTGCGGCAGGATTGCGAGGAGAAAGCCCAACTGCTGACCGAGACACGCCGACAGGCCGCCCAGAAGGTAGCCGAGGAAATGCGCCAAAGGCTCATACCCCTTGGCATGCCCCGTGTCAGGTTTGAGGTAAAGATGGAACAAAAGCCGCTGAGCGTGGACGGAAAGGACAAGATATCATTCCTTTTCAGTGCCAACACAGGTACGCCTGCCATGCCCGTCAGCCAAATAGCGTCGGGTGGAGAGATAGCCCGCGTAATGCTCTCGCTCAAAGCCATGATAAGCGGAACCATCAAGTTGCCCACCATCATCTTCGACGAGATAGACACGGGGGTAAGCGGCAGCATAGCCGAACGCATGGCCCACATCATGCGAGAGATGGGAGCGGCCAACAGGCAAGTGATTTCCATCACCCACCTGCCACAGATAGCGGCCTTGGGCAGCCACCACTACAAGGTTGCCAAGCAGGAGACCGCCCTAGGAACGGTGAGCGTGATGAAAGAACTCACGCCCGAGGAGAGAGTGGCCGAGATAGCGGGCATGCTAAGCGGCAGCGACGTGACCGAGGCCGCGCTGGCCAATGCACGCACACTCCTGAAAACAGAAAATTGACACCTATATTATATATAAGAAAAAACATGAAGAAAACAGTACATATCTTGACGATGCTCCTGGTGAGCGTCACCATGGCGGCTCAACCCGCCGGGGTGAAAAAGGTCGCCAAAAGCACGTTCTCCCTTACCTCTTTCGACGAGAAAGGCAGTATAGTGGCCTCCACCCAAGGCGTTTTCATCGACGAGAAGGGCACGGGAATCTGCCCCTTCAAGGTTTTCGTGGGCGCGGAAAGAGCCACGGTGGTAGACGCTGACGGTAATTCCATGGAAGTGGATGCCCTGCTGGGAGCCGACGAGCTATACGACGTGGCCAAACTCAGGGTAAAGGCTTCCACCAAGGCGGCCCCGTTGGCCACCGCGGCGGAGAAACAGGGAGCGAAAGTATGGTTAATGCCCTACTCCATCAACAATCCCCAGCCGCTCCAACTCACGCTTTCCTCCGTGGAGCGGTTCCACAACAGCTATAATTACTACATCCTTGACGGAGAAGTGCCAGACAACGCCGTGGGCTGCCCGGTCGTCAACGGCAACGGACAAGTGGTGGGCATCATGCACAAGAGCGACAGCCACACCACGGCCGTGGATGGTGCCTATATCAAGCAACTCTCTGTCAGCGGACTTTCGTCACTCGACGCCTCATTGCAAGAGACGGGCGTGCGCACGGCTCTGCCCGACAACGAAGAGGAAGCCATCACCATGATGACGCTCAAGAAAGGCTCGGTGAAAGAAGACACCTACAGAGCCTACGTGGACGAGTTCCTGGAGAAGTTTCCCACGTCCTCTTTCGGATACCAGGAACTGGGCTTGATACAAATGGGGCAAGACCAGTTCGACGAGGCCAGCAAGACCATGGAAGCCGCCATCAAGCAAAGCAGGGCCAAGGACGAGGCCCACAGCGACTACGCCAACTTGATTTACCAGAAAAACATATACAAGTCGGATAAGCCATACGAGCCATGGACACTGGACAAGGCCCTGGAAGAGGCGAAAACCGCCTACGGAATCAACCCGCAACCCATATACCAGCACCAGGAGGCGCAAATCATCTTCGCCCAAGGCAAATACCAAGAGGCCTACGACATCTTCATGTCACTCACCAAATCGTCCATCTCCAACGCCGAGCTTTACTATGAGGCAGCGCAAAGCAAAATCCGCTTGAACGCGCCCGACACTGAAATCAGGGTCTTGCTGGACAGTGCCGTCAACGTAGGCAAGCGCATGGGCACAGGGGAAGCGCCTTATATTCTAGCCCGCGCGCAATACCTGCACGACAAAGGCGAATACCGCGAGGCACTCAAGGACTACAACGCCTACGACACCCTCACGGCCACTACCGACCCCGTGTTCTTCTATTTGCGCTATAAGTGCGAGACGCAAGTGCGCCAATGGCAACAGGCTCTCTTCGATATCGCCCGCGCCTGCTTCCTCAATCCCAAGGAACCTACCTACTTCGCGGAGTGGGCTTCGCTTGACTTACGGGTGAAACGCTATGACGAGGCCATCAGCGCAGCCACCAAGTGCACTGAGCTGGCTCCCGAATACGCCGATGGCTACCTGCTGCTGGGATTGGCGCAGATAGAGAAAGGCATGAAGGAGGAAGGACTCAAGAACCTGGAGAAAGCCAAGGAACTGGGAGACACCCGAGCGGAACAGTACATTGAGAAAAACAAGTAATCCACAAACAGCACCATGGGCAATATGGATTTCAAGAGCTTGGCGAGCCTCTGCGTCCAAAAATACAAAGACTCGCTGGACAATGAGCGTGAGCGCTATGTGGACACCCTGTTCGTGGCCATCACGGAAAAGGACGACGTACTCTGCTCCAAGATACCGAGCATACTCGAACAGGCCTCCAAATGCGTCCTGATACACCAGAAAAAGCAACTGGCAGTCACCAATTGGTATTCTTGGTATAAAGTAGACTATGTCGACGGGAATGGATGCGTGACCGACGGCAACCTGGGCCAAGGCTTCGAGCTTTCCATCTCCTCGCGCGACACGTTCGCCAACCAGGTGATGTCCCTCTACCACGGCTACCACGAGCTGTATGCCTGCCGCAGACCTTGGGAGGACAACATGGCTAAGGTATGGAAACTGTACTCCATGACCAAGAAAATGGAGACAGACAAGGAAATAGAGCTCACGGCGAGACTTTTCCGCTCAGACGAGAAGATACTGGAAATGGAAAGGAAAATCGCCAGCCACGAGTTCACCAACCTTCTCTTGGAGCAAGAGAGAGACCAATACAAGAGCCTGCTCGATGAAATCAAGGAAATGGTGAACAGCCAGAATACACGAGAATAAGGTAAAGGTTCCCTTGGGCAAGGGAACCTTTATTCATTTTCCATGATGGCTCGCGGGCGTGGCAAGATGATACTTGGGAAACCCATCAACCGGCTCTCACCGCCCACTAGCCCACGCGCTGAAACACACAATCTGTTCGTACCCTGGAAACAACTTGTTTCGCTTGGCAATTCAAGTTATTTTGCTCGTCAAAATAACTTGTTTTCCTAGGCAAAATAACTTGTTTCGCATTCCAAGAAAACTTGTCTTGAAAAACCCGCAAAACGATTGGCGGAACTGAACGCTTGTTCGCTTTTCATTCCCCATTGAGCCGCCTCGCCATGGTGGCACACCCCACGCGAAGCATTCCATGGAGATTCGCTAAAAAAGCCAGTACTACTGCCCTGGGGATTTCAGTACTACTGATATCCGATTTCAGTACTACTGAAAACGAAAAGCAGTAGTACTGACTTTTCGAAAACGCCCTTGTTTGTTAATAAATATTAACGCACGGAAAATTCCTTGCCATATATTTTTGAGGACAAATAATAATTCGTACCTTTGCACCCGCAAACGAGAAACAATGGTACCTTAGCTCAGGTGGTAGAGCATCGGACTGAAAATCCGTGTGTCCTTGGTTCGACTCCAAGAGGTACCACTCCTCCTTTCATTGGCGGTCCTCGCAAGAGGCCGCCTTTTTTGTTTTCACACTCTTTCACCACCTTTATCTTAATTTTTGCTCATTTGTTTGCCAAGGCAATAAATAATGTCTATATTCGCGAAGAATAAACTATTTACACATCTACTATGAACAGAATCTTGATAACAGCCTTCATGCTGCTAAGCGCGCTCACATCCATGGCGCAAACCGACTACGGCAAGTATTACGAGAACCTGCCCACGGAAATGCCCGTGCCTACCCTACCCTCCATACCCGACAACAAAGTGAACTTGGCCGACTTCGGAGCCGTGGGCGACGGGGTGACCCTCAATACCGAAGCCATCAGCAAGGCCATCAACCAGCTCAGCAAAATGGGCGGCGGACACCTGATAGTGCCCGCGGGAATATGGCGCACGGGGCTCATCTCGCTGAAAGACAACATCGACCTCCACTTGGAAAAGAACGCCATACTGATGTTCTCGCCCGACAAGAAAGACCTCCTCAAGCTGAAAGAGGGAAAGATGGACGACAAGGCCACGCCCTTCATCAACGTGAGCAAGCGCAAGAACGTCTCCATCACGGGAGAGGGAACCATAGACGGAAACGGAGAATGGTGGAGGCCCGTGAAGCGGAACAAGGTGAGCGACACGGAGTGGAACGTGTTCAAGAGCATGGGCGGCACCGTGACCGAAAAGGGAGACTTGTGGTACCCATTTGACCTGACCCACTACGAAAACATCTGCGCTGACAAGGAGACGCAAGAGAAATATCGCAACCACATGATACGCTTCACCGACTGCGAAAACGTGCTCGTGCAAGGAGTGACACTACTCAACTCCCCCAAATTCCACTTGATACCCACCCGCTGCGATAACGTCATCATTGACGGCATCACGGTGAAGTGTCCTTGGAACGCACAGAATGGCGACGCCATAGACATCAGCAGCTGCAAGAACGTGCTCATCGTCAATAACGTAGTGGACGCTGGAGACGACGGCATCTGCATGAAAGCAGGAGCGGGAGCCAAGGGCGTGGAATATGGCCCTTGCGAGAACATCAACATCCAGAACAATACCGTCTACCACGCCCATGGAGGCTTCGTGATAGGCAGCGAGTTCTCTGGCGGCGTGAAGAACGTGGTGGTGCGCGACAACAAGTTCTGCGGCACAGATACGGGATTGCGCTTCAAGAGCGCCGTGAAGAGAGGCGGCAAGACCGAGAAGCTTTTCATAGACCATATCTACATGACGGACATCAAGGACGAGGCCATCGTCTTCGAGACCACTTACTTCGACAACCACGTGGGAGCCAAGAAGCAACAGGCCGCCACCACCCTGGAATACGCCCCCGAATTCCAGGACATCCATATCAGCGACATCGTGGTGAATGGGTGCGAGACGGGCATCGCGGCTCATGGAGCCGAGGGAATGGTGCACGACATCACCGTCAGCAATTCCCTTATCTTCTACAACAAAACCGCCAAAGACATAGACCCCGCCTGCAAGATAACGCTAAACAACGTGAAGTTCACCACCTTTGGCGAGTGAAGCCAAAAGAGAAATCAAGCGTAACGACAATCGCGTAAGTAGAGGTGCCTTCCGCCGATAAATACAGAAGGCACCTCTATCGTCAATATTTTCCCGCCTCAGCTTGGGCATTTAAAATGTTTTGCGTATATTCGCGGCGTAAGAGACAAACCATTCCCGAAATAGGCAAACAAGAGACAACATGAGGAAAACATTGACCATTATGACCCTGGCCCTCACCACGCTGGCCACGCAAGCGCAGGCCGAAGGCATCCACCAGGAACTGAAACAGAAATTCATAGAGGGCGACGCGGGATTTATGTCGCTCGTGGCCCTGGCGCTGGTCATCGGACTGGCTTTCTGCATAGAACGCATGATCTACCTGAGCCTGTCGGAAATCAACGCCAAGCAACTAATGAGCGACATAAGCGACAAGGTGGCTGAAGGAGACGTGGAAGGAGCCAAGCGACTCTGCCAGGAAAGCAGGGGGCCCGTGGCCGCCATCTGCTACCAGGGGCTGGAACGCAAAGACGAGAAACTGGAAGACGTGGAGCGCACCATCGCGGGATATGGCACCGTGGAGGCGGCCAACCTGGAAAAAGGCTGCAGCTGGATAACGCTCTTCATCGCCATGGCTCCCTCATTGGGCTTCCTGGGCACGGTAATCGGCATGGTGATGGCCTTTGACCAAATACAGCAAGCGGGCGACATCAGCCCCACCATCGTGGCATCGGGCATGAAAGTGGCGCTTATCACCACCATCTTCGGTATCATCGTGGCCTTGATACTGCAGGTGTTCTATAACTATATATTGTCCAAGATAGACCACCTGACGAGCCAGATGGAGGAATCTGCCATCACGCTGCTCGACGTGATCTCAAAATACCAGGAGAAACGATGAGACCACTGCGTCATTGGTCTACGGAACGGATTTCCCACCGTGTGCTCTACGCCTTGATAGGTGTCACCGTGGTGGCTTATGCCCTCTTCGCCTTGGTGGGATTCAACATTCCTTACGAGCAGGATCCAGACAAAAACGCCCCGCTTTTCACCGACCTGCTCCTCTGGCTAGGCTGGATCACCCTGGTTCTTTCCCTGGTCCTAGCGGTGGCTTCCACCGTCCATAGCCACAAGCTATCCCCCCGCAAGGCGGAAAGAAACGGCATCGCCCACCGCCGACTGTCACTCATAGTATGGCTGGTGGTAATCCTTTGCCTGGGCCTGACCTTCGCCATAGGCTCCACCGCTCCCATGTTTATCAATGGCGAAGACTACGAAGACCCGCTTTGGCTGAGAGTGGCCGACATGTTCGTCTATACATCACTGACGTTGCTGGCAGCCGCCGTGGGAGCGATGGTGTTCGGAGCCACTCGCTACATCCGCAAAAACAGGAAAGGAGGCAAACCATGATGATACGCCGCAAACGGCACGAAGTGCCTGGGCTGAACACCACATCCACGGCAGACATCTCTTTCATGCTCTTGATATTTTTCCTGGTCACCACGTCCATGGATCCTGACAAAGGACTGCTTCGCCAGTTGCCGCCCATGGAGCCAAAGGAAACCGTGGCAAAAGAAGAACTGATAGAAAAGCGAAACCTGCTGCGGCTGGAAATCAACAACCAAGGCCAGCTAACCGCTGACGGACAGCCGATCACTCCCGAGGAAATACCCGATAAGCTATTGCCGCTCGCCCGAAAGGCGGGGAAAAACCACGTGGTATGGCTGAGTTGCGACCCCGAAGCCAATTACGACACCTACTTCCAAGTGCAGGACCAGTTGGTCAAAGGATATGCCCAGTGGCGCGAGGAGGTATCTCGGCAAAAGACGGGCAAACCCTACGCCCGCCTGTCTGCCGAACAACAGGCCACCATCAGGGAACTTACACCCCAGAGGGTGGCGGAACAAGACCACACGACAGAGGAAAACAATCCCTCTGGCATAAAGGAAGGAGGCAACCCATGAGCCTCTTCGCCCGTCGCCGCAATCGGGAAGTGCCAGGACTGAACACCGCCTCACTGCCAGACCTGATATTCTCCGTGCTTTTCTTCTTCATGATAGTGACCCACATGCGGCAAGAGACACTCAAGGTGAGATACCAGGTGCCGCAGGGCACGCAGCTCACCCGCCTCACCAAGAAATCGACCATATCGCACGTCTACATCGGGGAGCCGTCCGCCGACATGGCATCCGCCATGGGCAAGGGCACTCGCATACAATACAATGACAAGTATGTAACGCCCCAAGAACTGGCTCGATACCTGGCGGACGAACGAGCACGCATGGCACCCGAAGACCGCGAACGCATGATCGTCTCGCTAAAAGGCGACCTGCACACCAAAATGTCTGTCGTGCAAGAGGTAAAGCAAGCCCTTCGTCAAGCCAACGCCCTCAAGATAAGCTATTCCGCCTCGCAAAAACCCGCGGAACAATAAATCCCGCGCGGCATGATATCCCCAGGTTGGGAGAATGCCATACGTGATTATATTGTCACAAAATTGCCATTTTAGTTTGGAATGCGAAAAATAAATGCTATCTTTGTAGCAAATTGTAATAAAATGGTACGCTTAAACTTAGACAAACTAGACTTAGAAATCCTGAAACTGGTCTCGCAAGACGCACGCATTCCTTTTCTGGAAGTGGCCCGACTCTGCAAGGTGAGCGGCGCCGCGGTACACCAACATGTCTCCAAACTCATACGCATGGGGGTCATCAAGGGTTCGCAATTCATCATAGACCCAGAGCGAGTAGGCTACGAGACCTGCGCTTTTATCGGGCTCTACCTGAAACAACCAGAGAACTTCGAAGACGTAGTGGAAAAACTCAAGCAAATACCAGAGGTGGTAGAGTGCCACTACACCACGGGCGGTATGGATCTCTTCGTCAAGATATACGCCCATAACAACCATCATCTCCTGGAAATCATCCACGACAAGCTGCAACCACTGGGGCTGAGCCGCACGGAGACCATCATCTCCTTCAAATCAGCCATCTACCGCAGCCTGCCCTGCTCCAACCTGGAGACCATGTATGGGGTGATAGACACCGATAACCAGGAAGACAAAAAGGAAGATGAACGTTCGGAATAAGCAGGTTGAGTTTTTTCCTCCATAAACTATACCTGCTTTAGATAGTTATAACTCGACTCTAATTCACTTGATAAAACTATATTCCCGCACGGGAATATAGTTTAAACATCACAAAAGTAGGCAAAGCGCTAAAAAGCGCTACTTGAGAAAAATAAACGGCTCAGTGGAAATATCATGGGGTAACAGAAAATCGCCAAGATGGCGACAAGTGACGCGCGGGGCATTTCCTGGCATGGGATACGCGGGAGAATGTCAAGAAATCCTACTTCCACGCTCTTCCGGGAACGGAAGCCCCAGGCAGCCCATGTACAGGCGGCGCGAAACGAAACTAGTTGCGAAGGGTCACGAAACTAGTTTCATCGGCCATCGCAACTAGTTGCGTGGGGCCACGCAACTAGTTACGTTTTTTCTCGCGCCCGAACCGCCTCCAGCTCCATCCTGGCCTTGTCAAGATTCACTCATTTACTCCTCCCTTTCTCCATGCGCGTCGCCCACAACACCTCCGCGTATCCCCGGGCACCGCGAGGCTAGAACTGATTATTCCCCACTAAAAAGCTACTGACCTGGAAAAGGAGCGTGAGCGCAAAGGGAAGAACGGCAAGATTATCAAAGTGGCAGGATGTTCACCCATACGTGAGGGAGTATTGCTCATCAGACCTGACACCACACTGGCAGATGTGCATAAATTTGGCGAGGAGTGCCAAAAACGCTTGGGCATTACACCGCTCCGAATCTTCCTGCACAAAGACGAAGGGCATTGGCTGAACGGTCAGCCGGAAGCAGAAGACAAGGAGAGCTTCCAAGTCGGTAACAGATGGTTCAAACCAAATTATCATGCTCATGTCGTATTCGACTGGATGAACCATGAAACTGGAAAGAGCCGAAAGCTCAATGACGAGGATATGGCAACCATGCAGACCCTTGCTTCCGATATTCTCCTGATGGAACGTGGACAGGCAAAAGCTGTCACAGGTAAAGAGCATCTGGAACGAAATGATTTCATCATTGAGAAGCAGAAAGCCGAACTGCAACGTATAGAGGAAACCAAGCGACACAAGGAACAACAAGTAAGCCTTGCCGAACAGGAACTCAAACAGGTAAAAGCAGAGATACGCACGGACAAACTAAAGAAAACAGCCACCAATGCTGCTACCGCCATAGCAAGCGGTGTAGGTTCTCTTTTCGGAAGCGGTAAGCTGAAAGAACTGGAACATCACATCGAGCAGCTACATCAGGAAATTACCAAACGGGACAAAGCTACTGATGAATTAAAAATTCAGATACAACAAATACAGGAACAGCATAGCAGACAAATTCGTAATCTTCAAAGAATACATAATCAAGAACTTGAAGCCAAAGACAAGGAAATATCACGATTGAGCACCTTGCTTGAAAAAGCCCACAAATGGTTTCCCATGTTCAAAGAGATGTTGAGAATGGAAAAATTATGCGCTGTTATCGGGTTTACCAAAGACATGATAGAAAACCTCTTGACAAAGAAAGAATCCATACAATGTAGTGGCAAAATTTATTCCGAAGAACACAGGTGGAAATTTGACATCAAGAATGATATTTTTAGGGTTGAGAAACATCCGATGGATAGTGGTAAGCTTATGCTGACCATAAACCGACAACCCATAGTACAATGGTTTAAGGAACAATGGGAAAAGTTACAGCAGAATCTACGTAACTCGGTGCAGAGAGAGCAAAAATCCAGAGGATTTAGAATATAGAATAGCCTATTATTAATAAAATCAAGTATCTATGCATCCAAACAGATTGTTTTTATTACAGAATCAAAATCCTAAGAATTTATAAAAAATGAAGCCTAAAGAAGTTTTGGAAAAATGGATAGATTGCTTTAACAAAGCAGATGCTTATCATATAGCAGAGCTGTATGCTACTAATGCAGTAAATCATCAAGTCGCAAACGAACCAATAATAGGTAAAGAATCAATCTACAAAATGTTTGTGAATGAATTTGCCACTGCTAAAATGGTTTGTATGGTGGAAAATATTTTTGAAGATGGCGAATGGGCTATCATGGAATGGAAAGACTCTCTTGGACTTCGTGGATGCGGATTTTTTCATGTAAAAGATAACAAAATCGTCTTTCAAAGAGGGTATTGGGATAAACTTTCATTCTTGAAGCAACACAATCTTCCAATTGAATAAGTACTATCAGAATACGGACTGGGAAATTGAAATACCCAGTCCGAGTTATATAATGAATTTTACTTGTTAAACTATTTAAAGTCAGTTGGATAACAAACCATACCTTTCACATTCTCAGTAGCTCCAGGTATTAATTCAGCCACCATGCAATATTCATGAGAGACTTCGAAAGGAAATTCAATTCCTAAATCGATAGCCTTGCGATAGCCAAATCGAGGATAATACTCTTTATGCCCCAATACGACTGCTGTGCCGTAACCCAAAAGTGCTGCCCTCTGATGGGCTTACTGAATCAACATCCCCCCCAATTCCCTTACGCTGGAATTCCGGCAAGACTGCCAATGGAGCTACACTCAGGGATGTGACAGACTGGGTGTCACTGTCTATCTTTACTTCTGTAAGTAAGATATACCAGACAATTTGTTTTTCTGTCATTTTCTTGTTCTTATCTAATTGTTAGGCTCATTGTTGTTATACATTGTTTAATTATAGATAAATCGTGAATATCCTTCTCTCTTAAATCGTAGCCCGAATGGAATACTTGTTGCCCTTTTGCAGAAATGCAAGGGATGCTTCTGCCTTCAAAGACTGCTGTTCCAAAATAGTCCGGTTGAAATTCATACCAGCCTCCATCCAAGTCGGCTTGTTTGGAAGTGCCGTCCGCATTCAAGACAAAAGGATGGATATCAATATAGCCTAATTCTTTGCTATACAGTTCCACACGGGTGGGCAACCAATTTGTTTCAATTTGATATCCTCTCTCCTGCAAAAGATCAAGGAGTTGGTCTGTATAATTGGCATCAAAATCAATGTCAATATCTCTATGCAAGCGGGTTTGCTGTCCGTACAAGACATCCACTCCCCAGCCTCCATCCAACCAAAAATGCATGTCCAGGCTTTCCAACAAGTCCAAAACTTGAAATAACTCTGTAATCGTAGTGTGTTCTTTCTTTGTCATATAATAATTCTTTAATAAATAATACTATGCGTAATTATCCAACTGCTTGATTGAAGAAATAAAATTTGCACCCACTCCAATCAGAAAGATAACCCATCCGCTGATCATAAAGACGGATGTGATACCCCATGCTTCCACCCAATATCCTGAAGCTACGATACCCAGCATTGATGGAAAGGTACTCAAACTAAAGATGAGAGAAAAAGTCCGTCCAAGCATGTCCGAAGCCAAGTTCTGCTGAATAATAGCGATGAAAAGCGCATGGTAAATGGAATAGGCTATGCCTCCTGTAAATGTTAGGCAAACAAAACCTATAAATGCGCTTGATGGTAAATAACTGGCGCTAATCAGATACAATCCCAATATCACATAAGCCGTATGCATCACTAATGTTTGCTTGCTTTTCAAAGCCTTACAGGCAAGTACTAAACCGCCCAACAATGCCCCTGAGCCCCAACCCATTTCCACAACTCCCATTTGCAAAATGTTTCCGTTGAAATGCAGAAGCGTCATAAAAGGAAATAACGTAAAAACAGGCATAAGGACAAAAGTCACCAGCGTAAAGCATACGAATAAAGGCAAAATGCCCATTGTACGCCGCAAGGTATGCCAACATTCCGTCAGTTCTTTTTTGAAATCTGGAAGAACTTTCGTTTTTTGAAGAGAAGGAATCTGGACACAAAGTAAGGTCAGACAAGCAGCAACAGCTCCGATCACATCTATGAGCAGAATATACTGTATGGGAAGCCAAACAACGAGGCTTGCCCCTACAACGGGAGCTATCACCTCACTGAAGGATTGAATGGAATGGTACAAACCTGATACCCTGACAAGATGGTGCTTGGGAACCAGTAGAGGGATGCTTGCCTGTAAAGCAGGTGCATGAAACGTACTGCCTATTGAACGACAAGCAGTCAATAGATAAAAAAAAGAAAGGTCTTTATAACCCTTGGTTATCACAATAAAAAGACATAGGGTACAGAACGCGATGAACAAGTCCGAATAAAACATCGTTTTCTTTCGATTCCATCTGTCAACATAGACCCCGGCAAACAAGCCTAATACAAATTGTGGTAAAAATCCAGCTAAAATAGCCAGAGATAAAGCTGTCGGGGATTTAAATTCGTTGCTAATCCAAAAAATAATGGAGAAGCCAACAATCGTACTTGTTAAAATAGATATGAGTTGGCCTATTCCTATCACGGCCAAAGTTGATTTCCAATGATTCATTGTGCTAATATTTCATGCGTTTATAGATAAGTACTTTCGTACATTAAGCAAAACGAAATTCTATCCACACAAAAAACTTGTATTATAATCCACTCCTGACGTTGGAATACAATAACAAATACTTTCAGGACGATGTAAAGTCCTGAAAAATCAAACTGAATGGATAGATAAATATTAGTCTTTTCTCATCGGATTCTTTTAATATCGCTACTCTTTTATTATGTAGTGGTTGTATTATCTTAAATAAAACAAAAACACCCGACTTTACATTCTTGGGTGTAAAACTGGGTGTTTGTTTTGCAATCTGCTGATTTTCAGCGTTTGTTGCGGAGAGAGGGGGATTCGAACCCCCGATACGCTTTTGGCGTATACACGCTTTCCAGGCGTGCCTCTTAAGCCACTCGAGCATCTCTCCTCAGCTCTGTGCGCTTAATTGCGGTGCAAAAGTATGCTTTTTATGTGACATAGCCAAAGACACAGCTTTCTTTTAACGTCATTTAACGGCAGAACACTTCGTTTTGGGGTCGAATGGTATAAGAACTCGCAAAAGTACGACAACGCTTAATCACAATAATCATTCCGCACACAGCATAGAGGAACCGAAAGCCTATCAACGGGAAAGATAAAAGTTTTCAGGAAAATGTCACGCTATGTCGTTCTTTTTTAGTATCTTCGCGGCTCAGACTTCAAGAACCCCCTAACTAATGCAGGTATGAGTTTTAACATTGCAGAGACAAAAGCGAAACGAGTAGTGATTGTGGGTGGAGGCTTCGGTGGCCTGAAACTGGCCAATGCGCTCCGCAATTCTGGAATGCAGGTGGTACTGGTAGACAAGAACAACTACCATCAGTTTCCCCCACTGATTTATCAAGTGGCTTCCTCCGGCCTGGAGCCAAGCTCCATCTCTTTCCCCTTCCGGAAAATATTCAGGAAGCGGAAGAATTTCTATTTCCGCATGGCGGAGGCTCGCTCCATCTTCCCCGAGAAGAAGATATTGCAAACCTCGATAGGCAAGGTGGAATATGACTACCTGGTATTCGCCGCTGGCACGACGACCAACTTCTTCGGTAACAAGCACTTGGAAGACGAGGCCATGCCTATGAAAACCCTTTCCGAGGCCATGGGTTTGCGCAACGCTTTGTTGAGTAATTTGGAGCGCAGCATCACGTGTGCCACAGAACAAGAGCGCAACGAATTGCAGAATATTGTCATCGTGGGCGGTGGCGCCACTGGCGTAGAGATTGCGGGCGTTCTGTCTGAGATGAAGAAATATGTGCTTCCAGCAGATTACCCCGACATGGACAGCAGTCATCTGAACATATTCTTGATAGAGGCTGGCGGCAGATTGCTTAGCGGCATGTCACCAAAATCCTCGGAGGCGGCAGAGCAATTCTTGCGCAATATGGGCGTGAACGTCTGCTTGCACAAAAAGGTAATAGACTACCGAGACCACAAAGTCATTCTAGAGGACGGCATGGAAATCCCCACCCGTACTTTCATATGGGTAAGCGGCGTGAAGGCTTCGCCCATTGACAACCTGCCGAGTGAATGTATAGGACGTGGTGGACGATTGAAAGTAGATGCCTACAACCGAGTGGAAGGAATGGAAGATGTGTTCGCCATCGGTGATCAATGTATCATGACAGCGGACAAGGATTACCCCAACGGGCATCCCCAATTGGCTCAAGTAGCCATACAACAGGGCAAGCTTCTGGCAGAAAACCTGAAACGCATGGAGAAAAAGAAGAAGAAAGCCCTGAAACCTTTCCATTACAGAAATCTAGGCTCAATGGCCACCGTGGGACGCAATCGTGCCGTGGCGGAATTCAAGAAGGTCAAGACGCAAGGCTGGATTGCTTGGATACTTTGGTTAGTGGTGCACCTGCGCTCTATCTTGGGCGTGCGCAACCGTATCAGCGTCATGCTGAACTGGATGTACAACTACTTCACCTACGACCAGTCGCTCCGCATTATCGTTTACGCTCGCAAAGCCAAGGAAGTGAAGGAGCGAGAAGAGCGAGAAGCCCGCGTGCACTGGGGTGAGGACTTGCAGAAAGAGGAGAAGAAGTGACTTTAATCACCATAGAGAGATAAGACAAAGAGAGTCCCAAGACCCGATGGTCTTGGGACTCTCTTTTATAATATTACAGGAGTTTACAAAACAAACTTACTCGATGACCACCAGAGGGTCTTCCTCCAATACCGCCTGACCCGGCTTGACGCAGATGGCAGTCACCTTGCCATCCTTCTCGGCCTCAATATTGTTCTGCATCTTCATGGCTTCCAATACCACCACGGTATCTCCTGCCTTTACCTCGTCACCCACCGCCACGTTGACACTGGTGATGGTACCGGGCAATGGAGCCTTGATGGCATTGGCGGCATTTACGTTGGCCGCGGGAGTCGCTTCCTCTTCATTAGAGGGAGCGGCGGGTTGGCCGAGCACCACTTTCTTTTTCTCAGGCTCAGCCTCCTGCTCCATCTCCACGCTATAGCTCTGGCCGTTGACGCTCAGGGTGGCCACGTTGCCCTCTATGCCTTCTATCTCGACGGTATATTCCTTGCCGTCAATAGTATACTTGAACTGTTTCATATTTCGCTATGCTGTTAGGTTATGGTTTTACTGTCATAGACAAGAATTTGGCGTTCCACAACGTCTGCTTAGGACGTATGGTGATGAAGCCAGGCTCCTTGTCGTGCACGTTGTTGCCTTGAAACTCATAGAGCGCCATGGCGATAGCCGCATATACATTGTTGTCCATTTCCATTTCTTTTTTGATGATTATACTCAAAAAGATCACATGGGCATGCAACCATGCTTCTTGGCGGGAAGGCTTTGACGCTTAGTGGCCAACTGGGCAAGTCCACGACAAATGCGGAAACGAGTGTTGCGAGGCTCTATCACGTCATCAATGTAGCCATACTGAGCTGCCTGATAAGGATTGGCGAACTTCTCCGTATACTCGTCCTCCTTCTCGGCCAAGAAAGCCTTTACGTCCTCGCCTGCTTCCTTCTTCAGTTTCGCCTCCTTGCCACAAAGCACTGCAACGGCACCACTGGCACCCATCACAGCGATCTCAGAAGTAGGCCAAGCGAAGTTAAGATCTGCCCTCAATTGCTTGCAGCCCATCACGATATGGCTTCCACCATAGCTCTTGCGAAGGGTAATGGTAATCTTGGGCACTGTAGCCTCGCCATAAGCAAAAAGCAATTGCGCTCCGTGCTGGATAACCGCATTATACTCCTGCCCCGTACCAGGAAGGAATCCCGGTACATCTACCAAGCTGACAATGGGGATATTGAAAGCGTCACAAAAGCGCACGAAGCGAGCGCCCTTGCGGCTGGCGTTCACGTCAAGCACACCAGCGTAGGCCGAGGGTTGGTTGGCCACAATGCCCACGCTCTGTCCGTTGAAACGGGCAAAACCCGTGATGATGTTCTTGGCGAACTTGGGCTGTACCTCAAAGAACTCGCCATTGTCAGTGATGGCACCAATTACCTTATACATATCGTAAGCCTGGTTGGGGTCATCAGGGATGATCTCGTTCAGCAAGTCTTCCTTACGATCGATAGGGTCAGTGCACTCCACTCGGGGAGCCTCTTCTGTATTATTGGAAGGAATATAGGAAAGCAACGTGCGAATGATTTGCATAGCCTCCTCTTCCGTCTTGGCAGTGAAGTGGGTCACGCCACTCTTGCTGGCGTGTACAGAAGCACCACCCAAGTGTTCTGCGTCAATATCCTCACCCGTCACGGTCTTTACCACTTTCGGACCTGTCAAGAACATGTAAGAGGTGTTCTCCATCATGCAAATAAAGTCAGTAAGAGCGGGGCTATAGACCGCACCACCCGCACAGGGGCCGAAAATGCCGGATATCTGGGGTATCACACCACTAGCCAAGATATTACGCTCGAATATCTCGCCATAGCCTGCCAAGGCGCAAATACCCTCTTGAATACGTGCGCCACCAGAGTCATTCATGCAAATCACTGGGGCACCCATGGTCATGGCCATATCCATTACCTTGCATATCTTTTGAGCCATGGTCTCGGAGAGAGAGCCTCCGTTGACGGTGAAATCTTGAGCATAGACGTAAACCAACCTGCCGTCGATAGTAGCGGAGCCAGCCACTACGCCATCGCCCAAGAATTGCTTCTTCTCCATACCGAAGTTGTGGCAACGATGCAGCTTGAACATGTCGTACTCCTCGAAGCTACCTTCGTCTACCAACATCTCTATGCGCTCACGGGCGGTATATTTACCGCGCGCATGCTGCTTCTCGATGGCTTTTTCTCCGCCACCCAGACGTGCTTGCTCACGCTTAGCGATAAGCTCTTTGATCTTCTCTACTTGTTTGCTCATAACCTATATGATTTTTATTTGGTTTTCATTAAACTCCGCGAAGGTAATAAAAAAACCGCAGATGTGGCGCAATCGACGACAAAATCTTTAGAAATCTATCAAAACACGCACATTGACCTGCCTGCCCGTAAGATAATTAGGCACAGCATACTGATGGTTTGTCACATCAGTCACCCAATAATAGCTACTCACATTGTCAATCCCCAGCAGATTGAGGCAATCTACACCCAGCCAAACGCTCTTAAATAAGTTCTTGCGTTGACGTTCCCTATTGTCAAACAGCAGATAACTCATGCCTATATCCGCCCTGCGATAGGCGGGAGCCCTAAACTGATTGGTCTCCAATTCCTGGTGAGGTGCGCTAAAGGGCAGTCCATCAGCCCAAGCAAGCCGGAGTGACATGCGCCAGCGAGTGGTGCCAGGGAAATAATCCGTGAAATAAAGATTGATGGCGTATCGCTGGTCCGTGGGCAGCGGAATGCTTCTCCCGTTCAATTTCATGCGAGTATCCATGAGCGACAGGCTGAGCCAAGAATCCGTCCCTGGCACAAACTCGCCATAAAGTTTCATATCAAGCCCCATGGCGTGTCCACTGCAGAGATTGTTTCCATAATATACCACCTTGACATTGTTGACTGAATAAGGCACCAAATTGCCCAAGGCTTTATAGTAAGCCTCTGCCGAAAACCTAAACCTGCGCTGTGCCAAACGGAAGCGGTAGTCATATCCCAAAATGAAATGAATGGAGCGTTGGCTCTTGATATCGGGATTGAGCGTGGCATAAGTAATGCCGTTCACCGTGGAGGTATCTCGCAATTCCTTGAAGAAAGGCGCTTGATAATAAAGTCCCGCCGCCATTCGAAACGTAGTGTTTTGACTGAAAGGTGGAATGACGGCCAAGCTCACACGGGGACTCAGGATGGTTTCGCCATTATAATCCCAGTGGCTGAGTCGCAAACCATAGTTGAGCGTGAAGCGTGTATGTCCTCCCTTGCTGGTAAAGCGATAGGTATCTTGCAAATAGGCTTCCACACGATTGGCATCTAGCTGATTGCGGGCATTGAGGGAATAAATCATGTAAAGATCCTCCCCCGTATGGGGAATGCTATATCCCGCCGAGTCACGCATCTCATACTCCACGGAGTTTTCCTCTATATGCTCCCGCTTGAAAGTGACGGCAGCTTCCCAGTCATGTCGCATTGTCTTATGGCGCAACATCAACTTAGCGGTCCACACGCGCGCCTCCAGGTAGTTGCGGGCATGCTCGAAGTAAGTACCCACGCCCAAGCTCTGCGAAGTCTCGGTCTGGTCGAGCCAATATTGCCCCTGTATATCATAGGTTTCCTTTTCCTTGGAATAGAACGCCGAAGTCAACAGGGAGACGGAGGTGTTCTTTCCTAATTGGCGGGTGATGCCCAACGAGCCGAAATAAGTAAGGAAACGATCCTTCTCCTTACCGTCAAAATAGACACGGAAATTCTTCACGTCAGCCTGCGTACCGAAAGTGGTTTCGCGGTCTTCTGGCTCAAAGTCATAGTGATTGTCAGAGATATTGCCAATGAAATCTATCTTCCAATTCTTTGTGGGCTGATAGGTCAAGTAAGTCTGGTAATCCAGAAAGTTGGGCCTGTATTCACCATGGATATCCATGCTTCCCAAAAGATATCGATTAGTCTTGTAACGCACGCTGTTGAGCCAAGAGAAACGCTTGGTGGCAAAACCCACATAAGCGTCAGCGCCCAATAAGCTGGCAGCCACAGTAGCCTCGGCCATGGTCTTCTGACCTGCCTTGGGGGTGAGCGTCTTGTAGGTGATATCTAGCGCGGAACTCATCTTGTCGCCATAACGGGCAGCGTATCCTCCCGTAGAAAAACCTATGCGGTCTACCATGTAGGGATTGATAACGGAAAGCCCCTCCTGCTGTCCTGTGCGCAAAAGGAATGGCCTGTATACCTCCACGTGGTTGATATAAACGGAATTCTCATTGAAAGAGCCTCCCCTGACGTTGTATTGCGAAGAAAGCTCGTTATGAGTACTGACACCCGCCTGTGACTGGATAAGACTCTCCACGGCGTTTCCCGAAGCGGAGGGAGCCAGTCGCATGTCCTTGGTGTCCAGTTCCTGGGTCTGGCCGGTCTGTATCTTGTCACCCGTCACTTGTACCTCGGCCAACGTGTTGTCGCTATAAAGTATCACCCTTAACGTTTGCTTGCCTTTGGGGCGGCGAAGTACGCGGGTCTTGGTTCTGTAACCCACCATCGAGAACCTCACCGCCACGCTGTCCTCACTCCGCAGTTCCAGGCGGAACTCCCCCTGCAACGAGGTCATGGTCACTTTGCCCTGGCTGGGCACGGCTACAGTGGCCAGCTCCACGGGGTTCATATCAGGATCGGTCACCTTGCCCACAAGGGTAAAGCGCTGGGCTAACACTTGCGATACCCATACGCACAGCAGGATAAGCGTGAGTGAAAATCTGCGTTTCATCACTCAAGATAACGGCCGATTGGATTTTTTATTATAACCTTATCACTTGTTTTACACCTTTCACGGTGGAGAGTTTCTTGATAAGCGAGGCCGTCTTGCTGGCGTCTTCCACCATGATTACCACGTTGCCCGAGAAAAGGCCGTCCTGCGAGGAGATGTTGATACTGCGCATGGAAAGCTTGTCCTCCTTTGAGATAATGTTGGTGATATTGCTCACGATGCCGATATCATCATTGCCAATTACCCTGAGCGTGATGGCGTATTGCGACTTTCCCTTACCGCTCCATTGAGCTTTCACCACCCTGTAGCCGAAACGACGGCGCAACTCGGGGGCGTTTGGGCAATCCTGGCGATGTATCTTGATGCCTCCGTTGACCGTGACAAAACCGAAGATAGGGTCACCGTAAATAGGATGGCAGCACTTAGCCAACTGATAGTCCACGCCCTTCAAGTCTTTATCTATGGTAAGCACGTCATCGTTCTGGCGCAGGTATTCGTCTTCGGGATTCTCAAAGGCGAACTTCTCCGCGCTTGGGTTGCTCTTGGGTTGGTTGGCTGCCTGTTCCCTCTCCCTTTCCTCCAGATACTTTTCTATGACGGTGTTCACGTCTACCTTCTCTTCGGCCACGTCACGATAGAAATCGCTGTTTTCCTTGTACCCCAGCCGCTTGATAGTGCGGGCCATCGTAGCCTCATCGTTATCTATCTTGCGGTTTTTCAGCCGCCTTTCCAACATCTCCCGGGCCATCTTGCCCTCTTGCTGCTGGGTTTCCTTCAAGGCCAAACGTATCTTGTTCTTGGCTTTCGATGTCTTTACGATGTTGAGCCACTCCCTGCGCGGCTGCTGGCTAGCCTGCGTGATGATTTCCACCTGGTCACCCGAGCGCAACGGCTCACGGAAACTCACCGCCCTGCCATTCACCCTGCCGCCCACGCAGGCGTTGCCCACGCCTGAATGGATGTAGTAGGCGAAATCAAGCACCGTGGCTCCCTTGGGGAATTTCAGAAGGTCACCCTTGGGGGTGAAGACATACACCTCGTCTTCCGCCAAGTCCATCTTGAACTCGTCCATGATCTGCAGGTTGTCATTACCTTCCAGCACCGCCCTGATATTGGCCAGCCACTCGTCTATGCCTCCTTCGCTTTTCACGCCCTTGTAGCGCCAGTGGGCGGCCAACCCATGTTCCGCCACCTCATCCATGCGCTCGGTGCGTATCTGTACCTCCACCCACTTGTTCTCAGGCCCCAGCACGGTGATGTGAAGACTCTCGTAACCATTGCTCTTGGGCACGCTGAGCCAGTCTCTCAGACGTTTTGGGTTGGGCTGATACATATCGGTGACAATGGAGAACACCTGCCAGCACTGCATTTTCTCCTTGTCCGCGGGGGAATCGAGTATGACACGGATAGCGAAAAGATCATAAACTCCCTCAAACTCGCACTGCTGTTTCTTCATCTTCTGCCAGATAGAGTGTATGCTCTTGGTACGTGCCTTCAGGTGGAAATGGAGCCCTGCCTCCTTGAGGCGTTCCTCCAATGGGGCTATGAAGCGAGCCACATAAGCGTCACGAGCGGCCTTGGTGGCGTTCAGTTTCTCCTTGATATGATAGTAAGGAGCTGGTTCCAGATACTTCATGCTCAGGTCTTCCAGCTCACTCTTCAACTTATAGAGCCCCAACTTATGCGCCAATGGGGCGTATAGGTAACTTGCCTCCATGCTAACCTCTCGTTTCTGGGGCGTGTCGGGACAATCGCGTATCTGCCTCATCAGGTTTACCCTATCGGCTATCATGATGAGTATCACCCTCATGTCTTCCGAGAAAGTGATGAGGAGGTTGCGGAAGTTCTCGCTCTCTATGGTGGGGTTGCGCTTATAGAGTTCTTGCACACGGATAAGGCCCCTGATGATGTGGGCTACGCTTTCACCAAACGCCTCACGGATGTCATCCAGCGAAGCAAGCCCTTCCAGCGCGCCAGGATAGAGCGTGATGGCTATCACGCCGTCACGCCTCAGCCCTATCTCTCTCACTGCGATATCGGCCGTACGCAAGGCGTGCAGCACGGGATGTATGCCAAAGAAACCGCGCTTCAAGCCTCCTTCGCCCATCTGCTGGCGCAATAGTTGGTGAAGTTTTTCTCGGTCACCTTCTTTCAAGGAAGGGCCCATGGTGGCCAAGAGCCGGCGAACTACGCCTATAGACTCCTGCTTCTCGGCGGTGGTAAAGATGTTGGATTCTGACATAATAATACCCTCGAAAGTTAAAAACCTAGTGCAAAGATACAAATTTCCCCGCAGATATTTCTTCTTTTCGTGAAAAGTTCCTATATTTGTGGCATCTAAAAACCAGACGCTAATATTTATCTGAAACACAAATACTTTTTAAAGACCTATGATGACACAACAAGATCTTGCGCAAATCTCGGCGCGCGGCATCAGCGAGGCACAGATTGAGCGACAGTTAAAGCAAATCGAGAATGGTTTCCCCTTCCTCAAGTTGGAGGGCGCGGCCGCCATCGGCAAGGGCATCATGTCTCCCACCGAAGAGGAGAAAAACCAATACGTAAAAGCATGGGAAGAATATAAGAAGGAAGGCCACACGGTGGTGAAGTTCGTACCTGCGTCGGGCGCGGCCAGCCGCATGTTCAAGAACATGTTCGCGTTCCTCGACGCGCCCTATGACGTACCCACCACCGATTTCGAAAAAGAATTCTTCACCAACATCAAGAAGTTCGCTTTCCGCAAGGCTCTCTGCCAAAAATGCCAGGAAAACGAAGGCAAAGACATTAAGCAGTTGCTTGAAGAGGGAAACTACAAGGCCATAGTGGCCAATCTGCTGCAGGCGAAGGGACTCAACTACGGACAACTGCCCAAAGGGCTGCTGCTGTTCCATGACTATGGCAACGGCGAAGTGCGCACGCCCATGGAAGAACACTTAGTGGAGGCAGCCTTGTATGCCAGCAGCAACGGCGAAGCCAACGTGCACTTCACCGTGTCGCACGACCACCTGGAGCTCTTCAAGGCCAAGGTGGCAGAGAAAGCCAAGGGGTATGAGGAGAAATACGGCGTGAAATTCAACATTTCCTTCTCCGAACAAAAGCCCAGCACAGACACCATCGCCGCCAACGCGGACAACACCCCCTTCCGCGAAAAGGACGGCTCGCTGCTCTTCAGGCCCGGAGGACATGGCGCCTTGATAGAGAACCTCAACGAGATAGAGGCGGACACGGTGTTTATCAAGAACATAGACAACGTGGTACCTGACAGGCTGAAGGGAGATACCGTCACCTACAAGCAACTTATAGCCGGCATCCTCGTCACGTTGCAGCGGAAAGCCTTCGAATACCTGAAAGTACTCGACTCTGGACAATACAACCACGCCAAGTTGGAGGAGATGATACGCTTCTTGCAGCGAGACCTGTGCTGCCGCCGTGCGGACATCAAGGAACTGGAAGACGCGGAACTGGTCATCTACTTACGCAAAAAGCTCAACCGCCCCATGCGTGTCTGCGGCGTGGTGAAAAACGTGGGAGAACCTGGCGGAGGCCCATTCCTCACCTACAACAGCGACGGCACCGTGAGCCTGCAAATACTGGAGAGCAGCCAGATAGACAAGAACAACGAGGAGTATATGAAGATGTTCACCGAGGGAACCCACTTCAATCCTGTGGATCTCGTGTGTGCCACGAGGGATTACAAGGGAAAGCCCTTCAACCTGCCCGACTACGTAGACCCCAGTACAGGCTTCATCAGCAGCAAGAGCAAGGGAGGCAAGGAACTGAAGGCCCTGGAGCTGCCTGGATTGTGGAACGGAGCCATGAGCGACTGGAACACCATCTTCGTGGAAGTGCCGCTGACCACCTTCAATCCCGTGAAGACCGTCAACGACTTGTTGCGTGACCAGCACCAAGCCTGACACTGCATTATTTATCGTGAGTTCGACGAATCCCAGCTTGCGCACGTAAACTGTCATTGCCTAACAGTAGAGACGCGGCGTGCCACGTCTCGGCAAGCAAAAAGACTGAATGAAACCGCCAATCGCGAAAGCCTGGCGGCTCGCTGAGACGCAAGAATGCGTCTCTACAACTTTTCGCCGAACTCACGTTACATTGATTTATATAGGGGCAAACGTTGCCCCACTTGATAAAATCCTCCTCTAAAGGGAGCGGAGCCAGGCTTAGCAACTGGAATCCGCTCCCTTTCTCTTTTTCAGGTTTCTTTGCTCAACGGGAAATCAGTGGTCTGTAGAAATCCTGTGGCGATTATCGTGAAAAAGGGCTTCGAAGAAGTCCTCTCCGTTTTCGCTCGCAAAAACAACAACTGTCATTGCCAAAGTGTAGAGACGCATTCTTGCGTCTCAGCGAGCAAGAAGGCTGAATAAAAATGCCACTAGCGAAAGCCTGCGGTTTGCTGAGACGCAAGAATGCGTCTCTACAACTTTTCGTCAAACTCACGACGTTGAGTTAGCGCGAGTTCGGTGAATTACGATATAGGAAAAACGCCACTAGCGTTGCCCCGCAAGTGGATGAGACTTGGAGGACAAATGTCGAACCCTCATTTTTAGGTATTGTGGGAACGGGAGGAAAGGTGTATCTTCGCGACATGAGATATCAAAAAATCTGTAACTAAAAGAACATCGTAACATGAAACCTACCGTAGTGATTTATGGTTCCTCCACTGGAACCTGCCAAGCCATCGCGCAAACCATAGCCCAAAAGCTGGGCGCGAAAGCCGTAGACGTGGCCCAAATAGATGAAAATTTATTGTTGGCAAACGACAATCTGTTGTTGGGCACCTCCACCTGGGGCGCGGGCGAATTGCAAGACGACTGGTATGACGGACTGAAGACACTAGAAGGAACCGACTTGAAAGGCAAGACCGTGGCACTCTTCGGCTGCGGTGACGCAGAATCCTATCCCGACACCTTCTGCGGTGCCATGCGCGAGCTTTATGACGCAGCGGTGAAAGCGGGAGCCAATGTGCTGCCAGGCGTTTCCGCCAGCGATTATCAATACGACGACTCCGAAGCCGTGATAGAAGGCCACTTCGTGGGACTGGCTCTCGACGACGTGAACGAAAGCGACAAGACCGAGTCACGCATTGACGATTGGCTCGCCGCAATCTCTCCTTCTCTCTGAAACTCCCTAATCCCAGAAGTCTATGAATAGAACCGAGGTCATGCCCATCGACATGAAGGTGTTGATGAACCACATATATGAATACCAAAAAGGAGTGCGCAGCATGGTGCTCTTCACGTTCAACAAGCGCTACCGGGAGTTCGCCGTCAACCGCTTGAGGAGCAAGGGTATACAGTACCTGCTCATGCCCGTGGGCAACGACCGGTTCAACCTGTTTTTCGGCAAGCCCCAATGCGTGGAGGCCATCCGCCTAATGATAAACCGACCGCTCCACCAGCTCTCCCCCGAGGAGGACTTCATGCTGGGTGCCATGTTGGGCTACGATATTTGCGCCCAGTGCGAGCGGTACTGCGAGCTAAAAGAGCGGAACGCCAAAGCCAGGGCATAAGCCAGTGATAAGCTTTATCATCTTGTTCTCAAGATAAAGATTCATAATGTTTTTGTATAGTCAGCAATGGAAGCGGGCTGGTCGTGAGACCAGCCCGTCTTCATGTTAGGGTATTCGCCCATGCTTTCCTGCCACCTAGGGCACAGCATCTCGCCTGCACAAGACTCGCTCAGAAAAGAATGTCTTTCAAGAGGTCTCCAAGCCATGGTTCTTTCATCTTTTCCAAGAAAGGATCATACCTGAACTGGAAAGCTTCTTTAGTATATCCCCGACCTTGCTTAGACAACAAACTATCGGAAACGTCATGCCTGTACATCCGCACCATCATGAGCGTGTCCTTGGCACAAGCCGCAGAGTCTCCTCCCGCTTCACGGGGCACATGTCCATGAGCCGTCAACACAACACAGCCCAACGCCATCACGAAATACATCAGCAACTTCCTCATACCATCACGCCGCTTACCTTCCCTTGTACATCTCCTCGTAGTACCGCTGGTAGTCGCCGCTCGTCACGTTGTCCATCCACGCCTGGTTGTCCAGGTACCAGCGCACGGTCTTCTCGATTCCTTCCTCGAACTGCAGGCTCGGTTCCCAGCCCAGTTCCCGCTGCAGCTTTCTTGAGTCGATGGCGTAGCGCAGGTCGTGCCCCTTGCGGTCGGTCACGTAGGTTATCAAGTCCATGTCCTCGCCCTCCTGGCGGCCAAGCAGGCGGTCCACGGTCTTGATGACCACTTTTATGATGTCGATGTTCTTCCACTCGTTGAAACCACCGATGTTGTAGGTGTCGGCGATCTTTCCCTTGTGGAAGATGAGGTCTATCGCCCTGGCGTGGTCCTCCACGTAGAGCCAGTCCCTCACGTTCTCGCCCTTGCCGTAGACGGGCAGCGGCTTCTTGTGGCGGATGTTGTTGATGAACAGGGGTATCAGCTTCTCGGGGAACTGGTATGGACCGTAGTTGTTCGAGCAGTTGGTCACGATGGTCGGCATGCCGTAGGTGTCGTGGAAAGCCCGCACGAAATGGTCTGAACTCGCCTTCGACGCGGAGTAAGGGGAGTGCGGGTTGTACTTCGTCTCCTCGGTGAAGAACTCCGTGCCGTAGGCGTGGTGGTGTTCCGAGCTGGCCTTCGTGGTGAACGGCGACTCTATGCCCTCTGGGTTCGTCAGCTCCAAAGCGCCGTAGACCTCGTCGGTGGAGATGTGGTAGAAGCGCTTGCCCTCGTAGCCCTCGGGCTTGCCTTCCCAATATTCCTTCGCGGCTTGCAGCAGCGTCAGCGTGCCGATGACGTTGGTGTGGGCGAAGGTGAACGGGTCTTTTATGCTCCTGTCCACGTGGCTCTCGGCCGCCAGGTGGATGATGCCGTCGATGCCGTACTTCGCCATCAGCGACTTGATGGTCCCGTAGTCGCAGATGTCCGCCTTTACGAAGGTATAGTTCTCCTTGTCCTCCACGTCTTTCAGGTTGGCCAGGTTGCCGGCGTAGGTCAGCTTGTCCAGGTTGATGATACGATACTCGGGGTATTTGTTCACGAACAGGCGCACCACGTGGGAACCGATGAAGCCCGCGCCGCCCGTTATCATGATGTTTCTCTTGAATTCCATTTCGTCTTTGTTTTTGTTTTGGGTGATGTTATTTGATGGCATCCATGTTGCCCATGCAGGCCTTCAGCGAGTCCGTCCAGTAAGGAACTTTCACGCCGAACGTCTCCTTTATCTTCGTCTTGTCGAGCACGGAATACGCCGGACGTTTCACCGGGCTGGGGAACTCATCGCTGTGGCAGGGCTGAATGTCGCAGGCCGTGTTTCCGGCAAGCTCGGCGATTTTCTTGGTGAAATCAAACCATGAGCATACGCCCTCGTTGCTGAAGTGGTAGATGCCGCGCTTTGAATATCCGTTATTCGGGTTCTCCTTTTCATAGTCCGCGAGCACGGTCTTTATCGCCACCGCGAGGTCGTAGGCGTAGGTCGGCGTGCCGGCCTGGTCGAACACCACATTCAGTTTCGGCTTGGTCGCCGTCAGGTTGAGCATCGTCTTCACGAAGTTCCTGCCGTATTCGGAGTAGAGCCATGCCGTGCGGATAATGAGGTAATCGCAACCCACTGCCTCTATATTCTGTTCTCCTTCGAGCTTTGTTTGGCCGTAAACTCCCGTTGGCGTACCTTTCTGATCCTCACGACAAGGCGTGTTGTATGGGTCTCCTCCAAAAACATAGTCGGTGGAAATCTGTACCAACAGTCCGTTCACCTCTTTCATGGCTTCGGCCAATATTTTAGGTGCTTCGGCATTCAGTTTGCGGCAAAGAGCCTCGTCTGTTTCCGCTTTGTCCACGTTGGTGTAAGCGGCACAATTAACGATGCAACCTATGTTTCTCTCTTTCACCATACGTTTTACAGCTTCCGCATCTGTCATGTCAAGAAGGATTGTCTCCACGCCTTCCGCTTCGACCACATCCGTAAACGTATAATTGTCGTTTGTACTTTTGCTGACAATGCGCATCTCGTTGCCGAGCTGTCCGTTCGCGCCTGTTACAAGTATGTTCATGTGGTTTCTGGTTTATGGTTGGTAGGTAAACGGTGAATCAAAGTCTTTCAGCAAAGGATGTTTCGTGTCCTTTTCGCTGAGTATGGCATGCTCAGTCGGTATGTGCCAATCAATGCCAAGACTATCGTCAAGGATGCTGATACCGCCGTCCGCTTCTGGATGGTAAAAATCATCGCATTTATATTGGAATACGGCAGTCTCGCTCAATACGGTGAAACCGTGAGCGAAGCCTTTCGGGATGAAGAATTGCCGGTGGTTATCCTCGGTCAATTCCACTGCCACATGCTTGCCGTAGGTCGGCGAGCCTTTGCGTATGTCAACGGCTACATCAAGCACTTTCCCCTTTACGCACTTCACCAATTTGGCTTGTGTGAAAGGCGGACGTTGGAAATGCAGACCGCGCATCACGCCGTATGACGACATACTTTCGTTGTCCTGTACAAACTCCACGTGCCCGACTTTCTCGTCGAACTCCCTTTGCGAGAAACTCTCGAAGAAATAGCCTCTTGCGTCCTTGAAGATACGTGGTTCGATGATTACCACGCCGTCTATATCAGTCTTTATTACTTCCATAGTTCTTAATACTCTAAATTCTTCTCCAACGTTTCTTCTTTCTCATCCAGAATCGAGAGCAGATACTTGCCATAGTCATTTTTCAGCATTGGCTGGGCAACCTCACGAAGTTTCTCTGCCGTAATCCAACCTTTCCGATAAGCAATACCTTCCAGACAAGCAACTTTCAACCCTTGGCGTTTCTCCAAGACCTCAATGAAAGTCGATGCTTCCGAGAGAGAATCATGCGTGCCCGTATCCAGCCATGCGAAGCCACGCCCCATGGTCTGCACCTTCAGTTCATTGTCACGCAGAAACTCCTGATTAACCGTTGTAATTTCCAGTTCCCCACGGGCTGAAGGTTTGATATGTTTGGCCACTTCCACCACCTTGTTCGGGTAGAAATACAGACCTACCACGGCATAATTGCTCTTCGGATGTTCCGGTTTCTCTTCGATGCTCAGGCAGTTTCCTTCTTTGTCAAACTCCGCCACGCCGTAACGTTCCGGGTCGCTTACCCAGTAGCCGAACACCGTAGCCTTATTGTTCTCCTCAGCATCCTTCACGGCTTGCCTTAACATCGCAGTCAGTCCGGCTCCATAGAAAATGTTGTCTCCCAACACCAGACAGGCACAATCATTCCCGATGAACTCCTCACCGATAATGAACGCTTGTGCCAGTCCGTCGGGCGAAGGCTGCTCGGCATATTCAAACCTTACCCCGAACTGGCTACCATCTCCTAACAGCCGCTTGAAGCCTGGCAGGTCGTATGGCGTGGAGATGATCAGTATTTCCCTGATTCCAGCAAGCATCAGCACCGAAATGGGATAATAAATCATCGGTTTGTCGAAAATCGGGATGAGCTGCTTGCTGATTCCTTTAGTGATAGGGTACAGGCGTGTACCGCTGCCACCGGCTAAAACGATTCCTTTCATATTCGTTGGTTTTGATTATGTTGGTTTATCACTTATTGCCTTGTTCCATCAGCCAATAGAAGTATTTCTCGTGTTCGTCCACCAAGTGTTCCCATGAATATTCGTTCCTTATTACCTCTATGTTGGCAGAAGTATAAGATTTTTTATAGGTGTGCGTCAAATCATCCATCTTGTTTAGGTATTCTGTCACCTTTTCAGCCGAAGGATAATACAAGGCATTGTCTTTCAGTACGGCACGATTGAAAATATTGTCGTGGGCAAGGACGAAACATCCAGCTGCCATTGCCTCAAGCAATGAGGGATTGGTGCCTCCCACGCTATGCCCATGGAAATAGGCAAGCGAGTAATGGCGCACCGAATCAAGTTTCTTGAAATCATATATGCCACCCACGAACCTCACGTTTTTCTCTTTCCCGTATTTTGCCACAAGTTCCTTACCGTGAGGAGTGTTCGTTTTACCAACAACAATCAGTGGTCTGCGTCCGTTCTCTTTTGAGTGTAGATAGCCCTCGATGGCCATCACGATATTGTTTTCCGGTTCGAGGCGGGCGATGAGTATGTAATATTCTTCCGGCTTCAATTCATACTCTTTCAGGTATTCAGCGTTGAAATCCTCATGGATGTCCGCCCCGTATGCAAGGAATTTGCTTTCCTTTCCGTATTTCTCCTTGTAATAATCGTGAATGCCCATGTTGTCGGCTATGAGATAGTGGCTGTATTTCACCGCCATCTTCTCTTCCCAGTCAAGGAAGCGGCGCACCATCGGGCTGAACTTCGACCGCTTGTTTTCCAGCCCGTCCATGTTCGTGGTGAATATCGGGCGTTTCCGTTTCTTCACGTTAAACCAGATGTAGGCAGGAATGATGCTCGTATAGCCGGCTTCATAGATTATGTCAAAGCTCTCGTTCTTCAGTGCGTCTTTCAACGATGAGAAATCATAAAAGAAACTTCCTACGGAACTGCCCATCCACGTCTCCGGACTGTATATGTGCTTTATCCTTACGCCCTTGTAACTGTCTTCTTTGTAAGGGTGGAAATTCGGTGAGTACACCGTCACTTCATGTCCTCTCTGGACCAGTCCTACGGATATATATTCCGCAAACTGCTCGAAGCCTCCGTAGTTGTTGGGTATACCACGGGTGCTGACAAATGCTATCTTCATAAGAATGTTCTATTTGATTAAAATTAGCGGGAATAGAAGGTATGGAATGATTTGCATTCCGTAAAAAGGAATTTGAGAACAGAATTTAAATTACAGATGAACATCAATATCAGATTTTCAATCTATATATATTCTGTCAATAATATCTTGTGCATGTTTATCTAAAGAATAGCACCATTCTGCTTCTAAAAGTTTGTTGTTGAATTTTTTAAGCAAAGCTTTGCTACTAATCAGTTCTTCAAGAAGAGATTTTAACTCATTGAAATTGTTAAACACAAACTTCTCATCATATAATTTCACGATGTCCTTTGCACCTACGTTGTTTGATACGATCACGGGTACACCATACGACAAAGCCTCAAGCGTAACCAAACTAAAAGTTTCTTTCCATATTGAAGGTACAACAAGCACATCCATTGAATTATAGACGCTCGTGATAGTGGCACTATTAAATTTTCCTTTATAAAAGACAGGCAAGTGCGTTTCTTTTCCGACATGACATCCCCAAACAGACAGATCCCATTTGGTATTGTCTATTCCATCTAAAATTTGTAACAACTTTGGGAATCCTTTATAAGGGGTAAGATTTCCAATAAATCCGATGCGCAAGATTTTATCATCAAAGCTCTTTTTCACTCTATGGTCTTTAATTCCCGCATGAGTTATTGGAATGACCTTACTGTTTTTAGGGGTAATATAATCGGAATATACCTTGCTGGCTATTTCACTATTGAAGTGAAAACAATCAATAAGATTGAAGCATTGCCTATAATAGGCTATCAATTTATCGTAATCATTCATTTTTTCACCTTTCTTATAATGCCCTTTATTGGTACGATAAACTTGGCATTCCTGAGTCTCAAAAAAAATGTTGACTTGGCATTATAGTTGCATCTTTTACATTTATCAGGATTAGCTCCTTCACAAACGCTTCCAGTTTCATCTATAAAATTCACTTTAATACACAATCCATAATAATCGTGAGATGTAAAGACGGTTTTAATTCCGTGTTGTTTTATTATTTCAATAAACAATAATGGCAATCCCATTAAGGTGTGTAAATGAACGACATCAGGTCTAATCTCGTCAAGCAAATTCGTTAACGAATTTGTATCTATATTATTTTCATTTACAATGCTGTTCACGTCTTTTAATCCGTACATTAAAGGTACTGGTAGAGGATTGATAATCTCATAAATCTGGATATTTCCATATTTGCCATTCTCTTTAATGTGGCATTTTTTTAACAACAGGGATGTTCCACCTGGATATAACGCTACGACTTTATGCCCCAATTCATATTGGGCTTGCATCAAATCATTTGCATATTTCACTAACCCACCACTACGATATGGAGGGAAACCTAATGTATAATGGAGAATACGCATTTCTGTTTCCCTTTTATTCTATTTTTCTTATAATTTTTGCTGGAATTCCACCTATTATCACATTGTCGGGGAATATTCCTTTCACTACTGCCCCAGCTGCAACTATACAATTATCACCTAAAATTGTTCCGTCAAGAATGGTGGCCTTGGCTCCTATCCAACAGTTATTTCCTATCTTAACACCACCTTTTGATGTTACTCCTTGTAGACGAATAGGGGTATTCTTGTTTTGATAAACATGGTTCTCTGGATGAATACTTACATAATTCCCGAAAATGGTATCATTACCTATTTCAACGAAACCAGCACCACTTCCATAATATCCATGTGTGCCCAAACCTACATTATTGCCAATCTTCATACCCTGACCTATCAACCTTAAACTACCTGTGAGTTGTATATGTGTATGAAATCCCATCGAAACATTATTTCCACAGGTTAATCCTTGTTTGGATAATGCATCAATATAACAACCTTGTGCAACGCTAAAATTCTTCCCTGTTTTAATTTTTGAAGGACATTTAATTGTCGTATGAGGATGTATAAATACAAATTGTAGCTTTTTTAATCGGAAAATGCCATATATTAGAGACAATAATTTAACAAGAAAAAATCTAAATATATAAAGAACAGGGATATTTCTATCTAATATAAAGTTTTCCCCTTTTATATGGGATAATGTTGTATTAATTAAAGTTCTTAACATTGCTGCTTTGATTTAAAGTAAAAGCACTTATTATGTATATATAAAACTAGTATACATCAATACATTATAGCCACTTCGAATCATTTGTATTTGTATATTTACACAGTCTACCGCTATAAAAGAGAAATAGAGAATGTACATATAACAAAAAACATTCTACAAGGAAATTGAAAGCTACTTATATATTGATTCCTTCAAGAACTTTTCAGATAGGCTACGTAGGGAGTCTTGCTTTAAATCAATTGAAGCATAGTTTATTTCTTCAATGCGTTTAGGCATATCCGACTTATGTTGGATAAGATGATCTTTCAAATCTAATAAGTATAAAAGCGACTTCGCCCTATCAGAATTTTTAGAGAATGATGCCAAAAATTGTTTGTGAAATATCAAAGAAAATACTAACCCATGGTAAGAAGACGTAAAGATGAAATCTGCATACTTAATCAATGAAATAAATTCTATAGGATTTGCAGTAGATATAGTATTCCTTTTTATCGTAGGTCTTGGAATTCCCTCCAAAACAAGAAGTTTACATCCTTTTTTTTGCGCAAAGTCAGCAATATACTTTTCGCTGAAAGAGTTTTTATACAACTTATAATAAAGAACATATCTTTCATTAAATGTATTTCTAATCGGGAATATCTGTTCCCAAATATCATTCGTTAATAAGAGTGTTGGGTCTAAAACTATAGGACTATTAATGCCAACCTCATTCATTATGACTTTTAATTTTTCTTCCCTTACAGAGATACTCGAAAAATTGGCGACCTTTTCTCTTAAAAAATCATAGTCTTTTTTGCCCAAGTCCATATTACCCATGCTTGCTGCATAAGCTATGTGTTTATTTGCTTTTAATATGTTATCAGCAAAATATACAGGATCAAAATTATTGGATAATTCAGGCTGTTTTCTCCATATCTGGTCACTCCCATAAATAATGATATCAAACTTATCGTTTGCGGAATAGTCAACACAATAGGGCTGGATAAATTCTTCAATGAATCGCATGAACGATGCAATTCTCTTTTTTCGTTTCTTGTAAGATAGAATGATCTTACCTCCGTATTTTATAGCATCTTTGATGCCGTAATTAAACATTTCCTTAAAAGAAAAAAAGTCATACAGCTGTTTATGGTACAATGGCCAATAATCTATAAAATACACTTCATGACCCATTTGAATTAATTTTATGCGCAATGCTATCGCTTGCAACAAAGCACCATAATTATGGCTTTTATGATAGGTTATGATTCCAATTTTCATGACTCTTAAAAATTATCTTTTAATAATATCCTTGACAATTCTTTTTGCCTTGTTTTTTATTTCCGATACACACTCCTTTATTATATGTCGATATGCGTATACAGCATTACTTTCGTCTTTAGAATCAGTAAAGACCTCCAGTATCATTGGGGCTTCTCTATTATCAGGATCTGTAAACTGTTCATAGATATTCAGGAAATCTTCTTTGGTAGATGCCGTTAAATATTTAAAGCCTAAACTGAGTGCATAATTTTTAACCAAAGTCGTGGACTTATATCCAAAATGACCTGCTGCAGCCATATAAGAATCCGCTTCCTCACCAAATAAAACACAGGGATGATCATAATTCCTAAACTCTGTACCGCGTCCGTTATTTATTAATAGTATGCGTATATTATTGCTCACATAACGGTTCCCTAAAGAGTTCATGTCATAGAAAAAGGCTAAATCGCCTATAACTGCAAAATGCAATATATCAGGATGTGCAATAGATGCGCCTAACAACGTGGAAAGTGTGCCATCAATTCCAAAGCCTCCCACATTGCAGATTGTCTGAATGTCTGATCGTGTTGGAGCAAAATTCCATGAACGAAGACTGTTGAATATGCTCAAATGAAGAATGGATTGTTTGGGCAATTTACCAATCAATGTTTGAGCGATCCAAACATTTGAAAATTCAACATCAGGCGTTTGCGATGCAATAGATTCATATTCCTTTTTGCATGCATTCAGATATTCATCAGTGTTGTTTGGATTAACATCCTTATAGAGTGTAAAGAATATCTTCTCAGGCATGGCAAAAACATTTTTTAGCCGCCTAAATGTATCCCTTACTTCACCATCCTCGCTTACTCGCCATACGCTTTGAGGTTTTAAAGAACCTTGTGTATATGTATCACCTGAAACCTCTCCTATATGAATCAATAAATCCGGGTTATTGGTATGTGGTGTATATGAAGATTGTGCCGCAATCAAAGCATAATCTATTCTATATTTACCCAAATACCCACTGGTCTTATCACAAAAAACAACAGCATTATGATTCGCACAGAAGGACTCAATCGCATTCAATTCTTCATCGGTCCACTTTTTATGGCTACCTACAAATATTGCTATTCTTCCATTTGGTAAGGAAGGCACATTTTCAAATTGGGAATAACGCCTGATTACTCGTGTGCTTGGCAAATTGCGTGTAAGAAATGAACTGCCGCTATAACTTAGATTTATATGAACAGGTCCTCCACCGTTACGTGTCAATTCAAGCAAAGCCTTATTCGTTTGGACATTGACGAACCATTCATCGTCCTGACTTTTACATTTCCCCAAACTGATGCTCATTTTAACTGTGTCTACAGGTTGTTCACTTCTATCTATAACTTGCGGCCTTAAATGACCAATGTCATTGCTGCCATGACATCCTGTAATAGCTAACACGGGAAGTTTTCGGTAGTATGCTTCAGTTAATCCGGGGAAGTAATTACGCGATGCTGTTGCTTCCGTGCAGGAAAGAACAACAGGCTCTCCCGATTCATAAGCCAATCCACAAGCCATATAAGCTGCCGACCTTTCATCCACCGCAGAATACAGCTCAAAATAGGGGTCAATCTGCATACTCGCTACAAGCGTAACATTTGTTGTACCAGGTGACACAATGACTTTTCTTATTCCATGAGCTTTCAATAAATAAAGAACAATTTGGGTCGTTCTGTCGTTTGTATAATACGTAGACATAATATAGTGCTTATTTGTTTTCTATTTCCTGTAATTAATTGAATCTCCGTTATTACAAATTATAATCTGTCCCGACAGGCAAGAAGATGCGTCACTAACAAGAAAGCAGGCAACTTCTGCCACCTCTTCAGGCAGGTAATATCTGCCAGTAGAATACTCGCCGGAGTAAATATCATCCCTTGTTATACCAGTCATGTCAGTTGTTGTTATACCAGGAGCTATTGCATTTATTCTTATGTTACTTTGTATCAACATTTTTGCAAGTCCCTGCGTTAAGCTGTTAATGGCAGCTTTAATGAGTCCGTAAGGTAAATCATCAACATAATGTCCCCGTTCTGAGGATAGAAATAGTATGGACCCGCCATTTCTATGCTTTTTCTTATACATACGAAGAAACTTTTGTGACAAGAAATACGCTCCTTTGAGATTTGTCGCTATTTGCTTGTCAAATTGCTCATAATGAACATCCATTATGGTGCCCTCATGCAACGAAATACCGGCATTATTTACCAGCACATTTGCCCCGCCTAACAGGTCATCCGCCTCTTTAATGAAATCGTCCATGTGAGTAAAATCCGTTACATCATATTGCATGTATTTGCAACCGATCTCTTTTGCCGCTTTTTCTAACTTTTCTTCGTCACGACCTGTTATTAATACTTCGGCCCCTTCGTCTGTGAACTTTTTAGCCATAGCGAATCCCAATCCACGATTTCCGCCTGTTATAATCACTTTCTTTCCAACCAACCGCTGATTGGGAGACAACAACACAATATCTGCTTTTATCACTTTTTTTCTTTGTAGCAGTTTAAGTATTGTTTTTATATTCTTTTTTATGCTCATAGTCATTATTTTAATTATTGATGAAGTCATTGATATACAAATCTGTATTTATATAATCACGGCCATTGGAATCCCATATATACATCATCCTATAATCCGCTGTGGTCATACAAGAATATCGGATGAAAGGATAGAAGCAGCAAAGCAAAGATACCAAAGAGAAAATTCTAACAGCACTTATTGTGTCTTTGCTCTTTAAAAGCTTATAATACACGATTCCTGCAACAATGGCTTGAAATATTAGCAATGCCTTACTATATCTATCAAATATTTCTATTGTACTAAAAAAAGGATTCAGAAATGCTCCTATGACAAATAGGTTGTAAGTAAGTATGCCCCATTTGTAGGAGTTTAGATACCGCGGCCCATAAATGATGACAGGTAAAAATGATATAAACGTAAATACTTTATTTCGAAGATTATATTCACCAATGCCGGTAACGCCATACCCTTCTGTTACCATGTCACTTACTTTTAGTAAATAAGTAGAAAGCCGAACATCTTGGAGGCTATTTCCACCTAAATAATAGATAGACAATGCAATTTCAGAAAGAAAGGACATTATTGAGATGGAAATTACAAAAACCGAAAGAAATACTGCTACAACGGAAATAGTTACTGGTAAATGTTTTTTACGTCCATAGTAATAAACAAGTATAAATACCAATAATAAAAGTGTGCCATTATGTATCAGCACTCCCACCACAAAAGCCAATATGCACTTAATATACTTTTTCTTGTTATCCGATAGGAGAAAATAGAGAGAAATCAGTGTAAACGAAATACCTAAATACCATCTGATGTAATTGTCGTTACTTTGTGCGACAACGGGAAGTAATGGAAGAACGTAGTACAAGCAATTTCTAAAATGTTTGGCTATAAGTAAAAAGCTAAACATAAACAAAGCCACTTGGATGGAAATCACAATAAAATATGGGACTCCTATCAAATTGAATAAACAAAAGAAAAGGTGATATACAGGTTCTGTCGTACTCCAATCCATTGATTGATGTTCAAGATATCTTGCACAATACAAATTCCAATCTATATTATGTCCGAATCTTAATCCTAAAACAAACACATAAGGAACAAACGCCCACAGAGACACTCTCCAATATTCCTTGTCTGTTTTGGTCTTGGACATTTTCCTTCCGGCTACAAAGAGCATCCAAATTTCCAATACATGCAATAGGATGTATATCAATCTAATGGTACTCATAATGGTTTGGATAGTTTTAGTTTTCTGCAAATATCTTTTATTACAAGATATATTCCCAACAATTTATGGCGTTGCAGGAATAATTCAAAACGACAGGTGTTTGGCAACAGCGGAACGACCGGTTTATAATTGGGATTTAAGACGAGATGGTGTAACAAAACATTTGCGTATCTCCTTTCAATTAAATTCGACAAATCAGATGAAAGATTGTCACGCCTACATAAATAAGCCCGGAGTCCCTGTGCTGAAACCGAAAATTTATATCTGTTTTTAAAACCTTTGATATGGGATGCTGAACTATTCAATTCACGATATACACTTGTTATATCCGATAAGAAATGTATCTTTCCCATTCTGGCTGCTGAATACCAACGGGGAATGTCCCCTAAAAGAAAATTTCCAGAGCCAAAAACAAATGGATCAGAATTTACTATTTTATCAATAATAGTTTTTTTAACAACTACGGTTAAAGTCATTACAATTCTTGGATATCTTATGATATCTTCACAGGAAAGTTCGCTGCCTATTTCAACCTTTTTATTTTCAATTTTATCATGAGTGAACTTTTCCGTTGATTGATGAAAGCATAAACAATTGGAATGCGACATCACATAATCGTCATGTTCCTCCAACCAATCCACTTGTTTCTGCAATTTCAATGGGTCAATCCAGTAATCATCACCTTCACAATAAGCGATATACTTTCCGTGAGTATGCGCATCCATTATCCGCCTTAAAGAGCCATCATGCTTAGAATATTGATTCTCTGTCTCTAGGATTGGCTTGATGATGTCTGGATACTTTTCGGCATATGCTCGTATAATGTCTGCTGTTCCATCTGTGGATGCGTCATCATGGACAATGGCTTCAAAACGGAAATTCGTCTTTTGCATCACAAATCCTTCCAAGCACTGCCGAATATATGGTTCATGGTTGTAAGCAGTGCAACGGATTGACACCATTAAAGGTTCGTTGCAGTTAGTTCGATTTTCTTTCATTCTATAAATCTTATTTGTGGACAGGCAGGAATCGAACCTGCGAGAGCCTATTACGTTCACGATCAATTCTTCCCAACACGGATGTCCATCGTTTAGACCTGTCCAGGTTGACTCCCGTCCACCGCGCTATAAACTTCTTCATATCCATACATGTTTTTAATTGTTCTACCATATCAAAAAGCTTTAAAGCACTGATAAGCCCCATGAAGTACTGAAAGAAAGACACGCCTGGGCAATTAAACACACTTGTTGACAGAATTCAGATCACTACTAATAATCGCTGGAGTCATAAAGAATCTTTCTACTCTTCAGTCTTATTGACAATGTAATTTTACAATACGAATTGATAGATTGTGAGTATTTGCCTATTTAAATAGCATGTTTTACATATTCACAAACAACAGGTTTCCTTTTCCCTGAATTTAAAACGGGTATTTCATTCACATACTCAAATATTATCTCAGCATCATTCCCAAAAGTTTCTTTCAATAATTTTATAATTTCACTCTCATTCAATGTAGAATTCTTTTTAAGTACAATCTTCAACAGGTATTTCATCTCTTCTTTTTGTATGAACTGCCATTGAAGTATATTGGGGTAATATTTTAAACATCTGCTTAAAGTCATTGCCGATACAGGTTCTCCTTTTGTATTATAAATTAAATCCAGCCTTCTACCATATAATCTTGAAAAGTAGGGAAATCCGTTTGATAATTTATTTCCTTTTTCAAGGATTGCCAAGTCACCTGTATCATAGCGTATGATAGGAAAGGCATAATTATAATAGTCAGTAAGAACTATTCTCCCTAATTCTCCAAATTCAGCAGGTTCATCACTATCCATTTTAAGAATCTCAAAATTATAACTTGCTTGGTTTAGATAAAACTCTCTATTATCAGAAGAAATACTCTCTTGGGCTAAAATACCATTTTCCTCATTAGCGTACTGAGAGATGATATTACATCCTATATTAGTTTTAACCATATCTCTTACATCATCAAGCAATGCCTCACTACCTGCAATTATTATTTTCAGAGAAGGCAATTTTATGTTATGTTCCTGAACATATCTTGCCAAAAGACCAAAGCTTGAAGCGTAACCTCGCAAGCAAGAGACATGTTTCTTGTTTATCACTTGACACAGTTCACGCAAGCGATTTTCACCTAAATTTGACATATCAAAGGCGATAATATTTTCTCTAAAACTCTGCAAACGGCTTTTGTTTTGCCAACGAGTCCAGATTCTCAAATGTACTAAGGGGTCATGTGATTTAAAGCCCACTATCTCGCCAAAATATTTTAATTCCGCAATTCTTCTAATCCTTTTTCCTGTATCTTGCGGTACACAAAAAGGAGTTCCTGTAGAACCACTTGTGTGCTGTATATGCACTTCGCCTTTCTGAAACGGTATTCTATCCTCGGGTACTTTAATCAAATCATAATTGCTACGCAAGACAGTCTTATTTACAACGGGAAATGACATTAAATCATGCGGATCACACTTACTATAGAATGTAGAATTTTCTACCGCAAAGGACAATATGTCATTCAAATGCCTTTCTTTAAGTTTGGCTCCATCATGACTCTCTTGAATTCGTTTTATATCAAGATATTGATTCCTTACCAAGGAGCCATGTAGCCAATCGTTAATCCAATAAGTACTTCTTAAAAACAAACTTTTAACATTCATATTTTTCTTATCATTAACAACTTGTTGTTTGTTTCACTTACAACACTAAAAAGGTGTTTTGTGTAAAGGTTTATCGCACCATCGTTAGACGAACGTACTTCCAATGCAATGGGTTTGCCTATAGTATCTGCGTATTGACATATACTTTTCAATAATGAATCGGCCACTCCCATCCGTCTTGAATGAATACTCACGCAAACAAAAGGAATAAACAATGATTGCTCGTTCTCATAAAAAGCTATCGCTCCTATTAGCCCATCTTCATTCTCGGCAATTTCAAAACTAGCATGATTAGATAATTTTCTACTATAATCTTCAATATTAACCAGCCGTTCCAAACGCTTTGTAAATGAAGGGTCAAGTATTGTCAACAATTCATATACTCTCGGTTGTTCCAAATGTTTTCTTGTCACTTTGATCATTACGCAATTATTATTAAAGGGTAACTATCTTTATAAGATCTTCCATCTTGTCACAACATCTATTCATTTGTTCAACCGTGTCAAAATGGAGGAATACTATTCCAAGAGCCTTGCCCGCTCCATCGAAAACCTCCACAATGTCACCTGGTCTCTTATATATAACTTCACGATAAACATTCTTTTTGATGCTTTCGTCTATTTCGATACTGCCAAACATTCCAGCCTCATAACTATGCAAGACATAGTGCATATAGCAACCAGGAAGTGCATTCACAGACTTGCCAACGAAATCTGGTTTCATTCCCATTGCCGCTTGAACGTTGGCTTTCACCAGATCTATGCCGAATGCGTCACTTAGCTGAACAGGAATCATATTGCCTCCTGCCCGCGGCCCCAATTCCAGGAAATGCACATTATCATCCTTATCTAGTAGGATTTCGATGTTCATTTCACCAAATCGGACACCAAGAGCGGTAATAACACGTTGCAGTTCATTGTGAACAATTTCTTCCTGCTTTTTATTAAGTCCTGCCGGTCTTTTTTTGCCAATAGGAATTAATGGACTTTTGAGTGTGTCCCTGAGACAATCCATCTCACCATATAGGACAATTTTTCCATCCCATACAAAGATATCACCACCTATGACGTATGGATAACCTCTTTGGATGAACTCTTCAACAAGCAGAATCTTGTTTCTTGAATATTCGTCAGCCCAACAGATGGCCTTTTCAAGTCCGCCCCAATCATCTAGCCTCGTCACTCCCTTACTGCCAGAAGAATCAGTCGGCTTCACCACAACTGGAAATGTAAAATCCTTTACGTTCTCTTTAATTTCGTTTATCGGCGTTTGAGGATTAAATGAATGGAATTTTGGACATGCAAATCCGTTCTCATAGAGAAATCTGCGCCACGGATATTTCAAACCGAGTATTTCCACGCTCTTGGCGGGATTGGTCGGCAATCCTAATCTTTCCGCAACGGTTGCCGCAGGAAGCGCGGCAGGGTCGGAAGCATAAGCAAGTATGCCATCGACTTGTTCAGCCTTGGCAATTTCATAAACAGCTTCTACATCGGTGGTGCTTGTACCATAAAACTTGTCAGCCTCATATTGGCCAGGATTGTCTGGCAAGTAGTCGCAAAGCACCGTATAATACCCCAATCGTTTGGCCGCCCTTATGGCTACAAGTTGTTGGGAAGAACCTCCTAACAGAAGTATTTTCTTCATGTCCGTCATTTGATTATACAATCAAGCGTTCGTTGGACATCTTCACCGCTCAGCGCATGATGCATAGGTAAACAAATAACGCTAGCTGCCATCTTATGTGCTTCAGGAAGATTCTCTGGTCTTGCGCTTTCCAATCCTTTGTAAGTAGTGAACTCACTGATAAGTGGATAGAAATAACGGCGACCGAGTACATTCTGTTCTTTCATCTTGAAATAAAGCTCGTCCCTTGTCATGCCATATTTCTTCTCGTCAATGAAGATGGGGAAGTAGGAATAGTTGTGGCGCACGCCAGGCATATCGTCAAAGAATGTTATGCCTTCGATATTGCGCAGAGCCTCACGATACTTTATTGCCACTTGATGACGTGCCTCTATCGCATTATCCACTTGCCTTAAATTTAGCAAGCCATATGCGGAACGTATTTCATCCATTTTACTGTTTATACCTGGCCCAACAACGGTAGTCTCGTTGGCGAAGCCAAAGTTCTTCAGGTAGTCAATGCGCTTCTTCATACGCTCATCGTGCATTATCATCGCACCACCCTCCACTGTATTATAAACCTTGGTGGCGTGGAAACTGAGCGTACTCAGGTCACCTGCGTTGAGAAGGCTCTCACCGTTGACTTCTACACCGAAAGCGTGTGCAGCATCGTAAATTACCTTCAGCCCGTATTGGTCGGCTATCTCTTGGATGCGCTTGGTGTCGCAGGGCTTTCCGTAGACGTGTACGGGCATGATAGCCGTGGTCTTTGGTGTAATGGCCGCCTCTATCTTGTCGGGATTGATGTTGCCTGTTGCAGGGTCAATATCCACGAACACTGGCTTTATGCCGTTCCACCAAAGGGCATGGGTTGTAGCCACGAAGCTGTAAGGAGTGGTGATTACCTCGCCTGTTATGCGCAAAGCTTGCAAGGCGGTGATTAACGGCAAAGTGCCATTGGTGAACAAACTTAGGAAAGGAACTTTCAGGTAAGCGGCAAGTTCTTTCTCAAGTTGCTTGTGGAACGAGCCATTATTGGTTATCCACTTGCTCGCCCATATCTGTTTGAGCATTCCGTTGAAGTCGTCAAGATTTGGCAGTAACGGCGACGTTACTGTTATCAACTTGTTGTCCATAAGATCTTTATTTTATATTGGTTTTATGATTTTCTCTTGACCAAAGAAAAGAGTTCGTCAAACTCGGGGAACTTTAACATACGGCTTGACAGTGTGTAAAATATCATGCCTACGGATATCCCGGCGCAAAGTTTCATGATATCATTCCGCATGAAGCTGTCGACCAACATAATCAGCGCAAACATGGCAAGACATAACACAATGGTGGGGAAAAGATCGTGCATCTGCCTGAAAAAGCCAACGTTAATCAGTTTGCCCGTGTAATACGTATTAATGGCCAAAGCCACGAGCGAATTGAGAATAGAGCCGTAGCACATCACTATCAGACCGAACGGGGCAGTGACGCAAAGGACACTTACGCCGAGTGTTTTCTTGATTATCTCTAGGCGCAGGAAGAGGTCTGAACGACCTTTCACCTGCAAGAGGTTGAGGTTGATGGCATGAATTGGATACCACATCATTGAGAAACAGATAATCTGTAGAAGCTGTCCACAGAACTCCCATTGCGCACCTAGCACGATATTGATGAACGGCTTGGCGACGGATGAAAGGCCAATCATCAACGGGAATATGACGAATGCGGAGAGCTTCAAGAACCTACGGTAAATCCCCGCAAGGCGTGCATCATCGTCTTGTATCTCACAGAGAACAGGATAAGTCACACGTTGGATTATACCGGTAAGGTTTGACGAGGGAAAGTCGGAGAACTGGTGCGCACGTGTGTAATGCCCAAGGCTCGAGGCGTTAAACAGCTTGCCGATGACGATTGGGTAGATGTTGCGGTAAATGGTATCGAGAAGTCCCGATGCGAGCAGTTTCGAGCCAAAGGCGAACAGTTTATGAAAAGATTGCCACGAGTATACCAACCTAGGTCTCCATTTTGAGAGGAGCCAAAGCAGGCAAGTGTTCATGCCGAGGTTGAGCAGCTGTTGCGTAACGAGCGACCACACGCCGAAACCATGGTAAGCCATCGCTATGCCAACGATACCAGATATGACGGCAGCGGTCAAGGCGGCTTTTGCCTGCGTCTTGAAATCGATTCTTATCGTAAGCAACGCACGCTGCACGACGGCCAGTGAGTTGAAAATGATGCCGAGGCAAACCACACGCATCACGGGGCATAGTTGCGGCGTATTGTAGAAGTCAGCCACGAACGGAGCGGAGACATATAATATTAGGTAAAGCAGCGCACTGACCACGATGTTGAAGTAGAACACCGTGTTGTTGTCCACCTCCGTGCGGTTCTGCTTGCGTATCAACGCTTGTGAAAAGCCGCTGTCAATCAACGACTGTGCCACGGCGATGAAAATGGCCAGCATACCAATGAGTCCGTAATCGTGTGGCGTGAGTAGGCGCGCCATCACAATCATGATGAGAAACTGCACGCCTTGCACAGAGAAACGCTCAATGGTGCTCCAAAGTATGCCCTTAGCTGCTTTTTGTTTTAGGGAATCTGGCATAGTTCAAATGTTCGTATAGGATATAACTCTTATTTCGTTACGCTTAGATTAGTTTATACCAGTCACTTCCCTCACTCTCTGATGTGCTTCTCTAATCAAATTCAAGTATCTATCATTGGTAGATTTATACCGACTGAAAATATCACCTTCAATGGAAGATTCATTTGGGATAATGGTAATCCATTCTCGGTTAGTCAAATCAAACAAGCTGCAAACCCGTTCGGAATGGATAGTTACAGAATAGAAAAGCGCATGTTTGATGTCGTTTTCTTGTGGAGACTGGAGAAGTCGATTGAAGAACAGCAAGATTAGATTTGCTATTTCCGTACAATTACGATACAATTGATCGAAGTCGCTTTCTTCTATCGCATGCTCTGGATGGGTCGTATTCCTCAAATCTTCAATATAAAAACTACCTTGAAACGGTGTGCGATGACCTCCTGTCCGAAGACATATAGCTACTGTCAAGCTATTACTCAATTCGGATATATTGTCCCTCAGTTTCATAAGGATGCCATAATCACTTGCCATTTGTTGAACTTCATTGAAGCGTAACTGTTTCTCATTAAACTTCTTTTGGTTTTCATTGAATTTCTGTTGATCTTTATTGAACCTCTGTTGTTCCTTTAGTGTAAGGTATAGCAAGATGATGCTGAGAAATCCCCAAAACGGTGCAGTCGTTCCGCCTATAGTATCTCCTATTTCTCCTGTTTGGGTCAGGTCAAGCCATTCCGCACCAGGCAATGTCAATATACGAGGGGCTATAAACGCAAACAGCACTACCACAAGGACAATGCAGCCGATGTGTTTTTGAATAAATTGCATCATAGTGAAATAGTATTGTAAGCACTTAATTGGAACATCAAATAGGATGCCCTAGTGTTAAGCAAGAAATCTTCCCACTAGTCCAGCGCAAGCGGCGCACCATAATCATCGTATGCCTCTGTATACTTCAATTTTCCATCTCTTATTTTTATCGGAAAAATTCCCGATATTAGATATTAATAAAACGAATGACAGCCTCCATCATGTTTTAGAAAACATAATCGAGTGAATACATATCATCAAAGTAACCGTAATGCTTGCCTTCCACAAAGTGATGCGCAAAGCTCCCATGCACATCAAACTGGGTGATAATGGCTTTAGCGGCGTTACCTTAAGCTAAGCAATTCACAAACCGTATCCAGACAAAAGGAAAGCAAATTTACGATTGTATTACTAATTCAATCTAACGCCGTGAATTCGATGAGTTACAAATTGCATCATCGGTGCTATGGGGCAGCAAAGTGTAGCGAGGCATTATATCTCGGCCTGCTAAATGATTGAACAAAGCATCTTTGGTTTTTGCACAGCAGAGTGTAGAGATGAGCTTTCGCATCTCTACAACTTTTCATCTAATTTCCTATAATATAATATAATATTATAATGTATTACCGCTCTTCAACCACCCACTTCTCCACCGTTCTTGTTTCCGACGAGAAGTTCACGCCTATCAGGTATAGCTTGCGATTGTCCGACAGGAAGGGGCGGGCGTAATGGTTGTCCTTGATTTGCTGGAGAGCTTCCTCAGCGGTTTTGTCCAGTTTCAGCTCTATAATATAAATGTAGTCTTTCGTCTGGATGGTGATGTCCATGCGGCCTTGGCTCGTAGCCTGCTCCACCTGCACGTTGTAGCCCAGCATGATGAAAATCAAGTAGAGGCTGTCATCTTATTGAGAAAGCCGTCAACGCTCGATTTTCTGCGAGACGCATAATAGGGAAGCAGAAAATCGAAGAAGCCTCGTTCCACCTCTTCGTTGGGGAAGCCGAGTCGTAGCCCCATATAGGGATCACGTCCCTTGATGGTGAGGTAACCACTCTGGTACAACACAGGAATGGGGTCATCATAATCCTCGTTTGTGCTTGTAAGTGTCGACGCACTGACATAAATCTCCTGCAGTTCGCTCAACTCGTAGTCGTTTTGTTGCAATAGCTTGACCAAGAACGTGGGTGTGCCCGTGGCAAACCAATAATCATTGAACGCACCTTTGGCAAACGTGTTGAGCAAGCTGAACGGATTGTAGATACCCACGCTGTTTTGCAGGAAGTGGTAGCCGTCGTATTGCCTGCGCAGTTGTTCGCAAGTCTCTTCGTAGGTCATGCCGTTGGCATCGGCAAGTTCGTGAATAGAACTGTCGAAATAGGCGTGCAACTCTTGTTCGCTGATGCCGCAGATATCGGCATAATGCGCATCCATGGATACATCGTTCAGGTTGTTCAGGTCACTGAAGATGCTGACGTGGCTGAATTTGCTTACGCCCGTGATGAAAGCGAAGCGAATGCAGGCATCCAACGACTTCAGCACGGAGAAGAAGGCTTTCAGCGTATTGCGGTAGGAAGTGTGTAACGTTTCATTGTCGATGGTGGAAAGTAGCGGCTTGTCGTACTCGTCCACCAACACCACCACTTGACTGCCCGTCTGCTGATAAATGTTGCGTATCACGTTGTAGAAACGGGTTTCTGGGGAAAGCGATTTGTCAATGGCTATCCCGTAAGTCTGTTCCCATATCACAAGGTGCTTGTCCAGCTCTTCGTGCAAGGCATTCTCGTCCACGTAATTCTGGGCATTCAAGTCCAGATGAAGCACGGGATACGCCTTCCACTCGGTTTCCAGCTTCTCCATGGCCAGTCCCTTGAACAATTCTTTCCGCCCCAGGAAGTAAGCCTCCATGGTGGAGACAAGCAGGGACTTTCCGAAACGGCGGGGACGGCTGAGGAAATAGTATTTCCCCATCAACGCCATTTGGTAAACAAACGCCGTCTTGTCAACGTAGACGAATCCTCGCTCACGGATGTCGGGGAAACTCTGTATTCCTATGGGGTACTTCATCATGGCTCTGTAAGTTCTTGAGGTCTTAAGTTTTTTGAGTTCATCGACTCTTGCCTACAAAGTTAATGATAAATTTTCATCCAGCAAAGAAAAAGTGGCTTATACTTTTCATAAACAGACCTTATTGGTGCAGCCACACGGTGCGGAGGTATCTGCGCCACACGGCCAGATGGTTGGTGGTGTTGAGCTCCTGGCAGATGCCAACGCAGATGCGGAGCAGCTCTTCCGCTCCTTGCTCGGGATTCGTGGCGGTGATAGCCATCACGTTGAGTTTCTCATCGCTTACGGGAAAGTCATGGATAGCTTTCACGGGGGAGTCAGGGTCTGTCAATACCTTATATAATAGAGGGGCGTAGTTGCGGAAGGAGTCTACCAATCGCTCATGCTGGCTTTGTCCCTCCACCAATTTCTCGTTGGCCTTGCCCGCCGTGAGAAAGTATTCGCCCAGGAACGTGTCCCAGTTGGCGAAAAGCGTGTAGTGGCCGTCTCGCTCCATGACTCCGAGATGGGCGTAATAGGGAGTACTCTCCTCCGCGCTGATCTGTCGGCTGGGATAGTAGACTTGTTCCGCGATGTTGACTTGCTGGATGAGTTCCGTGAAGTGCGGCCTGGTTTGCCTTCCGTTTCCGTTGTTTTCAAGTCCTGACGTAGGGGTGAGGAAGGGGCGAAGGACTAGTCTGGGGGAGGTGTTTCGCGTATAGCCGGGATGTTCCCGTTCATAGCGGGCGAGGTTGAGCAGGAGCTGCGCTTCCTTTCCCGTCAGTTGTGACAGGCGGAGGCTTAACGCCTCTTGGCCTTGCTGGTGAAGCTCTTTGCGGAGGGTCACTAGGGAAGGCTTTGCGGCCAAGCGGTCTATGAGGTCGTAGAGCGTGGGCAGTGTCCGTTCTCCATAGCCACAGCCCTGCAGCATGCCGACGAGCAGGTCGATGGCGCGGGCTTTTTCCGTGCCTAGGGACAGTCGGTCGCCCTCGGCGTTGTGGAGACGCACGACATGAAGGTCATAGACGTTGGGGTAGGAGACGGTGAGATGGCTGCCCGGTTCGATGCCTTGCACCTGGAACACCAGTCCCTTTTTGCGGCGGAAGCGGCAGATGTAGCCTTCCCGTCCCTCCAGGGGACCGTCGAGTACGCGGACAATCTCATTGGGTTGGTTGTCCTCGTTGGGGTTGAAAGCGTAATCGGTATAGGGCCGCTCCAGTACCACCACCTTGTCGGCGTAGTTGTCATTGAAGTCCATGAACGCCCGCATCTGTTCTTCCGGGATGGTGAACGGTTCGGCCTTCTCGTTTTCCTGCCGTTTGCGTTTGTAGCGCAGGAAGGCGTTGGGGTAGCGGTCATGAAGAAACTCCCGCAACGCACTTTCCGTGGCCAGCACGAAGACATAGCCGTCGAAGAGGGGGATCTTGCGCTCTTGGTCACCATGCCGCACGTTGACCGTGGTATGGGTGGGGCAGTAGGCTTCCAGGATGTTGTGGGTGTTTTCCTTCTCGCGGTCGATGAGGCAGCCCAGCTCCCGTTCGTGTCCAGGTTGGGTGCGGACAAGATACCAATGGTAGTCGACGTGGTTGCGCTTGTCTGTCATAAGGTCTTGGTGGCGAGAAGGCGTTCTCTATGTTACCCTCATGGCAATCGCATGAAGGCTAAGAAATACCTCTCCGAACTTGAATCATCACGCCAGGTGTACATAATTAAGGTGTCCCCTAGGGCGTTTTACAACATTCTTTAGGTCTAACGACGGCATCCCGGACGAAACTCAGCGGCAATGGTCCATCGTTGTTATGTGGCGAGAAGAGCGAAGCATCGCGTGCGTCAACGTTTCTATCATCATAACCACAATGTATTGTTAATCAGGTAATTAATTACGCTGGCCGTTTTTGCTTTATGGCGTGCAACGGCTTTTATAATTGCAAAATTACAAAAAAGTTTTGAACCACAAAGCTTTATCCGAAATATTTTTCTTCTTTCTTCCGATTCTGCCCATCATCGGCCACGTGACATCACCAAAAATGTAGAGACGCGGCGTGCCGCGTCTCCGTTAGCCGTAAGGCCTTCTCCTGTGGCGATTTTATTCAGCCCTCTTGCTTGCCGAGATGCGGCACGCCACGTCTCTACTGTTAGGCGATGGCAGGTTATGCGCACATGCTGAGATTCGTCGAACGAATGCACCGAACCCCTTGGCGATGTAAGGGAATGATGTCACTGCCGGGTTTTCACTCGCTGGAGGAACCTGTCGGTGAGCCAGCGGCGCACGTCCCATTTCAGCGGCAGGGGAAGCAGGGTGAATCCCCATACCATGACGACCATCAAGGCCGCCACGCCACGCAAGCCGTCGAGTATCTCATAGTGGGGCTTGGAAGCGAGATAGACAGGTTGTGCATTCATGTAGAGGTAGGTGTTTTGTCTGTATTAAGCGCCGCAAAGATAAGCATTCTTCGCGAGGAAAAAGAAAAATATTGGAAAAACCGCCCGTAATCTATTCCCGTTTCCGTTCAAATTGTGTAATTTTGCAACCGAAACGAAAAATTAAACTCCATAGAGTATGACCAACCTGAGATTTGAAGCTGTGGCCGAGGCTTCCCACAAGAAGCCGCAAGTAATGAACACGCCAAAGGAGCGACCTTCGGAGCTGTTTGGCAAGAACGTGTTCAACAAGCAGAAAATGTATAAGTATCTTCCCGCTGACGTGTACGAGAAGATGATGGACGTGATAGAAAATGGCGCCCGTCTGGATCGTAGCATCGCCGATGCTGTGGCCAAGGGCATGAAGCAGTGGGCCGACGAGAATGGGGTCACCCACTATACCCACTGGTTCCAGCCGTTGACGGAGGGTACCGCCGAAAAGCATGACGCTTTTATAGAGCATGACGGCAAGGGCGGCATGATAGAGGAATTCTCGGGCAAGTTGCTCGTGCAGCAGGAACCCGACGCGTCTTCTTTCCCCTCAGGAGGAATCCGCAACACTTTCGAGGCCCGCGGATATAGTGCGTGGGATCCCACCTCACCTGTGTTTATCATGGACGACACGCTCTGTATCCCCACTATCTTCATTTCTTATACGGGCGAGGCGCTCGACTACAAAGCGCCATTGCTGCGCTCGCTCCATGCCGTGAACGTGGCCGCCACCAAGGTATGTCATTATTTTTACCCCGAGGTGAAAAAGGTGATTTCCAACTTGGGGTGGGAGCAGGAATACTTCCTGGTAGACGAGAGCCTTTATATGGCACGTCCCGACCTGATGTTGACGGGACGCACCTTGATGGGACATGATTCCGCCAAGAACCAGCAGATGGAAGACCACTATTTCGGTATCGTGCCAGAGCGCGTGCAGGCTTTCATGAAAGACCTGGAGAACCAGGCGCTGGAGTTGGGCATCCCATGCAAGACCCGCCACAACGAGGTGGCACCCAACCAGTTTGAGTTGGCTCCCATCTTCGAGGAAACCAACCTGGCTGTTGACCACAATATGCTCCTCATGTCCCTGATGCAGAAAGTGGCTCGCCACCATGGCTTCCGTTGCCTGCTTCACGAGAAGCCTTTCGGAGGCATCAACGGCAGCGGAAAGCACTGCAACTGGAGCTTGGCCACGGACACGGGCGTGTTGCTTCACAGCCCAGGCAAGAACTCGGTGGACAACCTGCGCTTCGTGGTGTTTATCGTGGAGACGTTGATGGCTGTCTACAAGCACAACGGATTGCTGAAGGCCAGTATCATGAACGCCACCAATACCCACCGACTGGGTGCCAACGAGGCACCTCCTGCCATTATTTCCAGCTTCCTGGGCAAACAGCTTTCAGAGTTGCTTGACATCATAGAGAATACAGACAAGGAGGACGTGTTCAACTTGCAAGGCAAGCAGGGACTGAAGATGGACATCCCCGAGATTCCGGAGCTGTTGATAGACAACACAGACCGCAACCGTACCAGTCCGTTCGCTTTCACGGGCAACAGGTTTGAGTATCGTGCCGTGGGTTCGTCGGCCAACTGCGCCGCTTCCATGATAGTCATCAACACGGCCATGGCCGAGGCCTTGACAAACTTCAAGAACCGCGTAGATGCCCTCATCGCCGATGGCGTGGAGCAGAACGAGGCTATCTTGAAGGTGATACGCGAGGATATCAGAACCTGTAAGCCCATCCGTTTTGACGGCAACGGCTATAGCGAAGAGTGGAAGGAAGAGGCCAAGCGCAGGGGATTGGATTGCGAGACTTCCTGTCCCAAGGTGTTGGAGCGTTACCAAGACGAGGGCAGCATCAAGATGTTTACCGACATGGGTGTGTTGAGCAAGGTGGAGATAGACGCACGCAACGAGGTGAAATGGGAGAACTACACCAAGAAAATACAGATCGAGGCCCGTGTGATGGGAGACCTCTCCATGAACCATATTATCCCCGTGGCCACCCACTACCAGAGCCAATTGGCTAAGAACGTGGAGAACATGATAGATATTTTCGGGGAGAAGGAAGCGCAAAAACTCTGCGAGCGCAACATCAAGATTATCCGCGACATCGCCGAGCGTACCCATAAGATAGAGGTGGGCGTAGAAGAGTTGGTGAATGCCCGTAAGGTGGCCAACAAGATAGAGGATGAGCACCAGAGGGCCATCGCCTATCATGACACCGTGGCTCCCAAGATGGAGGAGATACGTTATGAGATAGACAGATTGGAACTGACGGTATCCGATGAGTTGTGGACGCTGCCCAAGTATAGGGAGCTGCTTTTCATCATCTAACGGAATATGACATGAAAAAAGCCTTCATACTTGTTCTTTGCGCCTTTTTCTGCTTCTGTCACGTGGCGGCCCAGTCCACCATGAGCGACGAGGACATCATGAGCTTCGTGGTCAAGGAAAAAGCCGCCGGCACCAGCAACTCGCAGATTGTGACCAAGCTGATGCAACGGGGCGTGAGCGTGACGCAGATGCAACGGTTGCGGAGGGAGTATGAGAGTGGAGGACTGGATGCCTTGGGAAATCCTGGCGGAAAAGTGAAGGCGAAGGACTCCCGCCTGCGCACCAACGAGAAGGTAGGGGCGACCGACACGAAAACACGCAAGGAACTGAAAGAAGAGGGCAACCTGACCAGCTATCGCATGAAAGACTTGGAGGGCAGGAGCCGGGTTTATGATGAAGACAGCCCTGAATTCCTGGCCTATCAAAATGAGTTGCAAGCTTTCGTGCCCGACTCCATGCTCATGCTCAAGATGTTGCTGAAGGAAAAGAAGGATCGGAAGAACAAGGTGTTTGGCAGGGATATTTTCAATAACGAAGAGCTTTCTTTCGAGCCAAACATGAATATCGCCACCCCGCAGGATTATCGTCTGGGACCAGGGGATGCCGTGATAGTGGATGTCTATGGCGCATCACAAGATTCGTTCGAAGAGACCGTAAGTCCAGAGGGAGAGATTACCATAGAGGGTTTCGGCCCCGTCTCCGTGGGCGGGCTTACGGTGGAGCAGGCCAACAGACGGCTGCGCAACACGCTGGGAAGGCGATATAGCAGTAGCCAGGTGAGGCTCACCGTGGGGCAAACTAAGACCATCTCCGTCAACGTGATGGGCGAGGTGAAAACACCAGGCACCTATACGCTCTCGGCTTTCGCCACCGTTTTCCATGCCCTCTACATGGCAGGTGGAACCAATGATCTTGGTACGTTGCGTGATATTAAGGTGTATCGCGACAGCAAACTGGTGAGTCGGGTGGACATCTATGACTATATCCTGAACGGAAAGCTCACAGGCAATGTGCGGTTGGGTGCCAATGACGTGATAGTGGTTGGCCCATACGACTGTTTGGTGAAGGTGGACGGAAAGGTGAAGCGCCCCATGATATACGAGATGCGCAAGGACGAGAGCCTTGCCTCGTTGTTGAAATACAGTGGTGGTTTCGCCAGCGACGCTTATACCAAGTCGGTGCGTGTCATCCGCAAGACAGGCAGGGAATATGCCGTGTTTAACGTGGACGAGTTTGATTTCGCATCTTTCCGTGTAGCCGATGGAGACTCCGTGAGCGTGGACTCCATCTTGCCCCGCTATGAGAACACCGTGGAGGTGAAGGGTGCCGTATTCCGCCCTGGTCTCTACCAGATGGGAAACCAGATAAACAGCGTGCGTTCCCTGATTGAGTACGCGGATGGACTCACCGAGGAGGCTTTCACCGCCCGTGCCGTGATGCACCGCATGAAACCAGACCGCACCCTGGAGGTATTGAGCGTGGACGTGGAGGGCATCCTCAACGGGACTTCGCCCGATATCCCCCTGCGGGAGAATGACGTGCTCTTCATTCCCACCAAGCAGGAGATGGCCGTGGAGCGCACTATCACCATAAGGGGCGAGGTGATGCATCCTGGCGTGTACAAATACGCGGACAACGAGACCGTGGAGGACTTTATCTTGCAAGCGGGTGGACTGACCGAGAAGGCCTCCGTGATGAAGGTGGATATTTCCCGCAGGGTAGGTAACCCTTATGCCACTGAGGTAGACAGTGTCATTGGAGAATATTATTCACTGAAGCTCAAGGATGGCTTCGTGATAGACGGCAAGCCAGGTTTCGTGTTGATGCCCTTCGATGAGGTGTATGTCAGGAAAAGCCCTGGCTATAATGAGTTGCAGAACGTGGAAATAGCGGGTGAGGTGATGTTCGCCGGTACCTATCCGCTTACCAGGCGAGGTTTTCGACTCTCTGACCTGCTGAAGGCTTCTGGCGGACCTACTCCGCACGCCTATATCAAAGGGGCAAAACTTTTGCGCAAGCCCAACGAGGTAGAGAAAGAGCGCATGGAGGCTGCCTACCGCATCGTAAAACAGCAGGAACAGCGAAACTTGATGGAAATGGCCGTCAAAAGCAATAACGCCACGGCGGTATCGCAGATGGCAGAGCAGAATAAGGAAGCCGAATTGGAGAAATTTAAGGTGCCTGAGTTCTTCCCTGTGGGTATAGACTTGGAGGCGGCATTGGAGGAACCTGGTAGTGACGCGGACATGGTGCTCAGGGAAGGCGACAGGTTGGTGATACCGCAATACAATGGCACGGTGAAGGTGAACGGCGCCGTGATGTATCCTAACACCGTGGCTTACAAGAAAGGCAAGAAAGCCAGGTATTATATAGACCAGGCAGGCGGTTTCGCCAGCGACGCCAAGAAGAGCCGCGCCTATATCATCTATATGAATGGTGAGGTGGCCCAGGTGGCGAAAGGTGGCAAGATACAGCCTGGATGCGAGATAGTGGTGCCCACCAAGTCGGCCACTCGCATGAGTCCCGCCGAGATTATCAGCATAGGTACGGGCTTTGCCAGCATAGCTACCATGATAGCGACCATTGCCAATATCTTGAAATAGTGGACGGGAAAAGTTTTCAGCGTGGCAAATTCGCGACGAGGAAGACACCGGGATATGGCTGTAATGGAAAATATGGAAAATATCATCATAGAGAATTCACTGGACGGGCTGGGCACGGACGCATACAACAATTACCTGGCCCACGCCTTTTGCCTGGAAGGCAGTTGCAGACTGAAATATAATGGCGAGGAACGCGAGCTGCAGGCAGGCGACTTGATGATTGTGCGTAAGGGGAAGCTGATTGAGCGTGTCCGCCCTGCGGAAGACTTTCGGGTAAAGGTGATATACGTTACCTCAGAGTTCATCGTCCTCTCCACGCCACTCAGCAACTATGGCATGAAGGGGCAGTTGGCTTTGTTCCTCAATCCCATCATGAAACTAGATGCCACACAGCAGAATCAATGCCGCGAGGATTTTGAAATGGTGGAAGCGCGGCTGGCACAGGCCGGCCACCATTTCCGCAAAGACTTGCTGATTGCCTCCATTCAAATGCTGATCATAGATTTCTTTGATTTCCATTCCCACCTTTATGGGGTAGACAACATCCCCTTGCAGAGCGCGACTATCATGAGTCGTTTCCTCAATATGCTGGAGAATGGGACATATCGCGAGCACCGGGAGGTGAATTGGTATGCTGACAAGTTGTGCATCACCCCTAAGTATTTGTCTGAAGTTTCCCGGAAGACCAGCGGTTATGCGGCCAATTATTGGATTAACCGCTATACTGTCCTCGACATCTCCCGCTTGCTCCGGGACAAGTCACTTACTTTTGTCCGGATTTCCGACATGTTCGGTTTCTCGTCGCCTGCCTATTTCAGCCGTTACGTGCAAAAGAATTTGGGCGTAAGCCCGTCTGCTTACAGGGGATAGGAAACTTCACTGACAAATACCGTGCAAGAATACAGCCCCATTACCACCCGTTGCACGGGAGAAGGCATGGCCAGCCGGAAAGTCATGGCTGCGTGCCTGTGAGCGCACTTATCAAGTGCCGTTGGTCTACAGCTTCGTGCTCCAGATCATTTTCTCCACTTCCTCCAGCGTGGCGTTAAAGAAGCGTTTCTCCTTGTTAAGTGAGCGCATCAGTCGCATTTCTTCGTCTGTTAGGGCAAAGTCGAATATTTGGATGTTTTCTTTGATGTAATCGGGGTTGGAGGCACCGGGAATAACAGAGAATCCCTCCTGGATATGCCAGCGCAGGATGACTTGTGCCGGGGTCTTGCCGTGGGCTTCGGCTATCTTTTTTATTACGGGGTCTTTGAACAGGGCACCGTCGCTCATCGCACCTCCTAACGGAAACCAGCATTCCACTTGTATGTCTGCCTTGGCGGCTTTCTCGCGCATTTCCAACCTTTGGGCGTAGGGATGGCATTCTATCTGTAGCACTGCGGGCTTAATGGTGGCACTGTCCATGATGGTGTTCCACATCTCGTCGTTGTAATCGAAGTTGCTGATGCCAAGGGTGCGCACCTTCCCCATTTTCACCGCCTTTTCCATGTCTTTCCAAGCTCCCACGAAATCTCCCACGGGCTGGTGGACATAGAGCAGGTCGATGTATTCCAACCCCATTCGTTCCAGCATTTCGTCAATGGCTTTTAGTGTCTTTCCTTCGCCGTATTCCGTGGGCCACAGCTTGCTGGTTACCCAGATTTCCTCGCGCGGTATGCCACTTTCCCTGACGGCACGCCCCACTCCGGCTTCATCGTAGTAGGCGTGGGCGGTGTCGATGTGCCTGTATCCGGCTTTCAAGGCGGTAAGGCATGACTGTTCGCATATTTTATCACTGGGCTGGAGGTAAGTGCCAATGCCAAAACGGGGCATCTCTACGCCGTTGTTCAACTTGACTACGGGCACGCCTGCCGCGGTGGTTTTCTCTTGCGCGTGGATAGCGCACGCACCGCCACAGATTGCCAAGGCGACTAGAAGAATTTTTTTCAATGATTTCATGTTTTCGATATAGTTGGTTTGTTATTGCTTGTTTGCTTCCTTGATGCTCCACAGTGAGACGTGCTCGTTGCGGTAGCGGGCGTTGGGATTCTTTTCGGTTCCGTCGGGAAAGGTGCCGTCTTCCTGCTTGCGGAATTGGATGGCATGTTGCGGGCAATTCTGTATGCAGGCGAAACAGAACTCACAGTCGCCGAACGTTCTTACACCCGCGGATGTCAGTTCGTAGTTGCTGCGCGGGCAAACTTCCGCGCAAATGCCGCAACCAACGCAGGCATCGGTCACGGTAAAGTATTTTTCGCTTTTCATCAGGAAACCCACTTCTGGGTCGAGACCGCTGATCCGCAAGAATCCTTGATGAGTTTGGCGCTCTTCTTCCGTCACCGGTTCGTGCCAATGCCGCTGTGCGTTGATGTCTGCCGTTATCTTCCGCAAGTTTTCCGGTATATGTTTGTCTATCTTGATTTGTTCGTTCATGTCAAAATTAGGCAGCCAGTTGTCTACCATGACGATTGTTCCGATATAGTCGAAAGCGTTGCCGGCCTTGCGGGATATGCCGTCCCATATTTCCACTGCGTTACATTTCCTCGCCCCATATGTCAAGACCGCGAATTTATATTTGGCTTTCAGCCTCGCTTTTTTGATAAACTCCCTCACCATGTTGGGCGGCATGTGGCCGTATATGGGATAGACTATGCCTATCTCGTCTGCCTCGAAGTCATACTTCCCCTGTTTTATCATCTGCGGGATGCTGAGCGCTTCGCCGCTCTTGCCGGCAAGCTGACGGGCAATGTACAGGCTGTTTCCTGTTCCGGTGAAATAAAAGATAATCCGCTTGTTTTCACGGCTGTCGCACGATGCCAGCCCCGATAAGCCGGAAGCGGCGATGACACCACCGGCAACAGTGGTTCCCATTCGTTTCAGCGCGCTGCGGCGACTGATTTTGTGGTGATGGTTCTTGAGTTCCATTCTTGGTGTTTGCTATTGTGATTGCAAAGGTAAGTGATATCCATGTGAGCGGGCTTACATAAAATTCGGAAGGATATGCTGCTTTTGCGGTAATATACAGGAATCGCACCCTTCTTCCAGTAAGGTGGGACTGGTTATCCTTCCCTTTGCCGCCTCGATTGCGTTATGATATTATGTCGTGCATGGCCACAGGATCGCCGTGAGGGATTGGTGCCAACAGGCTGGGCTTTTTGGAGGTAGTGTCGTGAGTTTGAAGGCATCACCTCTTGTCATTTTCCTTCAACTCGCCTGCTAGGTAGCTTAAGTTTACTTGTTTTCCAAAACAACTTGTTTTGAAATGGAAATCAACTTGTTTTGCGTCGGAAAATAACTTGTTTCGCAAAGGAATTCAAGTTGTTTTCCCAAGCGAAACAACTTGTTTGGGAAAGCGCTCCAAAAACGTTGAAAACCTTTTGCGTTTTATGGAAACGGGGAAAGAGCCCCGTTGCCCTCCACTGAGACACCATCCGCCATATAAGATAATTCCGGGGCTTCGCCTTCGATGGTCATGGCGATTGCCGTGTCAAGAGGCGCCCCTGGGGTTTATGGCGTTGACGAAGGCTTTTCGCCATGAAGTTTCGTGGCTTAGGTGTTTTTCACGGCCAGGGCATAGAGGTAGTCGCTGAGGCGATTGATATAGGCGGTCGCTCCAGGTGGCAAGGCATACCGGGGGGAAAGGGTGACGAGTCTCCGCTCGCAAGTGCGGGTTTTGGCTCTTGCCAGGTGGAGTAGCGCTTCCAGGGCGTTCGTTCCGGGTTGCAGGAAACGGAAAGGGATTCCCTCCATGGCTTGGTCTGTGGCTCGCTCCAGGCGTCGTGTCTCTTCTTCCAGCGAGAATTCTGTCCCGTGACGGGTAAATCCCGACACGAAAGCCATTATGTGGGAGAGCAATCTTTGCGTGCGGCGCAGGATGTCAGTGTCCGGCGTTGGTTGCGGATAGTGCGCGATGACCAGTCCCAGCAGGGCGTTTAGCTCGTCAAGCTGGCCGCTCGTCTCTATCCGTATGTCATCTTTTGGTACTCTTTCCGCATGGGCAAGGCAGGTCATGCCTTCATCTCCGCGGCGGGTGTAAATGGTCTTTTGCTTCATGGTTTGTAGTTGGAGGGATGAATGTCTGTGTCTTTTAGCGGCGGTGACGCAATATGACGTGCAGTATGACAGGAGCGCCCACCAGTGGTGTCACTACGTTGAGCGGCAACACGCCGCCTTCAGGAGGTAGCGAGCATGCCAGGTTGCAAGCCAGGGCTATCACCGCCCCCGACAAAGCGGAGGCCGGCAGGAGTGTGGCATGATTGTCCGTGCGCCACAGCATGCGGGCAATGTGTGGCGTGGTCAGGCCTATGAAAGCGATAGGGCCGCAATAGGCGGTGGTGACAGCCGTGAGCAGTCCTGCCAGCGAGAGCAGTTGCAATCGCAGGCGGCGGGTTCTGGTTCCCAGGTTGAGTGCGTAGACTTCCCCCAGGAGCAGGGCATTGAGTGATTTCACCCTGGTTAATGACAGTAGGATGCCCGCTACCGTGAGCAGGACGAAGAGGGGCATTTGTTCAAACGGAACGTTGGCGAAACTCCCCATGCCCCATATCATGTAAGACTTCACGCCTTGGGCACTGGCCATGAAATTGAGCAACGATACCACGGAACTTGCCATGTAGCCTACCATTAGGCCCACGATGAGCAGCATCACGGCGTTTCTCACCAGCGTGGAGAGAAAGAGGATGAGCGCGGTTACCGCCATGGCTCCAATGAACGCAGCCGCCAATATCGCCACGTGTCCGCCTAAAGGAAGATTGGCGGCTCCCAGGATTCCTCCTCCCAAAGGAAGCATGACCAAGGCCACGGCTAAGCCCGCTCCGCTGTTGATGCCAAACACGTCGGGGCCGGCAAGGGGATTGGCGAAGGCGGTTTGCAACATCAGTCCGCTCGCGGCAAGGGAACTTCCCGCCAACAAGGCTGCTACGGCCTGCGGCAGGCGTGAGCGCAGAATGATAAAGCGCCAGGATTCCCTCACGCTCTCGTCACCCCGCAGCGTGGCCATAGCCTCTTGAAAGGGGATGTCGACAGACCCTATCAACAGGTTGGCCATGAAGAGAGCCAATAGGGCGAGCGCTCCCAATAACGTGAAGAGGATTCGTTTATTCATGGAGCCGACGAAAATAACGGAGCTTGCCAGGCAAGGCACCAGGATGGGACAACAGGATGAAATCCCTGAGCAAGTGCTCTGGATGGAAAGCCTGCTCCTCAAAGAAAAGGGTGGAGTTCACCGGACAGGCGTATACTTCCCCTTGCTGGAAAGCCTTCAGGCTGGCGTATCCCGCATACTCCTCCAGGAGCCAACGACGGCTCAGTGGGTCATTGTCGTTCACCTTGAAAGCCCAAACGTCTATGCTGTCGGCCTGTTCCAGGACTTGCTCGGGCGAGAGGGGCAGTGAGCCTGCGTGCGTATCATGGGCAAAAGGATAGCCCGCATGAGCATCGGCAAGCAGTTGGCCTATGGTGCTTTGCCCACCAGGACAATACCATACGCTACCCGTCTTGCGTTCGGTAAGCAGTGACCTGCCTTTGGGCAGTCGGCGCGCTTGGGCGCAGAGGCCTTGGTAGATGGAATCCACTCGCAGGAACAACGAGTCCGCTTCTCGTGCTTTCCCCGTCAGCCTGCCATAGAAGCGCATCCATTCCGCCCGCCCCAATGGAGAAATCTCCATGTAATCTGCCAATAGAAGCAACGGGATGCCCGTTTGGGTCAATCGCTCATAGTGGGCATCTTGAAAAGGGGAAACCAAGAGGGCATCCGCCTTGATGTCCACGATGCGCTCCACGTCGGGGGATAGTGAGCTGCCGCAATCCACAATCTTTCCATTCCCTTTTATCCAGGCCAGGTTGTTGAAAGGTTTGTCGCAGACACCCGCCACACAGTTTTCCGCACCCAATTCCTGGAAAAGAGCGCAATGGGCCGAGGTGAATACCACGGCCTGGCGCAAGGGCACTCTCACCACGCTGACCCCTTCGCCCCAAGGAGATTGCTTTACCAGGGAGTCACCCTTGGCTCCCTTCGTCACCAGGGCGTAACGAGCCAATGTCTGTCCGGGATGCCAAGGGTCGCGGATATCTACCCTGGTATATCCCGGATGTTCTATGGTGAGAAGTAAAGACGCATAGGCATAGCGCAACGTGTCACCTCCCTTGCTCGCCGGGGTGGAGCCGCTTGTTCCACCACAACCATTGAGCAGCAGTGACATGCTGGCTATGAAGAGTAGCAGGTATCGCATGGGTCAGCGGGAAACGGACTTGATTAGTCTTCGAAAACTATTTTGCGGGGGCACTGCCCGTAAGAGGAAAAGCTGCCTACGTAGTTCCCTTGGCGGTCAAAATGGTATACGGCTCCGTCACCCGAAACGAAGTTGGTGGTAAGCACGTAGATATGCCCCGTCTCGTCATTGACGCTTAGACCATATACACTTGCGCTTGCCAACTCCGCGGGAGCGTTCTTCAAGAAGTCGCGGTTGATGTTGCCTGTGCGGAAATCATAGGTATAGAACTCCGTGGTGTTGGTATAGGGGTAAGAAGAGTAATCGGTCTGGCAGTTGACCACGTAGAGCGTTCCGTTTTCCGCGGCGATGTTGGTGCCTTTTCCTATTTCTTTATATGTGTCGGTAGCGGGGTTGAACACGGCCACGGGATAGGTGTAGTCGGGGTATTCTCCTCCATAACCCTGTATGGCGAGGTATCCGTCGGTCTCCACGATAGCTTGCGGATTGTCGAAGATGGTGACATGGCGGTCGAGTTGGAAGTCTCTCTCGCGGATGACGGAAAGGCGGTTATCTTTGCCCCAACCAGAGTTCACGCAATAGATGTATCCGTTCTCTTCCACGATTTGCTCGGGATTGTCACCTACTTTCACTTGACCCACGATGCTCATGTCCATGGTATTGACCTTCACCACGTAACCTCCATATGTGGTCACGTAGAGGAATCCGTTGTCGGCCGCCATGTAGCGAGGCTGTCCCAAGTCGCTTCTGTCGCTCAAGGAGAGGCGGCCTATCTCTTTGCCTACACCGTTGAGTTTGGCGACATAGTTGGACCCGTATACGGCGAGGTAGAAGTATCCGTCCTCTTCTATCAAGTCCTGGCCTGTGTCACCGATGTTTTTCTCGTTTTGGGTTTGGTAGAGGTCATGGGCGTAGGGTTTGTCCGTGAGATAATCAAAATAGGTGATGGTGGCGTTGTTGAGCCCATAGGAACCTTCGTTCAGGATAAAGCCCCTGGTGGAAGCCATCTCTATCTTGGAGCCTTGTTGCATGGGATCCCAAGGAGTGTCGTCATCTTCGCAGGCTGTGAAGCCCGTGGTGAGTGTCAAGCCACAGAGGGCGGCGTAAAGGTAATTTCTTTTTCTCATTTCTCTATTTGTTTTAGAATTATATATATATTAATAATGTATATGTGTGAATCAGAGAGACAACGTGGCCGATATTTCCCAAGCTCTTCCTGGCATGGGGTAATACTTCACCACTTCATATTGCTCGTCGGTGAGGTTGCGCAGGGTGGCTTGCAAGTCAAATTTTACATCTTTCCAGCGAAAACTCCTGGATAGCGAGAGGGTGTGTTCCCAATAGGGAGCCAGGCGATAGGCGGGTGTCTGTTGTTGCAGGCAGTATCGTTCTCCACTGGCCAGCAGACTATATCCCAAGTTTACCCATGGCGTTTTCAGGGTCAATGACCCATTGCCTGTATGTTGGGGTGTATAGGGTATTTGCTGTTTGTAGTAGCTGGCGGACTTGTCCGTGATATCTTCCGCCCGCAGCAGGCTGTAGGCTCCCGTGAGCAAGAGGCTCATTTGGTTGCCCATCGCCAGCTCGGCGGCCAGATTGACGTTGAGGCCAAACATCCTCACCCTGCCAAAGTTGGCCATTTTCCATACGTAGAGCGTGGGGAAAGCTACTATCTTGTCTTTTACGTCGTTGTAGAATCCATCTACGCTCAGCGACAAATAGCGCGTGAACGGGAATGGCTGCCCTTGCCATGCGATGCCCACGTTGTATTCCTTGGCCACTTCGGGTTTCAGACCTACCGTGCCCGTCTGGTGATAATACAGGTCATTGAAGGTAGGCACGCGGAAAGTATGTTTGAGCATGACCCTGACATAGAGCGCTTCATTGGGCAGCAATCGGTAGGAGAGTGAGAGGGTGGGAGAGAGCCGCTTGCGGTCTTGTGGCTTTTCGCCCTGTTCTACGTCTTCCGTTATATAGGTGGCCACTACGCTGCCCATGATGTCCCACCTGGCGGGATTATATCGGGCGGTCAGCGCGGTGAGCGAGGTATATCGCTTGGGCTGCGGTGGCCGCTGGGCGTTGGAGCGTAGGTCGCCATATATCAAGTCCTCGGCCAGCGAGAGGGACAGGTGGGGCAGGGGCTCCCATCCGATGGTGCTCGATGCGTAGTATTCGTTTTGCCTGTTTATTTCCATGAGCTGTCCATCTGGGTATTTCGCGTTTATGTCTATGTATCGGTTCCAGGAGTGGGTGTATTTCAGGTGTGCGCTCAGCTGCCATTGCCTTGTGAGTCGTTTCCTGAAGCTGGCCTGCAGGAAGAAGTCCTCGTCCCAGAGCCTTTCCCGTGCCGTGGCGTTATAGAGAATGACCGAACCTGGCAATCCCCTGCCCGAGTAAAACCAGTAGCCTTTCACGTTCAGCTCCCCGTCTCGAAGGGAGTGGTAAAGGTTGGCTTCCGCCCGCCACGTATAGATGTCGGAGTTGAGGCGGTGCTCCCGTAAGGTCTCGCTGCCGTTGACAAGGGTATAGGGATAGTCTCCGTCCGCCGTCGTGTAGTCCGCTTGTATGGCGAGGCTTGTTGAGTCGGCCAGCCGTTGCCAATAGCGTAACGAGGGGTTGAGCAATCCGAAGGAGCCTCCCTTTATTTTCGCCCATAGGGCATAGGGGCGGCTTTGGGCCTCGAAGTGAGGTCTCTCGGTCTCTATATAGAGCACGCCCGCCGAGGCCAGGTGGCGTGCCGTCTGCATCAGGTCGCTGTTGTCGCCAACGGCCAGTGACAATGATTGCACGTTGTCCAGCGAGTAGCGTCCCAGGTCTATCTGTCCCGCTTGGGTATTGCCGATGGTTACCCCGTCGTAGCTCACGGCGGTGTGCTGCGCGCCAAATCCCCTGACGGAAACCGTCTTCACGCCGCCTATGCCTCCGTAATCCCTCACGTTGGCACCCGCGAAGCGTTTTACGGCGGCCGCCATGTCGGTAAGCCCCAGATCCTTTAGCTCGGCCTTCCCCATCACTTGGATAGGTTTGCCCGCCGAGATGGCCTTCCTCACGCGGGAAGCCACCACGGTGATACCCTCCATTTGGCGTGGGTTTACCAAAGTGGAATCTGTGTCAATAGGCGTTGCCGACGCGTGGAGCGAGCAGGCACAGCCTAGCGCGATAAGCGTTAATTTCCTCATAAGACACGTTTTCATCACCCTCCTCGGGGTTGCTGACAACAAGCGCGCGACGGCAGGTCTTCTGACTTCACTGTCTCTTTCCCCGTATGCGTGGGGTGGATAAATCGGCAAACGGCCTTCCCGAATAAAGTGTCAGTGGCCAAATGCTTGCCTCGTTGGACAGTTTACAGCAGCGGGACTGTACAGGAATCTCACCTGTTTCTCTTTTTAATCATGGGTATGAACCAATCGCAGCCGCGAATTTACGGCTTTTCGTTGAGAAAAGGGCATTTTCTTTCGATTAAATTTGAATAATCAATAAAAATATGTAACTTTGCCCCATAATGTGACTGAATCGTATTACTAACTTATTCATATAAATGGAAAGCAATGAAAAGAAGCCGCTAACGGGCGTGCTCAACATGCGTCAAGGAATCCTTTTCCTTGCCACGACACTTATCACCATCTTGATATGGAACTTGCCCTTGGACTTTTTGGGCATTGAGGGACTTACCGTGGTGCAGCGCAGGGTAATCGCTATCTTCGTGATGGCCGTGTTGCTCTGGATTACGGAGGCGATTCCTTCGTGGGCCACTTCGGTGTCTATCATATTCCTCTTGCTTTTCTGCGTCTCCGACTCCTCGTTCAACTTCATGCAGGGCACGGAGGGCGAGTATGGTAAGTTGCTCGATTACCAAGGTATCATGGCTTGCTTCGCCGACCCCACCATCATCCTGTTCCTGGGCGGCTTCGTGATGGCCATCGCCGCCACCAAGTCGGGACTTGACGTGCTGATGGCGCGCAAGCTGATAGCTCCCTTTGGCAAGAAATCGGAGAATGTGTTGTTGGGCTTCCTGCTCATCACGGGCCTCTTCTCCATGTTTATCAGCAATACTGCCACCGCCGCCATGATGCTCACATTTCTCACTCCGGTCTTCAAGGCGTTGCCCGCCAACGGCAAGGGAAGGGTGGCCTTGACCATGGCCATTCCCATTGGAGCCAATTTGGGTGGCATGGGAACGCCTATCGGTACGCCTCCCAACGCTTTTGCCTATAAGGTGCTCAACGATCCTGCGGGCATGGACTTGGGCGTGACTTTCGCCGACTGGATGATGGTGATGGCGCCCATGGTGATTGTGATGCTCATCGTGGCGTGGATAGTAGTGAAAACTTTCTTCCCCTTCACCCAAAAGACCATAGAACTGAAGATAGAGGGCGACGTGAAGCACAATTGGCGCACCAACGTGGTGGCCGTGACCATTATCCTCACCATCCTGCTTTGGGTGTTTGGAAAGCAGGTGGGCATCAACGCCAACACTGTGGCCATGCTGCCCATAGCCGTGTTCGCCTGCACGGGCGTGATTACGGCCAAGGACTTGCAGACCATAGATTGGGCAGTCATTTGGATGGTGGCCGGTGGATTTGCCTTGGGTATGGCCATGAATGGCACTGGCTTGGCGGAGAGCGCCGTCAAGAGCATTCCCTTTGCCGAGTTCAATCCTTTTGTCATCATGATTGTGTCGGGATTGGTATGTTTCACGTTGAGCAATTTTATCAGCAATACGGCCACGGCGGCCTTGCTCATTCCCATCCTCTCCGTGATATGCGCCGGTATGGGCGATAAGCTGGACGGCATCGGCGGTCCCTCTACTATTATAATAGGTATAGCCGTGGCGGCTTCTTGCGCCATGACGCTCCCCATCTCTACGCCTCCCAACGCCATCGCCTATTCCACGGGACTCATTAAGCAAAGCCAAATGGCCAAGGCGGGACTCACTGTGGGGCTGATATGCCTGGTGATAGGCTATGCCGTGCTCATCACGTTCTGCAAACTGGGCGTGCTGTAAGAAATAATAACCCTTACCTTTCGTATGAAAAAAAAGATAGTCATTGGCATAGACGTGGGCATCTCCACCACCAAGATAGTAGGCATTGACGAGAAGGAGATGGTGATTAGCCCCATTCGCATCAAGGCCACGGATCCTATCACTTCACTCTATGGCGCTTTCGGCAAGTATCTGCACGACAACCGCATCAAATTGGAGGAGGTGGAGCACGTGATGCTCACGGGCGTTGGTTCAGGTTACATAGATGAGAATATCTATGGATTGCCCACTTCCAAGAGCCAAGAGTTTGTCGCCGACGGGCTGGGCGCCCGCTACGAGAGCAAGCTGGACCGCATGATAGTGGTCAGCATGGGTACAGGCACCAGCTTGGTGAAGGTGGACGGTGATGATATCCAGCACATAGGCGGAATAGGCATCGGCGGCGGCACGCTGCAAGGCTTGAGCCGTATTATGCTCAAGACCGATGACGTGATGCAGATAGCCGATCTCGCCAAGACGGGTGACATATCGAAGATTAATCTCTTGATACGCGACATCAGTGCCAAGCCCCTGCCAGGATTGCCCATGACGGCTACGGCTAGCCTTTTCAGCAATGCCAAGGCCAATGCCTCCCGCGAGGATATAGCTTGCGGGCTTATCTTCATGGTCTTGCAGTCCATAGGCTCTGGCAGCATCCTTTCCAGCCTGGGCAGCGGCATCAAGGACTTTGTCTTGATAGGCAATCTCACGCTTTTGCCCCAATGCCGAGAGGTCTATCCCGCCATGGAGAAACTCTACCGCGTGCGCTTCCGTATTCCCAAGTACAGCGAGTTTTGTACGGCCATAGGCGCGGCTATCGATTATATCCGCAACCATCGTTCATAAAACTTTATATCCATGAGTCATAAGAGTCTTTTGCCGGCCCTGCTGATGTGTTTTTGTGGCTTGGGCCTTTTCACTGCGGCCTCTGCCCAGGGCAGTCAAATGCAGGGAGCGTTCTTCACGGGGAAGTACCATAACCTGATGGTGGAACGCCTGGGATTGACCCAGACTCAAACAGATGAAAAGATAGCCAAGATATGGCATCATTTCTTCGAGGATGAACGTAACAAGGTGTATTTCGAGCCGGATGACTCCACGGCTTATATCCTGGATACAGGCAATGAGGACGTGAGGACTGAGGGCATGTCTTATGGCATGATGATATGCGTGCAGTTGGACAAACAAGCCCAGTTTGACAAGTTGTGGCGATGGGCCAAGACCTACATGCGCCATGATGACGGTCCTTGGAAGGGATATTATGCCTGGCAATGCACGCCTCAAGGCAAGCATATTGGCGTAAACACCAGCAATGCCAGTGACGGGGAGGCTTATTTCATTACCGCCCTGTTCTTTGCCGCCCATAGATGGGGTAACCAAGGCGTTTTTGACTATGAGCGGGAAGCCCAGCGTCTGTTGAGAGACATCATGTCTAAAGATGGTACGGGAGGCGTGGTCAACATGTTTGACAAGGAGAGCAAGCTGATTACCTTCGTGCCCAACGGTTATGACGCTACCTATACGGACCCTTCCTATAACCTGCCGGCTTTTTGGGAATTGTGGGCGAGATGGACAGACAGCGACAAGGAGTTCTGGAAACAGACTCCCCAAGCGGCCAGGCAGCTGCTTGCCAACGCTTCTCATCCCGTGACGGGTCTTTTCCCCGACTACTCCGCTTTCGACGGCTCCGCCTTCCAACCCAACTGGAAGAAGGACTACGATGCCCGCCGCTATCAGTTTGACGCTATCCGTTGCGCCATGAACATTGGCATGGATGCCCATTGGTTCGGTACGGACAAGGAGCGGCAGACCGCTATGGTAGACCGCTTGCTTCGCTTTTTCAAGCAAGACAACTTCGCCCACGGGCAATTCAACCTGGACGGAACGCAACCCACGGGTGACTACGGAGCGGGCATGGCTGGCGCCAACGCCGTGGCTTTGTTCGCTTGCCCCGACCATCCATTGGCCCAGGAGTATCTGCGCCGTCTGTGGGAAGTGCCTTTGCCTACAGGTAAGTTCCGTTACTATACGGGCATGGTCTATATGTTGTCCATGCTCCACGTCACGGGCAACTTCAAGGTGTGGTAAAGCCTCTTGGTTTCTCCATCGATAGCGCTGTCGTGACAGGGAGGATGAGAGGTGCGAGCGCATGCTTGCGCATCTTTTTTCGCAAAAAAGTGGCGAAAAGTTTGGTTATATGATAAAATAGCAGTACCTTTGCACTCGCAATTCGGAAACGAGTGCTTTTGGGCACCCTTAGCTCAGTTGGTAGAGCAACTGACTCTTAATCAGTGGGTCTAGGGTTCGAATCCCTAAGGGTGTACCAGGAAGAGAAGCTTGTTTCAGGCTTCTCTTTTTGTTTATGTGTTTTGTGATTCAGCCGTGGTATCAAGGTAAATTCTTTCAATTTTTCCTTTTAATTCATCGAGCTCATGAATATACCTTCATGTTGTTGGAAGTGTAGTATCCTTTTCAGTACCAGCTAAGTGGTACTGGAGTTTCACTTAGCTGGTACTGGAGTTTCATCTAGTTGGTACTGCAGTTTCAGTTAACTGGTACAGGGAGGGTACTATAGCTTTGTAGAAAAGGTTGGCTATCTTAAACTTATTTCATTCCTGATCGCTCACCGCAGGAACCTACCGCGAAAGAAGAAAAGGAAAAGAAAGCTTGGGGGCTTGGCATTGGGGGCTGTGTTCCTGTCCAGCCGTGCCGGTTTCAGCGATTTTAATCAATTTGACGGAGGCTACGCTTTTGACCTGACCTTGAACCATGCGGTATGGGGTGGTAGCATTTACGCGGCTCGTGAGTTGAACAAGCATTTCCATCTTGATTTCCAAGGTAACGTGGGAATGACCAGCAAGTCCCTCGATGGCAAGCAGAATCGGGGGCAGTGCACGCAGAGGCGACCGAAAGGTAACTGTTGAGAGAATTTCGAATATGGATTATTGGAATGAGATCCGATAGTGCGTTGTATTCAGGTAACTAGTATCAACCGCGCGCATAGAAGACTTCCCGACTATGCGTGCGGTTTTATATTTTACCCAAGTCACGTTAAGTTAAGCTGTTTCCGTTTCGCGGTGCCTTTAGTCGCGTAGCGCATAGGTGACCGTGGTGACGACGCGCACTTTCTTGATGTAAGGCGTGTTGGGGTCTCGGTCTTCTATGGAGAACTGCCCCTGCGTGGCACTCCTTATCTTTCCAAGTTTGCTGTCGCTGTTCTCCGCGAACTGCCTTGCGGTTTGCTCCGCGTTCTTGATGGCTTCCTGCATCATGGCGGGTTTCATCTTCTGGAAAGAGACGTATTCGTAGCTTACCTGATTGCTGTATCCCCCGTCCACGACGGCCACTCCTTGTTTGAGCAGTTCTCCCTGGCGGGCGATGATGCTTCTCACGAGTTTCACGTTGGCAGACGTGACGGTGATAGTAGAGGTGATGTTGTAACGATAGTCGTGTTCCCTGCTTGCGTATTGATCTGCGCTCATGTCGATGACCACGGGTGCGTTGACGCTAATTTCTTCCTCCTTGATGCCGTTTTGCTTTAGGAAGGTTTTCACTTTCTGGGTCGTGGCGTTGATTTTCTCGTAAAGGGTGGGCAGGTCATTGCCCAGTTCCTTGGTGGGGATGGGCCATGTCACCTTGTCCGCTTCCACTTCCCGTTCCGACAATCCTTTTACGGTGACATTGCGGTTTCTGTTGGTGAAGTTGTCCATTCCTGTCTTGATGAGTCCTCCCAGCGCAATCAGGCCTATGGCGATAAGCGCTGCCTCAATGATTCTGTGTCGCATATGGCTGATGTTTTAAAAGATGAATGATATTCGCGAAGTTAGCGCGCTTTCCTGAAAATCACAAGCGAACGGCAGGAAATATTTCTCTCCGCAGGGCGGAAAAAATGTCCTGTTTCAGCGCATGTCATGGATAGGGGAGCTGCATGAGCGAAAGGCCAGGGGAAGAATGTTTGCGGAAAAGGCGGTAGTTTTGGTTAAAATAAGAGAAAGTCATACGGGTATGAGATATATTTCGTATCTTTGCCTTACTGACAGAGACAGAAAACAGATGGACGTGGATAAAACACGAGCGAAGCTCGGCACTGGGCGTGAGCGGCAGATATATCAGGCGACCATTGTGGGAAGCGTGGTCAACTTCGTGTTGCTGCTGTTTAAGTTCTTCGCGGGTATCGCAGGGCATAGCGCCGCGATGCTGGCAGACGCAGTTCATTCACTATCCGACTTCGTGACGGATATCATCGTGTTGGTGTTTGTGAGGCTTTCCTCGAAACCTGAGGACGCTAGTCATGACTATGGGCACGGCAAATACGAGACCTTGGCGACGGCTATCATCGGTGTCTGCCTGTTCTTCGTGGGGCTGGGCATTTTGTGGAATGGTGCCCATTCCATTTGGTTCGTCATCCATGGTGGCACGCTGCCCGCACCAGGCATGCTGGCCTTGATAGCCGCCTTGGTGTCTATCGCCTCCAAGGAGATACTCTATCAATACACGGTCTACGTGGGGCGCAAGGCCAATTCGCAAGCGGTGGTGGCCAATGCGTGGCATCATCGCAGTGACGCATTCTCTTCCGTCGGTACGTCCTTGGGTATTGGAGGAGCCATCCTGCTAGGTGACGCATGGAGGGTATTGGATCCTATAGCCGCCGTTGTTGTCAGCTTCTTTATCATGAAAGTGGCTGTGCAGCTGTTGGTGCCCTCACTGAACGAGTTGCTGGAAAAATCTCTGCCCGCCGATGTGGAAAACAGGATAGTGGAGATAGTTCTTTCCTGTCCAGACGTGGCTTCTCCCCACCACTTGCGCACCCGCCGCATCGGCAACAGCTATTCCATCGACCTGCACGTGCGCATGGACGGCAGTTTGTCGCTGAACGAAGCCCATCGGCGTGCCACGCTCATAGAAAGCAGCTTGCGCGAGGAGTTTGGAAGCGGAACGTATATCTATTTGCATGTGGAGCCGTTTAAATAAGACAAGGTGTATTCCTACTATATCGCAGTTAACTTTATTACTAACCCCAAAAACTAGACATTATGAAAGAATTAAAGGGAACAAAGACGGAGAAGAACCTGCAGGAAGCCTTCGCAGGTGAGTCAATGGCGCGCAATAAGTATACTTATTACGCCTCCAAGGCAAAGAAAGACGGTTATGTGCAGATAGCCAATATCTTCGAGGAGACAGCCGCCAACGAGAAAGAGCACGCGAAGATGTGGTTTAAGCTATTGCATGATGGCGAGGTGCCTGGTACGCTCGCCAACTTGGCAGACGCGGCAGCCGGAGAGAACTATGAGTGGACAGACATGTATGAGCGCATGGCCAAGGAGGCCGACGAGGAAGGCTTCCCCCAGATAGCCGCCAAGTTCAGGCTGGTGGGCAAAGTGGAGAAAGAGCACGAGGAGCGTTATCGCAAGCTGTTGAAAAACATCGAGGACGAGGTGGTGTTCTCCCGTGACGGTGACGTGATATGGCAGTGCCTCAATTGCGGCCATATCGTTATCGGCAAGAAGGCTCCGAAGATTTGTCCCGTATGCGACCATCCCCAGAGCTACTTCCAGCTGAAGCCCGAAAACTATTGATTATTGCTGGAGTGTCATGTGCTTCAAGGAGTGTCCTCCCCAAGAAGCGTCGTTGACATAACGGAAACCAACCCGTGTGTAGAGTTTCTCTGCGCGCGGGTTTTCCTTGTCCACCAAAAGGCTTACGGTGTGGAAGCCTTCCCGCAGGGCTTTGTCGGCCATGGCCTGCAGCAATGCCGAGGCCACTCCTTTGCCCCTGAAGCGGCTGTCCACGCAAATGCTGTCTATGTAGTATTCTCCCGCTTGGGTCTCGTCTGCCATGCCGCTGTGATCCATTTCCAGTTCCTCGCGCGCTTCTTCCAGGAAAGCTTGGCGCAGCTGGCGCAGCTTTCCGCCGTCATAAGCCACGCAACATCCCATCACTTCACCGCTCTCGTCAATGGCCACCAATGTGTTGAGGTAGCTATACTGGCTGTCTTCCCGCCCAACGAGCTTTGTCATCATGCGGTGGAAGTCGGCTAGCGTGTGATGTTCGCCCGCGAAATATTGGCAACACTCATGGTTCATGGCCTCCATGATGAGGGTAGCGATGGTGGAGGATTGGTCTTTGCTGGCTGGAATGATATTCATAGGTTATCTAAAAGCTTTATTAATAATGTGTGAGAATGAACTGTTATAGTATTTCCCCATGCCCCATGCCAACAACGCACTGAGCAGGGCACGATGGTTGACGGACATCTTGCTGGCGTATTCTATCCTGCTCACAATCATCTGCGGGCATCTGTCGGCCCAGTCGCGGAAATGCTTGTCAGGTTGGAACGAGGCGGTGAATTCGTTGAGCAGGCTCAGGTCGAAGTCTTTGGCTATGACGCCCGCACCGCTCAACGAGGCGTCGTATGCGTTGCAGTCCTGTTCTATATGGGCAGGCACCATCATGACGGGCTTGCCAAGATACATCGCTTCGCAAACTGACTCAAATCCCGCCGTGGTGGCATAGCCCTTGCTGCCAGCCAACGACTGCAAGAAAGCGGAGTCGCTCAACTGGTGGAACGTCAAGGTGTCGTCTACGTGAGTGGTCTCGGCCGCGTCTTTCTTGTCCCAGAATATATTGAGGGGCGTTTCTGGATGTAGTTGGTGCCATTGCATGATGCTCTTTCCGTAGCCGGCGTTCACCATGTAGCCGTGCAGGTAGTTGCCCGTGGATGGTTTCAGTTCTCTTACTTCGCTTCTCAACAAAGGGGGCACCACGTGGATGCGGGCTTTCTCGTCGTTCTCCATTTCCCTGAAAGAGAGAGCCAGTCTTTCTGTGGCTCCCATGGCTGTCCAGCGGGTGAACAGCCGCAACAGGAACAAACTTACGGGCTGGCTTTTCGGCAGCGTGAAGTCTTTATGCAAGAAGAGGTATTGATGGCCAATGCTCACTTGCGGAACGCCAGGCTTGAAAAGCAGGTAAGTGAAGCCCGTGAGCAGTTCATAGAAGTTGATGACCAAGTCCGCACCCGATTCCATGATGCGGCGATGGAGGAAGAGTACGCTTTTGGCGAAATAGGGCAGGCGGAGCACGTTGTAGACCACGCTGCGCGGCAAGTTGTTGCGCTTATTGGCGGCAGTGGGCAGGAAATTGGGGCTCTCAAACTGCTTAATGGGCACGCTCATGCCCTGGATGAAGAACTTGGGCAGTTGGCGGGCGTTGCTTTTGCCCACCAAAGCTTCCACGACCTCATGTCCATGGTTGCGCAAGATGTTCTGCATGGTAAGGGCTTGGGTGAGATGTCCACGGCCTTCGCCTTGTATGATAAAGAGTACCTTCATGTCCTACTTTTGTTAAGACGGTGTAAAGGTAGCGTTTTAATGTTATAAAAACGTATTTAATATGTTAAGAATGCGTTTCTGTTAATAATTTTTAGTATTTTTGCCACATGGAAGTATTCGTGACATCCGAGTTGGAGAGCGTTTGCCCTACGTTTGTTGGTGCTTGCCTGGAGGCTCAAGTGGTTAATAGTCCCACGAGCGAGACTCTATGGCAGGAGATTGGCGAAATGGGTGAGCGATACAGGCAAACTCTTACCGTGGAGAGCCTGAAGCAAATGAGTGGCATAGCGGCTACCCGCAGGGTATATAAGGCATGTGGCAAAGACCCTTCCCGTTACCGGCCCGCCGCGGAAGCCTTGATACGCAGAATGCTGCAAGGCAAGGAACTTTATCGGGTGAACACGCTCGTCGACCTTATCAACTTGGCGAGCATCGCCTATGGATACAGCATTGGCGGATTTGACGCGGACAAGATGGTGGGTGACAGGCTGGAACTGGGAGTAGGCAAGGAAGGAGAACCTTATGAAGGTATAGGAAGAGGGCTGCTGAACATAGCGGGTTTGCCAGTCTACCGGGATGGAATGGGAGGCGTGGGCACGCCCACTTCCGACCATGAGCGCACCAAGATAAGCATGGAGACCACCCATTTGCTGGTGCTCATCAATGGTTACGATGGCAATGAAGCCCAGGTGAGGGCAAACGCTGAATACATTCAGGAGTTATTGCGCCGTCACTGCCAAAGCGATGGCGGTCACTATACGATATATAAATAAGATGTCAATATAGGACGAAGAGATGTTACAACTTGACAATTTTTACAAGGCGCGTTTCGTGTTGAACAAGGTATTGCGCAAGACGGAACTAATCCACACGCCACGCATAAATCCCGAGAGTGATGTCTACTTGAAGCCCGAGTGCTTGCAGAAGACGGGCTCTTTCAAGATAAGAGGCGCATACTACAAGATTTCCCAACTTTCTGACGAGGAGAAGGCGAGAGGCGTGATAGCCTGCTCTGCCGGTAACCACGCACAGGGAGTGGCTTTAGGTGCCACGGCCATGGGCGTGAAGAGTCTGATATGCTTGCCGGAGGGGGCTCCTATCAGTAAGGTGGAGGCCACGAAACGTCTGGGGGCTGAGGTGTGCCTGGTGCCAGGCGTATATGATGACGCTTATCAGAAGGCCTTACAGTTGCGGGACGAGCATGGCTATACTTTTGTGCATCCTTTCGATGACGAGAACGTGATAGCTGGACAAGGTACCATTGGCTTGGAACTGATAGAGCAGTTGCCCGATATGGAAGCGGTGGTCGTTCCCGTAGGTGGTGGGGGATTGATTTCAGGTTTGGCTTTTGCCATCAAGAGCCTCAACCCCAAGGTAAAGATATATGGCGTGCAGGCGGAGGGAGCGGCCAGCATGGTCAATAGCGTGCACGACCATCACCCGGAGACCCTGCCCAGCGTGTCTACCATAGCTGATGGCATCGCCGTGAAATCGCCAGGAACCATTACTTTCGAGACCTGCTCCAAGTACGTAGACGATATTGTCACCGTGACGGAAGATGAGATTTGCGCGGCTATCCTCAAGCTCATAGAGAGCGAGAAGATGGTGGCGGAAGGAGCTGGAGCGGCTAGCGTGGCGGCGGTGATGTATAACAAGGTGCCCGTGAAAGGCAAGAAAACGGTTTGCATAGTGAGCGGTGGCAACATAGACGTGACTATATTGAACCGTGTCATATATAGGGGACTGGCCAAGAGCGGGCGTGTGTGCACCCTGGATATGGAATTGGACGACCAACCGGGAAAGTTGGTGGAGGTTTGCTCTGTCATCGCCCAATTGGGCGGCAATATCACGGGCGTGCATCATGACCGTAGCGCCAACCGCAAGAAAGTGAACGCTTGCATATTGAGAGTGACCCTGGAAACCCGCAATGAGGAGCATATCCATGAAATCAAGCAAGCCCTGGTGAACAGCGGTATCAATATCTTGTAATCAACCATTAAAATTATTCATAAATGAAAGCAATTCACACATTGAAAGCACCCGCGGCTATAGGGCCTTATAGCCAAGCTATTGAAGTAAATGGTTTCGTGTTCGCCTCTGGCCAGATTCCTATAGACCCCGCTACGGGCAGTTTCGTAGAAGGAGGGGTTAAGGAGCAGACACGCCAGGCGTTGACCAATGCCGGCCAGATACTGCAAGAGGCTGGTACGGACTTGTCTCACGTAGTGAAGACGACAGTTTATTTGGCGGACATGGCTGACTTCGCGGCCATGAACGAGGTATATGCGCAGTTCTTCTCGGAGCCTTATCCTGCCCGTTCAGCGGTGGCCGTTAAAGATTTGCCTAAAGGCGCGCTGGTAGAAGTGGAAGTCTTGGCCGCCAAGTGATATGAAGAAAATCATATTGACAACCCTTGCGTTGTGCTTGGTGTTGTTTGCCACGGCGCAGGCCACCGCTCGCCAATTCGTGCTCAATATTACTCCCGACGGAGCGTCTACGCTTACCTGTTATTTACCTGCCCATTCTTCGGGGAGGGCTATAGTGGATTGTCCAGGTGGAGGATACAGTCATTTGGCCATAGACCATGAGGGGCATGACTGGGCACCTTATTTCAACGAAAAAGGCATCGCTTATTTCGTATTGAAATACCGTATGCCAAATGGCGACCGCTCTATTCCCATGGGCGACGCTTGCCAGGCCATGCGCATGGTGAGAGACAGTGCCGCCGTGTGGGGCATTAATCCTATGGACGTGGGCATCATGGGTTTTTCGGCGGGAGGACATCTGGCCTCAACGGTGAGCACCCATGCCGAGTTTGACGCCCGTCCAAACTTCAGCATTCTTTTTTATCCCGTTATTTCCATGGACAAGAAAGTTTCCCACCACGGCTCCTGCGAGAATTTCCTTGGCAAAGACCAGGCTAATCCCGATTTGGTGAGAAGCTTCTCCAATCAGAACTCCGTAGAGGGTCATCTTACGCCACGGGCATATATCATTATGGCGAATGACGATGATGTCGTGCCTCCCGTGACTAATGGCATTGCCTATTATACGGCTATGCGCAATGCGGGCAATGAATGCGCCTTGACAGTTTACCCCACGGGAGGTCACGGATTCGGTTTTCGTTCCTCCTACGCTTTCCATGAGCAGATGCTAAGTGACCTTTCCCGATGGCTGGACAGTTTCCAGGCTCCTAAGCAAAACGCGGTGAGAGTGGCCTGTATCGGAAATTCCATTACAGACGGATATGGTATAGACATGGCGGAGCAGAATGCCTATCCAGCCGTGTTGCAAGGAAAGTTGGGTGAAGGCTATTGCGTGAAGAACTATGGCGTTTCGGGTAACACCTTGTTGAGAAAGGGAAACCTTCCCTATGTGCAATGGATGGCATGGCGTGACGCCTTGGCTTTCCAGCCTGACATAGTTATATTGAAGTTGGGAACCAATGATTCCAAGCCCATGAACTGGCAATATGGCGCAGACTTCGAATCAGATCTTAACGCCATGATAGACACCTTGGAGGCTTTGCCCAGCAACCCCAAGATTTACCTGGCCACGCCTATTCCGGCTTATTCACATTCTTGGAGCATCAACGACAGCGTTATCGTCAATGGCATCATTCCCGTCATTAAGAAAGTGGCAAGGAAAAGAAAGTGCGGGCTGATAGACTTGCGCGCGGCATTTGATGACCCTAAGTTGATATTGGCGGACGGTATCCATCCCTCCAGGAAAGGGGCGGCCCGTATGGCGGAACTCATCTATGAGGCAATCAAAGAGTATTAACCTAAGTAAACTGATAAAGACAATGACAATGAAACAGCAGGCCATCGCGCTATGTGCCCTGATGCTTTTCTCCGCTAACACGCAGGCGCAAGAAAAGGATGGGGGTATCACCGCCGTGATGATGAAACAAATGCGGGAGAGTTATAAACCATGTGGAGGTCAACGCGCCCTTTTCAACGCCTTGGCCGCCAACAATATTGATGCCTTGGCACGAAACCACACCAACACGGGCGAACTTGATACCCATTTCAGCATAGAGACTTCTTCGCAGAGTATCACTGACCAAAAGAGCAGTGGAAGGTGTTGGATGTTCTCGGGATTTAACGTGCTGCGGGCTAATTTCGCCAAGAATGACAAGCAAAAAAGGGTAGTGGAGTTTTCCCATGATTATCTCTTCTTTTACGATCAACTGGAGAAAGCCAACTTGATGTTGCAGGGGGTCATCGATTGCGCCGACAAGCCCATGGATGATGTGAGAGTGCAGTTCTTTTTCAAGAATCCCCTAAGTGACGGAGGTACTTTCTGCGGTGTGGCGGACTTGGCACCCAAATATGGATTAGTGCCCAAGAGCGTGATGCCAGAGACTTACTCCAGTGACAACACCAGCAAGATGGCATCCTTGGTTTCCAGTAAGCTAAGGGAGTTTGGATTGAAGTTGAGGGCCATGAAACAAGAGGGAAAGTCTGAGAAGGATATCAATAAGTCCAAGACTGAGATGCTTTCCACGATCTATCGCATGCTCTGTTTGACACTGGGCGAGCCTGTCAAGGAATTTACCTATCAGTTTAAGGACAAGAATGGCAACGCGGTAGGAGAGCCAAGGAAATATACGCCATTGGAATTTTACAAGGAGACGGTGGGCAATGACTTGCGGGGTAGCTTCATCATGGTAATGAACGACCCCAGGAGAGAGTATCACAAGACCTATGAGGTGGAGTATGACAGGCATGCCTATGACGGAAGCAACTGGAAATACCTTAACCTTCCCATGGAGGAAATCGCTCAACTGGCCATCACTTCGTTAAAGGATGGCACAAAAATGTATTCCAGCTATGATGTGGGGAAACAGTTGGATAGGTCGAGAGGGTATCTTGACGTGAACAACTATGACTACGGAACGCTTTTTGGCACGGATTTTCCCATGAACAAGGCGGAACGTATCAGTACCTACGACAGCGGAAGCACTCACGCCATGACACTTACGGCAGTGGATCTGGATGCGAAAGGTAATCCCGTGAAGTGGAAAGTGGAAAACAGCTGGGGCGCGGACTATGGCCAACAGGGCTGTTTGATTATGACTGACGAGTGGTTCAGGGAGTATATGTTCCGCTTGGTAGTGGACAAGAAATATGTGCCAGCCAAGTTATTGGAGGAATTTGAGCAAGAACCTGTGATGGTGATGCCGGAAGATCCTCTCTTTGCCTTGGACGATTGAGAACTCCCGGAACTTTAGTATAGCGTGAGGTCGATGAATCTCAGCTTGTGCACGTAAATTGTTATTGCCAAAGTGTAGAGACGCAAGAATGCGGCTCTGCACTTTGGCAATTTCAGTAGTACTGCTCTGGGATATCAGTAGTACTGAAATTGAATATCAGTAGTACTTCGATGCCCAACGCAGTACTACTGCGTTTTTGGAAACGATTGTTGGGTATGGGAACTAAATAACATGAGGTCGATCTCAGCTTACTGGCGAGGACGCAAGATAACAGGAACAAAACCAAGAGAATATAGTATACTTTTGCATTCCACGACGTG